>Ga0233424_10002605_pt1 | contig 12572 bp, 10 predicted proteins | sample Watercolumn_Towu_FD_181011 | JGI IMG/M metagenome (GOLD analysis project Ga0233424, IMG submission 181011) | Freshwater microbial communities from Lake Towuti, South Sulawesi, Indonesia - Watercolumn_Towuti2014_125_MG | ecosystem: Environmental > Aquatic > Freshwater > Lake | place: Indonesia...
CCTCTATAAGTGGCAATAGCATTAATTGCTTCTAGCGATCGTGGGTGAGGTGATTTTTCTACTTCGCTCCAATAAAATTTGAAAGCCCTTAACTTAAAATGAAACTCTTTAGTTACATCCTCATATATATTAGGACAAAATGGTGTATTAACAATGCCTGGCATTTCATAACATAAGACTGATTTTACAGAACTAAATGGCCGCGTTACTACGAGAGTGGATTCGTAGACCTTTTGATGATCTTTGTTAAGATCATTATTAGGAGTCGTATAAACTATTTCGGGTTCGAACTTTGCAATCTGTTTTTCTAACTCTCTGTTAATTTCCAAGTGAGGTATAGAATCTAGTCTCATATCTGGAAAATCTAGAAATTTGATTTGTCTTATACCTAATAACTTACTTGATTTTAAACAAGATTCTCTTCTAACCTTTATCATTTTTTCATCCTCATATTGTGCACTTGCACCTTCTGAAACAACACAAAGATGAATCTGTTCTCGTTTCTTACTTAATTTCTTAATTGTTGCACCCATTCCTAATACTTCATCATCTGGATGTGCTGCAATAACTAGAATATTCACGTTTGCTTTTCAAAAACATCAGTTATTTACTTATCTCTTAAGTTAATCAAATCTATAATTATAATTTTCTAAAAATTCATTCTAATTATAACAGAACCAAAATTTAATTACCAAAAATAGATAGATGCGAATTAGTGTACATACATGAATATTGCATATATTAGTGGCGTAAAATATGGTCACGAATTCTTGGCTGCTATCATTAATGCTGGATGGAAAGTATCTGTAGTGTTTAGTTACAATGACTCAAAAAAACAGCTATACAGTGATTTTGCCTCATTTGATGACATTACTGAAAAATATGGAATAAAACACATCAAAGTCAAAAACATAAATGATTTGGATAATGTTAGATTTTTAGAACAAATTAAGCCGGATGTTATACTTGTGATGGGTTGGTCACAACTTCTAAAATCTGATATATTAAAAATGCCCAAAATTGGTGTAATCGGTTCACATCCAACAGAGCTTCCTAAATTCAGAGGAAGGGCTCCTATTCCATGGAGCATAATTAAAGATTTGAAAGAAAGTGCGCTGACGTTTTTTTATATGGGTGAAGGAATTGATGATGGTGATATCTTAGATCAACAAAAATTTGAAATAAGTGAAGAAGATGATGCTGAATCTATTTATGAAAAAATCATAAACATAGGAAAGAAAATGTTGCTAATGAATCTAGAATTGCTAGAAAAAGGAGAAGCGAAAAAAACAAAACAAGATCCTACTAAATTCATTGAATATTGGCCTAAAAGAACACCAGAAGATGGAAAAATTGAATGGACAAAAAGTGGAAAAGAAATACATAGATTGATTCGAGCAACTACCAGACCATATCCTGGTGCGTTCTGTTTTTTTAAAAATAATTTAATAAAAATTTGGAAAGCTAAATACCTAGACAAAAAAAGTGATGGTTATGGTAAAATAATGAGAATAAACAAGGATTCCATTGAGGTAGGTACTGGAGAAGGAGTGTTATTGTTACAGAAAATAAGTGTTGGTGATTCTGCGATATTAAATCCAGTACAAGTATATTCAAAAGAAGATTTAGGGTTACATCTAACATGAAATGATTATGAAAAAATTGAGAAATTAATAATAAAATACGGGAGATGACACAAAATAGACCATCTAAAATTAATTTTGGTTGTTAGCCCATACCGTTAAATCAAAAATTTGGTCTCCATAAACTCTCCAACTGAATCACAAATAAAATTCATGTCTTCCTTTCTTAATCCAGGATACATTGGAAGTGTAAGGATTTGTTCATAAGTTTTTTCAGTTACAGGTAATTTTTTCTTTCCATAGCCTAATTTTTTATAAAGACTTGTTAAGTGAACAGGTTCAAAGAATATTCTTGACATTATACCTTTTTTTGTAAGAAATTTTGATAATTCATTTCTAATTGTGGAGTTTAGCAATTTTATTGAATATAGTTGGTAGACGTTTTTGTAGCCAAACGGTTCTTTAGGAATTTGTATATCTTTGTACTTGTTTAGTCTTGCTGATATATACGCTGCATTTTTTCGTCTTAAAGTTATTAATTTCTCTAATTTAGAAAGTTGCGAAATTCCTAATGCTGCCGTGATGTTTGACATTCGCCAGTTATATCCTAATGTAACATATTTTGGTATTTCATTAGATGAAAAATAATTCTGAATTATTTGACGACCGTATGATCTTAATGATTTTAGTTTATCGTATAGTTTCTTAGAATTTGTCATTAATGCACCACCTTCACCTGTGGTGATAATTTTGTTACCAGCAAAACTTAGAACTGAAATATCACCAAACGTGCCTACTTTCTTATTTTTGATTTTTGCACCTAACGATTCAGCTGCATCTTCCATAATGAGGATCTTTCTTTTTTTAGCTATAGTTACAATTTTTTCTATATTACATGGCATTCCACCACAATGCATTGGTATGATTAGTTTTGTTTTTTTTGTTATTTCGGATTCAATAAGGGCTGGATTTAATCCCAATGTTTTTTCTTCTATATCAACAAAAGTTGGTTTAGCACCCACCATTAATGCCCAATTTGCTGTTGTTATGAATGTAAATGATGGAATGATTATTTCATCTGCATATTTTAGTCCTATTGCGAATAATGCAGCATGTCCTGCAGATGTTCCCGAATTAAAGGTAAGACAATAGTCTGTTCCAACATATTCTGCCAATGCTCTTTCAAATTCATCTATTTCTGGACCTATTCCCCAATACATACCACGTTTAATTATTTTTGAAATAGCAAGCATGTCATCTTTATCCCACATAATCTTGTAAAGTGGGATTTTCCATTTCATCTAATCAAGTATCCATAGAGTGGCTATTTATCAAGTTTTTTCAAATCAAAATGATATATATTCATCAAGAAGTTCTTTGATAGAATTATAGAGTTTTTCTTTCGAGATTTTTTTAGCTGTCTCTGAATTGAATTCAGCTGGTGAAATTTTCTTCTTACTCAAAACATCTGAAATTTTATACATGTTTCCCATATCGTGACAAAACGGTATTTCATCATTAGTAACCAAGGATTCATGAAATCTTTCATGTTCTCTTGTCCTTCTAGATATCTTAATTGGTGGAATATTCTTTGTGTTTGGATATCTCATTTTATAAACATCAATCATGGATCTGGCCAGATCCTCAATTCTAACAGATGGCATTTTTAATATGAAAATTTCACCATCTTTGGCAATGTGTGTAATTTTTAAAATCATTGATGCGGCTTCAGATATTGACATGATAAATCTAGTCATTCTTGGATCTGTAACAGTAAGTGGTATTCCATTTCTAATTTGATGATAAAATATTTGAAATACAGAACCGCGTGATCCTATTACATTTCCAAATCTAGCTATTGCAAATATTGTTTTGCCATTTTCGTTATATGTACTTGCATCTAAAGTTAATCGTTCTGCAAGTAATTTACTTGCACCTAGAGTACTTGTTGGATTTGTAGCTTTATCAGTGCTTATGAATATGAATTTTAAAACATTCTCAATAATTGATGCTTCAAGAATGTTGCTAGTTCCTAAAACGTTAGTTTTAACTGCATCAAATGGATTTTGCTCACATATATCAATATGTTTCATAGCTGCAGCATGAAAAACTATATCAACATTTCTTATTGCTAACTGTAATCGATCTTTGTCTCTAACATCTCCTACCATGTATTTGAATAGTGGATTATCACCAATTGTTCGTCGTGTTTCAAAGATAGAATTTTCATCATTAGCAAATATTCTAATGGCTTTTGGTTTACAATGAATTATTTGCTTAACAAGTCCAAGTCCAATTGAACCTGAACCGCCAGTAATGAGAATTGTCTTTCCTTTAAATTCATTTATTATGTTTCTTTCTAATGGTTTCATTATCTATTTACAAATCTGTGTTATTAGTTAAGTATTCTTAATTGTTTTCTAATTACATAATGTATTAGAGGAAAATAACTGATAAAAAATCCTTTATGATAAAGAGGTAAGCTAAGTAAACGATATATTTGTTTTAAAGAGAATTGTCTTATGGCAAATATTCTATTTAGAGCTTGGTATTATTTTAGAAATGGTTGGAGTACTTATTTTGCATTTATTTTTGCTGCAGTAAATACCTTGGTTGTAACATATTTTTTAGCTATTGAACGTTATTCATTTTTTAAAGATGTTTTTCCAACATTTGTACATTATGTTATTATAATGATACTTGTCGGTGTACCTCTTCTTACATTTGTAGGATATATTCATTTTAAAAAAACTCCAGCTATTCAAGCTGAAGCAGAAATTGGTCTTGAGGTTAATCCTTTTTGGCGTCGAATGTTAATTAATACAGAAATTGTGATTCCATTACAATTAAAGCTCACAGATCTGATGGTACGATTATCAAAAAATGAAAAAATAACCCATGATGAATACGAAGAGATTAAAAAAATGCAAAAAGAATTATCTGAACATCTTAATGTGCAACAATCTAAACGAAAATACAACGTATTTGAAATGGATCATATTAAAAAATTGCAAAATATTGACAAACAATAAAAAGAATTATTTTCGCTATAACGAATTGGTTAGATAATGAAGTTATTAATTATTGGAAACAATTCAAGATTTTTTCATTTAAAAGAATTTGGTGAAGAATTAAAAAAAAATGGTGAACAATACAAATTAATTTATGATGTAGATTTTCTTGCTAGTTTTTTTAATTTTACGCTAAAAAATAGAAAATGCAATGAATTCAGAAGAGTATTAAATGATTTTAAACCAGATATTGTATTACTTGATAGATTATCAAATATTGCATTACCTGTTTTGAAAGCTGCAATACCCTTAGTTTTATTATTAAGAGGAAATTATTGGGAGGAAGCTAGATCATCTAAAGAAACTGTATATAATTCACCACAAAAACGGTTTTATTTTTTTATGAAACAACGATTTGTAGATAAATGTTTCAGGGAATCTACTTTAATTTTGCCAATTTCAAAATATCTTGATGGAATTGTTCGAGAACGTTATCCAAACAAATCTATAAAAATGTTGTATGCTGATGGAAGAAACCCATCAGACTGGTATCCACAAAAAGGTATGAATCTAAAACACCCTTGCGTTGGATTATTACAAGGTGCCAATATTTGGGAAAAAACCAAAGAAATGCTGACACTTGCCAAGGTTTTAGAGGCAATGCCTAATGTTATGTTTTATTGGGCAGGAGATGGTCCATATAGAGATCAAATACTTCCGGTTTTAAAAAAATATGATAATTTCAAGTGGCTTGGATCCTTACAATACCCAGATCAAGTAAGACAGTTTCTAACAGAGATTGATGTTTATGCGTTAGTCAGTGGATTAGAAGGATTAGGTCAAACGCTAATTGAAGCTTCACTTATGAAAAAACCAGTTGTAGCAACAAATGTAGGTGGAATTCCTGAATTAATCGAAGATGATAAAACAGGATTTTTGGTAGATAAAGGTGATTATGATAGTTGGATTAGAAAATTATCTATTCTTATTACTGATAATGAAAAAGCTAGTGAAATGAGTCGCAAAAATTATAATTTCATCAAAGATAATTTTTCATGGGAAACTATAGCAAGAAAATTTTGTGAACTAATTAAACCATATAGTAAGTTGGAGTGATTAGTACGAATAGTATATCTTATAAGAAATCTAGTGGATGCGATTGTCAAAAAAATTATTGATTGGTGGATCTCCCTCCAAATTTTATCATTTAAGAGAATTTTGTGACGCATTAAATGTCTTAAAGATTGATTGCAGATTGGTATTAGATTCCGAAGTTTATGATGGATTTCCTAGTAGGAAAATTCGTAACTGGTTTCAATCACGGGATAAATTTAATAATTTAATAAAAGAATTCAAACCGGATGTAATATTCATTGATAGACAGCGCCATTTTGGCTTAGCAGCATTAAAAACCAATATTCCGTTATTTGTTCACTTACGAGGAAATTATTGGGAGGAAATTAAATGGGCAAAAAAAACATTGTATAAATCACTTCCAAAACGCATTGCAATAAAAAAATGGGAGGAAATTGGAAATGAATGTTTTAATGGTGCAAAGGTAGTTCTGCCAATTTGTAAATATCTTGAAAAAATAGTAAAAGAACATTATCCTCAAAAACCAATAGAGGTTTTGTATCAGGGTATCACACCAACTAATTGGTATCCACAAAAAGGTATGAATCTAAAACACCCTTGCGTTGGATTATTACAAGGTGCCAATATTTGGGAAAAAACCAAAGAAATGCTGACACTTGCCAAGGTTTTAGAGGCAATGCCTAATGTTATGTTTTATTGGGCAGGAGATGGTCCATATAGAGATCAAATACTTCCGGTTTTAAAAAAATATGATAATTTCAAGTGGCTTGGATCCTTACAATACCCAGATCAAGTAAGACAGTTTCTAACAGAGATTGATGTTTATGCGTTAGTCAGTGGAATTGATATGTCTCCTCTCACTCTTCAAGAAGCACAATTAATGCAAAAACCAGTTGTAGCAACAAATGTAGGTGGAATTCCTGAATTGATGCAAAATAATGAAACTGGATTTTTAGTGGAAAAACAAAATCCTGATAAAATAATTGACAGTCTTAGCATATTAGTAAATAACGATGATCAACAAAAACAGATGGGTATTGTAGGTCGTTCTTTCATAGAAGAGAATTTCAGTTGGAATATAATTGCTAAAAGATTTCTAGATGTTCTAAACTCTCATCTTGACAATAACTAATTCAAAAACTCATGTGCAAAGTAATTCGTCAGATTTCATTTCCTTGGAAATAAATAATCTATACCAAATCTCAAACGCAAGTAACCCCAAGAATTTGTTTATGATTCTTACATCCAATTCATTATTATTCAGATATTTGTTAACCCATTCATGATTTATCCATTGTTCTTTTATAACTCTAGAATTTGTTAAGTAATATTTACATAATTGTTGGGCATGATTCTTCCAAAGATTAATTGTGTTCATTGAAAATCCTTGTTTATTTCTAATAACAAGCTTGTCTACATCAAATTGTTCTAATAATTTTCGTAAAACAATTTTTCCTGAATTAGTATTAGGATCATATTTCAATTCTTTTGGTAAGTGAGTAGCAAGTTGTATTAACTCAGATGATAAAAGTGGTGCAATATTTTTAATTTCAAAATAATTATGGATGTCATTATAAAGCGGTAGCATATTGTGAAGGAGTTTACCGTTATAATCTGCCAGAAAAACTTGAGTTACAGGATGAAGACTATTTGTAAAATATTCTCGCAGAATGACATGGATCTCTTCCCATGAAAAATTCATTTTTTTATCAAATAATTTTCCTTGATCTTGCACCCAATCTCTTTCATGACATTGTAAATAAGCTAAAATTTTATTTTGCGTTGATGAGTTGTGATTAATTAGCGATAAGAATTTTTTATAACGAAAAGTATAACCGCCAAATAATTCGTCTCCACCATCACCTGATAATAAGAGATTTGATAACGATTTTGTATTTTTAACTACATAATACCAATGTAAATCCCAAAAGGGTTGCTTAACAATACTAATTGCTTTTGGTAATTCACTAAGAAAGTTATCTAGATATAAAATGTGGTGATTTGTTTCAAACTTTTCTGAAATTTTTTTTGCTGCTGGAGATTCATCTATACTGTCTGCAAAAGTTACTGATATTGATTCTATATTTAGATGAGGAAATTCTTTTCGTAAAATTGCTGTAATGAGTGTAGAATCAACTCCCGAGCTAAGTGATAATGCTACATTTAGTTGATTAATGTTATCTTTTAATGTATTAGAAATTATTTTTTCAATTTTTAATAAAAGATTTTCTGGTGGATTTTTTTCCACAAAATCTTTCCAATTCAATTTTGGAAGAGCAGATTTTAGGTTAGGATTATATCGTAAAGTAAGAATATGCTTTATTTCGCTAGGAATAGTTTGTGATGTTGCTATATTCCGCCACGCCCTATTCCTCTAAAAATTATACCAGCTTTTTTTGCTGCGTGGACATCTATCATACCTCTAGTGTCAACAATTACAGGGGAAATCATTTTTTCTACAAATAAAGTTGGATCTATGTCATGAAATTCATTATGCGCAGTTATAATAATAACTGCATCTGTGTTAGTTATAGAATCAAGAAAATTATCTTCTGTTTTATGAGAAAAGATATGTTGAGATTTAAAATAAGGATCATAAATTTTGATTTTTGCATTCATTATTTCCAATTTTTTTATTATCTGTTCGATTGGAGAAAGTTGAATATCTTTTACATTAGGTTTGTATGAAGCGCCAAGCAATCCAATTGTACTTCCTTTTATTGTCTTTCCTATTTCATTTAATGCATCGGAAAGTAGTTCTATTGCGTGTTCTGGCATTGATTCATTTATTTGTCGCGCGTTTTCAATTATTTTCAATTTTACAGAATCATTCAGTTTTTTAGCTAAATTTAGCATTTGGTAAGAATTAACTGGCAAACATGGTCCACCAACACCAGCACCTGGATAATGTACTTGAAAATTATATTTTTTACTAGCTGCCTGTAAAACTGTCATTATATCTATATCTAATTTTTCAAATAAAATTGCAAGCTCGTTGATAAATGCAATATTTACATCACGAAAAACATTAGTTGTTAGTTTTACTGCATTTGCAGTTCTGCAATTAGACATTTTTAAGATTTCAACATTAAAAACATGCTTGTAGATTTCTGAAACTATTTCTGTAGTGTGTTCATCTATAGCTCCAATTACACGAGGTAATTTTTTAAAATCAGATAATATCTCGCCAGGATTAGCCGTTTCAGGACAGGCTGCAACTGAAAAATCTATACCACATTTTATTCTTGAACCATCTCCCTCAATTATTGGAGTTAGCTCATTTTCCACAAAGCCAGGTTCTACTGTACTTTCTACGACTACTATAGTGCCGGATTTTATGAAATTATTTAAAGAGTTAGCTACAGTAAGCAATGCTGAGTAATCTGGAATATTCTTGCTATTCATAGGCGTAGGTAAAGATAGTATTACGAGGTTGGAGTTAGATAATGCTTGTTGGATATCTTTTGTTGCTTTTAGTTTTTTATTTTTTATAACGTTATCAAATATGGTATCAAATCCAGGTTCATCTTTTAGAGGGTATTTTTCCGTGTTAATCATTTCGATCAGTTTATCATTAATATCAACACCTATGGTATCTAGGCCATAATTTGCAAATGATAATGCAGTTGGTAATCCGATTCTACCTATTCCAACTACACAAACATGAACGTTCTTTGATGTCAGTAATTGTCTAATATTTTGCACATCAGCTAACATAGATGACTTTGTATCCAATTTTTTTCTCCTAATGATTTCTTTTTACTAACAATGCGTTGCCTATAATTGAATTTATATAAATTGTGTCAGATTGGTTTCCAAAACTTAAAGATATCATGAATTGTGCATATTTCATGAATCTAATTGTTACAGGTGGGGCAGGATTTGTTGGAAATAATTTAGTAAAACATCTAGTCAAAAAAGGCCACAAAGTTACTGTAATAGATAACTTACATAAAGGTAAAAAAGAAGATTTGCAGAATGTTTTTAATAAAATTGAATTTTTTGAGATCGATGTTCGTGATTATGACAAATTAAGAAACCATTTTAAAGATGTTGATGGAGTTTTCCATGAAGCAGCTCTCACTGCTGTTCCAGAATCATTTTTGATACCTCAAGAATATCATGATGTAAATGTACGTGGTACCGAAAATCTTCTTAAATTAGCAAAAGAGTTTGGTTTCAAATTAGTATATGCGAGTAGCTCTAGTGTTTATGGAGATACAGAAAAAATCCCAATCAAAGAAAATTTTGAACGAAAACCCATTAATCCTTATGGCCAGACAAAATTAGATGGCGAACTTGTTGCTGAAAAGTATTCAAAGATAGGGGTCAAGGCTATCGGATTGCGATACTTTAACATTTTTGGTATAGGTCAGACAGGTTCCTATGCTGGTGTAATTACAAAATTTATGAAAAACCTTGATGAGAAAAAACCTTTGGTTATAAATGGTGACGGTACACAAGTAAGGGATTTTATTTATGTTGAGGATGTAGCGGAGGCAAATCTTGTGGCAATGGAAAGTAAAATTGATAATGGATTTTTTAATATTGGGACAGGTATGGCTACATCCATCAAGCAATTAGCTCATATTATGATTGAATTATCAAATTCATCGGTTGATTTTGTCTTTTCAGAATCACTAAAAGGAGATATTAAAAAGAGTCAGGCAGATATTGAGCTAACCGACAAATTGTTAGGTTGGAAATTCCAAACGGATCTAAAATCTGGTTTGCAAAAAATAATGCCAAAAATAACCTAATTCAAAACTTTTTCATAGAATTTAATATAGCCGGGTAAAACAACATCCCACGTCATGTTTTTCATTACAAAATCAAAAGCAACATCAGCAAGTTTTTTCGAAAATTCCTTATTTTTTAATAATCTATTTATTGCACTGCTAAGCTTATCCGGATTGTTTTTAGGAACTAAAAGGCCTGTAACTTCATTTGTTATTAATTCTGGAATGCCTCCAACATTTGTGCCTACTACAGGTATTCGAAGATAAAATGCTTCTTTAACAGTTGTAGGTAAGCTTTCTATTCTAGATGGAACTACTACTACGCTGGATGCTTTCATAGTTTTCATAGCCTCTTCCCATGATACATTAGTACAATAAACTACAGTTCCATTGATTTGTGATTCTATATTCCTTAGTATATCAATGCCTTTTTCGTAGCTATCCCGTCCAACATATACAACCTGTTTTTCTACTTTCTCGATAGCTGGAATTTTTGAAAATTTGTTTACGTCTAACGGGGATGGTAAATACTCAAAGTCTAATCCTAATTTTTCTTTGTATGCTTTTTGTGTTGCTTTTGAATCAGTTGTTAGTTTATCTGGCCATTTTAAAACATTTGATTCTGTTACAGTTGCGATTGTACTAATTGTACTTGAATGAAGAGCAGTAATTTGTTCTCCATAAACACCATGAACTGAGAGAATTTTCTTTTTTCCTTTTGCAAAACGCATTGCAAAAGCGGATGGAATGTTAAACGCGTGTACAATATCATAGTTATCTCTATTAAATAATCCTTTTAAAGAGCTAAGAACAGCAAAACTAGGATTTTTCAGATTTTTAATTGGGATGTGTGGAGTATGCATCATTTTTACCTCAAAACCGTGTTCAATGAGCTTACTGGCAAGCATTGCAGCATGACCTCCAATGCCTCCTGTATATCTAGGTGAAATGAAAAGTAATTTCAACAATCAAAAAATGAATTCTGTTCTTTTAAGGTCTTAGATTAAATGATTTGTATTAAATTTACATCAATGCTTGTTGTGCTTGGTGCATCATCTGGCTTTTTGCACAACCTACTGCCAATTCATCACCAGCGCCTCTTCGCATGAGACCTCTGTAAAGGCCATCTTCAAGTTTGACACCTTCTCTTTGTTCCCATTCTTCAACAGTAATAGAATATTTCTTTTGAATTCTATCTCTATACCATTCTGGGATTACATTAAATGCACAGAATGGAATGATTCTAAGATCTGGTGTGAGATAGTGAATGTCACATCTTTGCAGTCTTTCAAGATCCTCATTGTATTTATCTTGGAAATGCATCATGCCAAGGAATAATCCTTTAACATGCCATGAACCTACCGCATCAAAGGATCTTTTCATCAAGATGTTTCCAAACATCTTTGCTAAATCTAGTCCAGCAGGTTGCTTTTTCTTATCGATAAAACTAGAGAGTTTTCTTACAACTTCAAGCATTGTAAAGTATTTGTTTTTACCAGAACGAATTTCTTCTGCTTTGTCTTCAAAGAGCTCTAACATTCCTTGAATGTCACAGAATCTTGGCATTGGAACAAGTTTCTTTGTTTCTTCATCTTGGAATACGTATGTTCCTGCACCACAAGCAAAGTGAATTGATAATTCATACTTTGGTTTACTAGAAAATGCTTCTATTACATTGGTCAATGGCATACAACTTGGAACTGGGAACCAGTCGTCAACTGTAACTTGACCACTTGATTGTTCTTCGATTCTTTGGATGCAATCTGGAATTGTAATTCTATATTTTTCACGCTCTGTTTTACCCATTCTACCAGTCAAAGAAACCGGTTGAAAGTTTACTGCATGGACAACATCCATGTTCTTTTGAGCATATCTAATAATTCCACCGAGTTCATGATCATTAATTGATTTGATAACTGTTGGAACAAAAACTACTGTTGTGCCTGTTTTTCTGCAGCTATCAAGTGCATATGGTATCTCCCAGTGATTCTTTGGATTTGTTCTTGGAGTCACACCGTCAAAACTAAGATAAAGATTGTTACAGCCAGCAAGTCTTACCTCGCGTGCAGCTTCTGGATCCATAGCATGTCTGATGCCATTAGTATTCATCTGAACATGATCTACGCCTTCTTCTTTCATTATTT
>Ga0233424_10002606_pt1 | contig 12563 bp, 9 predicted proteins | sample Watercolumn_Towu_FD_181011 | JGI IMG/M metagenome (GOLD analysis project Ga0233424, IMG submission 181011) | Freshwater microbial communities from Lake Towuti, South Sulawesi, Indonesia - Watercolumn_Towuti2014_125_MG | ecosystem: Environmental > Aquatic > Freshwater > Lake | place: Indonesia...
AACCGCGAGGCCGATGCCCTGCTGGGGCTGCCCGATGAGCACCTGCTGGATGCCGTCGTGTTTGGCAGCAACGGTTCGCCGTTGCAATCGGTGTGGGTCGCCGGTCGAGCCAGGCCCTGGCGGGCGCCGCACCGTGTTGGTGCGTCCTTCGAGGCGGCCATGCAGGCCCTGTGGCGCAGCGGGGATTCTTCGCAAGCCTGAGCTTGGCGGCTTCACGCGGACCCGTTAGGCTCATCGCACAACAACCCCGGAGGGTGCGATGAGGCTGAGCGATTTCACGATCAAGGCGCGGCTGACGGCGCTGGCCCTGTTTGCGGTGTTCACCATCATCGTGGTGGGCGGGCAGGGCCTGTACAGCCTCTCGCAGGCGCGCGAGGAGTTCGTCCACTACGTCGAGAACGACGTGGAGTCCCTGACCCAGCTGGCCGGTGTTCGCGCGGGCGTGGGCAATCTGCGGCGCTACGAGAAGGATCTCCTCATCAACCTGGCGGACGCGAAGGCCGTCGAGCGCTACCGCAAGGATTGGAACGACACCTTCGAGAAGGTCCAGTCGCGGCTTGTCGCCATGGACAAGCTCGACATGCCCGATGACCTGCGTAAGCAGCCGCAGCTCTTGCTGAAGTCGCTGCAGGATTACCGCAGCGGCTTCAGCGCCATCCAGGAGCGCCTGGCCAAGGGCGAGTTCGCGGACACCGCGGCCGCCAACCAGGCCTTGGAGCCCGTCAAGGGCCCGGTGCGCGCCGTGGACAAGACGCTGGCCGAACTCACCGAGCAGCTCGACCGCCACTCGGCCGACCAGGTCGCCTCCCTGGCCGCCAAGGACCGCAGCATCCGGCGCAACCTGATCATCGTGCTGGTGCTCGCCGTGCTGCTGCTGGGCAGCTACACGTTCGTGAACATCCGCTCCATCCTGGCGCCCTTGGCCTTTGCGGTGAAGACTGCCGAGCGCATCGCGGGCCAGGATCTCAGCCAGCCTGTCCGCGCCGAGGGCAGTGACGAGACGGCGGCACTGATGCGCGGCGTGCAGGGCATGCAGGAAGCCCTGTCGCAGGTGGTGCTGGGTGTGCGCAATGGCACCGACAGCATCGCCCACGCCTCGCGCGAGGTCGCCACGGGCAGCCAGGACCTGAGCAACCGCACCGAGCAGGCGGCGTCCAATCTGCAGGAAACCGCCTCCGCCATGGAGCAGCTGACCGCCAGCGTGACGCACAACGCCGAGTCGGCCCGCCAGGCCAACCAGCTCGCCACCGATGCCGCCGAGGTCGCGCGCCGGGGCGGCGCGGTGGTGGACGAGGTGGTGCAGACGATGGGGCGCATCAGCGCCTCGTCCGCCAAGATCGGCGACATCATCTCGGTCATCGACGGCATCGCCTTCCAGACCAACATCCTGGCCCTGAACGCAGCGGTGGAGGCCGCACGGGCCGGCGAGCAGGGCCGCGGCTTCGCGGTGGTGGCCGGCGAGGTGCGCACCCTCGCGCAGCGCTCGGCCGATGCCGCCAAGGAGATCAAGACGCTGATCCTCAGCAGCAGCGAGAGCGTGGAGAGCGGCACCGCCCTGGTGGCTCGCGCCGGCGAGACCATGCACGAGATCATCGACTCCATCGCCCGGGTGAGCAGCATCGTCAGCGAGATCAGCCACGCCACCGGCGAGCAGAGCTCGGGCATCAGCCAGATCGGCCAGGCCATCGCCAACCTCGACCAGATGACGCAGCAGAACGCGGCCCTGGTCGAGGAATCAGCTGCGGCAGCGCAGAGCCTGCAGCAGCAGGCTGACGAGTTGTCTCAATCCGTGGCGGTGTTCCGCCTGGCGTGATCGGTCGGCGCCGCTGGCGGCCTGCGGCTGTCGATTCGGCGCGCCGGCTTGCCATCCGTCGCCCGGGGCTGTCGGCCGGGTGGTGTGGCGCTGGACCATGCGTCCATCGCCAACCCACCCGGAGCCCGACATGACCCCCAGCACCCCCTTCAGCACCCCCTTCAGCACCCCCTTCAGCACCCCCGCCAACACCCCCGCCAACACCGCCCCCGCCGACCTGCAGGCCGTCGCCGCCCGCCGCGTCGACATCAAGATGGGTTTTCTGGTGCACCTGACCGTCTTCCTCGCCGTCAACGGCGGCCTGGCGCTGCTGCTGTTCCTGAAGACCGGCAGCTTCCAGCTGCCCTTCCCGATGTGGGGCTGGGGCATCGGCCTGCTGGCCCATGCCATCGGCACGGCGGCCAGCCTGTCCGGCCCCGGCCTGCGCGAGCGCATGCTCAGCGCCGAGCTGGCCGCCCTGCAAAAGCGCTGAACCCCGGCCTCAGGCCGAGGCCGCTTCCTTGCCAGATTCTTTGCCGGCCTCGTGCGGCGCCGCCCGGCCCTTGCGGCTGAAGCGCTGGATCACGTCGTCCACGATCTCGTAGAGCACCGGGATCACCAGCAGGCTCAGGAAGGTGCTGGTGATCAGCCCGCCGATGACGACGATGGCCATCGGGGCGCGGAAGCTCGGGTCGGTGCCGAAGCCCAGGGCGATCGGCATCATGCCGGCGCCCATGGCCAGCGTCGTCATGACGATCGGCCGCGCCCGCTTGTGGCAGGCGTCCAGCAGCGCCTCCAGGCGCGACAGGCCCTGCTCGCGCTGCGCGACGATGGCGTACTCCACCAGCAGGATGGAGTTCTTCGTCGCGATGCCCATCAGCATGATCATGCCGATCATGGCCGGCATGCTCAGGTCGGTCTGCGTGACGAACAGCGCCAGGATGGCGCCCGGGATGGACAGCACCAGCGCGCCCAGGATCGTCACCGGCTGCACCCAGGCATGGAAGAGCAGCACCAGCACGATGTAGATGCAGGCCACGCCCGTGCCCATGGCCAGCGCAAAGCCCTGGCCCAGCTCGGCAAAGGCCTCGGCGTCGCCGATCTCGGCTTTGGTGACGCCCGGCGGCAACTGCGCCACGCTCGGCAGCGCAGCGGCGGCCGCCTGCACTTCGGACAGGGGCTGGCCGTTGAGCTCGATCTCGAAGGTCACGTTGCGCAGCCGGTCGTAGCGGTCGATCTGCGCGGGGCCGCTGGTCATGGCCAGTTCGGCCACCTGGCGCACCGGCACCGGGCCACGGGCACCGGGCACGGTCAGCTCGCCCAGCAGGGCCAGGTCGGCCCGGGCCTCGTCGGGCAGGCGCACGACGATGGGCACCTGGCGCTGGGCCAGGTTGAGCTTGGGCAGGAACTGGTCGTAGTCGCCGGCGGTGGCAATGCGCAGCGTGTCGGCGATGGCGGCGGTGGACACGCCCAGGTCGGCCGCACGCGCGGCATCCGGCCGGATGATCAGCTCGGGCCGCTGCAGGCTGGAGCTGCTCGTCACCTGGCCGATGCCGCGCAGCGTGCGCAGCTCCTGCTCCACCTTGGCGGCGTGGGCCGACAGCAGCTCGCCGTCTTCACCCGCCAGCACCAGCTGGTATTTGTTGTTGGAGCCCGCGAGGCTCACCTTGATGCGCGCGCCGGGGATGGCCTCGAGCTGTTCGCGCAACTCGGCTTCGATGTCTTGCTTGCTCGTGCCACGGCGCTCGCCGCGCGGTGTGAGGTTGATCGTCAGCGTGGCCTTGCGGGCCTCGGGCGCGCCGCCCATGGCGAAGGGGTCGGCGCCGGCATTGCCGCCGCCCACCGCCGTGTAGACGAGCTTCACGTGCGGGTGCTTGGCGGCGACTGCGTGCGCTTGGCTGGCGACGGCCTGCGTCTGCGCGTAGGTGCTCCCGGGTGGCAGTTCCAGGTTGATCTGCGTCTGGCTCAGGTCGTCCGGCGGCAGGAAGGCGCCGGGGATCTTGCCCAGGAAGAGCGGCGTGCAGGCGGCCATGCTGAAGGCCGCCGTCAGCGCCATCGTCTTGCCCTTGTGCGTGAAAGCCCAGCGCGCGGCCTTCAGGTAGCCGGCCATCCAGAAGGGCTCCTTGGGCTCGTGCCGGGGCGCCTTCAGCAGGTAGGCGGCCATCATGGGCGTGAGCAGCCGCGCCACCACGAGCGAGAAGAACACGGCGATGGAGGCCGTCCAGCCGAACTGCACGAAGAACTTGCCCACCACGCCGCTCATGAAGGCGGTCGGCAGGAAGACGGCGATCAGCGTGAAGGTGGTGGCGATGACGGCCATGCCGATCTCGTCGGCGGCCTCGCGCGCGGCCTCCAGCGGCGTCTTGCCCATCGAGAGGTGGCGCATGATGTTTTCGATCTCGACGATGGCGTCGTCCACCAGCACGCCGATCACGAGGGACAGGGACAACAGCGTCACCACGTTGAGCGTGAAGCCCATCATCTCCATGACCCAGAAGGTCGGGATGGCCGACAACGGCAGCGCGACCGCGCTCACCACCGTGGCGCGCCAGTCGCGCAGGAAGAACCACACCACCACCACCGCCAGGAAGGCGCCTTCCAGCAGCAGGTAGACGCTGCCGTGGTAGTTCTCGATGACGGGGTCCACGAAGTTGTAGGCCTCGGTGACGGTGATGTCCGGGTGCGCGGCCTTCAGTTCCTGCAGCGCGGCGCGGATGCGCTCGGCCACGTCCACCTCGCCGGCGCCCTTGGCGCGCACGATCTCGAAGCCCACCACCGGCTTGCCGTTCAGGAAGGCGCCGGAGCGCGTCTCGGCCAGGGTGTCGGAGACGGTGGCGACCTGGTCGAGGCGCACGCGGCGGCCATCGGTCAGCGGGATGTCCATCGCGGCCAGCTCCGCCGCGCTCTGCACGGTGGCGATGGTGCGCACCGATTGCTCGGCGCCGCCCAGCGTGGCGCGGCCGGCCGGGGCCTCCTGCTGCACCTGCTTGATCTGGCGCGACACCTCGGCGGCGGTCACGCCCAGGGCGAGCAGGCGCGAGGGGTCGAGCTCCACGCGCAGCTCGCGGCTCACGCCGCCCACGCGTGACACCGAGCCCACGCCGCGCACCGACAGCAGGCGCTTGGCCACCTGGTTGTCGACGAACCAGCTCAGGGCCTCGTCGTCCATGCGGTCGCTGGAGACGGTGTAGGTCAGGATGGGCGCACCCGACAGGTTCATCTTGGTGATGACCGGGTCGCGCAGGTCGGCGGGCAGGTCGGCGCGGATGCGGCTGACCGCGTCGCGCGTGTCGTCCAGCGCCTCCTGCAGGGGCTTCTCCAGGCGGAACTCGGCGGTGATGGTGGCGCTGCCGTCCTGCACCTTGGTGTAGAGGTGCTTGAGGCCCTGGGCCGAGGCCAGCGAGTTCTCGATCTTGCGGGCCACCTCGGTTTCCATCTGGGCCGGCGCCGCGCCGGGCAGCGAGGCGCTGACGACGATGGTGGGCAGCTCGATGTCGGGGAACTGCTGGATCTTCATCTTGCTGAAGCCGTAGAGCCCAGCGGCCGTCAGCATGATGAAGAGCATGATGGCCGGCACCGGGTTGGCGATCGACCAGCGCGAGAGGTTGACGTTCATGCGCAGCCCTTATTTCGTGACGCGCACGGTGTCGCCGTCCGCCAGGAAGCCCACGCCCGATTCGACGACCGCGGCCCCCGCGGCCAGCCCCGAGCGCACCTCCACCCGGTCGCCCTCGCGGCGGCCGACCTGCACCTTGGTCTGGCGCACCTGGGCACCATCGATGCGGAACACATAGCTGAAGCCGTCGCGCAGCAGCACCGCGCTTTGCGGCAGCGTGAGCGCGGCGCTCTCGCCGAGGATGAAGTCGCCCCGTGCGAAGAGGCCCGCGCGCAGCGCATCGCCCGCCTTCAGGTCCACGTAGACCAGGCCATTGCGGGTCTGCGGGTCGATCTGCGGCGCCACGCGCCGGATGCGCCCCTCCACGGCGGGCGCGCCGCTCGGCTGTACGCGCACGGCCTGGCCGGCCTTGAGCCGGGCCAGCTCCGGCCCCGGCACCTCGGCACGCCACTCCAGGCGGCCCTGGCGCTGCAGGCGGAACAGCTCCTGGCCCGGCTGAACCAGCGCGCCGGGCGTGGCCAGGCGCGCGTTGATGACGCCGTCGTCCGGCGCGGTGATCTGGGTGTAGGACAGGCGCAGCTGGTCGGCCTGCACGCGGGCGCGGGCGGCGGCCACGCGGGCCTGGCCGGCGGCATCGGCGGCCAGGGCCTGGTCGATGGCCTGGGGCGAGAGCGCGTCGCTGCCTTGCAGGGTCTTCACGCGCTCGGCGGTGAGCTGGGCTTCGCGCGCGGCGGCCTCAGCCTCCAGCAGCGCGGCCTTGCTGGCGGCCAGATCGGCTTCCAGCGTGCCGGGGCTCAGGCGCGCGAGCAGCTGGCCCTTCTTCACGCGGTCACCCACGTCCACCATCAGCGCGGCGAGGCGCTGGCCGCCGATCTCGGCGCCGATGACCACCTCCTGCCATGCCGCCACCGAGCCGGTGGCCGACAGGGTCTGTGGCCAGGTGCTGCTCTGGGCCAGCACCTGCTTCACGGTGAGGGCTGGCTTGGTGGCGCTGCTTGCGGCAGGGGCCTGGGCGCTCGCGGGGCTGGACAGCGCCGCGACGCAGGCGGCGGCCAGGGCCAGGGTCAGGGCGACGGTCAGCGTCGCGGGCAGCGTCTTGGGCAGGTGGGGCATGCGGTGGAACTTCATGGTCAGCGGGCGGCGTTGGCGTTCGGGGCGGCGGGCGGGGCGAGGTCGGCGGTCCAGCCGCCTCCCAGGCTGCGGTAGAGGCGGATCCAGGCGAGGGCGCGTTCGGCGCGCACGCTGAGCACGGCGTCGTTGGCCGCCAGGGCGTTGCGGAAGGTGGTGTTGCGCTGCACACCGCTTTGCAGGCCGGCCTGGGCCTGGGCGTAGGAGCGGCGGGCGATGCCTTCCCACTCGTGGCGCACGGCTTCGATCTCGCGCGAGCGTTCGGCGCTGGCGTTCACCCGCTGCAGGGCGTCCTCCACCTCGGTCACGGCCACCAGCCATTGCGCCTGCAGCGCGGCGGCGGCTTCATCGGCGGCGGCGCGGGCGCTGTCGCCGGCGGCACGCAGTGCGCCGCCATCGAACACCGGCAGCGTCAGGCTCGGGCCGAAGGACCAGATCGCGCTGCTCGTCGTGCTGCCACCCACGCGCAGCCGGGTGTCGCCGGCCATCGCGGCCAGGCTGAGCTGCGGGTAGCGCTGCGCATCCACGCTGCGGGCCTGCTGCACCGCGGCCACCCAGCGCTGGTGGGCGGCGGCGAGGTCGGGCCGCTGGGCCAGCAGCTGGGCCGGCAGGGTGCTCAGGTGGAAGGCCGGCGCCTTGGGTTGCGTGCGGCGCAGCTCGAAGCCTTGCGCGTCCACCGGCGGCGGGGCGAGTTCGGCGGCCAGCGTCTCGGCGCGCTCGGCGCAGAGCTGGGCGAGGCTGTTCAGCGCGATCTGCGCCTCGGCGCGCCACTGGCTGCGCGCGGCCACGGCCGCGGCGCGCTCGGTGTTGAGCAGGGCCGCGTCGCTGGCGCTGATCAGGCCGGCGGCCTGCTGCTGGCGGCCCCAGGCGGCGATCTGCTCGGCAAAGCGCACGTCCAGCTCGGCGGTTTCCTCGCGGGCCTGGGCCAGGCGCAGCTGCACATAGGCCTGGGCCACGTCGGCCGCCAGGCTCACCCGCGCGGCATGCCAGTCGGCCGAGGCGGCACCGGCCTGTGCGGCTGCCGCCAGGGCCGCCGCGCGCTGGCCGCCGAACAGGTCGATCTCCCAGCTGGCGCTGAACTGCGCGCTGGCCTGCGTGCTGTCGCCTGGCACGCCATTGAGGGCGCGGCCGCGCTGCAGCTGGGCAGCCAGCCCGCCCTGCGGCAGCAGGCCGGCGCGGGCCTGCGCGGCACCGGCCTCGGCCTGGCGGCGGCGGGCTGCGGCCTGCTCCAGCGTCGGGCTGCCGGCATCGGCGCGGGCGATGAGGCGGGCCAGCACCGGGTCATCGAACTGCTGCCACCAGGCGGCCAGGGCCGTGCTGCTGCCGCCGTGGGGCAGGGGCGAGCGCCAGGCGGCCGGCACGGCAGCCGGCGTGGGCGGCGGCGCGGGTGGCGCGGTCATGCAGGCGCTGAGGAGCGCCAGCAGCGGGGCGGCGAGGAGGGCGCGGGGAGTCATCATGCAGCGGTGAGTTGGGCGCGTTCGTGCGCGACCAGGGCACAGCCCCAGTCGGCCAGGCGCCGGCAGGTGAGTTCGAGCTGGGGGTCGCTCGCAAGCAGCCCCGGGTGGAAGGCGTCCAGCAGCGGCCGGGTCACGGAGTAGTCGTGCGCCATCGCCTGCAGGCCCATCGCGAGCTGGAAGAAGGTGGGCGTGGGTGCGGCGAGCCCGGCGTGCCGGGCCAGCAGGCCGGCGAAGCGGTCGAGGATGGGGCCGATCTCCTCCGCCACCGTCTGCAGGAACACCGGGGAGGGCGCCTGCATCTCGCGCATGAAGAGCTGGGCGCTGCAGGCGCCGTCGTCCACCAGGAAGGGCCGCAGGAAGCGGCAGATCGCCTCGTGCAGGGGCAGGGCCGGGTCATCGAAGCCGGCAAGCTGGGTGTTCAGGTCGCGCGCGGGCAGGCGCAGCACCTCGGCGTAGAGGCCTTCCTTGTCGCCGAAGTGGTAGTGGATGGCGCCCGGGTTCACGCCGGCGGCGGCGCAGATCTCGCGGGTGGGCACGCCGTCGACGCCACGCTCGGCGAACAGCCGGGCGGCCGCGCGCAGCAGGCGTTCACGGGCTGGCAGCGGGCTGTCGGGCGCCTCGGCGGGCGGGGTGGGGGCAGCGGACATGGCGTCGCACTGTAGCGCCAATCAAGCGCTTGCTTGGTATGCCTTAGGTCATGTGGGGCCTTGTCGGCCCACCGCTGCCTGGGCCCGCGCCTATCGGGTCAGGCCCGCACAGCCAGCGCCGCCGTCGGCCGCAGGGAGCCCACGTCCAGCCCCTGCCAGTTGCGCAGGCGCAGGTGGCTGTAGCCGGTGAGCACCTCGTGGTCCGACTTCAGCAGCGCCGCCGCGACGGCCGCCATTGCGGCTTCGGCCGCACGCGCGGCGCCGTCGTCGATCTTCAGCGCCACGCCCAGGCCGAGCTCGGGCAGGGCTGCGCAGTACACGCCTTCGGCGCCGATCTTGCAGAACAGACGCTCGCCGAAGACCTGCATGACGCGGGTGTCGAAGCGGTCGGTGCCGGCCACCATGAAGGGCGCGGCGGCCGCAGCCTGGCGCAGCCGCCGGGCCGCGCGTGCGTGCCCGTCCGACAGGCCCACCCCTGCGCCGCAGCGCGCAAAGGCCAGGGCCAGCGCGCGCAGGGGCAGGGCATAGGTCGGGATGGAGCAGCCGTCGGTGCCGCGCGGCGCGTGTTCCACGTCGACGCCGGTGGTGGCCGACAGGGCCGCCGACACTTCGCGCATCACCGGGTGATCCGCCGCCACATAGCCCCGGGCGAACTCGGCCGGCTCGGCGCCTGCCTGGCGGGCCATCAGGCAGGCCAGGCAGACGAAGCCGCTGTGCTTGCCCGAGCAGTTGTTGTGCAGCGGCGTGGCCTGCTCGCCGCGCCCGGCCATGGCCCGCAGCACCGGCTCGCGGCTGGGCCATTGCGTGCCGCATTCCAGCGCCCTGGCATCCAGCCCCAGGCGCGACAGCACGCCGGCGGCGGTGGCCACGTGTTCGGGTTCGCCGCTGTGCGAGGCGCAGGCCAGGGCCAGCTCGGCATCGCTCATCTGGATCTGCTCGGCCGCGCCGCTGGCCACCAGGGGCAGGGCCTGCAGCATCTTCACGGCTGAGCGGGGAAAGACGGGGCGGTCGATGTCACCCAACGCGGTGTGCACGGTGCCGGCGGCGTCGACGATGGCGACCGCGCCGGCGTGGCGTGATTCAACGGCCGTGCCGCGCAGGACTTCGATGAGAACGGGGTTCAGCACGCAGAGCTTCCTTGTCCAGTGGCCGCCCGCGGGGCCAATCCCGGGGCGTGCCGCATTGTGCGGCGCGCTGGCTCGGCGCTCAGTCCAGCTGCACCCGGTTGCGCCCGGTGCGCTTGGCGGCGTAGAGCGCCCGGTCGGCGCGTTGCAGCAGGGTGTCGTTGGGCAGGTTCTGCTGGGGCGCGCCGCCGGCGATGCCGACGCTGATGCGCACCACCAGGCCGGGTGCGACCGCGGCCCAGTCGTGCTCCACCACGGCCAGCCGCAGCCGCTCGCAGATCTCAGCCGCCTGCTGCGGGGCGATGCCCACCAGCACCGCAACGAACTCCTCGCCGCCGATGCGGGCGAGCAGGTCGGCGCTGCGCAGGCGGTGGCGCAGCAACTGGGCGAGTTGCTGCAGCACGGCGTCGCCCACGGCGTGGCCGAAGGTGTCGTTGATCTTCTTGAAGTGGTCGACGTCCAGCGCCGCCACGCTGATGACCTGGCCGGCCACGCGCGCGCCCTCGATCAGCAGCGGGATGGCGAACTCGGCATGCCGCCGGTTGTGCAGGCCGGTCAGCACGTCCTCGTGCGCGGCGCGGTCCAGCGCCATCGCGTGTTCGCGCAGGCGCTGCTGTTCGCTTTCCAGGTGGGCGGCGCGGGCGCGCTCTCGGCGGGCATCGGCCGCGGCGCTGTCGGCGCGGGCCTGGGCCTGCTCCACCTGGTCGCGGATCAGGATCACCTCGGTCTGCAGCACCAGGTTGTCGCGGGCGATCTGGCGGTCCAGCGCCACCAGCTCTTCGAGCCAGGCGAGGGCCTGGCGGTACTGGCCGCAGGCCTTGTGCGTTTCGTAGAGGCTGCGCAGCAGCAGGCGGCGCAGCTGAGGCGGCGGCTCGTTGTGGGCGTGCAGCAGCGCTTCCAGCATCTGGGCGGCGCGCACCGCCTCACCCTTGCGGCTGAGAAACACCGCGCGCTGCACGTCGGCCTCGATGGCCAGGCTGCGGTAGCCGTGGTCGTGGGCGATGTGGCCGAACTCGTTGAGCATCGGCAGCGCGTCGTCGAGCAGGTCGCCCGCCAGCAGCGCATTGACGAGGTTGGACAGGGCCACCGCCACCTGGAAGGGGCTGCCGGACTCGCGCGCCAGGTCGGCCGCACGCTCGGCGGTGCGGCGGGCATTGGCCAGGGCTGCGGCCAGCATGGCGCTTTCGCCGCCCAGGGCCTTGACCTCGTCCACCCGGCGCAGCCAGAAGTAGGCGAGGTTGTTGCAGCAGGAGAAGCGCACCTCGGGCGAATCGCCCAGCGCCGCGATCTCCATGGCCTGCTGCACCGAGGCGCAGGCTTGGGTCGGGTTGTCGAGGTTGCAGTAGGCCGCCGCGACGCGGTTCAGGGCCCAGGCCTCGCGCACCGGGTCGGCCAGGCGCCGGGCGGTGGCCAGGGCGCGCATGCCCGCCGCCAGGGCCTCGCGCCCCATCAGCAGCTGGGCGTAGACATAGCACTGGCTGGTCAGCGCATCGGCCAGCAAGGCGTCATCGTTCAAGCGTTCGGCCAGGGCCAGGGCCTCGGTGGCGCAGCGGGCGCTGGCGGTCAGCTTGCCCAGGCGCGGGTACTGGTGGGCCAGCAGGGCCAGCACCGCACCCCGGCGCTGCGCCTCCTCGGCCGGGCAGCTCAGCAGCAGCTGCTCCAGGGCCGCGCAGGAAGCCTGGTAGCCCCCGGCCGCCGCCCGTTCGCGCTCGGCCACAAAGGCAGCATCGAACGCAGCGGCATCGAAGCAGCCGGCTGCGACGGGCGTGGGGGAGCCTTCGAGCAATACGGGCATGGCAGCCGGGATTCTTGCCCAGACCCAGAATCGCGCCCATGTCTGACATCACGGTTTTCGGGATCGACTTCACGAGTGCGCCGCGCCGCGCCAAGCCCATCCGCATCGCGGCGGGCATTCGACACGCGGCTGTCGTGAAGCTGACGGGTTTGGTAGCGCTACAGACGCTCGACGAGTTCTCCACCTGGCTGCGCACACCGGGGCCCTGGGTGGGCGGCTTCGACCTGCCCTTCGGCCTGCCGCGCGAGCTGGTCGAGCAGCTCGGCTGGCCCGCCGAGCACGGCCCCCTCATCGCCCACTACGCCTCGCTCAGCCGCGAGGCCATCCGCGACCGCTTCGCCGCCTTCTGCGATGCGCGCCCGGCCGGGCAGAAGTTCGCCCACCGCGCCTGCGACGGCCCGGCCGGTTCGAGCCCGAGCATGAAATGGGTGAACCCGCCGGTGGCCTTCATGCTGCATGCCGGGCTGCCGCGCCTGATCGACGCGGGCGTGCACCTGCCCGGCCACCAGGCGGGCGACGGCCAGCGCGTGGCCCTGGAGGCCTACCCGGGCCTGCTGGCGCGCGAGCTCATCGGCCGGCGCTCCTACAAGAGCGACACCAAGGCCGCGCAGACGCCGGAGCGCCTGATCGCCCGCAAGGACATGGTCGACGCCCTGGAACAGGGCCGCACCCGCCTGGGCCTGCGGCTCAAGCTCAGCCATGCCCAGCGCGACGAGCTGGTGGCCGACGCCAGCGGCGACAGCCTGGACGCCGTGCTGGCGATGCTGCAGGCCGCCTGGGCGGCGCAGCAGCCGCGCTTTGGCTGGCCCGAGGGCGTGGACCCGCTGGAAGGCTGGATCGTCAGCGCCTGAGCGTTGCCTGCAGCCGACGGACCCGGGGAATTTGTGTGAAACCGGCGGCGGCGCGCTTCTTGCTGGTTCGAGAATCGCGCGCTTTCGCCCTTCAACCCCACGAGGTGACCCCACCGTGAACACGCTCCACCGCTCGCCCCTGCTGCCGCTGGC
>Ga0233424_10002608_pt1 | contig 12553 bp, 8 predicted proteins | sample Watercolumn_Towu_FD_181011 | JGI IMG/M metagenome (GOLD analysis project Ga0233424, IMG submission 181011) | Freshwater microbial communities from Lake Towuti, South Sulawesi, Indonesia - Watercolumn_Towuti2014_125_MG | ecosystem: Environmental > Aquatic > Freshwater > Lake | place: Indonesia...
ATGAACCGCACCAACTGCTTGACCGCTTCCTCGTATGCTTCACGGCCTTTTTCGGCAGTCGCCAGTTCCGCTTCGCCCAGCACGCCCGTATCGGTGTAACTGCTGGTCCAGGAGATGACCGTCGCCGGACCCGCCGCGAACAGGTCCACCCACTGGAATGGACTGTTGTCCTCGTTGAAACTGATCACGCCGCTCTTGATCAGATCGTGCCGCACGTTGTCGCCATCCAGGTACATATAGAGCGACGTTTCCAGCTCGCAGGCGTGAGCACAGCCGCCCGGAAACTTGCTCTGCCGCCAGCGCGGCAAAAACTCCTTGTCGACCGTCAACAGATTCCACCAGGCGGCTACCAGGCACTCCGCGTCTGTCTCCAGGTTGGTGCGCCGCGCCACCAGGTCGAGGTTCGGCATGTTCGAACCGTGGCCGTTGAGCAGGATGATCTTCTTGAATCCGTGGTAGGCCAGCGACTTGGTGATGTCGAGCACATGGTGCATGAAGTGCTCGAAGTCGTTATTGATCGTGCCCGGAAAATCCATCACATGTCCGGTGTAGCCGTAGCTGACGGTGGGCAGAACCAGCATCCGTTCGGGGATTTCGCGCCCGGCCCCGCGTGCGATTTCGGTGGGGCAGATCAGGTCGACGTCGAGCGGCAGGTGGGCCCCGTGCTGCTCGACGGCTCCGCAAGGCACGACGCAGACTTTGCCGAGTTCGATCGCATCGTTGATTTCGGGCCAGGTGAGTTTCTCGTAGCGGTACTCGGTCAGCGCGCGGCTGGTCATCGGTTGTCCCCGTCTGGCAGTGGAATAGGTGAATCCTGGTTATGCATTTTCGCGAGCGAGGGGGTCGGTGGTAAACCGCCCCGAGCCCTCAAAATCTACAAGACGAACCCCCGACTCACCATCACCCTGGCCGAATACGGCTTGGTTGGAGCGTGGCAAATGGTCTAGATTGAGCGTATTCCTTTCGACGTCCCCTGGACGAACTATGGCTGAGCAAGCGCATTCCGCGGATCTATTTGTACGTATTTTCCAGGATCGGCGTCCGCTGGCCACGGTGCCGCTGAGCCGCGGTACGGAGATCGGTCGACGTCAGCCCGGAGAACCGGAACCGTTCGCGCACCTGACTCTCGCCGGTTACGACCGGCTGGTGATCGCCGATCTTCCCGATACGGTGATCTCGCGCAAGCATATGTTCGTCGAGCCTTGCGAGGACGGCATGTTGCGTGTGGCGAACGGCAGCTCCAAGAACAGCCTGATCTTCCAGGGTGGCTTTCGCATTGGTCCCGGGGAAGAGCGGACGCTGGAATTGCCGATCGCCTGTGAATTGGGAAATAAGGTCGTGCAGGTGTACGCGACGCCCCGGGAGGTGTTGCATCTGCAGACGCTCGCGCAAGCGACTTGCGCTCCGGGTCAATCGACGCGCGGTACGGCCGCGGCGATGGGGTTGGTGCAGTCGCTGGCTTCCGGTGACAAGGCCCGCGTCGACGAAGTCGATCTGCTCAATTGGCTGCAGGCGTCGGTCGACGTATTTCAAAGCGCTGTCGCCTCGGCCGATTTCCTGCCCAAGGCGGCCCGTGCCACATTGCAGCTCGTCGATCTCGATACGGCCGCCGTGCTGCTGCACCAGCGCGGGAATTGGACCACCGTCTCGGTGCAGGCCAGCCAGGGTGAAATCGATCCGGCCGAATGGCACGCCAGCCAGACGATGCTGCGGCGCGTGCTGGAACAGCGGCGGACGTTTTTTCATCTGCCCAGCCATGGACCCCAGGATGCGGCCAGCCTGCTGCGAGTCCAGTCGCTGGTGGCCTCGCCGTTCCTCGATCGGGACGGCAACGTCATTGGCGTACTGTACGGCGAGCGTCGCATTGACACCGCGGGAGGGAACCGCCCACCGATTCGAGAACTCGATGCGAAACTGGTGGAGCTGCTGGCCTACGGAGTCAGTTCGGGACTGGCACGGCTGGAACAGGAGCGGCAACTGATCGCCGAGCGGGTGCGGTTCGAACAGTTCTTCACCCCCGAACTGGCTCGTCTGCTGCAGACGCGGGGCGAGGAGATGCTGGCAGCCAAGGATGCCTCGATCAGCGTGCTGTTCTGCGACATCAAAGGCTTCAGTCGCATCAGCGCCGCCTGTGGCGCCGTGCTGGCGATCGAGTGGGTTTGTGATGTCTTGAGCGAGATGTCGGATTGCGTCGCCGAGTCGCAGGGAGTCCTGGTCGATTACAGCGGCGATGCGCTGGAAGCGCTCTGGGGCGCGCCGCTGGCCTCCGCCGATCACGCCGCGCTCGCCTGCCAGACGGCTCTCCGCATGCGCCAACGTCTGCCGGCATTGAATCAGCGCTGGAGTGCGCGGATCGGCGAGCCGACCGATATCGCGATCGGCATCCACTCAGGCCGAGCGCAAGTCGGCAACATCGGTTCCCGGCGAAAGTACAAGTACGGCGCGCTGGGCACGACCGTGAATCTGGCCAGTCGCCTGCAAGGCGCCACCAAATTTATCGGCGCGTCGCTGCTGGTGTCCGGCTCCACCGCCACCGCGGAAGGCGTCGCCGGCAAATTCGCGCTGCGACGGCTCTGCACAATCCGCGCCGTGAATATCCACGAAACCGTGGACGTCTATGCTCTGCAAGCCGAGTCGACATCGGAATGGCAGGACCTGCGCCAACGCTATGAATCGGCGCTGAAGAGTTTCGAACTCGGCGACCTTCCAGCGGCGGACGCGGCCCTGCGCGCAGCGCTGCAACGCTGGCCCGACGATCTGCCCTCGCTGCGACTCGCCGAACGCATCGCCCAGGCCCGTGCTACGGCTACGCCCTTCGATCCGGTCTGGACGCTGGAGGGAAAGTAAGCACCGCGTGCCGGGTGCCACTTCCCGGAGGGAGTTGTCGAGGCGGAGGGACCTTTTCGCGCGATCGGATTCCGAGAGCCTGTCGGGGGCCTGTAGGGTGGGTCGAGGTACTCCGAGGCCCACCAGAACTCCCAGGTATTTCCTTGGAGAGCGACTTGATCAACTCCAACTGCTCGCCAGCGTTCCATTGGCCTTCGATGATCCGAATTACTATGTCGCCGTCAACGGCACACTCAACGGCGCGAACCTGATGGCCAACGATTGGGACCCCGACGGCGGAACGCTCAGCGCGTCCGTCATTGCCAAACCGACCAACGGAACCATCACCGCTTTCAGCCAACGCTGTGAAGTAAGTTTTCAGTGAATTGGGAAACGCATCGCGCGATGTACCCCGAAGGGGTTTTTCTGCCGCGCAGCCGGGGGTTGCCGGTACTCCGGCTACCCCCGGTTACCGTCCCACGCGACGCGCCGGCGGTCGAGCGCATCGGTCCATCGACACTCATGGGCCCTCCGAGACCGCAACCGATGGAGCGCTGAATCGTGGGAACTTCACCGCGCCAGATGGACTGCCCGTGGCACATAACACGAACGCTGACTCGATCGCCACGATTCCTCGCCGTTTCGGTTTTGGTCTCGGCGAAGTCGGTTGGTGTCCGTGGGCCGGTGCGCTCGACCGAGGAACTCGGATGGTGCCGGAGGTACCCAGGGTAGCCGGAGTACTGGCAACCCTGGGCTGCGCGGAAGAACATCCCCTTCGGGGAAAGGGCCGCTTTTTCGCGGCTCGGCGCGGCGGGTGGCTCGAGGGTCTGGACTCAGTTCGTGTGCCACTGGCGAGGTACTCCGAGCCAGTGCTCAGGCGACAGAGTACAGTTTAGACTGTAGACGAATGGCGGGTCGGGGATCGGTATCCACCCGAAGTGCGAAATCAGATTCGAGGACATCGCGTCGGATATGCCGCGGCGCGCGCATTCGAACTCAGTGTCCTTAACCACCAACCTACTGCGACGATCGTCCGATGCCCGACTCCACCCTGCGCCGCTCTTCAATCCGTGCTCGGTCGCTTGAGCACTGGCTCGGAGTACCTCACCAGTGGCACACAGAGCTTTCAACGGTCGGCACAGGCAACGTGACGGTTACCAAGTCGATCAATACCTCGGCCATGCAGGAATGGACACTGACTTTCAAGAACAGTCTTGGCGGCCAGAATGTGGCGCAGGTGACGGTCAATAGCTCCAGCGTGATGTACACCGGAACCAAGACCAATATCGAGGCCACCGATACGCAGGGCGCGTCGAGCAACCTGAACGAAGTGCAGACGGTGACGATCAGCAACGCCAATGGCGGGACGTTCCGGCTGGCGTTCGACGGGCAGGTGACCGCACCGCTGAACCATAATGCCTCGTCGACCGACGTTGATTCGGCCTTAGAATCCTTGCAGGCGGTGGACACCATGACGGTGACCGGCAATGCCAGCGGGCCTTGAACGGTCACGTTCGCCGGCGCGCATGCCGAGCTGAATGTTTCCGCGATGAACGGTGACGCGGCCAGTTTGACTTCGGGAAGCCTGGTGGAGACGCTCGAATATGCCTACGACCTGGGCAACCAATTGACCAGCGCGTCCGATTCCGACAACGATTACGCCTTCACCTTCGACAACCTGGGTCGCGTGTTGACGGTCAGCAATTCCGGCACGTCCGGCGTTCCGACCGTCGTGTTGAGCTCGGCGTACGACGCGCCGGGAAACAGAACCAGTCTTTCGTCGACTCGTATATTTACGAGCTTTTTGGTAGCGGACTTACAAAATTCTGGCGGCAAGAAAAGTGACGCATTGAGGTAACTTTCGATGGCAATCGTCATTCCGGGAAAATCCTGTTGTGTTCTGTGCGGGGAACTGATTGCCACGCCTGAAATCGCAATTGCTTTTCCAGCGTTCATTCCACCTCGGCACGAGTTAGCCAGATTCTCGGACCAAGTATTTCACAGAGAATGCTACGTACGTTGGCATGAGCACAATCGCTTTCAAGCCTTGTATGATGCCTATTTGCAAATTTGGAGTTCGCGGCCTCCGTTCACTCGCATGCTCATTCGAGTTGATCCGTTACGTGCGGAGCGCGATCGCATGATTCAGCGGATCGTGTCCTTTTCGGCGGGCTGCAAATTGTCGCTGCTTTAGTTTACCCAATCTGCCGCGCGACGCGAAGATTTTCGCGGCGCAATTCGAGCTCCGCTCGGGCTCTACAAAAGGGGCCGCCCCTTGCCGTTTTCGCCGTCGATGGCCCCTCTTTTTGCGAGGGCGATGCGACCGCGAAGACGGAAGGGGCTCCCGGAACAGAACCTCTGTGTGGGTGACAACAGAAATGCCAGAGTCAATAAATCCAAGACACCCAATAAATCCAAGACACCCAAACTCCTAAATCCACCCAGGAGAAATCAATCCAAAGAAATCAATCCAAGACACCCGGACTTTTTTATCTGATAAGCCGATCAAACCAAGACACCCAAACTCCTAAATCCAAGAAAATCCAAGACACTCAAACTTTTCAAGAAAATCCAAGACACTCAAACTTTTTAAGAATCAAACCAAGACACCCAAAACTCTTAATTCCAGGAAATCCAGAAATCCAAGACACTCGAAATCCAAGACACTTAAACTCTTGGGTCTTCCGCCAACGACCAGCCATTTTTGAGTTTTGACGACTTGTTTGCCACGGTTCTAAGCCAAATGATTGAACTCTGGCGGCCCCGATTCTCATTGCGAACTTTGGCCGTCTTCGTGACGCTGGTGTGCGTCTATTTCGCGGCTTGGGAACTGACCAGCCGGAAGGGTGTGGCGATGATCGAGGCTCAAGCAAGAGCAAATGAACGGGATGATTGGTGGATTAATTACGTATCTGACGTTTCATCGCCTCTACCATTCGTCGTGTCATATGTCGCTGAACCCATAAATCATGAGGGGCCGGAACCGATGGGGCCAACTTGGGAACGCCGCTACTGTCTATGGATCTTTGGCTGGGTTTGGGAATTCAAGAATGACGCAGCACCAAAGAATTAGGACACTGCCGGCCAGCGGCACCGGCAACAGCTTCCAAGCCGGCCGAGGTCGTGGACGGTATCACCAACAAACGCAGTCGGACCAGTACCTACAAGTTCGACCGCTTACCGCGCCCAGAACTGGATCAGCATGTCGCTGGCCAGCGCTCCGCAGAACAGGCTGAAGATCAAGCCGGCGACAATTTGCAGGTCGCGTGCCAGCGGCGTCGAGCGACACGATGATGTCGAACGCTGGGCCGGTTCCGGTCGAGCCGGTTGTTCCTGGAAATAGGACTGTCCGTGGTGAATTCTAGGGGTCATGGTGGGCATGGTCATCGCGTCGATCATCGGAGAGGAATCAGTGGGGAAGGTCGAACGGCTTGTTGTACCAACTCTACCACAGACTTTGCGCGCTGCGCAAGATTTTCCTTTTCCTCGCAAAGAAAGTGTGCTAGGGCTTTCGCACCCGCGTAATTGGGGTCGGTCGAGGAATTTCCGAGGCCCACCAGCACGTTGTTCGCGGTAGCGACAGCTGTAAACGACCAGCGGCCGCCCTTTTGGGGCGGCCGCTGGCGCGAATATCAAAAATCCTCCGGTCGATTGCGACAAATGGAGTCGCTTCGAGAATTGCGCGAATCGGACGTGCTAATGCACTGTCGTTTGGTGATTCGGGCAAACGAAAAAAATATGGTCCCTCTGCCGAATGCTGACCGGAGGAATATTGCCTGAATAATACCCTATCACCCGACGCATTGCATCGGGTTGGTGGATAAATCGGCATTATTTTCTCGCCACGTGAAGGTCGCCAAAGATTCTCCTTTCCATCAAGGAAACCGAGGCAGTGGCCGCAATGCTCCAACGCAACCCCGGCGTTCAACTGGTGAGCAGCCCCGGCGTGCCCCGCAAACGGGTCAGATGAGGCAGGTCCAGGATCTGGAATTCTCGGGCCAGTGACGTCCACCGCTCTCCCCGCTGCTCAATGCGCCGATCTTCAATCGGCCCCAGCCTGTTCGCTGCTCGATTCAGATAAGTCACGCGTGATGGTTCCAGTCCCATCAGCCGGCAGACGGTGGCGTCCACGGCCGCCGGGACCGTCCCGATGACCAGCAGCCCCATCGACTTGAGCGAACCCATGATCGGGCCGTCGCCCTCCATGCAATCGATACCGTCGACCACCGCGACCGTTTTGGGTAAGGAAGCATTGATGTCGAATACCGTTTCCGGGATCCCGGCATGATGCAATACGTTTTTGGGCCAGCCGTATTTAACGCCGGGAATGGTGCCGTACATATTCTTCATTGATGCCGTAACTCCCACCCAGTGATGGGTCTTCATCTTCGGCAGCGACACGATCAGATCGGCTTCGACGACCGAACGGGGAAAAAAGAATCCGTCCAGCGGGGATGCGTGTCCCCGATTCTTGACCCAGGCGACATCTTCGTAGTTCAGGTCGACAAACGGCAGCGCAGCCGAATCCAAAGCCTGCTGGAGGCCCGATTCGAGCAGCGCCATCTCCGTATCGCGCACGTGCCCGGGCCCCTCGCCGACGCTGACGATCGCGCCCCAGCGCCGAAACGCCTCGGCCACCGCCACGATGACCGCCGGATGGGTCGTCATATGCGGTACAAGCCGACTCGGCTCGACGAGATTGGGTTTGAGCAGTACCCGTTTCCCCCGCAATTCCGCGGGGACCAGTCCGGTGGCGATCAGCCCATCGCGAACGGTCGTTTCGAGCGGTCCGTCGTAGCGCTGGTGACGAGCGACAAACACCGACGCGGTCAGGGCATAGATTTCGCGCAGCGCGGCGACGCTCAGCAATCCGGCGGCCGCCAGTCCGGAACCGACCAGCAGAGCACGGCGGTGCAGCAGCATCTCGCTCCCCGCGCCGCCCGTCGATACGGATTGATTTCGTTCCATCTGTGCTACCTCACCACCAAGGGACTGGATTCGCCCAGGGCCGCGTGGCCGATCAACGCGAGCTTGAATGCGGAGTCGTTCCGGGTCACCGTGGCCGCAAATGCCGATGAAAGCCACGCCTGTGTATCCGTCGCGGTCCGACCATGCGCCGTCAACGCCAGCAGGCCGAGGCAGCGCGACATTACCGCGGGTTGGGTGGTCAAAGCGGTTTCCAGGTAATCGAGCGACCGGGTGGTCCTGGGCAGTGACGGTTCGCCGGCTAGCGCCAGTAGCGCCAGCGCCGTCGGTACGACATGCGGCCGCAGTTCCTGGCCCAGAACGGTCGTGTTGCCATAGTTGAGGCCCCCCGATTCCAGTTGCCGATCCTGCAGGACGGCGATGCCCGTTCGACAGCGTTCGGAATCGGATAACCGCGCACGCCGTAACGCCAGCACCTGCATTGCCGTAGGCTCGACCCAGGAATGCGTGCCCTCGGCCCAGGGCCAGGCTGCCAAGGTCGGGTCGTGGCCCGTTTGCGGATTGCGCGGTTGGGTCTTGCCCTTGGCTTGCAGGATCCAGCGCAGCCCTCTTTCAATCGGAGCCGCATAGCGTCGGTGCCCGGCGTGTTCCTGCAAGGTAAGCCAGGTTAAGACCGCCAACCCGGTCGGCCACCGCGGTTCAGGTTCCTCGCGGCGTACACCCACCGAACCGTCGTTGGCCTGACACTCTGCCAGCCACTCGCCCCCCAAGGCCGCCGACGCATATTCCCCCGCCGCCGACAGCAGCAATGCCGCATAACAGGTCGGCTCGCTCGCCGGCTTCCAGTTCGAGCCATACCCGATCAGCGGCTGGCGTTGAATTGTCTCGAGTACGTCGTGAAGGACCATTCTGCTAGAATCGTCAAAGTCCGATGGTCCCTGTGAGATTTCCCGAAGCGGAGAATTCCCGGGCGGGCAAACGGGGCCGGTCAAATTGGGTGGAATGGGAGGATTGGCGATTGACTTGGACACCCTTGGCGTGGATCGAGCAGGAGTTGGCAGCTTGGGAACATCGGGGTCTACGTCGGCAACGGTCGACCCGCACGGGACCCCAGGGGGCCGCCATTACCTGGAACGGCCAGCGGCTGCTGAACTTCGGCTCCAATGATTACCTCGGTCTGGCGGGCGGCGATTTGTCGTCCCACGTCCAGCAGATGCTCGGCACGAGCGGATGGGGAAGCGGCGCAAGTCCGCTGGTGACCGGGCGTGGCGAATGGCACGCGCAGCTGGAGCGGCGGCTGGCCGAATTCGAGGGCGTCGAGAGCGCTCTGTTGTTTCCCAGCGGTTATGCAGCGAATATCGGCGCGATCACGGCGCTGGCGGGACCCGGCGATGCAATTCTCAGCGACGCGCTGAACCATGCCAGCATCATTGACGGTTGCCGGCTCTCCGGCGCCGCCGTCCGCGTCTATCGCCATGCCGATCCCCGCGATCTGGAACAAGGACTTTTGGAAAATTCTTCCGCGCGGCGTCGGTTTATCGTCTCGGATACGTTATTTAGTATGGGAGGTGACTTCGCGCCGTTGAGCGCGATTGTGGAACTGGCGTCCAGGTACGAGGCGACGGTGATCGTGGACGAGGCACATGCCACCGGTGTCATTGGCGGACGGGGCAGGGGAGTCAGCGAGCTGCTCGGCGTCGAATCCGGGGTCGACGTCCGCGTCGGCACGTTGAGCAAAGCACTGGGTACGATCGGGGGGTTTGTAGCGGGGAGTCGGCTGCTGATTGAATGGCTGGTGAACCAGGCGAGACCGTACATATTCTCGACCGCCTTGCCCGAGGCGGCGGCCGCGGCGGGCATCGCCGCGCTGCGGATCGTGGAACAACAGCCGCAGCGTCGCCAGCGACCCCTGCAACTGGCCGCGCGATTGCGAGACGAGTTGAAGTTGCGAGGACTGCAAACAGGAGATTCAGCAGGCCAGATTGTGCCGTTGATTCTGGGCGAGCCCGGACGGGCCCAGGAGTGGTCGCAGGCGCTACGCGATCGCGGGCTGCATTGCCCGGCGATTCGCCCGCCTTCCGTTCCGTCCGGTGAATCGCTGCTGCGTATCAGTTTGACCGCCGGACACACCGACGCCGACCTGGACCGGCTGATTCAAGCCTTGGACGAGATGCACGCGCCAAATCTCACCACCAACGCCTGATGCCTCGCAGGCGGACCCGGCCAAACGGTGTTCGCCCGCCTCGTTTCGCGTGTTAGACTTGGACAAGCTCGCTCCCGAATTGGGAGCTGGCTGGGATCAAAGGAGAACGGATCACGTGACATCACATCGGACAGCACGCATGCGACCATCTGGGATCCGCGCGGTCGGACTGATCGCTTTGCTGGCAGCGACAGCCTCTCCGCTCGACGCGCAGCCCCCCGCGGCCACGAACCCCTCCGCCGACCGGCAGCAGATCGCGCGCTGGGTGGCCGATCTGGATGCCAACTCGTTTAACACGCGCGACGAAGCCTCGTTGAAGCTGATCCAGGCTGGCGTCGCGGCGGTGCAGCCCGTGCTGGATGCGATCCAGCAGGGTTCCCCGGAAGTCGTATTGCGAGGCGTGCACGTGCTGCAGGAGATCGCGGTGGTCTCCGACGACGACGACCAGCCACAGGCCCGTCAAGCGCTGCAGAAAATCATGCAGGACGCCAACCGCAGCGCCGCGCGCCGCGCCGATCTGGCGCTGCGCAGCCTCGACGAAACCCGCGCGAAACGGGCCGCCGACTTCCTGACCAGCAAGGGCGCACGCATCACCGAGGGAAAATACTACTCCGGATCACAGTTTCAGGGATTGTTGCCGACTCTGGAGGTCGGCAATGAATGGTTGGGGACAGATCGCGATCTCAAGCAGATCCGCTGGTTGAACGATATTCAGCAGATCAGCTTCCTGGGGCCGAACGTCAAGGACGAATGGCTGCGGAATCTGGAAGGCGCCAGGCAGATCCGCAGTGTGCAGATCAAGCATGCCCGTATCTCGGGCAAGGCGCTGGCCAGCCTGAAATTGATCCCCGAATTGCGATTTGTCAGCCTGCTGTACTCGCCGGTCGACGACGAAGCGATTTCCGAGCTGGTCGTGCTGCCGAATCTCATCTCCCTGCGCCTGTACGGTACCCGCATCAGCGTTGACGGCGTTCAGAAGCTGCGCGAGACTTTCTCCAAGGAACTGACCAATATCGATTTCCGCCAAGGCGGGTTCCTCGGAATCCAGGCCCAGCGCCAGGGTGGCGTCTGCGAGATCCAGTTGGTGCAGCCCGATACCGCCGCCGCGGAAGCCGGATTGGAGGCCGGCGACTTCGTGCTCACTTTCGGCGGAGAACGGGTCGTTGACTTCGAGTCATTGACACGCTGTATTTCCAAACATGCCGCGGGCGATGAAGCCAAGATCGAAATCGCCCGGCAGGGCACAACCCGCACACCCAGTTTTGCTCGAGGCACCGCCGCCGAGTTCGGTGCCGTCGGGAAAGAAACCAACCTGGGCCTCGAAATCACCGAAGTCAAACCGAATACGCTGGCCAGCGAAATCGACCTGCGCGTCGGCGATACGATCCTCGTCTACCGTGGCCTGCGAATCTACTCGCCTCAGGACTTCGACGCCGCCTTCCGAGCCGACCCCGAAGCAAAAGACTCGGAAGACCTGATCCGCTTCGTCCGCGCACCCAAACTGCTGACACTCACCGCGAAGCTCGGCGAATGGGAGTGAGCCGGAGAACGTGGAACGGGGCGGATTTTGTGGCGGGGGCTTCTAGCCCCCGCTGAATGCCCCCCAGCGTACCGGTTCCCCCCGATCGCGCGAAAACGGCATGTCGCGCGCAACGCGCTTCCCACCGATCCATGAAGACTTTTTATCAGCCCAGAGTGAACGGGGAACGGTGGGCCTCGGAGTACCTCGACCCACCCTCGACCCACCCTACAGGCCTTTTCATGCCGAGTATGGATCGGATTCAGTTCGCTCGGCTTCTTCGCCAGACATCGATCGCTTACGAACAGCAGTTGTGGGCGCTGCTTCGCAATCGCCAGCGTTCTGGTGGGCCTCGGAGTACCTCGACCCACCCTACGGGTACGGAATCCTCCCTACGAGTTCTACGAGCATCGACCCCGTTCCCTGTTCCCCGTTCCCCATTCCCTGTTCCCCGTTCCCTGTTCCCCGTTCCCTATCACCGCAGCGCGGCGTACAGCTGGTGGACGAACGCGGCGTTGTCGCATTGGGCGTACTGCATGGCACCGCCCATGCGGGAAAAGCTCTTACAGAATCGCAGGTAGTAGGCCGGGTTCGATTTGGGCGGTTCTCCTTTCGTCCAGTCCCAATTGCCACCGTCCTGGATATCGACGACGAACACCTGGTGGTCGCGCACGATTTCTCGGCCGGCCTGCAGCCGCAGGTTGTTGACGCAGCTCAAACTTTTCTCGAACACTTGGGGGCCCATAATCGCCGATCCGATATTGAGCACCACGCCTCCGTCGAGTGCTTCGACGGAGCCGCCGAACAGGCGGAAGTCGAGGTCCGCGCCGCGTCCGATCACGGCGCCGTTGAAGAGCGGGTGATTGGCGATAATGTCGTAGCCGATTCCGGGGTGGACGGTGAGTGGCACGTCATGTTGGAAGGCGGAGGCGAGGATCGAGGCGTGTTTCCAGCGATGTTCGATCGGCCGCCAGCCGGGCGCGAGGGCGGCGATCTGGATCGCCTGCAGGAAATCGGCGCGTGCCGCCGTAAGTGGATCGGCGGGATGCCGCTGGATCGCCTCGCGCAGCGCCTCGGCG
>Ga0233424_10002609_pt1 | contig 12551 bp, 14 predicted proteins | sample Watercolumn_Towu_FD_181011 | JGI IMG/M metagenome (GOLD analysis project Ga0233424, IMG submission 181011) | Freshwater microbial communities from Lake Towuti, South Sulawesi, Indonesia - Watercolumn_Towuti2014_125_MG | ecosystem: Environmental > Aquatic > Freshwater > Lake | place: Indonesia...
CATCAGTGCCAAGCTGTACGAATTGGCCGACCCGAAGCGGAACAAGAATGCAGATGCGCGAGTGAAGGCACTTGCCGCACTGGCGGAACTGTACGACCTACACACGCCTGTGAGCTTTATCCTGCCCACACTGGAACAAATCGAAGCCGAGATTGCCCGCTGTCAGGTGCTGCGATGAGAAAAACTATTTCGCTGTAACGAAGCAACTTTCAATCGGCTGCCGAATGTTCTGAGCTACCCGTGCCCCTTTTCTGCGGAGAGGTGTTTCAATAAAACGGAAATTCAAATCCGACAACAGCAGGGTCAGAAGCAAGGCCAATAGCCCAAGCTGCAAAGAGTAGTTCGCCAAAGCCTCATTCGGATAATGCCTAGTAAAAAGCTCTCTTAGAGTCCAAAAAACAAAGTTATGAATGAGGTAAATGGCATAAGACCTAGCGCCAATCCATATCAAGAAAGAACGCCCAAAACCACTCGGCCAAATCATGTCTCTATTCTGAGCCGCAACAAAAACCAGAGCTCCGCTTAGGAGCGCAATCAAGCCTGTATTTATTGAAGAAACACGATTGGGCCCAAGCGCAGAAATTAGAACAACTAACAGACTAGTAAAAACCAGTGACCCAATACGATTCCTTAGAACACTTGGCGTAATCACTTTGCAGATTGGGTGATTTGTCACAAGAGCAATTACAGCTCCCCAGGCAAGGGCGTCAGTACGTAGTTCCCAAAGCAACGACCTAGGCGGACGCTCGATAAAAATCTGAGCGACGATGATCGCAAGCAAAGATAAAACTAAAGCTTTTCTGCTGTGACGAAGCAGGTAAAAGAAGATGAACGGATAAACCAAGTAGAACTGCTCTTCGAGTGAAAGACTCCAGTAAATCGTATTTACCCCGCAGGTGCCTTTTTGCTGGAAGCAATGGTACCAATGTAGATTTGCCACCTGAAGAATTGAAGCTACCCAATCAGCAAAGTTTCCAATGGGGTCTCCGAAAACCCCGCTCTTATTAAATCCAATTGATGCGGCAAGAACGAGACTAACCCACAATATGGCAGATGGCCATATCCGAAATATCCGACGTATCCAGAATGGAATCACAAACGACCAGAAATGTTGGTTGCGATTTTCTTCATAAACTCTCATCAATTGGGTCGTAATAACAAACCCGCTGATGGCGAAGAACACATCAACGCCTCCCCAAAAGGATGTGACGATATGGAGTGGGTCGTGTTCCTTTAACCAAGGGAACAAGTGGTGAAGATGTTCCAGTATGACGAGCAGTACCGCGAGTGCTCTCAGAATCTCGATGTCGTTAATCTTGTTGTTGTGCATAGTCAATTCTTTCTGATAACCCGAAGTCTATTGAACTTCGATACCAATGACCATATGAGAGCGAGCTTTGCGTGCGGCACAGGCAACGATCACCGCTATGGCGCCGCAAGGGTATTGGCGCGGGTAGTGCGCGGCCTGTAGCGGCGCTGTATGCCGCATGGTCGCAGGGCTGCAACGCTGGTCGGTACTGGTGTTGCCGCAGGGTGGGCCATGCTTACCGAGGCGCTTACCGCTTCGCTGCGGTGCTTACTATCTGCTTACCGATCGGTTTTGTTCCCGGCGCTGATTGGCACTGAATTTGCCCTTCATGTGGTCAGTTGCAGGGCTTTTCTTTGCTTGCTTTGCACCGCGCCGAACTGCGCTAAGTGCTTGTTTTTATTGGCGGAGGCGGTGAGATTCGAACTCACGAAAGGTTTCCCTTTGCTGGTTTTCAAGACCAGTGCAATCGACCACTCTGCCACACCTCCAACGTACTACCCACAACAAATTTCAAGACCGGTGCCTTAAACCGCTCGGCCACCCTTCCGCGTCGGACGTGATATAGCACGCGTCGTACTTTTCGCGACCGGGATTTGCGCGTGCCGCTCTATTTCGCCTATGGCTCAAACATGGACGCCGCCGCCATGGCCGCGCGTTGCCCGCGCACGCGGCTCCTCGGGCGCGGACGGCTTGCGGGTTATAGGACGATTCTCATGGCTTCTGGCTTTGTCAGCGTCGCGCCGGACCGGCGCATGAGCGTTCATGGCGTGCTGTGGGACGTCGCGGTCGGCGATGTCGCGGCGCTCGATCGCTACGAAGACGTCGCTCGCGGACTTTACGCCAAGAAAAACTTTCCCATCCTGCGCGAACCCGTCGGCTCGGTCCGCGCGCTGGCCTATGTCGGCGCGCGGCCGGACCTCGGGGCGGCGCCCCGCGGCTATTTCGATGGCGTCATCGCCGCGGCGCGCGCGCAGGCGCTGCCCGGCGACTATATTGACTATCTCTCCGGTCTACTTTCCATCCACCAATCAGGGCGCCGTCCATGAATGCGCAAGTTCCTGTCATCGGCGCGATCGACGAACTGCGCCGTTACGTTCGCGCGCGTCGCGCCGCCGGCGAGCGCATCGGGTTAGTGCCGACGATGGGCGCGCTCCACGCAGGCCATGTGTCGCTTGTGGAAGCGGCGCGTCGCGTGGCTGACCGCGTCATCGTCACCATCTTCGTCAATCCGGCGCAGTTCGGCCCGAATGAAGATTTTGCGCGCTATCCCCGCACGCTTGTGGCCGATGTCGAGAAGCTTTCGAGCGTCGTCGCTGATCTCGTCTTCGCGCCTTCGGTCGAAGAAATCTATCCGCCGGGCTTTTCGACGAAGGTTGTGTTGGAGGGGCCCGCGCGCGCCGATCTCGAAGACCGATTTCGGTCGACGCATTTTTCCGGCGTCGCGACGGTGGTGACGAAACTGCTCAACCAAGCGCAGGCCGACATCGCAGTCTTCGGCGAGAAGGACTATCAGCAGCTCCTGGTGATCAAGCGGCTCGCGCGCGATCTCGACATCGCGACGGAAATTCTCGGCGCGCCGACGTTGCGCGAGGCGGACGGCCTCGCCATGTCTTCGCGCAACGTCTATCTCTCGCCCAAGGAGCGCGAGCGCGCAAAGGAACTTTGCGCCGCGTTGAGAGAAGCGGCGCGCCGCATCCTTAACGGCGGCGACATGTGCGCGGCGACGGGCGCGGCGCGCGCCGCGCTTGCCGAAGCGGGCTTTGACGTCGACTATCTCGAAGCGCGCAATGCGGAGACGCTCACCCCTGTCGAAACTCTCGACGACGGTCCGATTCGTCTGCTCGTGGCGGCGAAGCTCGGCGCCACGCGGCTTATCGACAATATTGCGGTTGAACCATGAGCGATAGGGAAATCATTCGCCTCTTCATTGAAGGCCGCGTGCAGGGCGTCGGCTACCGCGCCTTTCTCGTTCGCGAGGCGCTTGCGCTCGATCTCACGGGGTGGGCGCGCAACAGGCATGACGGCGCCGTGGAGGCGATCGCCTCAGGACCGCGTCCGGCGCTCGAAGCGTTGATCTTAGCGGCGCGGCGTGGTCCAAGGCTTGCGCGAGTCGACGCGGTGCGAGAAGAGCTGGCTGATGAAGCGGCGCTCGTCGAATTCTGCGGCGCCGGATTTTCCGTCGTTCCTGACGCGTGATCGGAGACGGTGACGTGACCAACAGCCACCGCTTTGTTCTCGCCGGAGTTATGGGTTGGCCAATCGCGCATTCGCGCTCGCCGAAGATTCATAATTACTGGTTCGCGCAAAATGGCGTTGAAGGCTGCTATGCGCCGCTGCCGGTCGAACCCGGACGGCTCGAGGCGGCGTTGCGCGCCATGCCAGCGCTCGGTTTCGCCGGTTGCAATCTCACCATTCCGCACAAGGAGACGGCGCTTCAGTTTCTCGATCGTGTGGACGAGTCGGCGGCGCGGATCGGCGCCGTCAATTGCGTCGTTGTCGAAAGGGACGGCGCGCTGATCGGACACAACTATGACGGCTACGGCTTCGTTGCCTCTCTACGCGAGGCCACGCCATCTTGGCGCGCTGAAAGCGCGCCTTGCGTCATCATCGGCGCCGGCGGCGGCGCCCGCGCGATCGTCGACGGGTTGCTCGAGGCGGGCGCGCGAGAAATTCGTTTGTTCAACCGCACTTTGGCGCGGGCGGAAATTCTTGCCGCCGACTTCGGGCCGCGCGTGGCGGCCTTTCCCTGGGAGGAACGTGAAGCGGGGCTCGCGGGGGCAGGACTTGTCGTCAACGCGACCAGTCAGGGAATGGTCGGCCAGCCGCCGCTCGATCTATCTCTTGCCGAATTGCCGACATCGGCGCTCGTCGCCGATATTGTTTATGCGCCTTTGGAGACGCCGTTATTGGCGGCCGCCCGCAAACATGGCGCAACCCCCGTCGACGGGCTTGGCATGCTGCTTCATCAGGCGCGTCCGGCGTTTCGGGATTGGACCGGCGTCATGCCGGAAGTCACGCCGAAGTTGCGCGCCATGATCGTAGCGACGCTGTAAAAAGGATAGAGCGTCGCGGTTCTTGCCGCGACGCTCTTCACGCGACTATTAACGCTTACGCGGCACGCGCGCCGTAGAGCGGCGCGATGGAGACAGTCAACATACGTTGCGTGAGCGAGAGCAGTTCGTTCGAATGACGCAGCAGCGTATCGAACCGTTCGCTCATGAAATGCGACTGAAGATTTGTAACTTCGTCGAGCGTTTTGGCTTTGGCCAGCCGTTCCGCGAAGTCGAGAACTGCGGTGGCGTTCTCGGCCCAGAGGTCGATGGACTTCTGCGACCAGAGCGCCGGGTCGAATTCCTCCGCTCCCGCCGACTTTAATTCTACGGCGACCGCAAGGGCTGTTGACGGAGCCGACGCAATCGACGGCTTCTGCGCTTCGATTATAACCGGCGCCGGCTCGGCGCTGACGGCTCCGCTCGCCGGGGGTGCCGCGTCCGTCTCCACAGAAGCCACGCGTTTGGTTTCCGGAAGCTTGGACTTGGGGGGACTGTTCTGCGGATTGGCCATTGAACTTCTCCCAGTTAGGACTTCGTCGAGCGCTGGAAGGACGCGCCAAGCTCCTTGGTCTGCTCTTGGATCGTCTTTAGCTGCGCCTGCACGAACTCCGACTGAAGCTTGAAAACTTCCTGCGGATCCTTGGCGTGGACGAGTTTCTGAGCGAGATCGAAGGCCGCGTTGACATTGGCTTCGGCGAAGGACAGGGCCTTTACGCTGACGTCCTTAGCGCTCTGCAGCCCAAACGGAACATCGGCTGAAGTGTCGAGCGCCTTCTGCGCCGCTCCTGCGAAACCTTCAAAAGCCTTGCGCGCCTGTTCGACGCTTTTTTCAGCGAAATCGCGGACTTCCGTAGGAATTTGGTAGATCGATTCGACCATGGCGCACCTCCGTGCCGGGAAAAAGAAACTATCGCCGCACTAAACCGCATCACACTCGCGGAGCGCCCCAGCCCAAGGACGATCCGGCGAGTGGAGCCATCATGCCTCATTTTATGCTGCAATGCAACAAATTTGTGCGCCGCAGCAGGAGCAATTCACCCTTTATCGGAGAAATGCGTCGAAATCCGTTCAACGCTCATAGACCTCCCGTAAGGCCGCGATTAACTTGATGGCGTTTCCGTGAGCGTTGAGCCGACGAGACGCCCAACGGCGCGCGGCGAGCGAGACCGTCAGGCAGAGGCGGTAGGCAAATGGGCGATTCGCAGCAGGAGCTCGAAGAGGGCGCGCGCGCAGCTGCTTGCGTCGCCGCGGACGCTGTATTTTCCGCCCTTGACGGCTCCGGCGCGCCCGTCATCGTCGCAAGCGGCGATCCGCTCCGCGTCGCCTTTATGAACGATCCGGCTCGCGTCCTCTTTGGCGAAGACGCAGCACGGATGGGCGATCTCCTATTTCGCGGCGATGATCCGGGCTCTCGGCGATTGGTCGAGGTTATCTCTGCGCTGCGTGAGAGCTCCGCCCTACGCCTTGAGCGGTTGCGCATGCGCTTTTTGGGGCAGGCGCAGATCGTCACCGTTCTTTGCCGGACCCTCGGGGAAGAAAGCGGCGGCTGTTTTCTCATCGCCGCGCTGGGGGTGCGGCCGGATGCGCCCGCCGATGATCAGCGCCTGCCTGCGGCCGCGGGCGCCATCAGCGACGAAACGGCGGACCTTCGGCGTCGTCTTGCGGCCCGACACGGCGCCCGTGCGCCGCGATTTCTATGGAGAACGGATGCGGAGGGGCGCTTTATCGATGTGAGCCACGCGCTCGCCGACGCGCTCGGCGCCGCCGCCGCCGACATCTTGGGCCGCTCAGTGAAGGATGCGTCTCTGGCGTTCGCTCTCGATCCTGCGTTCGCGCGCGCTGTCGCCTCGCACCGAGCATGGAGCGGGATAGAGGTCGAGTGGCCGTTAGAAGGCGGAGGCGTGCCGACGACTCTTGGCGCTTTGCCGTTGCGGGATTCGGCGCAACGGTTTTTCGGTTATCAGGGATATGGCGTCCTGCATCTCGACCGCGCTCGCGCGGCGGCGCCAGCGGCGGCAGCCGGGTCTCAGCACGAGAAGCCGCCGGACTCACTGGCTGATAACGTCATTATGTTGCGCACGCCTTCGCCCACGCGCGTCGCTTCCGATGCAGCGGAAGCGCTCAGCTCAAGCGAACGCCTGGCTTTCGACGAAATCGCGCGTGCGCTCAAGGAAGGCAGTTCTGTCCTTTCCCAAGCGGACGCCGCCGGGGAACCGACGTCGGTTCCTGCCGACGACCAACCGGCGACGTTCGTGAGCAACCACGAACTCATCGCGCGGGGTCCTGAGCAAAGCGCTTTGGCGCTCGCCCGAGCGCTTGAAGAAAAACTTGCGCGCGCGAAATCGGAGAATGCGCTGCTTAGCGGGGCCTTCGACCTCTCTCGTGCGCCGCTGGCGATCATGGCCCTGGATGGGACGATCATCAGAGCCAACGCTCAGTTCGCGGGCTGCTTTGGCGCCGATGCGAGAACGCTTGCGAACCGCAACCTCGTGTCTGTTCTTAGCCCCTCCGACGCGCAAACCCTGGCGCAGCATCTTACCGCTTTTCGCCAGGACGCGAGCGCGCGGCTTCCGCTAATAATGTCGCCGCGGGGCGGCGGCTTTCCCATCGATCTCGCGCTGCGCCAGCTTCCGGTTGAAGGAAAGCCGACGATTCTTATTTCCGTCGAACTGCGAGAGGACGCTTCTTCAGACGAGCGCGCGATTGAAGCGGCGCGGCTCGCCGCCGAAAGCGCGAATGCGGCGAAATCAGATTTTCTCACCCGCGTCTCACACGAGATTCGCACGCCGCTGAACGCCATCATCGGCTTTGCCGAAGTAATGATGGAGGAACGTCTCGGGCCGCTCGGCTCTCCGCGTTACAAGGAATATTTGAAAGACATGCACGCCTCCGGCGCACATGTCCTGTCGCTCGTTAACGATCTTCTGGATCTCTCCAAGATCGAGGCGGGGAAGATGGAGCTTTCCTTCGCGCGCGTCGACGCCAATGCAGTCATCGCCGAATGCGCATCGATTATGCAGGCGCAGGCCAATCAGGGGCGCGTCGTCATACGGCTCGCGCTTGCGCCGGGACTGCCGTCGCTATGCGCCGACGCGCGCTCACTGAAGCAGATCCTTCTCAATCTTTTGTCGAACGCGGTAAAGTTCAACGAGCCGGGCGGGCAGGTCATTGTTTCAAGCGCGCTGAACGACGCCGGCTCTGTCATCATTCGGGTCAAGGACACCGGCATCGGCATGTCGGAGGAGGATGTCGCTACCGCCTTGGAGCCGTTCCGACAGGTGGACGCTTCGCGCGGGGCGAGCGGCACGGGGCTTGGATTGCCGCTAACGAAGGCTCTTATCGAGGCGAACCACGCCTCCTTCAGCATCAAGAGCCGTCACAATGAAGGCACGCTGATCGAAATCGCTTTCCCGCCGCCGCAGGTTCTCGCGGCGGAGTAAGGCGACCGTTCTATGGATGAGGAAATATTGTCGCCGCTCGGCGAAAGAAGAGCTGAAACTGATCAGCTCAGTCCGTTGGCGCAATAACGCCAGCGTTTACGCTAGGCTGCTGCCCGCCAACGGACCGTATTGGACGTAAAACGTCCTGATTTCTTGAACTTACTTGCCCATCCGCATCGCGACGAGAGCGCCGCCGATGACGATAGCGAGCATGAGTCCCGGGATCAGATACTGCATATTTTCCTCCCACGTTGCGCCAGCCAGTGGCTCTTTTTTCCGGCTTCGCCGCGATACAGCTTCACCAAAGGGGACAGTCTTTGTCAAGCGCCGCTACGCCCTATTTGTGCGGGTTTGCGCCGATCTTGGCCGGGACGGATAGTCGAGCGCCGCGCATTGCCGACACGGCGCAGTTGCTCCAATCTGATGGGCCACGATGAGAGGCGACTCGCGTTCTGCATGACTCCCGTGTCCCGCGCCATCGATCTTAACGCCGATCTCGGGGAAGGCTTCGGCCATTGGCGCATGGGCGATGATGACGCCATGCTCGACATTGTGACGACCGCGAATGTCGCCTGCGGTTTCCACGCCGGCGACCCCGACATCATGGCGACGACATTTGCGCGCGCCAAAGAAAAGCGAGTCGCCGTCGGCGCCCATGTGGCCTTTCCCGATCTCGCGGGGTTTGGCCGGCGCGCCTTGCCGATGAATGCACGGGAGATCGAACGCGCCGTCGCCTATCAGCTCGGGGCGGCGCAGGCGCTCGCCGTTCTGAGCGGACATCGGATTACGCATGTGAAGGCGCATGGCGCGCTCGCCAATATTGCCGAGCGCGACCCTGATGTTGCGAACGCTATCGCCCGGGCCGTCGGCGGCGTCGACTCGTCGCTCGCATTGCTGGCGATCGCGCTATCCGAGCAGACGCGCGCCGGCGCGCGCGCAGGCTTGCGTGTCGTCAACGAAATCTTCGCCGACCGCGCCTATTTGGACGACGGGCGGTTGCAGCCGAGATCGCAGGAAGGGGCGGTTATTGAGGATATTGAAAGAGCCTGCGTCCGTATGCGCGACATGCTCGCGAACGGCGGTTTAAGGACCGTCAGCGGCAAGCTTTTGCCTACCGAGATCGATTCGATCTGCGTTCATGGCGACGCGCCGCTCGCCGTTGAAATGGCGCGTCGTTTGCGAGGATCGCTCGAACACGAGGGCTGGAAGCTGCGCGCCTTCGCAGGAGCCTGACCGCAATGGAATATGAGACGCCGCGCTTTCTCGACTGCGGCGAGGCGGCGCTGTCAGTAGAGTTTGGCGACAGCGTCGATCCGGCGATCAATGGGCGCGTGCTGGCGCTCGACGAACGTCTTCGCGCCTCGGCGCCGGCGGGCCTGCGCGAAACGACGCCCACTTATCGCGCGCTCTTTCTGCGCTACGAACCGCTCGAGATTTCGCGGGACGCGCTGAAAGCGGCGATCGAAGGTCTTCTCAGGCCTGGCGAGCAGGCCCCCGCATCACGGCCGGCTGTGCGCTGGACCATCCCCTGCTGCTACGATGCTGAATTCGCTGAAGATATCGGCGAGGCTGCAGGGCTGCTCGGGCGCTCCGCGCAATCGCTCGCGCAGTTGCACGCCAGCGCAGACTATCGCGCCTATATGTATGGGTTCGCGCCGGGCTGGTGCTATCTCGGCGGACTGTCCGACGCGCTCGCGATTCCGCGGCGCACGAGCCCGCGTGGATTGACTCCGCGCGGCGCGACGCTGATCGGCGGCGCGCTTTCCCTGATCGCCGCCAATCCGATGCCAACCGGCTGGTACGTCATCGGGCGAACGCCAGAGCGCATGTTCGCACTGGATCGCGACCCGCCTTTTCTTATTGCGCCGGGCGACGCGGTGCGCTTCGAACCTATCGACCCCGAGACATTCCGGATGCTCGATGCGAGGGCCTTGGCCGGCGAGACGGTGGCGCGCCGGGAGACGCTCGAATGAGCGCGCGGCTTCTTGTCGACGCTGCTGGGCCGGGAGTCACTATTCAGGATCAGGGCCGATTTGGGCTGTCGCGTTACGGCGTGACGCCTGCAGGACCGATGGATGTTGGCGCCTATCTGGCCGCGACGCGCGCCGCCAGCGCTGACAGCGCGATCGAAGTTTCGCTTGGCGGCGCGGCGTTTCGGGCGGAAGGCGCGACGCTTTGCGTGGCGATCGCGGGAGGCGATTTCGACATCCGCCTCGACGGCCGGATTCTGCCGGCAGCCTGCCTATTCCCGCTTGCCCCGGAAGCGCGACTGATACTGCGCGCCGGCGCGTCAGGCGCTTGGTGCTACGTCGCCATCGGCGGAACGCTCGACCTCGCGCCTATTCTCGGTTCGCGCGCGACGCATGGCCGTTCAGGGCTTGGACCAAAGCCGCTCGCCGCCGGCGACGCCTTGCCGCTCGCTGAGGCCGCCCCGCCGCCTCTCGAGCCACTGGCCCTGACGGCTCCTTGGCTCGCTTCGAGCGACGCTCCGCTGCGCCTGCTTCTCGGGCCTCAGGACGATTATTTCGCGCCGCAGGAGATTGAGGCCTTTTTGAACGTCCGCTGGCGCATCGGCGCGCGCAGCGACCGCATGGCCTATCGGCTCGAGGGCCCGGCTATCCGTCATCTGCGTGGACATGACATTGTCTCGGACGGCGTCGCCATGGGCGCGATCCAGATTCCAGGCGATGGCGCGCCGCTCGCGCTCATGGCCGATCGTCAGCCGACCGGCGGCTATCCGAAAATTGCGACGGTCATCGGGGCCGATCTCGCCCGGCTGGCGCAGCTGCGTCCCGGGCAAGACCTTTCCTTTTGCGCCGTGGATTGGAGCGAGGCGGTCGCCGCCCGTCGTGACTATTTCGCGGCGATCGAGGCCGGGCCGAAGCGCGAACCTTTATCCGCCGAAGTGACCACCGAGTCGTTGCTCGCTGAAAATCTCGTCGGCGGCGTGGTCAACGCGAAGGACTGACTATTCGGCGGGCTCTTTGATCTCGGCGACGAGCGCAGCCGGTTTCGCGGTCAGGGCGGGCGCTGCGGCGACGGCCGCCTTCGCGGCCGCTTTTCTTCGTTTCCACCACTTATAGAGCATCATCCACCACGGGTCGCCGACATGCAGGTGGTAGCGCAGCGGCGTCTTGATGATGGCGAGCACCAGTCCGATCGAGAACAGGCACCAGACCGCGGGCCACTCATTGATGTTGCCCGTCGTCAGGCTCGCGAGAAACGGCCCCGCGACCCAGGAGAACAGGATGAAGCGCCAGCTGCCGTAAAGCGAAGGGATGTAGAAGGCCATCAGCGGATATTCGATGTAGCCGCGCCCGAGATAGGCGTTGTCCGCCATCGAGTTGCCTAATCCGTTCGTCGGCAGCAGCCAGGCGATGTGCCATTCGCCGCGCACCGTGCAGAGCACGTCGCCGCAGAGCGGCCTTCCCAAGGCGCAGTGACCCGCCCAGGAGAAAGGATAGAGCTGGAGCAGCATGGCGATGGCCGCGACGAAACAGCCGAAATAGGCCCAGGGCGCGATGATGCGGGCGCTGTCCTTGGGCATGAAATAAAGCGCGACGGCGTTAATGAAGAAAGGCTGGAACGTTATGTGGAGATAACCAAACATGGTCATCAATTGATTTAGCGGCGAATCGCATTGGTTTAAGACGGAATAGGCGACCGCCTGAAGCGATTCCATGCTGGCGAAATAGAGAAGGCAGACCCAGAGGGCGAGCGGTTCCGGGTCCTTCTTGAGCGCCGAATAGGCCGCGCCGGCGATCCCCGTCGCCGCCAACACCGTCGACGCCTCTCCACTCCAGCACATTCGGGCATTTCCTCTTTTCTTGTCTGCGACCCGATACACTATCCGCCGGGTGGGTCAAAGCCCCGAAGGCCGAACGCCTTTGCGTTCAAGCTGAAGCGTCGGGCGAGAAATCAGCCGGCGCCAGCTCGAAGCCGGAGAATTCGAAGCCCGGCGCGACGGTGCAGCCGACGAGGCTCCATTCATGCGGTCCTCGGCCGAGGCTTCTAGCCGACTGCCACACGCCTGAAGCAACCACGGCTTGTGGCCGCTCGCCGCCCGTGAGCGCCGGGCCGAGGCGCACGACTTCAGTTCCAATCTTAAGCTCCAGCGGAGCCCCGGCGTAGAAGTGCCAGACTTCGGCGGCGTCGACACGATGCCAGCGAGACAATCCGCCGCCCGGAAGCAAATAGTAGATCGCCGTCGAGGCGGCGCGGCCGCCGGTCGCCGAGGAATCGCGGAAGGTCTGCCGATAGAAGCCGCCCTCGGGATGCGGCGCGAGATCGAGAAGCCGCACGACCTCCTCAGTCGAAAGCGCCTTTGTCATGCGGCGAAATTGTTCTTGCGTTGGCGCATCGCCGCGAAGACGGCGGAAGGGTCCGCGCCCCGCATGCCCATCGCAGCCGTTACGCTTGGATCCTCGACCCGCAGAAATGGATTTGTGGCGTTCTCAAGCGCGATCGTCGTCGGCAGGGTAAACTTTCCTGCCTTGCGCAGGTCGGCGACGGTTTGCGCCCGCGCGCGCAGCACCGAATTGTCCGGGTCGACGGTGAGCGCGAATTTGGCGTTGGCCTGCGTATATTCATGGCCGCAATAAACCTGCGTTTCGCCGGGCAGGTCGGCGAGCGTTTCGAGAGTGAGATGCATCATCTCCATGGTGCCCTCAAAAACGCGGCCACAGCCAAGCGAAAACAGCGTGTCGCCAACAAACAGGATTTCATCGTCTTCGAAGTAATAGGCGATGT
>Ga0233424_10002610_pt1 | contig 12551 bp, 9 predicted proteins | sample Watercolumn_Towu_FD_181011 | JGI IMG/M metagenome (GOLD analysis project Ga0233424, IMG submission 181011) | Freshwater microbial communities from Lake Towuti, South Sulawesi, Indonesia - Watercolumn_Towuti2014_125_MG | ecosystem: Environmental > Aquatic > Freshwater > Lake | place: Indonesia...
ATGGTGATGCCGCGTTCCTTTTCCAGGTCGTTCGAATCCATCGCGCGCTCTTCGACGCGCTGGTTGTCGCGGAAGGTGCCGGACTGGCGGAACAGCTGGTCGACAAGGGTGGTCTTGCCATGATCGACGTGCGCGATGATGGCGATATTGCGAAGAGACATGGAAATAGCCTGTATCAGGGGGATGGTCGCGGACACGCCGTCCACCGGCACGCCTGTTGCTGGCGCGCCCATAGCCCAAGGGGTGCTGCAGCGCAACAACTAGCGCATGGGAGGTGTGGGCGTCCCAAGGCAGGGAACTAGGGAATTGCGCGCCCCTAACCACCTCCGCTCATACTGAGCAGCGGGCGCAGCCCGCGTCGTCGAAGGACCCGAGCCCACGCTGGCCATATAGCGGAGCCTTCGAGAGGCTCAGGCTAAGCGGAGGGGGTAGCGGCATTTGGCCCGATCAAAAAGCTTGCCGTTATGCAAACGACGCCTTTGCGGACATTGCGCGATCAGTTTAGTAGGTAATGAGGAGACCGCCATGCCGACTGTCGAAGTGTTTGGAAAAGATGAGATGAAACCCCTTTTTGAGGGTGAATTTCCGTTCTTACCCCGGCTTGGGGAGTACATTTCCAAGGAGATGGGCGGGTATTTCAACTACTAAAACGTGGTTGAGGTCTGGCACCGTGAAGAGGGTGAGACTGGAACTTTTCGTGCGTGCGTTCGAGTGGAGATCGACGACTAGGTTAGGTCCGCTTCCCGCCCGATTCTTGCTATCCCCACAACCCAGCACACCCTATTCCGCGCACACCCCCATCCACATGTCGCGCGGCATCTCGATGCGGATCGGCGGGCCGCCCTTGGGGTCGGGGATGCCGTCATACCAGAGGGAGCGGGCCAGATCGGGCATGAACACGCCGAGCGGGGCGGGGCTGTCCAGCATCGGGGGTTCGGCGATATATTTCAGGCCGTTGGGTTCGCCGGCAAAGGCGTGGAAATAAAGCGAGTCCTCGCCATCCTCCCCGGGCAGCATTTGCGGCGGGTTCTGCGCATCGCCCAGACCATTGACCGGGATCAGCGTGGTCGATCCGAAACCGTTCGAGCCCGCAAAGGTGAAATACTGGCGGAAGATGAGTTTGTCGTCCTCGTCCTTCTGCTCCAGCACCGCGACCAGGTCCGACTGCGCGCTCGGCGGCAGCGCGGGCTTTTCGAAATGCAGCGAGAAGCGCGTCGGCCAGGGCGAATGATAGCTGGCCTTCAGGATCGGGCAGGCCAGCGGCTTGACCTGCACCGCCGCCGCCGGGTTGATTTCCAGCGTGTCGATGGAAAGCCGGTCGCCCACGATCTTGAAGCTTGCATAGGCGTCGCCCGCCGTCGGGCAGCAATTGGCGTCGCTGTCGCGCCAGAGCGAGAACGAGCTGCTGATGCCGTACAGGCTGTATTCCACGCCCTTCCATAGCCCCAGCCCCTTGGGCAGCCGCGCGCGCAGCTCCTCCTTCCAGCCATTCATGCCGATATTGGCCCACGCATCGCCGCGCAGCAGGTAGAGCGTGTCGGCATTGCCCTCGCCCGTCCCGGCGGTGCGTCCGGGCATGTGCAGCATCAGCTTCTCGCCATCGTCGATCAGCAGCGGGGTCGAAGCCTCGCCCTCGGTGGTGGTAAAGCCGATCAATTGCGGTGCCGTGCCGGTGATGTCCCAGGCGATCGCGGCGCGCAGCGGGATGCCGCCGCCCGGCTCCAGCCCGCTCATATATTGCCAAGCGACCGAACGCCGGCGCCCCTCCTCGCCCGCGTTGAGGACACCGGCGGATTCGACGACGCAGTTCTCGACCGCCGCGATCTGGCAGGCTTTCGCGAAGTCCGGTCCGAACCCGGCGGGGGCGCGGATCGAGGCGGCAATCTTGGTCAGCCCCTCGATCTCGCTCTTCACATAGCCCAGGCTCTCGATGATCACATCGGGATTGGCGGTCTGCGGGCTGTCGTCCTCGCTATACTCGAAACCCCGGTGCAGATCGGCGAGCGCCTCGTCATGCCGTTCGGCGATCACCGCCTTGCGCGGATCGGCCTTCTGCCAGGCCGCAAACGCGGTTTCGACATCGGCCCAGCCCTTCGCGATCGCGCGATCGGCGCACAGCGCCTTGGCGTTGAGCGTGCGGTCGGGACAGGGCGCGGCGGGGCTTGAGGCCGCGAGCAACAGGGCGGGCAGCAGGATCACAAAAAACTCCAGTCAGGCGCGACCCTGCCTACCCATGTTCCGCTTTTCGCCGCCGAAATCAACGCGTTTCGGCGGCGTGAGATTACTTTCCGGTCCAGTTGGGCGCGCGCTTCTGGGCGAAGGCGGCGGCGCCCTCGCGCGCGTCCTGCGAGGTCATCACCGGGCCGACGATTTGCTGCTGCTTCGCCCACATTTCCTCGTCGCTCCAGCCGCGCGATTCGACGATCACCTGCTTGGAAACGCGCACCGCGAGCGGGCCGTTGGCGCTGATCTTGTGCGCCAGTTCGAGCGCACCGTCGATCGCCGGGCCTTCGACCACGCGGTTGACGAAGCCGATCTCGTAGCCCCGCTGGGCCGAGATGAAATCGCCGGTCAGCGCCAGTTCCATCGCGATGCGCGGCGGGATCTGGCGCGGCAGGCGCATCAGGCCGCCGGCGGCGGCAGCGAGGCCGCGCTTGGTTTCGGGAATGCCGAACTGCGCACCGCTATTGGCGACAAGCAGGTCACAGGTGATCGCGACCTCCATGCCACCCGCCAGCGCATAGCCATCGACCGCAGCGATGAGCGGCTTCTTCGGCGGCGACTCCACGAAACCGGCGAAGCCCTTGCCTTTCACCATCGGCATCTCGCCGGTGAGAAAGGCTTTCAAGTCCATACCCGAGCAGAAGGTGCCGCCCGCCCCCTTGATGATGCCCACGCGCAAGTCGTCATTGGCATCGAGCTCTTCCATCGCGGCGGCGACGCCTTCGGCCACCGCGCGGTTGACCGCATTCTTGGCCTCGGGCCGGTTGATGGTGATGATGAGGACGCCATCGTCGGCGAGGGTCAACACTTCGGACATGGAGATTCTCCCTGAAAAGCCCCTCTCCATTAACGGAGAGGTTGGGGCGGGGTTATCAAAACAGCAGATCGGCCAGCTTCGCGCGGTGCCAGGCGGCGTCGCCGAACTGGCTGGCGTGCCAGATGGCGCTGCGGCGATAGAGGCCGGCATCGCAATCGTGCGTGAAACCGAAGCCGCCATGGAACTGCACCGCGCGGTCGGCAGCGAAGCTGTATGCCTTGTCGGCGCTCGCCTTGGCCATGCGCACCGCGATCTCGCCCACGCCCTGCTGGCCGAAATTGTGCGCAGCGCTGAGCATGTGCGAGCGCGCCTTTTCGTACGCCACATAGGCATTGGTGATCGGGTGCTTGAGCGCTTGATACTCGCCGATCAGCTTGCCGAACTGCTTGCGGGTCTTGAGATACTCGATCGTGTAGTCGATCGCGCTCTGCGTGCCGCCGCACATTTCCGCCGCCTGGAGCAGCGCGCTCGCCAGCTCGATCTGGTTCAGCGCGCTCGCCGAGCGGCCCGCATCGAGCAGCGCCGAAGCCGGAATAGTGACGCCGTCGAGCGTGAGCTCGTAGGTGCGCCGGGTCTCGTCGACGATGATCTCGCGGCGCAAGGCGCTGTCGGCAATCGCGGCGCGCTCGATCAGCGCCAGCCGCACCGCGCCATCGACATTGACCGTGGCGATGACTAAGGCCGCGTCCTTGGCATAGGCGACGAACTGCTTGGTGCCGGACAGCGCATAGCCCTCGCCGCTCGCCTTCGCGGTCGACTCGACATGGGCCAGCGTCCAGTCACCGTGCGGCTCGTACAGCGCCAGCGTCGCGATCTCGCCCGCGACGATCCGCGGCAACCACTCGCCGCATTGCGCCTCGTCGGCTGCGGCAAGCAGCGCCTGCGCCGCGACGGTGCAGGTGGAAAAGGGCGTGGTCAGCAGTCGCCGCCCCATCTGCTCGGCAATCGGTGCGACCTCGGCCATCGACAGGCCGACGCCGCCATGCGCCTCGGGGATCGCGATGCCCAGCCAGCCCAGCTCGGCGATTTCCTGCCACACGGCGGGGTCATAGCCGCGCTCGTCCGCCATCAGCTTGCGCACCTTGTCGATCGGCGACTTGTCGCGGCAGAAGCTGGTGGCGACGTCCATCAGCTCGATCTGCTCCTCGCTGTAACCGAGGCCGCCGAGGTGATTGGCGAGATTTTCTTCGCTGAAAGCCATCTCTTAGCGTCCTTTCGGCAGGCCAAGCACATGCTCGGCGACGATGTTGCGCTGGATTTCGGACGTGCCCCCACCAATCGTGGCGGAGAAGCTGTTGAGATAGCTGCGGTGCCAATAGCCATTGTCGACCGCGCACGGATCATCGACATAATAACCGCCGCGCGTGCCCTGGAAGGCCAGAGAGAATTCGGTCAGCTCGCGGATCATCTCGGTGCGCGCGAGCTTGTTCATCAACGCCAGGCCCATCGGGCGGTCCTGCACCAGCGGCCCCATGCGGCGGCGCTGGTTGTTGAGGTTGAGCGCCTGGATGTCGATCATGAAATCGACCATCCGGTCCTTCATCACCGGATCGTCGAGCAGCGCCTTGCCGCCGCGCTGCGACTGGCGCGCCAGTTCGACCACGCCCATCGCATCGAGTTCCTTGAGGAAATAGCCGCCCGCCAGATTGACCTTGGCACCGCGTTCGTACTCGAGCGTCTTCATCGCGATCTGCCAGCCATCGCCCTCGTTGCCCATCAGGCATTCGGCGGGGATGCGCGCATCGGTGAAGAAGCACTGGACGAAGCCATATTCGCCGGTGAGCTTCTTGATCCGCCGCGTCTCGATGCCCGGCGCGTGCATCGGCGCGAGGAAGAAGCTGAGGCCCGCGTACTTGTTCGGCCCCTCGTTCGAGGTGCGCGCGAGCAGGATCATGTATTTCGCGCGGTCGCCCAGCGAGGTCCAGATCTTGGAGCCGTTGAGCACGTACTCATCGCCGTCGCGCACGGCCTTCAGCTGCGCATTGCCGAGGTCGGAGCCGTTCTCCGGCTCGGAGAAGCCCTGGCACCAGATATCCTCTGCGCTCAGCATCCCCTTGATGTATTTCTTCTTCTCTTCCTCGCTGCCGATGTCGAGGATCAGCGGTCCGGCCCAGCCGATGCCGATGGCGTTGAGCATGATCGGGCCGTCATATTTCTTCATCACCTTGGTGGCGATGCGCTGGAAATCGGGGTGCAGCCCGCCGCCGCCATATTCGACCGGCCAGCTCGCGCCGAGATAGCCCGCCTCGTAGACCTTGCGCTGCCAGTTGCAGAGAAACTCGAACTGCTGGTCGGTGCTCACCTCCATGAAGGTCAGCGGCAGCATGAAGCCGGGGTCCTTGGGCGTGTTCTCGCGGAACCAGGCATCGGCCTGGGCCTCATAGTCCGCCAACTCGGCAGCGGTGGGACGGGTTGCCATGTCGCTCTCCTTTGCGCGTTCGATCCGGGCCGCGTTGGGATTCGCGGCCTCGTTTAATCGTTCGGTTAAACGGAGATATGCAGGGGTCTGCGGCGCTTGTCTAGGGCGGGAAATGAAATTCCTTACATCGCTGTCAGTGGCCAGCGTATCCTCGTCACCTCCGCGCAGGCGGGGGTCCCGCTTTCTTTCCGACCACCGACGCAAGAGCGGGATTCCCGCGTTCGCGGGAAGGACGGGTCAACCCTTGAGAGGCCGACAGAAAGACTGTTTGCGATACGCATCCACCGCGCGGATCTCCGCGCGGCTGTTGAGCAGGACGCGGATCAGCGCGACACCCTTGGCATCGGGCATGACGATCTTGCGCGCGCCCTTGGGCACGGCCTGATCCGCCGTCGCCAGTACCAGCCGGATAGGCTTGCCGCCGGTGTCACGATCGCTCTCGACGAACGCGACATCGGTGACGCTGTCGAACACGGTGAGCGACCAGTAATGCGCGGGCACCGGCGCGATCATCACCTCGAGCGGAGCCTGGGTCAGGTCGAACGCGCAGATCGAATAGGCAAGGTCGGGACTGGGCCGGACGATCGTCTGCCGCTCGGCGACGACCGGCGGGGTATGCGTCATCTTGTTATACCCCGCCTGATCCGCCAGCCGGTTCCAGGCGCGGTCCATGATAACGCTGGGGGCGGCAGCGAGCGTGCCGTACCAGGCGGCGACTGCGGCGATCATCGCCAGGACGACGGGTCCGATCCAGCGGCTCATGCGTCGCACTCCCCTCGCTCGATCCGCGGCAGCGTCACGCTCCCGCGCTTGGCCAGCAAGTCGCGCGAGGGGTGGTAGGCGCGCAGCGTCAGTTCGAACGGCTGGTCGTCGGGAATCGCGATCCAGTGCACGCCAGTGCGCTGGCGTGCGATGTCGACGGTCCAATTGGCCTTTTCATCCGGCGCAATCGCTGCGCTGCCGACCGAATAGACGCTGGCCGGGTTGGGGATGAGATAGCCCGCCTTGTCATAAAGCGTCAGGCTCCACCAACGCGCATCGATCGCACCGCCGGTGACGCGGTACCGGCACTTGCCGGACAGCTCGCGCCCCTGGCTGTCGGTCGATGCGTTGAAATAAATCGCCTCGCGCTCGGGCAGCGCCAGCAATCCGCGCAGCGCGACCGTCGCGCGGGTGGCGACGCTCGCATCGGCGGTGCCGACCTTCTCGCCGGTGCGCCACGGTCCGTTCTCGATCCCCATCGCGGCAAAGCTCTGCTTGAGCTGCAACGCCGCCGCGCCGGTGCCCAAAACGAGCCCGACGACCAGCATGATGCCATAGCGAAACCCGGTCCGCATGCGATCCCCTCCCTGTTTTGACACAGGCTATGCCGGAAGATCGGGGGTAATGGCAAGCGCGATTGGTGGGATCAGCCAGTCCTTGTGCTGCCCAGCCCCCCTCCCCCTTGATGGGGGAGGGCTTTGAGGAAAGTGCAAGTGCTCGCTCAGCCCTTTTTCAGCGCTGCCTGCGCCGCGGCCAGCCGGGCGATCGGCACGCGATAGGGCGAGGCGCTGACATAATCGAGGCCGGCGGTTTCGCAGAACGCGATGCTCGCCGGATCGCCGCCATGTTCGCCGCAGATGCCGAGCTTGATCTCGGGACGGGTCTTGCGGCCCTTTTCGACCGCGATCTCGATCAGCTGGCCGACGCCTTCGATATCGAGGCTGACGAACGGATCGCGCGCGAAAATGCCCTTGTCGACATATTGCGTGAGGAACCGTCCGGCATCGTCGCGGCTGACGCCGAGCGTCGTCTGGGTGAGGTCATTGGTGCCGAAGCTGAAGAATTCGCCGACCTCGGCAATCTCGTCGGCCATCAGCGCGGCACGCGGGAGTTCGATCATCGTGCCGACGAGATATTCGATCCGGCGGCCCTTCTCAGCGAACACCATCTCGGCGGCGGTATCGACCACCTTCTTCATCAGCTCGAGCTCGCGGCGGGTCGCGACCAGCGGGATCATCACCTCGGGGATAGGAGCCGCGCCGCTCTTCTCCGCGACATCGCACGCCGCCTCGAAGATCGCGCGCGCCTGCATCTCGTAGATTTCGGGATAGGTCACGCCCAGACGGCAGCCGCGATGGCCCAGCATCGGGTTGAACTCGTGCAGCTCGTTGGCGCGGCGCTTCAAGACCTCGACACCGACGCCGGCGGCTTCGGCGACCTCGGCAAACTCGCTCTCGCTGTGCGGCAGGAACTCGTGCAGCGGCGGATCGAGCAGGCGGATGGTGACCGGCAGGCCCGCCATCACCTCGAAGATGCTGTGGAAGTCGCCGCGCTGTTCGGGCAGCAGCTTTTCGAGCGCCGCGCGGCGGCCCGCTTCATCCTCGGCCAGGATCATCTGGCGCACCGCGGTGATGCGGCTCGCCTCGAAGAACATGTGCTCGGTGCGGCACAGACCGATGCCTTCCGCGCCGAAATCGCGCGCGACGCGGCAATCCTCGGGCGTCTCCGCATTGGTGCGCACCTTGAGGCGGCGGACCTTGTCGGCCCAGCCCATCAGCACGCCGAAATCGCCGACCAGCTCGGGCTGCACGGTGGGCACCTCGCCCAGCATCACTTCGCCCGAGGCGCCATCGATGGTGATCGTGTCGCCCTCGCGCAGCTCGCGCTTGCCGATGCGCAGCACGCGCTCCTTGTTGTCGATCGACAGGCTGCCCGCGCCCGAGACGCAGGGCCGGCCCATGCCGCGCGCCACCACCGCCGCGTGGCTGGTCATGCCGCCGCGCGCGGTCAGGATGCCCTTGGCGGCGTGCATGCCGTGAATGTCCTCGGGGCTGGTCTCGATGCGCACCAGGATCACCGCGTCGCCCATCTCGTTGCGGCGCTCGGCGGTATCGGCGTCGAACACGATGATGCCGCTCGCCGCGCCCGGCGAAGCGGGAAGCCCCTTGGTCAGCACGTCGCGCGCCGCAGACGGGTCGAGCGAGGGGTGGAGCAGCTGATCGAGCGCCATCGGGTCGACGCGCGCGATCGCCTCTTCCTCGGTGATCAGGCCTTCATTGGCCATTTCCACCGCGATGCGCAAAGCCGCCTTGGCGGTGCGCTTGCCCGATCGGGTCTGCAGCATCCACAGCTTGCCGCGCTCGACGGTGAACTCGATGTCCTGCATGTCGCGATAGTGCTTTTCGAGAATGTCGAACACCCGCGCCAGCTCGGCATAGGTTTCCGGCATCGCCTCTTCCATGCTCAGCGGCTTGGCATTCGCCTCCTCGCGCGCCTGCTTGGTGAGATATTGCGGCGTGCGGATGCCCGCGACCACGTCCTCGCCCTGCGCGTTGATCAGGAACTCACCGTAATAGAGATTCTCGCCGGTCGAGGGGTTGCGCGTGAACGCCACGCCCGTCGCCGAGGTGTCGCCCATATTGCCGAACACCATCGCCTGCACGTTGACCGCAGTGCCCCATTCGGACGGAATGTCGTTGAGGCGGCGATAGACCTTCGCGCGCTCCGACTGCCAGGAGCCGAACACCGCCGCGACCGCGCCCCAGAGCTGGTCGTTCACGTCCTGCGGGAAGGGCTTGCCCCACTGGTCCTCGACCAGCGCCTTGTATTCGCCGACCAGCGCCTTCCAGTGCTTCGCCTCCATCTCGGTATCGCTGAAGAAGCCATTGTCTTCCTTCATGATTTCGAGCGCTTCCTCGAACGCATCATGGTCGAGGCCGAGCACCACGTCCGAATACATCTGGACGAAGCGGCGATAGCTGTCCAAGGCGAAGCGCTCGTCGCCCGAGACCTGGGCGAGGCCCTGAACGGTCTCGTCGTTGAGGCCGAGGTTGAGCACCGTGTCCATCATGCCCGGCATCGACACGCGCGCGCCCGAGCGGACCGAGACCAGCAGCGGATCGGCGGCATCGCCGAAGCGCTTGCCGGTGACGCCCTCGATATGCGCGAGGCCCTCTGCCACTTCGGCCTTCAGGCTGTCGGGGAACACCTCGCCATCCTGGTAATAGCGGGTGCACATTTCGGTGCTGATGGTGAAGCCGGGGGGCACCGGCAGGCCGATCGAGGCCATGCCGTCGAGATTGGCCCCCTTGCCGCCGAGCAGATTCTTGTTGCCCGCACCGCCATCATTGGCGCCGCCCCCGAAACGGTACACATATTTGGTCATCTGCTTCAGCCTGTCTGTAGGTGGTGGAGTATCGGTCGAGTTATCCCTCGATCTTCGAAAAATCGGCGACGCGGTGGACCGCGCTGCGGAACCGCGCAAGCAGGTTCAACCGCGCCTCGCGCCTGGCGGGGTCCGCATCGTTGACGGTGACGCTCTCGAAAAACGCATCGATTGGCGCGCGCAGCGCCGCGAGTGCGGCCATCGCGCCTTCGAAATCCTCCGCATGGATCGCAAGCGCGGCGAGCGGCTCGGCCTTGTCGAGCGCCTCGATCAACGCAGCCTCCGCCGGTTCGGGCTCATAGGCGAGTCCGGAGCCGGGCTGCGCCATTTCCGCGACGGCCCGCGCGACGCCGGGATCCTCGACCAGCGACAGCGGATCTTCCTCGCCGGTCTGCGCAATGCCGCCACCGGTTTCCGGCGTATGGACCGGCGCGTTCGCATCGCCCCGCCCCTCTTTCTTGAGGATATTGGCCGCGCGCTTGTACCCGGCGAGCAGATTGCCCCCCTCGCCCGTCTCGACAAAGCCTTGGAGCGCCTTCACCCGCGCGAGCAGCCGGACCAGATCGTCCTCGCCCCCGAGCGCGAACACCGCGTCGATCAGATCGTGCCGAACCCCGGCCTCGCGATGCTGGACCTTGAGGCGGTCAATGAAAAATTCCGTCACGGTAAATCGGTAAGCTGCGACAAAATCGTCCTGACGATATTCCGGCAGGTCGTTTAAATGGAGCTGCGCTGCTTTTGAGACAACGGAGCTGAGTTCAACCCTAAGACCATTTGCAAAAATCTGACGGGTAACTGCCAGCGCTGCTCGCCGAAGTGCAAAGGGGTCTTTCGATCCAGTTGGCCACATCTCCCAACCAAAAAAACCAACCAACGTATCCAACTTGTCCGCCAGGCTCACCGCCACCGTCACAGGATCGGTCGGCACGGCATCGCCCTGGCCGACCGGCTTGTAATGGTCGCGGATGGCAGCGGCGACTTGGGGGTCGAGACCTTCCTTCGCCGCGTAATAACCGCCCATAAGCCCCTGAAGTTCGGGGAATTCGCCGACCATCTCGGTGACAAGGTCCGCCTTGCACAGGCGTGCGGCCTGTTCGGCGAGGGTGGCGAGATCAGCGCGATCGCGCCCCTCCCCTTCAGGGGAGGGGATGGGGGTGGGGGCGGGTGCAGAGCTGTGGTCGCCATCAGGCCCCACCCCAACCCCTCCCCTGAAGGGGAGGGGCTTTGCCGTCACAATCCCCTCTTCGCACAGCCAGCGCGCGAGCTTGGCGACACGCTCGACCTTGTCCGCCACCGTTCCCAGCTTTTCGTGGAAGACGATATTCTTCAGCTTCTCGGCATGCTGTTCGAGCGTCTTCTTCTGGTCGAGTTCCCAGAAGAAGCGCGCGTCGGAGAGCCGTGCCGCGAGCACCTTCTCGTTGCCCGCGACGATCGCCTGGCCGCAGTCATGCGCGGCGATGTTCGCGGTGCAGACGAACGCCGGGGCGAGCGCGCCACTCGCGTCCTGCACCACGAAATATTTCTGGTTAACCCGGGCGGTCAGCTGGATGACCTCAGGCGGAACCTCAAGAAACGCCGTGTCGAAACGGCCGAGCAGCGGCACCGGCCATTCGGTGAGTCCGGCATTCTCGACGACCAGCCCCTCATCCTCGACGAGGACAAAACCGGCGTCCGCCGCCGCCTTGGCCGCGCCATCGCGGATGATCTTCGCGCGTTCCTCATGGTCGACGATCACATGCGCGGCGCGCAGCACCTCGGCATAATCCTCGACGCCCGAAACGGTGACCGCGCCCTGGTGGTGGAAGCGGTGGCCGACGGTGCTATTGCCCGCGACCAGCCCGTCGACCTCGCACGGCACGACATAGCCGCCGAGGAGCGCGATGATGCCCTGGAGCGGACGCACCCAGCGCAGCGATTCGGTCGTCTGGCTCGCGGCGCCCCAGCGCATCGACTTGGGCCAGGGAAAGGCGCGGACGATCGCGGGGATCGCTTCGGACAGCACATCGGCGGTGGCGCGGCCCGGCTTGTTGATGACCGCGAACAGCGTCGCGCGTCCCTTGACGTCGCGGGTCTCGAGCGCGTCGCGGGTCAGCCCCGCCTTGCGCAGAAAGCCCTCGACTGCGGCATCGGGCGCATCGGCGGGCGGGCCCTTCAGCTCTTCGGCCACGGCCTGCGTGGTCTCGGGCAGCCCGCGCCCGATCAGCGCGAGGCGGCGCGGGGTCGAGAATGTCTGCAGGCTTTCCGCCTTCAAACCGGCGGCGGCGAGCTGATCGGCGAAGAGCTTTTCGAGGTCGGCACGGGCCTTGGCCTGCATCCGCGCGGGGATTTCCTCGGAGAGGAGTTCGAGCAGGAAGTCGGTCATGCGGCGCGCTCCTGGCCCATTTCGCACACCCCGTCATGCTGAACTTGTTTCAGCACCCATCTACCGTCCTGAAGCCGACAGGGCGAAGGCACTTGGTGCCCGATGGGCCCTGAAACAAGTTCAGGGTGACGGTGGTTGGAGGTTCGCACCATCACGCCGCCCACCCATTCTTCTCCATCCACGCCTGGCAGCTGCCTTTCGCGAGGTCGCGCACGCGGCCCATATAGGCCTGGCGTTCGGCGACCGAGATCACGCCGCGTGCCTGGAGCAGGTTGAACACATGGCTGGCCTGGATCGCCTGCTCGTACGCGGGGATCGGCAGCTTGGCATCGAGGCAGTTCTCGCACTCGGCGACCGCTTTCCTGAACGCATCGAACAGGCTGTCGGTGTTCGCATGCTCGAAATTCCACGCGCTCATCTGGCGCTCGTTTTCGAGGAACACATCGCCATAGGTGACGCCACGCCCATTGAAATCGAGGTCGTACACGCTGTCCTTGCCCTGGATGTACATGGCGAGCCGCTCTAGCCCATAGGTCAGCTCGCCCGCCACCGGCTTGCAGTCGAACCCGCCATGTACATCCAG
>Ga0233424_10002612_pt1 | contig 12548 bp, 10 predicted proteins | sample Watercolumn_Towu_FD_181011 | JGI IMG/M metagenome (GOLD analysis project Ga0233424, IMG submission 181011) | Freshwater microbial communities from Lake Towuti, South Sulawesi, Indonesia - Watercolumn_Towuti2014_125_MG | ecosystem: Environmental > Aquatic > Freshwater > Lake | place: Indonesia...
ACTAGATCATGCTGGAGGCGATTGAGTCGCGCGCCAGTGACGTACATATCGAATCGCAGGCGAGCGGCGTCGTGATCCGATATCGCATCGACGGCAACCTCCTGCCCCAACCGGTTCCGCCAGAGATTAACCGCTTCCAGGCGGCGATCATCAGTCGCCTGAAGATCATGTCCCGCCTGAATATCGCGGAGAAGCGTTTACCGCAGGACGGGCGGATGAAACTCAAGGTCAAAGGGCGGGAAATCGATGTCCGCGTCTCCGTGATCCCGATGATTCACGGCGAGGGGATCGTGATGCGCATCCTCGACAAAGGGGCGATGAAATTTGACCTTCGCAACTTGGGGATGGAACAGTCGACCTATGAGATTTTCAAAGAGCTGATTCAGCTGCCTCACGGCATTATCCTGGTCACGGGGCCCACGGGATCGGGAAAAACTACGACGCTTTACAGCGCCTTGGTTGAAATCAACAGTCCGGACATCAAAATTGTCACCACCGAGGATCCGGTGGAGTACCAGCTCGCCGGCATCAATCAGATTCAGGTGCATACGAAAATCGGGTTGACCTTCGGCGCCACGCTCCGCAGCATCCTGCGTCACGACCCTGACGTGATCCTTGTCGGCGAAGTCCGCGACCTGGAAACGGCGGAAAACGCCATCCAGGCCTCACTGACAGGACACCTGGTTTTCAGCACACTGCATACCAATGACGCGGCCGGCGCCTACACGCGGATGGTCGACATGGGCGTCGAACCATTTCTTGTGGCGAGTACGGTCGAGGCCGTCATGGCACAGCGACTCGTGCGACGTCTCTGCCGGGAGTGCCGCGAGGCTTACCACCCCAGTCCCACGGATCTCCCGCGGGATTTTCCGGTCGACCAGCTGGCCGGACGACCACTGTACCGTCCCAAAGGCTGCCGAGCTTGCCGCCAACTGGGTTACCTGGGGCGGCTCGGCATCTATGAGTTGATGGTTACCACCGACGAAGTTCGACAGTTAGCCCATGATCGGGCCAGCAGTTGGAAGGTCAAGCAGGCTGCCATGGCTCAGGGAATGGCCTCCCTGCGAATGGACGGCTGGCAGAAAGTGCTGGCGGGGACCACAAGCGTTGACGAGATTACCACAGCGACCAAGGGTGATCGTGAACCCGGCTTATTGAAACATTAGTCCCGACGAAATAGGCTGCATTCCAGGTCCGATCTGTTTTTTGCGTTTTCCTTACCGGTTCCCGCTGGGGTTCGTTTGGCGTTCACCATGCCTGATTTTGCATACATCGCGAGAAATCTGCAGGGCGAGCGGATTGCCGGCAAGTTGTCGGCCGGCTCCGAACGGGAAGCGGTCTCGCTGCTGACCGGTCAGTCGTTGTTTCCGGTTTCGGTGAGCCCGGAATCGGCCCATGCGCCGATGATTCGCGGCCGGCGGGTGACCGGGCAGATGATGGCGTCGACATTCAGCCAGTTGTCGGCATTGCTACGCAGCGGCGTGCCGCTGCTGCGGTCGCTCGGCGTGTTGCGTGACCAGGCATCGCACTCGACGCTGAAAGCGGTGCTGGCCGACGTTTTTACCCACGTGGAAGAGGGAAAGACATTAGCCGAGGCGATGTGCCGCCACCCGCGAGTTTTCAGCGAAATCGGCATGAACATGGTCCGCGCCGGCGGCGAGGGCGGGTTCCTGGAGGATGCTCTGGACCGCATAGCGCAGTTCACCGAACAGCAGGAAGATCTGAAGGGACGCACTATGGGTGCCTTGGCGTACCCGATTTTCCTGGCAATTGTCGGCACCTGTGTTGTGACCGGGCTGGTGGTTTTCCTTGTGCCCTCGTTTGGCCAGTTATTTGAGAGTCTACGAGCCCGAGGCGAGTTGCCGGCGGCGACCGAAGGCCTGCTCTGGCTAAGCGAATTCCTTCGCAACTGGGGCTGGGTCGCTCTGCTGACGCTGGTATTCCTGTTCTTCGCCTTCAAGACCCGACTGCAAACCGAGCATGGCCGGCGGATGGTCGACCTGATCAAGATCAAGATTCCGGTCCTGGGCGCAATTTTCCTCAGCCTGGCCGTAGCCCGATTTTGCCGAGTGCTGGGGACGATGTTGAGTAACGGTGTGCCGATCCTGCGGTCGCTCGACATCAGCAAAGATGCTACCGGCAATCGCGTTCTGACCGACGCGATCGCGAAAGCTTCGGAAAATATCTCCTCGGGGCAGTCGCTGGCGGCGCCGTTGGCGAGCAGCGGTTACTTTCCCCGAGTGGTCGTGGAAATGATTGCGGTGGCCGAGGAATCGAATACGCTGGACAGGGTACTGGTGGAGATCGCCGACGGCCTGGAAAAACGGACTTTCCGTCGGCTGGACCTGGCGGTACGGTTGATCGAACCGTTGATGTTACTGGTGATGGCCGTCGTGGTGCTGCTGGTTGTGATCGCGCTGCTGCTGCCGATCATCAAGATGGGCAACGCGATCTAGGCAAATTGCAGCGGCGCTGCAGCGTGCGGTTAGTTGCAGAAACACTTTTTTCGAGGGGATGAGGATATGAGTGCATCGAGAATGGGGCGAGGGGTTTCGAGCCGAGCGTCGTGGCGCATCCGCTCGCGCGGTCGGCGGCGCGGTTTCACTTTGATGGAAGTCCTGCTGGTGCTGGTGATTCTGGTGATCATGGCGTCGCTGGTCGGGACGTCGATCATGTCGGCGAAACGGCGAGCGCTCGAAGATGCCACCAAGGCGCAGATGTCCAGCCTGAAAAGCGCGCTGCAGCAGTACAGCCTGGACGTGGGTACCTTCCCGACGACGCAGCAAGGTCTCGCCGCACTCATCGAAGCGCCGGGCGATTTACGGAATGTCTCCAAATGGAGAGGTCCCTATCTGGAAGGTGACGTGCCGCTGGATGCCTGGCAAAACGATTTCTCGTACGAGTCCAGCGGCGGGCAATATACGATCGTGTCGGGGGGCCCCAACGGACAGATCGAAAACGGCGGCGACGATATCTTCTTTACGGGCCAATAGTCAGGTGATCCGTGCCGCGCGACGCACAACGTGGAATGACATTGCTCGAACTGTTGCTCGTGCTGGCGATCATCGTCGTAGTCGGCGCGCTGGCGGCACCGATGTTGCGCGGGCCGTTGGAGAACCAGCGGCTTCGCAAGTCGGCCGATCTGATCCGCGCCGAATGGAATCGAGCCCGCGTTCGGGCGATGAAGTCGGGGCGGATTCAAGTCTTTCGCTCCATAAGTGAATCGGGTGAATACAGCTTGCAGGCCTGGGTCGCCGATTCGGATGATCTGGAGTCAACCAACGACTCCAATCGATTCGGCACGCCTGTCAGTTCCTCCGGGTCCAACCCCACCCTGGATACGAGGTCGTTGCCCGAGGGGCTTGTTTTCGTCGGCGGTGACGCGTCGATCGACCGTCGTGGCGCGGAGGTGCAGAACTCGTTCGCGCCGACCGAGTCGACGCAGGCGCGGCCCGTCCTGTTTTATCCGGATGGCACGACATCCACGGCCCGTCTGGTGATTTCGAACGAGAAACGCAATTACTACGTCGTGCTGAGCCTGCGTGGTCTGACCGGTATCGCACAGGCCAGTGACCTGGTGACTGCCCGGGAGTTGCCGCCATGAGGCCTGCCGTTCACCGCTGCCTACGATTTCGCCGAGGCAGGCAGTTTCCTGCCGGATTGTCGCTGCTGGAAGTCATTCTGGCGATCGCGATCCTGGGCCTTTCGCTCGCAGTGATCGGGCAACTCGTGCGGTTGGGTAGCCGTAACGCGCGATTCGCCCGCGATAGCGCCACCGCCCAGATGCTCTGCGAATCCAAGCTGTCCGAGATTGCGGCCGGCATCCTCCCCGCTGAATCGATGAACCTGGCGGAGTTCGCCGAATCGCCCGACTGGTATTATTCGGTGCAGGCCGAGCCCGCGCCCCAGGACGGATTGATCAGCGTGCGCGTGACCGTGCAATCGGATTTGGATGACACACCGAATACGATTGTCTTCGCGCTCACCCGCTGGATCGTCGATCCAGCCGCCGAATACGACACGAACAGTCAGGCCGGTTCGACGTCCTCCGGCGCATCCGGGAGCGGCAGCTCGTCCGGCGGCGCGTCCTCCAGCGCATCCGGTGCGGGAGGACCGCAATGATTGGCCTGCCGCGAAACGAACTGCTTCCGCGTCCCGGTCGTGCTGCTTGTCGGAGGCGTCGCCCAACCCGCGTGGCGATGAGTCTGTTGGAACTGCTGCTGGCGCTGGCACTGACGGTGGTGCTCATGGCGGCGATCAGCCTTGCGATTCATATCAACCTCAAGGGGCTCGACGCCCGCCGTGCGGAACTGGAAGAATCTCAGTTAGCGCGGGCCGTGTTGCGGATGATCGCCGATGATCTGCGCAGTTCAGTGCAGTACGAAGTCGTGGATTTTTCCAGCGTCGAACAGATGGCATCCGGGATGACGGGCAATGTCGGGGCGCTGTTGGAATCGGTCGGAGGACTCGCGGGAACAGGCGGAGCCGCGGCCGCTTCCAGCGGTTCGCCGGCGTCGGTCCCGACCGAAAATACGCAGAACATCGCCGAATCGCAGGCGCCGCCCGACAGTCCAGGCCTGTACGGCAATGAATCCGAAATCCAGGTCGATGTCAGCCGCCTGCCGCGGGTCGACGAATACAGCGCCCTGACGACCCCGGAAGGGGTGGTCAAGATGCCGAGCGACCTGAAGACCGTTGCCTATTACGTCCGCGAATACGCGCTGGATGGTGGCGCCCTTTCCCCGCTGGACGAAGTCTCGCCCGGGTTGAATAACCAGGGCGTGGGACTGGTCCGTCGAGAGCTGCCGCGGGCCATTTCGCAGTACGCGATCGCCAATGGCACGTCCGAAGCTCTGCTCAAAGGCGGCGACTTGATCGCCCCCGAGGTCGTCGGCATAGCGTTCCGATATTTCAGCGGCGAGGAGTGGCTGGCCCAGTGGGATTCACAACAGATGCAAGGTCTGCCGATCGCCGTTGAAATCGTCCTGTTGGTCCGTTCCTCACACGCCGAAAAGTCCGCGGCGCGTGCGGGCGGCGGCACCGTCGAGTCGACGGCCGGTACGACCGGCACTTTGGCCGCTCCACTGATGTATCGGCTGGTGGTGCGCATTCCCGCGGCACAACTGGGGCGGATTCCGCCGTCGAGTGACGCGGGGTCGGGTGACAGCGGCTCGTCGGGGGCCGCCGGTTCGGCGAGTACGTCCGGGACAGGAGGCAGCGGATGACGCAACCAAGGGAGAATACACGCATGGTGAATTCGCTGCCGTGTCGCCGTTCGCGACGCGCCGCCAATTCGTCCGCTCGGGCAGCCCCGCGCGGATTCGTGCTGGTCATCGTTCTGATCGTCATCGCGCTGCTGGCGCTGGCGACCTACGCCTTCAGCGAACTGATGTTCTCCTACAAGGAATCGACCGATCTGGGGGGGCGCCAGCTGCAGGCCCGCTGCCTCGTCGATTCGGGAGTGGAGTACATTCGCACGTTCCTGACGCAGTCCCGCCAATCCCGCATCGATAATGGCGGCGTCTACGACAATGCCGATCGGTTTCGCCACGTGATCGTGATCGACGACGAAGATGCGAGAATGCGAGGATCATTTACGGTGATTGCGCCGAATATGGACTCCGGCGGTTACTTTAACGGTACACGGATGGGAATCGAAGATGAATCGGCTCGACTGAATCTGAACTCGTTGATGATCGCCGACAAGATTCCCAACGGCGCCCGGCAGCTGTTGATGGCCTTGCCCGGCATGACCGAAGATGTCGCCGATGCGATCCTGGACTGGCTGGACGAGGACGATGAGCAGCGGGAGTATGGTGCCGAGTCGAGTTATTATGCCGGGTTGGAGCCGGCCTACGCACCGAGGAATGCGCCATTCCAGACCGTTGAGGAACTGCTGTTGGTGCGGGGCGTAACTCCCGAACTGCTTTTTGGGAGGGATGTGAATCGCAACGGAGTGGTCGATCAACATGAAATCGAGATGCCGCTGCCGGATGGCTTCGACAACAGCGACGGAGCGCTCGACCGGGGCTGGTCGGCGTTTCTCACCTTGTTCAGCATGGAAAAGAACGTGACCTCGCAAGGACTGCCAAGGATCAATCTCAACCAGGACGATCTGGAGAAGCTCCATGCCGACCTGATGACCGTATTTACGGAGGAATGGGCGAACTTCATCGTGCTCTACCGGCAAAACGGCACGGCGACCGGTGCGACTGGCGGCGCGGCGAGCGGTGGTACCGGCAGCAGTCCGGCCTCCGGTTCGAGCGGCAATTCGTCCGGCGGTTCGAGCGGTGGATCCGGCGGTTCGAGACCGCCATCGTCGGGGAACTCCGGCGGCGGGACGAACTCCACACCTTCCGGCAGCGGATCGAATTCCGGCGCGGGTGCCGGCGGAGCTTCGGCCGCCGCCACGCCGTCCAGTGCCAGTCCCGCGAATCAGAATTCCACGCCGGCCGGCGGCGGGAATTCCGCGCGAGGCGGTTCGAGCGGGCAATCCGGAAATAACAACCAGGGCGCGAATTCGCTGCCGACGCAGTCCGCGGCCGGTGTGACGATGGATTTTAACCTGCCCGCGAAAACCAAATTCAATCAGATTCTCGACCTGATCGGGGCCAGCGTGCAGGTGACATTGCCCGGAACGACGTCGCCGGTGGTGGTCACATCGCCGTTCGTCGAGGACCCCGTCGCAATCGGTGTCTATATGCCGGCGTTAATGGACAATTGCTGCTGTAGCGATTCGCCTTTCATACCGGGAAGAATTAACATCAATCAAGCTCCACGGCAGATTCTGATGGGCATTCCGGGGATCAAAGAGGAGGTGGTGAACGAGATCCTCAGCCGCAGAGACATGGAGCCGGACGGACAGAACCCAAACCGGAAGTACGAGACCTGGTTGTTGACGGAAATGATCGTGACGAAGGACGAGATGCGACAGTTGTTGCCCTTTGTCTGCGCTGCGGGCGATGTTTTTCGGGCTCAAGTGGTTGGCTATTTCCAGGATGGATCGGCCGCATCTCGAGCGGAAGTGATTTTTGACGCTACTCAGACGATTCCCCGGATATTACGCTGGAGGGATATGAGTCATCTGGGGCGAGGTTATGCCTTGGAGACCTTGGGCGTCGACCTGGAAGACTATTGAGGACTGGCATGGCTCGATTTTTGGCTTTGGAATGGGACAGCCGAGAGGCTCGCGTGGTCCTGGCACGCACCCGCGGCGCGGAGGTGACGGTTGAGCAGGCATTCTCTGTGGAGTTGGCGGTACGGGATGGCGAGGTCGAGGACCTTGGTCCCAAGCTGGCGTCTTCATTGAAGCAGCACGATCTGCGGCGCGTTGACACCTTGGTCGCCGTTGGCCGGGCGAATATCGAGCTGCGCGTTTTGACGCTGCCGCCGGCTCCGGCCGAAGAGCTGCCCGACATGGTTCGATTTCAGGCGCTCAAGCAATTCTCCACGATGGGCGAGAATTGGCCGCTGGATTACGTTCCATTGGAAGGTGTCGCCGAGAACAACAGCGTATTGGCGGCCGCGATCGCCCCCGACGTGGTCGATCATATCCGAACGGTTTGCGGCCAGATCAAAGTCGAACCGAAGCGGCTGGTCCTGCGGCCGTTTGCCGCCGCGTCTTTGTGGCGTCGTCGCTCCGAGGACCGGCGTTGCACCCTGATGGTCGACATGTTGGCCGACGAGGCCGACTTGACGGTACTGACGGGCGGGCAGGTCGTCTTTACGCGCACGGTCCGATTGGCATTGGGCGGCGACGACGAATTGAGTCGCAGTCTGATTGGCGAGATTCGTCGCACGATCGCGGCGGCTCAAAATCAATTGGCCGGCCAACGGGTCGAACGGGTCGTATTCTGCGGCGACAATGAAGCCCAGGCACCGCTTCGCGCCCAGGTCTCTCAGAATCTCTCGCTGGATGTCGAGTACTTCGATCCGTTCTCAGGTCTGGAATTCGCAAGCGGTGCCGCAGCGCGGATGCCGGAGCACCCCGGCCGATACGCACCGCTGTTGGGAATCGTGCTGGACGCCGCGGCCGGCGACCGACCGGCGATCGATTTTCTTGATCCGCGGCGACGCCCGGCGCCGGTCAGCCATCGCCGGCGATATCTTACCGCCGCCGCAATCGGTGTCTGTGTGGTGCTCGTGTTTGTCTTCTATATCTGGATCGAACTGGCGGCGCTCGACGCGCGCATCGCCACGCTCGACACGCAATCCAAGGGATTAGCCGCCAAACTCAAGAAACTCAGCGAGACCGAGCGGGATATCGTCCCGATCGACGAGTTCACGAAAAGCGACGTGAATTGGCTGGACGAACTTTACCATCTGTCGGCCAACTATCCGCCCGCCACCGATGCGATTGTGACCGATGTCACCTTCATGTCGGCCGGACGCACAGGGGGAGGACAGGCCACCGTCGATGGATTTGCTCGCCAATCGAACCTGCTCGACCAGCTGTTGACCGGCCTCCGCGACGAGCGGCACCTGGTCAGTAATACGGGCAGTAATTTCGACGACAAACAGGACCTGTTCAAATGGCGGTTTTCCGAGTCGATCGCGATCGCCGGTGAAGATCCCGAATTGCGATTTGTGCCGCGCGATCGATCGGAACCTGCCGCGGAATCGTCGAATGCGGCCGAGGAATCGGACGCCGGACAGACGACGACCACCGAGCAGGCGTCGCCCGAGTCCCCACCCCCGGAGAAGCCGCCTGAGAGGCCGACCGCGGCCGGCGCGAGCGAAACCGCCGGCAAGGAGGCCTCGCCATGAATCCAAAGGAACGCCTGATCATTCTGGGCGTCGGTTCGATCCTGGTATGCCTGGCGGGATGGTATGCTTTCGCGGGGATTTTCGGCGCATTCGAAAGCCGCCAGCAGCGCATCGCGCGACTCCAATCCGACATTACCAAGCAGGAAGCAAAGCTGAGGATTGCGCAGCGCGCCCAGAGACGCATGCGCGTCTACGAGGAAATCGCTTTGCCGGGACGAAAGGACCTTGCCGCTCAACAATATCAGGCACTGCTGCTGGGGTGGATGGAACAGACCGGATTCGCCAATGTGAAATTGACGCCAACCTCCAGCGGCAATGATCGTATCACCACGCACAAGCAACTAACGTTCAATATCTACGGACAGGGAAACCTGGAACAGCTGGTTAAGTTGCTGCACCTGTATTATTCCCGTGACTGTTTACACCGCATTCGCCAGTTGAAAATTCAGCCCGTAACCTCGTCCAAGAGCCTCACCATCAACCTAATGATCGATGCGCTGTCCATGCCCGGCGCGGAGGATACCGACGAGATCTTGCCGCGCAAATCGAACGGGCTGAAACATGGAGAGCTGGCAGAATATCTGCAGGTAATTGGCAATCGCAATTTGTTCGCTTCCGGCAACCATGCGCCGAAACTGGCGGCCATTGGAACACAGACCGCCTACCCGAACCGTCCGCTGTCATTCAGCATTCGGGCCACCGATGCCGATGCACTGGATCAATTGACCTACCGCATGGAGGAAAACGGAAAACTCGCCGGCGCCAGGCTCGACCCAAAAACCGGCATGTTCCAATGGGCGCCGGTGGATAAGGGAGAGTTCGAGTTCACGGTCAGCGTCAGCGACAACGGGATTCCGTCCCGTTCGGATTCCCAGTTGGTGCGCATATCGGTTACCGATCCGCCACCTGAACCGGTCAAGGCAAAACCGAAGCTTGAATTCGATCATGCCAAATACACCAAGTTGACGGCGGTTGTACAGGAACGTGACGATCGCAAAGCGTCGCCGACCGTGCGGCATCAGGCCTGGCTGATGATCCAGCCAACCGGAGAGACGGTGCAGTTGTACCTGGGAGATGCATTCGCCATCGGCAGCATCAACGGGAAGGTCATCGAAATCACCACCGGCAGCCTGACATTCGATACGGAGACCAAACGCCGTACGATCCAACTCGGTCAGTCGCTCTTGGAAGGCAGCGAAAAACCTCTGGAAGAAAAGGTCGCGGCCGAAAAGGCGCCGTCCGCCCCGGACAAGGGCAAGTCCGAGTCGAGTTCGGAGCCCGACAGCACCACCACGTCCGCACTTGCTCCCCGCGACTAAGTCTCGACGCCCATCCCGGCCTCGGGTTACGGCACTTCGCCCGCATCGCCGGCTTGGCTGTCCGCCGGGGCAGCACTCGCGCCCGTTGCGGGGATCGTGGCGGCGTTCGCGCCGGACGAATTGCCCGGGGTCGGAATCGGCAGGTCGGCCAGCGCGACGGGGCGTGGCGCATCGTCGCTGTAGATCTCGTCGAATTCCGTGCGATCGACCTGTTGCCGCAGCAGCAGATAGATCGCGGAAGCCGAGAGAAAAAGAATCCATAGCGAAATCCGGCGATCGCCGACCAGACCAAATTGTTCCAGAACTGCATGGCGAGTGTACCCCACAACAGTGGACCGGAGCCGCTCTGTTCGGCGGTTGCCTGGGCGACAAAGGTCATACGCTCGTGGCCGGCGCCCCAGGAAACAGCCCAGGCAGCCGATTGCAGGACCTGCTCGGCCAAAGTTCGAAACACCAGATGCGCGATCACACCGATGACCGCGGCGAGCAACGTATAGGCTGCGAAATGCCAAGGCCGCTGAAACGTGTACGAGAAGGAGTGCTGCATCGCGGCGAACTCGTCGCCGTCTTCTTCCGCGCTGATCGTCGCCCACATCAGCGGCCAGCCGAAACCGAGTCCGACCAGCAGGACCGTAATCGGCAGTGCCGCGAGCAGCACCAGGACCCAAAGCAGACCTGTGATCAGAACGCCGACATCCAGACGGAGCAGCAATCCCGCAAGCAGACAGGGTATTGTCAACGCTACCACGCCGATCAGGGGAAACAGCGGTGCGACCAGGTAGCTCCGACAACGTCGCCGTGCGAACGTCAACGCCTTGCCCATCCCGATCTTCTCTTCGCGTCCGAAGGCCATGACACCGATGCGGGTGATGGCCCCGCCCAGCAGAGACCAGATGGCAAGCGACCAGAGTGATCCGCCCGCCAGATAGGCGGTTTTTGAGGCCGTTGTTGGCCGCAATTCAAACAACTCGGCGACGGGCCGGGTGAACTCCTGGTATACTTCGGCAGGGCTGCCGCGGTCAAAGACAATCTGGCTGGTCATGCGGTCGGCGAATTCGGCGGATGCGGCCGGGACGGCGTTGATCGTTTCCCATGGCATGCGATGCACAGGGGCAGAGGCAACTCCCCCCGACACCGGTGCGGCGTTGGGGCCGCTGAGAAAGCACCAATGACTGAGTCGCCAGCCGATGGGAGTCAGCAAAGCGCCGAGCGTGCCCAATACCATCACCGCAGGCGAAAAAGCCAGCCGCGCGCTGCGAAACAGCACCAGCCACGGGCACAGATCGCGCCAGGAAATTTCTCGCAAAATACCATGCTGGTCCGTCATCGAGCGTTCCCCCCGGGGTGATCCGTCACGTTGGTGTTGCATTATACGTCGAGCCCGCGGTCACGCAATCTGCAACGGGTGGGCCGCGGAGTACCACGATGCTCCGCGATCCCCCCTACGACGGCGCTTGGGACCACATCGATAGATTTGCGGCGGAGCGAAGCGCGGCCGAATTACGATGCGGTTGTGGAACAGGTCCTCAGCGACGGGCGATCTGGTCGGCGAGCAGCTGGATCAACGCTTTTTGCGGGTCGGCGAATTTCTTGAGCCCTTCTTCCATCAAAGTCTGCTCCATGCGCTGCATGTCGACTTTGGCGTCGATTTCGGCGAGGACTTCCGGTGCGGGCAACTGGTCAACTTGACGCTGGAAGGTAATTCCCGACTGGCTGGCGGCGACATTGGTGGAGGGAGGATTGGTTTGAATATCGCTGCCTGCGAATGCCTGTACATACTTGGTAGGCGGATCTTCGGGCCGCTTGGTGCCCGTACTGGCGAAAATGATCTCCTGTTGCAAGGGGAGCTGTTTGGTGCTCCAGAACTCCTGGTTCGCCCGCCAGATCCGCTTTGCATTGACGATACCTACCTGTCCCTGCGCCGAGGAGGAAAGTTGGGGCAGGTGCTTTTCCGTGTAGAGGTCGACGCGCGAAACAAAGATGCTGTAAACACTCTTGAAGGAGGTCAACGATTTGCGAGCCTGTGCGCCGCGCCAAATGTTGTCGCGGGCCTGAAAATACTGGTCCATGGAGAAAATCAGCGTGACATTCAACGTCACGCCGGCAGCGACCAGGGGTGCCAGCGCGTCCAATCCGGCGGGGGTGGCGGGAACCTTGATCATGCGATTGCGATGCCCGGCGGCCCATTGTGTGCCCAGGCCGATATAGCGGGCGACACGCTCGGCGTGACTCAACGTATTCGCCGCATCCTCCAGCAGCGGATCGACTTCAAAGCTCACATATCCGTCGTTCCCCGCGGTGCGTTCCCAGACCGGAAGAAACTGATCCTGGGCTGCGCGGACGAGTCGATCGGTGATTTGCCAGGCGATCGATGTGGCGTCGAGTCCCTGGACCAGCAGCCGGTCAATTTCCGCCTGAAACCGACCGGTCTTGATCAGGTCGGCGACGATGATCGGGTTGGAT
>Ga0233424_10002613_pt1 | contig 12546 bp, 24 predicted proteins | sample Watercolumn_Towu_FD_181011 | JGI IMG/M metagenome (GOLD analysis project Ga0233424, IMG submission 181011) | Freshwater microbial communities from Lake Towuti, South Sulawesi, Indonesia - Watercolumn_Towuti2014_125_MG | ecosystem: Environmental > Aquatic > Freshwater > Lake | place: Indonesia...
GCTAAGCCACTTTGCAAAAGTCTGAATGACGCGTAGTCTAGTTTTATCAGCGTCAGTTACGTATTTCTTTTCTTGCTTTTCTTTGTGTTTTCTGATGATTCCTTCTTTTTGAGAATCAAATTTTTCCATCAATTCACGAATATCGTTGATAAGTTTTTCTTTTCTTTCTAGATAAACTTTGGCATTGAGCTTGACGTTAAAATAATAACTGCTTTCTAATTTTTCACTATTGTTACAGTGAAGTATTTCCTGGCCTGGCAACAAAACAATTGGATACACAAAGTTGGTGATTTTCCCGTATTTATCTGATGACGACGTCAAGCGGTTGCTACTCGTTCCAACAGTCGAAATCATAACTCCCTTAACCAGCCCTTGTTCCCAAGCAGGAAGATTGCTAAACTCCAGAAATTCTTCATCAGAGAATTCTGGGAATTCTTCACGCTTGTAAAGCTCAGTCATGGCTCACCCGTGCAAGATTTCACACGTTGAAATCAAGTCTTGCAGCATCGCGTCTACTTCCTCCTCTGATTTGTTGAAAACCAACACGTGACCCTTCGGGATGTAGACCTCTAGGATTGTCCAATCACCAGACAAAGACCCAATCCAGCTCAAATCTGCAAGAAAGCTACAGAAAATCTTGCCAAAACCTTGGATTTTGTTAGAAAGACCGACAACAGGCAAGTTTTCTTTTGTATAAACAATCGATGCGAGACGGCTCGCATCAACCTTGAACAGAGGCTTACGATACTTATCAGACAGCTTTTGTGAAAAGACGATCACGACTCCACAAGCTCCTGAGTCTCTTCTTGGTTTTGCTCTTCTTCGTAAAAGAGTCCTTCCCAAACGTCATTCATTTTTTGTTCGAAAAGCTTGGTCGCAACTACAGAAAGGGCCTGCATGAAGGTGTCCCAGCTTCCGTCCATCTCTTCGAAGTCTTGATCTGGCGGGTCCCAATAAGTTCCAGCATGATAAGTCGTAACCCCAATCCTGAAAACTTCTTCTCCATCTTTTTCGGCCTTGAAAATCGAGAAAGAATCAATTTCAACCGAGCTGACATCAAGGTCAGAAGACAACTCGATTTTGAATTTTTCCTCTCCAAAGAGAGCCGAAAAGAATTTCGTTGCAAGTTGCAGGTCGTATTGGTTCACAGTACACCTTCTTCAGGTGAATTGGTGGGCACACAGCTGGGAGTTTACAGTTCCGGACCTATAAACCGTCATAGCCACGTGAAATCACGCACGCTAAGACCCAAAGGCGTGCCCAACAACAAATACGCACGGGCACAACCGGCTTCCGTTGATTGGGAGACTCACCAATTAGTTTGTACCAATTCTCGTGCCCACCACAGGTTGTCTTTACGGTTCCAATTCCAATCACCATTTTCGGCAGATTTTCTCAGCCGTTCTAAAAATCGCTCAATCGAAAGACCGTAGCCATTTCTGTACGTTGCATAACTCCTAAATTTAATAACACCATTAGCAAACCAGACGTCGATTCGTTGCGCACGGGCTATTTTTTCATCGTCAACAAGGCCGTTTACAACCTCTTCAGCCTTTTGCTCATCGTCTAATCTAAGAGACAACTTGTTCTTAACCGATTCGGTAAATTGCTCCCAACAGTTTTGGATTTCTTCAGCTGTTGGTTCTAAGTTTGCATCAAATCTGGCGTAAAGATATTCACAGTTGGAGTCAGGGTGATCATCAGATTCAACGTGAAATTCAACCCGTAATTTGAATTTCTCACTCTTTGGTTCATAGTTCGATGTCACGCCAACTCCGTACGACATCCCAGTTCAGGCTTACCGTTTCGAGTGAATTTATGAAATCTTTTGCTTCTTGCTTTCCAAGATCTTTTACAAGTTCGCGCGTTGTCATGTGGTTGTGAATTTGAGCCTCTTCATCCCAAACCCATAGACCATAATCAACTTTTTCGACAACAACTTTCACGTCGGCGTCTGGACAGCGCCGATTCAACTCATTGGCAATCGCATCCTTAATCCAATCGCCGGACCGAGCGTCATTTGCTACGACGCTCAAGTCAGGAACAAGTGCAGTCGTGGTCGGACCCTGCTCCTTCACCACACGAAAGACAGCAGGACCGTTTGACTTGCCTGCAGACGGTACGACAAGCTTCCGGATCTTTTGCATTTATACATCTGCCTGAACAGAACACGCAGGTTCTGTAACAGGCGTCTCGTTTCTTATGATTTTCAGGCGGTCCAGCCAATGGGACCACAAACAAAAATACAAGAAACAAAAATCTCATTTTTCCGGATCAAGGATTGAAATAGCCCTTTGGACGGCCGAATACGCCCGAACCTCGACGTATTCTTGAGCATCCGTATCTGCGCTGTTTGAAAGCTTGTCGGCTTCGTGATGTTCCAAAGCTTTCTTGGAAAGACTCAAAGCTTCACGAATTTGAAATAGCTCTTGAGGAGTCAAAATGACTTGCATGTTTCATTCTCCTAGAGATAATCCGAGACTGGCGTGACGTGGTGGTTTGGGTACATTTCTTGGTATTTCTTGACATCCTCTTCGGATGCCTCCCGTGCCATCACCTGGAACTCTGGTTTGGTGAACATCACGACCATGTCGTAGACTTCCTGAACCGATTCTGCGCCACTGAACATCGCAACGGAACCGTCTCTACCACCAACTTCTACGTAGACGAACATGTGCGACCTCCACAACCTGTACGCCGAGCTCTGCCCGACTTGCGGTTGTCAGATCAAAGTTCAATCCGGGTGTTGAAGGTTTCCTCCAGCCAACTGTTATTGAGTTCTTGACTTGGTCGCACATAGGTGACGTACGCGTCACTTTGTTCTGAAAGATCCCTCTTGCAAGAAGGGCATGGTCCTGGTTCGTAAATGCTATAAACACAGTTGAAATCATGACTGTGCCAGCCATTTCTGCCGCAATGTTTACAGTGATATCGCTTTGTTACGTCAACCTTCACACCCGGAGAAACAACCCTGTCATAATCAAACGATGACATGAATGAATCTGGGATTTTGAACTTTCCAGCACGTGTGATACTAGCCCATTCCAGCTGACGAGAACCGCATTTCGGAAATACGTCGAAATGACCCTTTGGTGTACACCGCTTTTGGTCGATATCCCGTGCGAACGGATGCCAGTCTGAAAGACCAACACTGTCTGGACAGTAGACAACTTCATCGTTTTTATCGATAATCATCGACATCACTTGCCTGCCTTTCGCGGCAGAGCTTTCTTGGAGAGCTTAAGTTTTTCCAACGCTTGTTTGAACTCGGCTTGAACCTCTTCGCTGACCTTGAGTTCGTCCTTCTCGAAGATGCTGAGCAGCTCCTTGGCTTCTTTGCAATCACCGAACTGAATCTTCTCGACGATTCGGCGGGTTGTCTCTTCGAGAGCCATTGCACGTTCTACGTGCGTGATCACACTTTTCAGAATCGCATCACTCAATCCGGGCAGGCCTTTGTAGAGGGCTGCATCGATGTCACGATTCAGCAAGACGCCTTCTTTGCCGATCTCGTTGAGTTGGTGCGCCAAGTCTGACCGCTTCTTTTCACGGTCTTTGACCATTTTTCGGAAATCGCCAATGGTCATCTTCTGATCGACCTCGGAAAGGGAAATCTTTCCGCTGAGTTCGTCGAGCTTCTCGACGAGAGACTGACCTTTAACCTTGAGCTTCTCTACCAATTCAATCTTATCGGCAATCTCCTTGTCGATGATACGGACCGCTTTGCTCAACTGAGGAAGCTCTGTCAAAACTTTTGCGGCACGTTCTTGTGCGATCTTCTGCAGATCGGCGGTTCCACGACCAAAGTTATGGCCGTGGCTTTCAATGTCAACAAACACATCACCGTATCGCCGAACCGAAAAACCATTGAATTGACGGTCCAACCTAGAGATGTGGAGGTTGCTGACGAACTTGCGACGGTGGGCCGTTTCAGCAATATAACGAGCCGTCATTTGCATGATGTATTGCGCAGCACGCGAGCGCTTTTCGAAAAGATCCGAAAAATCTTTGCGCTTCTCATGACTCCACGTCGTCATGTCGGCTTGATTGATTGTGCTGAGCAAATCTTTCTTGTCGAAATCCAACATATCGTCGGCCATTAGTACCTCCACCGCTGGTACGCATCGCCAGGTGCTAGTTCCAGTCAGCGATAAATTTTGTCAACTTGAACTTCACGTACTTCAAAACTTACACCAGATTCGAGCTTTGGTGCCAGTAAACAAAGTATATCATTCACGGTTTTCTTCTTGTAAACCTCAGTTCTCCCATCAACCGTGACTAAAATTTGATTTTTACGATTCGTCCGCAAGCCCAACCTTCTTTCTGTAGTCTTTCCAGGCCTCGAAGCATTCTTCGGGTGTTAGATTAGCACGTACTTCAAACGCTGTTCCGCGTTTACTTGCAAACACCCTCCAATTTTCGCCCTCCCAAATCCAATTTCTGGCCGAACCAGTCCAAGTGAACTTTTGCCTTCCCAATCGTGATTTGTGGAATTTAACAGCACCATCTTTGTTGGAGGCCATGTGCATCTGCATGGTTTGGTCTCTATATGTTTTGAATTCCGTATCAGATAACACTCGAACATCGATCAAATTGATCATTGGCGTACTTTCCCATTCGAATTGATTCATGATTTGATCAACTCCTCTGTCAGGTATTGATCTGTTTTCGACTCTGCATATTTTTTGGCTTTTTGAAGCAATGCTGCCAATCCGCAACCTTCATCAAAAAAGTCTTTAACAGCTATTTGCTTAAAAGGGCTGAACACGTTTACACGAAGATAATTCGGCTTTCTAAAATGACGTATATTTGCAGCTAAATACCGTGTATTTTTCAGATCGGAGCAGAAAGCATAACATTTTATGTCATCGTCGTATGTTTTTTGTTTATTAGACTTCCAAATAAGTTGTTTCATGCTTCCAAAACCTGCTTTGCCTGCATCTGTGCAAGCCACTCTCGTCCACGATCTTCGGCCGCAGCAATCCGCTCCAAAATGCGAATCAGGACGTCTTTGGTCGTTCCAACTCGCAAAATACGAGGGAATTTACCAATCCCAACGATTCGCCCGTCTGCGCGTTCGTAAACGGTGCAGACCTTGATGGCGTCCTGGCCACATTTCCGAACTGATGGGTTACCGACTGCAATACTTGTATACACTTTCACAATCACGCGGTTACAGTGTGCCTGTGGCTTCTCGTACACCACTTCGTTTCCGTAGATTGTGCGCTGGAAACCTTTGAGTTGGAGCAGACGCTCGATGTCTTCAGAAGAAACCTGGACGTAAAGAGCCATATTCTTCTCCTTACCGGCCAATACGGCGAGCGGCAGCCGATTTCGCTTAATTAATGTACGCGCAAACGAAAACGACGGATATTCGTGTGTATCTTGTTAGTGTCTAAACGTACAAACGACCAACCCAAGTGTTGCGTCTGTCGCGGATTGGCTGAATTTGTACAGACTAACGAATTTATTAATCATAACCTGTACAAATACTTGTGTAAATCTTGCGTGCTAAATTCCGAAATTGTGTACTATATTACAATATTGATGAATATTATACCAAATGCTTACTTGACAGTTAATACGACATAAATTTAACTTGTATGGTTAGCATATTTGGCAGATATAATATGTCTCCAAAATCTGTTGGTTGTAAATTCCAACGTTATCACAGTAGGTAATTAGATGACTGAATACGAAAAGCAAGAAGAGTATCAGGACAACGAATACGACGAGGGTGATTCGGACAACGGAAACAGGCGCCAGCCACGCGTACCGATGCGTGGAGGTGAGACAATGACCGATCCGCAAATCATCACAACGGCAACTCTCAAAACCAACAAGGCCGGAGGCGAACTTTTGACGTTCACCATTCGCCTCGGGTTTTTCCAGCTCGTCTGCATCGCCAACATCCCGGAGGAGGGACAAGACGAGGCCCCGGTCTACGTCAAGTTCAAGGTCTCGACTCCACGAGAACGAACCTGAGAAACCTACTGTGGGGACTCCAGGATCAACCCTGGAGTCCCCACAGGAGTATTTGGAATGGCAAAGCCTTTAAAGCCAATTTCTCAAATTGAACCTAAAATTGACACTTTTGTAAAATTGGCTGAATCGTCTAAAAAGACTCTTGCTTTCAGTTCGTTTAGATTTAATGGGAAAATATTCAAGATTTACTATTATAAATTTGCAAAGAACCTGTCAATTCACACGGAAAAAATCGCATATTCAAAAAATGCGTGGACTTGGACCAAAAAACAAGAATTCAAAGATGTCGAAGTTACGAGTTTAAAATTTATGATTATGAATCATGTTTACGAAATATTTAAGAATGAATACGAACAAGATACAAAGGAGATCATAGATGCTTGACTGCATTATCACAGTCAAAGGCAACGGAGTTGGTAAATACGGTCGTTCAAAGAAAGACAGAACCGGCTATGTCTCTGAATTTTGTGTTGATAACACATTTTTTTATAGAGCAATTTTCAAACATTTGAAGGAATGTAATAAATGCGACCCGAATGATGTTCTAAAAACACTCTTGTTTCGTCGCAAAGACGGGCTTGTAACCGGGAGCCTGGCGGAACTTGCAGTAAAATACAAAAGAAATTTCCAATCAACTGATTGGCTCCTTGTCGAAGAGTACATCTGTAGATGTATAGATAGCCGTGTCATCCTCAAATATTTGAATAACTTCGAATATGAACAAATCCCGAACTTTTATCGTAAATTCCATTCTTTCGGCCCTCAAAGATTTTCGGGGCTTAAAATGGATCGATTGGATATAGAATCTGAACAGGTATTTGTATTCATAAAGCTTTATATTCAATATTGTACAGTCACGACTTTACCAGAAAGCAATGATGAACTAATGGAATTGATTAAAACTTCTGAAGTTCTCGAAAGCTGACCTAGCCGGTGTAAGCTGGGACAGCGCTAGCGTACCGCGCACGGAGGTCCGCATGCCTTTGACCATCGGTGAAACGAAACTTGTTCAAGGCTCGGCACGAGAGCCCTACAAAGTCAAAAACTGTGACGGCACGATCTTTTCCTGCACCTGTCCGGGGTGGAGGAATTCCCCAGGGTCAGTCGACCAGAAAACGTGCAAACACACGAAGCCAGAAAAACTGGCTTACATGACAGCAATTGGTGCGCCAATTCCGGCGGTCACAGCGGTTCCGGTTGCAAAGCCTGCAACGAAGAAATCAGTTTCCAAAGCCTCAATTGAGTCGTCAGAAGCACCTGTTCTTTTGGCACAGGCCTGGGAATCAAACATCGACCCAGATGGCTGGTGGATGTCCATCAAAATGGACGGAATAAGGGCATTTTTCAATGGAAAAGATTTCATCTCCAGACTTGGCAACAAATTTGAGGTTCCTGATTGGTTTAAATCTGGTTTACCAGATGTCCCACTTGATGGTGAATTATGGATTGGTAGAAAATCTTTCCAAGAAACTGTCAGCATTGTAAAGCGAAAAGACCAATCAGGTGATTGGTCCAAGATAAAATTTATGGTTTTTGATGCACCAACATTAAACAAACCGTTCGAACAGAGATTGCAAGATCTTCAAAATCTGATCTCAAATGCAAATTATGCTCAGTATGTTGAGCACACCAAATGCACTGGTCGTGACCATCTGCAGCAAGAATTGCAGAAAGTAACGCTTCTTGGTGATGAAGGATTAATGTTAAGGAAACCAAATTCTATGTACGAAGTTGGTAGAAGTTCAACTCTTTTAAAAGTTAAAATTTTTCACGACGAAGAAGCACTTGTTATTGGTCATTCGCCAGGCAAAGGAAAACACAAAGGAAAATTGGGCGCACTGATTTGTTCTTTAAATGATATTCAATTCAATGTTGGATCTGGGTTTACTGATGAACAAAGATTAAATCCACCACCGATCGGTTCAAAGATCGTATTTGCATATCAAGAAAAAACCAAAGACAATGTTCCACGTTTCCCGGTGTTTCTTAGAACGTTTATTGAAATGTAAAGGTGGAATGGACATAGTGAAGAATGTTATATATGGGTCTTTATTAGGCGATGCATCGATATCAAAAGACAAAACAACGTTTAAATTCAAAGTTGCCCACTCCGAAAAACAACTTGAATACGTGAAATGGAAAGCAAAAATTTTGGGGACAAAGAAACTTTTCAATAGGAAAAGTGGCTATGGGTCAAACATATTTGGGATAAATTATTATAATTTAGAACTTCTTGATGAAGTTTATAATAACTGTATTAAAAACAACAGAAAGACAGTCACAAACGAATGGCTAATGAATTTGGACGAATTGGCTTTAGCAATTTGGTATCAAGATGATGGTTCTTGGAGTAAATGCGGAAACTTAAGAAATGGTGAAAATCAGCAACGACGTTCTTCTTTTTCAGTTTGTGGCTTTGATGAAAACTCAGTAACATTGTTATCAAATTGGCTTAAATCAAAATTTGGCTTAAAATCAAGACTAGTTTTAAGAAAATCTAAATACTGGATGTTGGAATTGTATCATACTTCTACAATTAAATTATGGAAAATAGTTGCTCCATATTTAGTTATAAAGACTAAAATTGATCTTAAGGGATTAAAGATAAAATCTGGCAGAAAATCTTGGGTAAACATCCAAGAAATTGGTGAAATCGCAAGATTTCTAGAGAAAAATTTTAAACATCCAATCAAAAAAAGGGTGTTGAGACCAAATAAACATAGTAAAGCCTGCAGATTTCTAGAACTAAACGGTAAGGTGCATTCAATTAAAGAATGGGCGCAAATAACTGGATTAAAAAGACACGTAATAACAAAGCGGTTAAAACAAAGACTTCCAATGGAAGTCGTATTAGCTAAAAATGTAATCGACTACGAATGAGTTATCACGACATTCTCAAGCAAGTTGATGAGTTGTCAAGGTACAACCAAGAAGCATTGTTATCTTATCTCAGAAAGAAGTTTGAAAATATCAGAAGAGATGAAAAATTTCAAAGAAGGGTTGCGAAAAACAACTTGGCAAAAGACGGCAAGTTGCGTCTACATGCCATTTGTAAATTGGCTGGGATAGAAGTGAACGACCGGTGTACCCGTCCAGCAGGATATTATGGTTGGGCGAGTTTTTCCCCAATGTCAATAAACATTAGAATCACTATTGACGGCAAACGTTGCAAGATGGTCAGATTAGAACTTAAAAAAGACGATTCAGTTCTAGCCGACAAATTCAAAAAAATTGCTGACGAACTTACTGCTGAAGCGGTGGTTGAGTCATGACCAATGAGGAAGCAAAACAGATTATTGTTGAAACTGTTACAAGCCTTCAAGGTTGTAAAGCTACTGAGCTTGTATCAGACAAGCGGATGGTCGAAGTAGCAACGTTAATCAACACTTTAGAACTATCTGCGTTAATCGATCAACTTGTTGAAGAAGGAAAATTGGTTGAAATCGAATATGAACTCAATCAACTTCATTACAGGACTAAAAGTTTTCTACTACCGGGCGATGTGAAAATTATTGGTAGTAAGAAATTCATACGTGAACTCACGACTGAAGATTTGGTTGAGTCATGAGAATTTACGGTGAAAAAGTTTACGAGGGAACCGTAGTCTTTTCTAGAGAGAACAAAACGTACGAAGGCGTAATTAGGCCGATAAACGTTCCGCAAGAACGCTATGTTACTGTGAATGGCCTTGAGTTAAATCCAAGGCATGATTTGAGGAATCATTCCCCAGATGGATTCAATTGGGGCTACAGTGGTTCTGGGCCAACACAACTGGCCCTAGCAATTTTAGCCGACCATTTGAACAACGATGAAGAGGTATTGAGTTTATATACAAAGTTCAGAGATATATTTGTTTCAAAGCTTGAAATGACGAAAGGTTGGACTGTTACGTCAAGCCAAATCCAACAGATTGTTGATTTGCTATCTACTGCAGATGTTGTAAATTCATAAGTATGGTCTGTCATGGACGTCGGAGATATTGCCAACAAATTTGAGGATTTGGTAGTTTCTGAACAGATCCAGTGGCTGCCGCCGGATGTTAGTTCGCTCGATGTCTTTTCAAGATTAGTTATTGAAACGTTCCTTGACACGCATAAATTGGCTTGGAGACTTGGTAACAAGAAAATTGGCCAGGCAATTGTTTTAAAGGTTGAAGATAATTACCTTCAATACCTTGATGTCTTTCCAGAACAAATGAAGTTCATGTGGTGTACCAATATGCATCGGACAGGCGTCCATCCAGATGCTGCTATGAAATATTTGATTGAACGTGAATTTCCTGGAATGAAAATAGATGTACTTTCGGATGGGTCCGTAAAGATCAATGACAGACTGAGGCTTAAAGTAAAATGACAACGCAGGTTTCAGAAATCGAAGTTAACGCCATGCTGGCCATGCGCATATTTACAAATGCTTGGACACGTATGGAGTCTGAGGAAGACAAAGTTTCAGTCTTGATGGATGCGGCTAAAGAGCTTGAAACCATTCTACCGTTCAATGAATCAAACGAGGACGAACGTCAGGCGACTGAAATTATTCACCGGTTTATGGGCAAAGGCAAATCTAATCCGGAAATAACATTAAACAACCTACAGCATTTTGTTCATTCAATTTATTCTTCGCATTTGATGAAATTATCCACCAATTAAACTTCTTTTAGACAAGCCCTGGTATGGCTACCACGGCTACAGCAAATCTCTCGTTAACTTATTCACCACCTTCTGGGCCGGCAAACTCGGCCACTGCAACTTTCTCAGCTGCAGCCACTTCTAACGCCCAGAACGTTGGCGTTATTGATATTCCAGCCGCCACTGCACCATCAACGGTATTTGCCATACCGTTCGGTTCTGTTGCATCGGCCAAGGTTTTGATGATAATCAATAAGACCAATGACGAAATTGGAATTAGATTGAACGGACTTCCAGCAGATATTTTCCGAATATCTGCTGGTGGTTTCTTCGCCGTGAATATGCCAACGGATCCGGCTGCAGACCCGATTTCAAGCGCGTCTATAACAATAATCAATGCAACTGTCTCATTGCAAAGCGTAAATTTCTTTGTATTCGGCGATTAAATCTTGTCCAAAACATGGAAGTTTGGACAAAGAACAATGTTATATTAGAAGAAATGGTAAACTAGAATGTAAAGAATGTACTAAAAATAGGATTTCAAGGAATTACAAAAACAATTACGAGGCAATAAACCAATTACGTAAATTAAAATACCTCAACGAAGATTACAGGGCACAAATTCTAAAAAGAATGACCAGGTTCTATGCAACAAACACAGAATTAGTATCAAATAGAGTCCGTGCTCATAAATTAAATCTTAAAAAAGAAGTCCTTTCGCATTATTCTTTTGGAGAATTACCCACCAATATTTCAAGTATTGTGTCATAATTGTAATTATTTAAAATATTTGGAATCAATAGGATCAAAAGTAACTAGGTTAACTAAATTAAAAATAATTAAACATTATTCAAACAACAAAATAAAATGTGATTTATGTGAAATCAACAATCCATTAGTTTTAACTATAGATCACATTAATGGTGGAGGAACAAGGCACAGAAAAAATCTGGGTGGCACTGACTCATTTTTCAGGTTCTTAATTAGGAACAACTTTCCGACCGGATATAGAGTTTTATGTTTCAATCATAATTTAGGACTTGTATGTATCGGTGATTAATCTGTAACTAAAAGGCCCTGCGGCGTACTTTTGCCCAGGGCCTTTGAAGTATTTACCACTAAACGGAGACACAACGCGTCGGTACGTACCGACCGCGGAGGTGCTGCATGTCAGATATTTCTGAGTTGGAAAAACAACTCGAAGAACAATGCCAAAAAGTCCAAAACCTGCGTTCTGAAATAAACCAGAAAAAACGGGAATCGCAAGACAAACTCAGAACGGAAATTACGAAGCAAGTGCTTCAAACGGAAATTATTCAAAATTTTGTGGCAGAAATCAAATCTTCGGCTGCAACCTTCAAACTCAGCAAAGTCTACGCACACGGCGCTGGAGAAACTATCGTTTGTTCTTTCAAATCTTCTTCTGGTACTAGAAATTTCACACAGCGTTTGTGGTGGAACAAACCAAATCTTGAAAAAACACTCTTTGAGATGAAAGGCATCGTTGAAGCACTCTTTGAGAAAGATTGTGATAATCTACAACTTCTCGTACAAAGTCAAACTGACCACATCGCACAGAAGCTTGATAAATTCGAAGAACTTGAGAGAATCACATTTTCTCATACACTTTTTCGAGAAGAATTAAAAGAACCCTTGCAAAGTGCGCTCGAAAGTCTCCTACCACAAGATTTTCCAGACGTTCTCTACGAGAAATGCCTAGAAATCTTCAACTCAAGCATTCATCAACAAAAGAGAAGCCAACACGCCGTAAGGCTTTACAAAAACAAAATCAAAAAGATTCTCATTCCAGCCCTACAAGAAGGCCTTACGGACGAAGATCTTTTCAAACTTATCGACGAATGTCGTACCGAATCCGTTCTCTCTTCTTAATCCTTCTTCTCTTCTACCGCGTTTTCTGTCAAAACCGCTTACT
>Ga0233424_10002614_pt1 | contig 12540 bp, 12 predicted proteins | sample Watercolumn_Towu_FD_181011 | JGI IMG/M metagenome (GOLD analysis project Ga0233424, IMG submission 181011) | Freshwater microbial communities from Lake Towuti, South Sulawesi, Indonesia - Watercolumn_Towuti2014_125_MG | ecosystem: Environmental > Aquatic > Freshwater > Lake | place: Indonesia...
GTTCCGGGTTTTTCGCCAGCTGTTACCATGATTACATTCCTATAATCGTATATATATATACGATTATAGGAATGTAATCATGGTAACAGCTGGCGAAAAACCCGGAACAGGCTTCTATTTCTGTGCTCAGTGCGGACATAGAGTGTTTTTAGAAATTAACACAGACCCTTTACCACCTTGCACTAAATGCTATTGCACTGAGTTTAAACGTTAAGAATGAAATAATATTTGCGTTCGCATTTAACAAAAAGCCCTGTCACCCGATGGGGCTTTTTGTTAGTTTAAAAATAAGACTTACATAACAAGACCCGCGATGGGCATGAAAAGGAAACCGTTATGGAAACAATATTGGGTTTATGTATTGGCGTGGGGCTGAGCGCTGCCTGCGGTTTTCGCGTGTTTGTGCCGCTACTGGTCATGAGCATTGCCACCATGATGGGATGGTTTGAGCCATCGAAAGGATTTGAATGGTTAGCTCTGCCATCGGTGTGTTTGGCTTTGGGCGTGGCAACGGTATGTGAAATTGCAGCCTATTACATTCCTTGGGTCGATAATGCCTTAGACACAGTCGCGACTCCTGCGGCGATGATCGCGGGTACATTAGCGACAATGGCGGTTAGTAGTGGCGAAATGTCTCAGTTTGCCAGTTGGGCGGCAGCGATTATTGTGGGCGGTGGTACGGCTGGTGTGGTGCAAATGAGTACAGTCGCTGCACGCGGTGTTTCGACTGCAACTACGGGTGGCTTGGGTAATTTTGTCGTTGCGACAGGAGAGTGGATTGGAGCAATCTTACTTTCAGTTTCAGCCATGTTAGTGCCTGCGCTTGTCGCGGTAGTAGTGCTGATTGCGGTAATTTTAGCGGTACGTTGGATACGCCATAAAAAGCAAGAACAGGCGCATAGTCCTCTATAGGTTTAGCCTAAACATCATTTTTAAACAGCAATAAAAAAAGCCCAACATCCTGTTGGGCTTTTTCGTATTTGGGTACTAGATATGACTCCTGTCGTATCTCACGCTCCTGGTGCTTGAACCTATTATTGTTGTTTTGTGTTCCGGAACATCCTGTTCCTGCATGAGTTCATAATAGTAAAGAAGGAGGGTGTCGCCAATCCGCAAAATCCCTAAAAGTTTGTAGGTTAAAACGTACATTGAAACATGGTGTAGGGCGTTTTGTAGTTACAGAGGGGGCGAATAGAGGGGGCTTACTTTTACCTAATCATTTAAGATGTTGAGAAGAATAAGAGTTGCTATTGATAACAATATGTTATGTTTAAGTTTGGTTGTAAAAAGAACAATTTTATCGGGAGTAATGAATAAATGACCGTTATGTTGGTAAAACCTCATTTAAGGTTTAAAGAGAGTTATAACAACTATATTAATGAATTAGCAGATGAAGATCGTCACCCTTTGACAACGGAGTTTGACCATACAAATTTTGAATCATTTTTGAATAAACTGAGAGATTATGAAAAAGGGGAATCCCTAGAAGAAGGGCATGTTCCCAACATTACATATTGGTTAGTAGAAGGTAATGAAATTATTGGCGCGTCTAACTTGCGACTTAAACTCAATGAACAGATTGAATATTGTGGTGGGCATATTGGTTTAGGTATTCGTCCTTCTAAACGTGGACAGAATTTTGGCTCGAAATTGTTAGAGCTTACAATTCAGGAGGCATGGAAGCTAGGCCTAACGGAGTTACATATACATTGTTATAAATCTAATTTAGCTTCTGCAAAAACTATTCAAGCAAACAATGGCCGCCTTCACTCTGAAATTACTCTCAACCAAGTAGTTCAAAGGTATGTTGTGAATAAAACAGTATAAGAATTTTCTTTTAGGTTATTTTTAAATGGCAATAAAAAAAAGCCCCACATCCTGTCGGGCTTTTTCGTATTTGGTTGCTAGATATGACTCCTGTCGTATCTCACGCTCCTGGTGCTTGAACCTATTATTGTTGTTTTATGTTCCGGAACATCCTGTTCCTGTATGAACTCATCATAGGAAAAAAGTAGGAGGTCGCCAATCCGCAAAATCCCTAAAAGCTTGTAGGTTAAAGCGTACATTCAGAAATAATTTAACTTTTCAAAGTGAATATGAATAATAGCCACCTTGTTGCTTTAAGAAAAAATCAAATGCGTATTAGAAAATCTTCAAGACTATTAGTTCTTAATGAAAATCATCAAATTTTGTTATTTCAGTTTACTCATACAAATGATGCTTTGGCTGGACAATCATATTGGGCAACCGTAGGTGGCGGGCTTGAAGAAGGGGAAACTTTCGAGCAAGCAGCTTGCCGAGAGCTTTATGAAGAGTTGGGCGCAGTCAGACAAAATGTAGGCACTCATGTTGCAACACGCAATTTTGAAATGATGTTGCCGAGTGCAGAAGTTGTGATTTCTGAAGAAAGGCTTTTTATTGTTTTTATTAAAAATGAAGAAGTGAATACAGCAAACTGGTCAGAACATGAAAAGCTTGTGATTAGTAAAAGCCGTTGGTGGACGTTTGAAGAGCTAAGCCAAACAGATGAGATTGTTTATCCAAACAACATTCCTAATATTCTTGCAGATAGCCTACCTGAGATTTTTAATCCCTAGAATCTTCCAATATTCAGATATAAAAAAAGCCCGACGTCCTGTCGAGCTTTTTCGTATTTGGTTGCTAGATATGACTCCTGTCGTATCTCACGCTCCTGGTGCTTGAACCTATTATTGTTGTTTTATGTTCCGGAACATCCTGTTCCTGTATGAGTTCATATTAGGAAAAAAGAGGGGTGTCGCCAATCCGCAAAATCCCTAAAAGTTTGTAGGTTAAAACGTACAAGCCATTAATCATTTTGAGGTAAAGGCCAAAGAATATCTTTGTTTTTCTTAAATTCTTTATACCAATATTGGCTTATAAGCTCTTTGTCATCTCTATCAAAATGATAAACAAATATATTCAAAGCTTCATTTAATTCGAGATCATAGCGGAATTTGGCAGTAGCTAAATGTGCCTGTATTTCATATAACTGATTAAATATAGGTAGAGAATCTTCATAAGTTAATAATTGGATTTGTTGAAGAAGTTCTTTTATTTGAAGTTCATGCGCATCCAAGATTCTTGCAAGATCAATAGTTACATCTCTATAGGTGTTAAGTCTTTGCTCAAATTCGTCCCATGTATAGTTCATTCTAATAAATGTTCAAAAATTTAATGTAAGCACAGAATAGCTTGATTGATTATAAAGTTGCTGAGATTTTACTAAGTTTTATAATATCCACTTAAATTTAAAGAAGAAAATGATCATGACTTTAATAGAAAAAGTGGTTCCTGTGGTATTTAGGGAAATAAATAATAACTTGGAGATTTTAGTATTTAGACATCCGTTAGCAGGAATTCAAATCGTTAAAGGCACCGTGGAGCATCAAGAACAGTTAGAACACGCCGCTTTGCGTGAGCTTTATGAAGAATCTGGAATAAAGAGTGCTCAAATTCATTCATACCTAGGTAAACATATTCCTTCAGAGGCAGGGCCTGATTGGCATGTTTTTGTGTGTAGTACACATGAGGCTTTAAAAGATAAATGGTCATATTTTTGTGAAGATGATAATGGATTAACTTTCGATTTTTTCTGGCATCCTTTTTTAAACCCTCCAACAGAAGAATGGCATCCTCTTTTTAAAGAATTATTTGAATTTATTAAATCTAAACACAAGCTCAACTAACCAAACATCTTTAAGCCTCTGCGCCACAACAGGCTTTAATCTTTTGCGCTGATTTAAAGTAATAAACCATTGCAGCACAGAGATAAAGGAGCTAAGCCAAACGCTTATCCCAGACTACTTTTGTCACACCGCTGCATGAAGCTAAAAAGTAGGGGCAAAGTCCCGTGGGAGAACAGGACTTTGCAAACTGAAAAACCATAGCTACCTAGAACGAAACTTAAAGCCATAATAGGTTTATAAATTGTCATATTATTCTCATAGTGATTTATATCCATGAGTAGAATAAAAATATAATAAATTTAAAATAATTTTTAGGTAATAATTAATCCTCCTAAAAATATAGGAAAATAAAATAATTAAATTTTTAAAATAAAATTAATTTATAAATTTAAAAAACTAGGCATTAAAAACCTAAATTTTAAATAAATAAAATAGTTAAATGAGAGAGGGAATAAGTTTGAAAAATGTCATAGTCAACTCCTTAAAATTATGGAGTCCTACCACCAGATTACCGCGAATTAATTTATGGTGGTAGAACGAAAGGGGGTTGACAGACTGGACTCGTAGAACCAGCACGCACGGGGCGTCCCCCTCCCGTCCTACCGCAAAGAAAAGGGGACGCAAGGGTCTAACGACTTATAGATTGTACTATAACCCGCTACGAGTTACGGTCTGTCAAAACCGTCTGGCAATGTAGGCCAGCAACGAGATAATAATTGGTGATTTTAATTACGTCAATTTAATATTTAAAATATTTTTGATTTAATAATAAAACTAAATTTATTTTTAAAATAAAATATTATTATTAACTTTTTATTTATATTTGATGAGAAAAAATAATAAATATAGAAATATTTTGCCAGTTCCAAAAAAGAACTTGATTGTTAAGATCTATTTTTGTTGTTTTTATAGAGATAAGAATGGAACGTGTCGTAATAACAGGTATGGGAATTAATTCCTGTATTGGAAATACATTAGAGAAAGTAACCGACTCCTTAAAAGCAGGTCGCTCAGGCATTCGCTATAACGATGTCTATGCAAAATTAAACTTTCGAAGTCATGTGAGTGCCACTGCCGAAATGGATTTTGAAAATATTGATCCAGAATTAAAAAAACACATGGGCGTTTGTGCCATGTATGCCTATAACTCGGCAGTCGATGCGCTACGACATGCTGAGCTTGATGTGAGTGATATTGCCAACAACTCAAAATATGGCGTGATTGGAGGAACAGGTGGCAGCTCGACAGCTTCAATTATTGACATGCTGCATAGCTTAAAAGAAAAAGGTGCAAGCGAAGTATCGTCTGATTTAGTACCACGCTATCTTACAAATACGGTTAGTTCTAACTTAGCAAATGCTTTCAACCTAAAAGGTATCTCTCAATCAATCGCGAGTGCCTGTGCCACTTCAGCCGATGCAATTGGCTATGCATTTCACCTAATCGCTTCTGGAAAACAAGACTTAATGCTGGCAGGTGGCGGTGAAGAAGACCATTGGTCCCAAACAGCAATATTCGATGCGATGGGCGCATTATGCTCTAAATATAACGATGCACCAGAAACAGCTTCACGCCCATATTCAAAAGATAACGATGGCTTTGTGATCGCTGGCGGCGGTGGCATGGTGGTTTTGGAGTCTTTAAGCCATGCCCAAAAGCGCGGAGCAAAAATTTTGGCAGAAGTGGTTGGGTACGCTGCCAATAGTGACGGTGTCGATATGGTAGCCCCAAGTGGCGAAGGCGCGACCCGTTGCATTAAATTGGCACTCGCAGAAGCCAAGCAAAATGGCTCTGAAACGATTGACTATATCAATACGCATGGCACTTCAACGCCAGCCGGAGACATTCCAGAGCTATTGGCTATAGAAAGAGCTTTTGGTAGCGAAAAAGTACCGCCACTCAGTTCGACCAAGTCGATGACTGGACATAGTTTGGGGGCAGCAGGGGTACATGAAGCCATTTATTCTATTTTAATGCTGCAAAATAGCTTTATCGCGCCAAGTATTAATATTACCGAGCTACGAGAAGAAGCTAAAAGTTTTGATATTGTTCAAACGAGCAGAGAAGTCGAACTAAAAACAGTGATGAGTAATAGCTTTGGTTTTGGTGGGGTAAATACCTGTCTCGTTTTTAGAAAATGGGAAGGGTAATTTAAAATCGAAATGAATGTGACCTTATAAAAACAATAAAATAGGTCATACATACATTTTATAAGTGGTGGGAATTAATTACTTTATGAATAGTGCTCACTCAAAAAAGAACTGTCTTGAATCTCAAGCTTATTAATTTTTTATGTGCAGTTATTTGAAATTACTTGATTTTTTAAATTTATAAAGGCTTAAATAGTTCTTCGCCAAGTTGTACTACGCATTCATTATACCGTGCTCAGCTATATCACTTAAGCATCTACAAATAATTCACACCGCCTTAAAATGATCTAATTTTACGGTTTAAATACCTATTTAATAAGAAATTAACCTAAAACTGCATATTTAGACTAGTTACATTTTGAAAATGAGTATAGATAGACAGATTAGTCTTTTTTTAATTAAAATGCGGCCTAAATATAAGTTTGATTGATAATAAAAATAGATGAGTGTGTCGAGTATATTGGAGCGTTTAGGCCTTGTTTCACAAAATCGCGCTGTTCATATCCAATTCTCAAATCAGTCTTTAAATCAGCAAGTTTTCTTGCAACGCATTGAAGGCGAGCATATGCTCAACCAAGGTAGCGTTGCTGAATTACTGTGTCTGTCGACCAACGCCCATATTGCATTAAAACAATTTATTGGCTGTCAGGTTGCTGTCGATCAAGTCACTGACATGGGGCAGTTTTTTAGAACAACAGGAATTATTACCGAAGCGAACCAAGGTCAAAGTGACGGTTCACTCACCATTTATAACTTAACCTTAAAAGACCCAACTGCACTTTGGCATAAACGCCGTAATAGCCGTGTGTTTATGAACAAAAGCGTGCGCGATATTAGCGAAATTTTATTTAAAGAATGGCAAGGGAAAAGCCCGTTATTTGCCTCAAGCTTAACCCTTGATACATCAGGATTAACCAAAGACTATGATGTGCGTCCATTTGTGATGCAGTCAAACGAAAGCGATTATGACTTTTTAACCCGTTTGTGGCGTAGTGAAGGCATTAACTGGTTGGTCGATGAATCACAGCTTTTAGTAGTGGATCCGAATGCTTCCATTCAGCCACAAGTGTTACGTTTAATTGATGATAACCAAAACTATCAGGCACTTGAACGTCGTAGCCTGCGCTACCAACGCAGCAGTGCGACAGAACAGTTCGATACCATTACTCAAGTCAAGGCAGAGCGCCGCTTACAACCGACTTCGGTTCATGTGCAACGCTGGCAAGCCGATGCGCTGCAACAAGAGGAAGGCAGTGGCAGCGTACAAGTTAAGCAGCAGCACAGTGAACACTATGACAATGCCAGCTTAAACCTTGAAGATGCATGGCATGTCAGCCCCGCGTGGATGCAGGACTTAAACGGTGAAGACCAAGCCACAGCTTCAGGCAATAGTCAGATTGAACAGCTGAACCAGCACATTAATGCTTATCATCACCTAAATTCTAAACAGTTTACCGTTTCGGGTAACGTCCGTGATGGACAGGTCGGTTACTGGTTTGAACTTAATGATCACCCAGAACTCGACCAACATGACAGTGCCGATAAAGAATTCTTAATCTTAAGCAAGCACTACTACAACCAGAATAATTTACCGAAAGAATTACAACAGCAACTCGAGCGATTATTACCAAAAGACAAGCTCAAGGCAGCTCAAATCGATAGCCAAAACCCAGAGCAACGCCACTTTGCTGAGCTGAACGTGGTTCGTCGCAATATTAAAGCTGTCCCTGAATATAACCCACTAGAGCACCGACCAGCCGCTTACCCACAGCGCGCTAAAGTGGTGGGATTAGAGGGCGAAAGTATTCATGTTGACCAGTGGGGCCGCATTAAAGTCCGTTTCTTGTTTACACGAACTGACGACCACAGTCATGACGGTGGAGCGGGAAGTAACGACAATGACACCGACTCCGCTTGGGTCGACGTACTCACTCCGTGGGCAGGTGCAGGTTATGGCGCACGCTTCCTGCCTCGCGTGGGTGAGATTGTTGTCATCGACTTCTTTGATGGCAATATTGACCGTCCATTTGTGGTGGGCCGTATTCATGAAGCTGAACGTCACCCAACGCAGTTCGACCAGAAAGGGCAGTTACCTGATACTAAAAAGCTCAGCGGCATTCGCTCAGAAGAAGTCGACGGTAAAGGCTTTAACCAACTCCGTTTTGATGACACCACAGGGCAAATCAGTGCCCAACTGCAAAGTAGCCATGCAGCAAGCCAGCTCAACTTGGGTAACTTAAGCCATCCAAAAGACAAGGCGGAAAGTGATGGTCGTGGGGAGGGTTTTGAGCTACGAACAGACCAGTGGGGTGCAGTCAGAGCAGGCAGTGGTTTACTCGTTAGTACCCATAAACAGGACCAAGCTCAAGGTGTACACCTAGATGCAAATGAGGCCAAACAACAAATCGAAGGCGGTCTGAACAATGCCAAGGCACTCAGTGAAGTCGCCAAAAATCAGCAAACTGATCCGTTAGAAAATTTAGAAAACCTAAAATCTTTTATTGAAAAACTTGAGCAGCAAGACAACGCAAAAGCCAAAACCTTTAAAGAGGCGATTATGTTGTTGGCGAGTCCAAATAGTGTTGCATTGAGCAGTAACGAAGACATTCACTTAAGTGCAGATGGGCAGCTCAACCAAACTGCTGGAGACAGTATTAACCTGTCTACCCAAAAGAATTTAATCGCGCATGCCCAAAATAAAATTAGCCTTTTTGCGGCTCAAGAAGGAGCGAGGCTTTATGCAGGCAAAGGCAAAGTTGAGATACAGGCTCAAGGTGACGGAGCAGATTTAATTGCCCGTAAAGCTGTGCAGGTGATTTCGACAGAAGACAAAATTGAGGCCACAGCAGCCAAAGAAATTGTACTCACCGCAGGCGGCTCTCAAGTCAAAATTACCGGTTCAGGTATTTTTATGACCACAAGTGGCAAGTTTGAAGTGAAGGCTGGGCAGCATTTGTTTATGGGGGGCGGGAGTGTGAATAGTTCATTACCGTATCTACCAGAACAAGGAAAACAAAAATATGGTTTATGGTTTGATGTAATGGATAAACAAGGAAATAAACTAAAACCTGGTACGGAATATATTATTTTTGATGAACATGATAAAGAAATTGAGCGCGGTAAGTTAGATCGAACTGGCTTGGTTAAGTTAGAAACTGAAGAGCCGAATAAGCAATATAAAATACATGTGGAAATTTAAACATGAATGATGCTGCTATAGCTTTAGAAAGCTTTGCAAAACAAACCTGCGGTCGTGCATGTGTCATGCCTCCTATACAGCCTGTTGTATTAGATGTATATAAGCAAAGTTTTACTGCATTTGTTGGTGGTGCTGCTGATAAATATCAATTTCTGGGACGTCCTTTGGATATAGATTTTCCAGATGATATTGGAGCTGGCCCTACGGGCATCATGAAATCATGTATGAGAAAATTTAAAGAAGCATCTAGCTCACAAATAACTAAAGCTAAATTTGAATATTATGGTTATGAAGAGGCTTATAGTACTGATAGTGTGGTTAAGCGATATAGAGGAAAACTTTTATTAAATTTACTTACAGATATCAAAAATATTTTAAAAGAAGAACCAAATACACAGATCAATTTAGTGGGCCATAGTTTAGGAGGATGGAATGTTGCAGGATTATCAGAAGAATTATCTAAAGCGAAAATCTGCACAGTTCATACTCTGATAACAATAGATCCTGTAGGGATTCTACTTAGCAAAAGTGGCGTTGGAAATGACCGTGCTCGTATTTATTATTTAGAGCCAGATCCAGTCGCGAAAAAATGGATTAATATCTTTTCTCAGCCTTTAAGGAATTATAGAGATGATTATATCGCAATTTTAGGTGGAAGATGGAATGACGATGATACGGCAAAAGCTAATTTTAATAGTGTTTCTACCTATCATCATGGACAAGCTTCTGAAATGTTTTTTGAAAAAAAATTTTTAGAAAATAAAATATCAGCTTCAGATCTTTTAATTTCTGAGTTAAAAAAGGTCATAAAATGATAAAAAAAGTATTCTTATTGAGTTCATTGGCTTTAATAGGTTGTAGTGAGAGTTTTTCAAACTTTACGGTAGATAATATAGCTAAAAGTAATGAAAAGTTAAATTTTTCTATTAATTTTAAGAACAATGAGGTTCTAGATAAAGTAAAAGAATCTTCATCAAAAAAAATTGTTTGCAAAAATACTGCTAATAACAATCAAATGTTGGATGCTTATATAAATAAAATTGAAAATAACAAAATTGATGTATCTGTAGAATTCTGCTCAAATAGTGATAATAGAAGCTGTGAACCTATAGATATCAGTTCAGTTAAAAAAATCAATTTAGAATGCCAAGCAATTTTCTCTGCAATGATTGGTAATGTAACTAAATCAGAAAAATTTCCAATTATATGGGAAGAAAAATAATTTGTTTAAAAATCTGAAACTTGACTTGATAACTTTAGGTATTCCCTTGTTACTTATGGCAGGGTGTGGTCACGAATATACAATTGAGCCTGAAAGACTTCCAGTAGCCTATGTAGGTAAGGCATATAATCAGCAATTAAACATATCAGGTGGTAGAGTGATACCATATTCTTTTGAAGTTGAAACTAATTTCCCTAGTGATATGAATATCTCTATTAGCCCAATAGATGAACATGAAGCGGATGCTTATAATAATTTAAAAATTTCTGGAGTTCCAAAGTATAAGGGAACTTTTACAATTCATATATATGCGGGTTTTTATGCTAGTGGGGATGGGAAGTTAGATAAGACCTATGAATTTATTGTAAATGAATAAGATATTTAACCATATGATTTTATTTGGTTTAAATAAGAGATAAGTATGAAAAAGAATTTATTAATTACCATACTAATTTTACTTTTCATCATACAGTCCTTAATAAACTATTACTTCTGGAAAAGTACAAAAGTACCAGAAATTCATGTTTTAGAAAAACCTTTAAAGATATATTCGTTTGAAGGTAAATATTCGAAAAATAGCACTTTGCCAGAATATTATATTTTGCCAGAAGGTACTGTTTTATATGATGATAGTGACTCTTTGAACAGAAGAGTTATGGTTTATTTCAATTTACAAGGTGTAGATTTTAAATTCGAAGAACAAGACCCAGATATCTTAAAACAACCTAGTGAAGTCAGTGGTATAAGGTCGAAGGACTTGTCTGATTTACTAAAAGAAATTCCTCTGACTAAAAAAGATATTTATTTAATTATTAAACATGATGAACGTATAAAAGACTCTGTGCGTTCAATTTTATTCAAAGAATACACAATTGATCCTTCAGAGTATGAAAAATAATTAAATATTTCTGGGGCATAGAAACATAAAATTAAAAAAGTTCAGAGAAGCGTAATTAATTACGCTTCTCCTCTCATAAGAAAATTATTTAAGCAGCTTGAATGGCTTCACCACAAAGAGAAACAGTTTCTTGTTTATGCTGGTGTAAATACCAGAACTGCTCTGCAACCGTTTCTGGATGCACCGTGTAAGTCTTATCTTGTGCTCCAGATGTCCCATCAACAAAACCATTCACAATCACTTGGCTCACGTAAACATTTGAGTCCGCTAGACTATGAGCAAGCAAGTTGGTGGCTTTGTATTGAGCGGCAGCGGTAGTTGCTAAGGATGAGTACTCTTTAGCCACCAAGTCGATACCCACTGCATCGAAAGCAAAAATTCCGTTTGTCGATAAAATGCTACCGTGATTCTTCTCTAAATCGCCTAAGCAAGCTTGTACCGTCGCAATATAGCTCGAAACACGAATATGAAAGCTTTTGGTGAGCTCTAGTGGAGGGGTTTTTAAGATATTGCCTTCAATATCATGGAAAGCATTCCAATGGATATTTTTAATCTCTCCTAATCGGTCTTTAATACGATTAATAAGATTTGGTATATCTTCAAGAACCGCTAAATCACATGTAAAAGCGTAAGCTTCAATACCTTGTGTTTTAAGTTCTAAAATGGCCTTTTCAAGTTTTTCAGCATTACGTGCCACTAAACCGATTTTATAGCCTTCTTTACCAAACTTATGTGCTACGGCTTTGGAAATACCTGTTCCATAACCAAAAATTATAATATTGTTGTTCATTATAAAGTTCCAAAAAACCAATCATTTGGTTAGAAATAGTTTATAATATGTTTTTATAATGTATTCAAGCGCAAAAGTTATCTCTAAGAATAGTACCCAAAGAATAAAAATGCTTAAAAGCGGGGTTAGGGAGTTAGTTTTACATGAGTTATTCGGCTAAACATGCGCTGTTGAACGAACTTCCAATTTGGCTTACAAATTTTTTGCTTGGTAAAATAAACCGAAAAACACAAATAAAGTGGAATTTAAATTTAACTAATTATCTTTAAATGGGAATAAATTCTTTTAAATTGGCTTAATGTTGTAAAAATTCCCAAAAATAGTAAAAATTAGCTTTTCTTAGAAAAACAATCCCGCAGGGTGCTGGCTAAACTATATCTCAAGGGTGTGATAGGGATCGAAAAGAGTAGCATGCACCAAAACGTATAACGTTAGTGTGTACTCACCTAAAAGGTCTCGATTCGGCTTAGGACGCTATAGATCAAAAGTTTATAGGCAAAGGTTATGGCTTACAAAGTCATAGGTGTTGAAGTAAACAACATGTTTTCCCTTGATACCCTAAAAAATTAATCTA
>Ga0233424_10002616_pt1 | contig 12539 bp, 10 predicted proteins | sample Watercolumn_Towu_FD_181011 | JGI IMG/M metagenome (GOLD analysis project Ga0233424, IMG submission 181011) | Freshwater microbial communities from Lake Towuti, South Sulawesi, Indonesia - Watercolumn_Towuti2014_125_MG | ecosystem: Environmental > Aquatic > Freshwater > Lake | place: Indonesia...
CTCGGCCCTGGCCTTTGCTGCGGGCGATGTGCAGGCCCTGGTGCCGGGGCCGGCGGGCCTGCAGTTCGGGCCGGCCAGCAACCTGGGCGCCAACATCGGCGGGCTGGTCTGCGCCGTGGCGCTGGGCTTGATCGTGCAGCGGCGCCTGGCTGGGCGCTCGCTCTACCTGTGGCTGGTGCTGGTGCTGCTGGCCGAAGCCACCGGCGTGTGGCTCAGCACCCGCAGCGGTGGCCGCTACACGCTGGCCTGGTACGGCGCGCGCGCCGAAGGCCTGCTGGCCAGCGCCATCGTGCTGGCCCTGCTCGCCGCGCACTACCGCGAGGTACAGGCCAAGCTGGACAGCCTCGTGGCGGAGCTCAGCCGCCGCACCGATGAACTGCAGGCCGAGATGCAGCACCGCGAGCGCGCGGAGCGCATGGTCGCGCAGTCGCAGAAGCTGGAGGCCGTGGGGCAGCTGGCGGCCGGCCTGGCCCATGACATCAACAACTTCCTGCAGGTCATCGCGGTGCGCGCCGAGCTGCTGAAGCGCCGCCTGGGTGCCGCTGCAGAGGCCGACGTCGAAGTGGTGCAGCGCAATGTGCGCAAGACCGAGCACCTCACCCGCCAGCTCCTTTCCTTTGCCGGCCGGCGCCAGTTGCAGCCGCAGGTGGTGACGCTGGCCGAGCATGTGCCCGAGTTCGTCCGCTTCTTCCAGTCGGTGCTGGGGCCAGGCGTCACCGTCCAGCTCACCGTGGCGTCAGCGACATGGCCGGTGCGCCTGGACCCGACCGAGCTGGAGACGGCCCTGGCCAACCTGCTGTCCAACGCCCGGGACGCGATGAAGGCCCGCGGCCTCATCGAGATCCGCGCTTTCAACCAGGCCGCAGAAGGCAGCCTGCCGGAGCGGGTCGTGCTGGAAGTGCAGGACCACGGCGAAGGCATCCCGGCCGAAGTGCAGGAGCGTGTCTTCGAGCCCTTCTTCACGACCAAGCAGCCCGGCAAGGGCAGCGGCCTGGGCCTGTCGCAGGTGTATGCCTTCGCCAAGGCCTGCGGCGCCACGCTGCAGCTGAACAGCACGCTGGGCGCCGGCACTACGGTGCGCCTGCTGTTCGAGCGTCATGTCGAACCCGCCGCCAGCGAGAAACCCGCGCCCGACACGGCCAAGCCCCTGGCCGGCCGCCTCGTGCTGCTGGTGGACGACAACCAGGACGTGCTCGAGTCCACCTCGGGCCTGCTGACCCTGCGCGGCCTGGTCGTGCGCACCGCCAGCAGCCTGGAAGAGGCCTGGGCCCTGCTGGAGGCGGGCCTGCGGCCCGATGCGGTGGTGTCGGATATCGTCATGGCCGGCCGCAGCGATGGCGTGGAACTCGCCCAGCGCCTGCGCAAGACCCGGCCGGATCTGCCCGTCGTGCTGGCGAGTGCCTACAGCGCCGCCGCAGCCGATGCGACCGCGCAGGGCTTCACCGTGCTGCGCAAGCCCTATGACAGCACGGAGCTGCTGGCGCTGCTCGCCCGGCGGCCCTGAGCCCCGCAGGCGCGCTCACGCGCTGGCGAGCGGCAGCGTCAGCGTGAAGGTCGCGCCCCGGCCGACCCCGTCACTGCGGGCCGTCAACTCGCCCCGATGTCCACGCACGATGTGGTTCGCGATGGCCAGGCCGAGCCCCAGGCCCTCGGTGCGGCCGGCATCGCGCGAGCCGGCCTGCCAGAACTGGTCGAACACCCGCGCCAGCTGCGCCGGGTCGATGCCCACGCCGCGGTCGATCACCTCCAGACACGCCCGGCCGCCCTCGGCGCGCAGCAGCACCTGCACAAGGCCACCCGCCCGCGAGAACTTCACCGCATTGGTCAGCAGGTTCCACACCGCCTGGCGCAGCCGCAGCTCGTCGGCCATCACGGGCAAGGCCGCCTCCGGCAGCTCCTGCGCCAGCACGACCTGGGCCGACATCGCGATCGGCGACACCGTCTCGATGGCTGCGCGCACGATCTGACCCATGTCCTCGCGGGCCAGGGTCATGGCCATCTTGCCGGCGGCGATGCGCGTCACGTCCAGCAGGTCGTCCACCAGCCGGCTCTGCACCAGCACATTGCGCGCAATCGCCGCCAGGCCGCGCTCCAGCAGGTCGGGCCGGCTGCCGCGCTGCAAGGTCTCCGCCCAGGCCAGGATGGCGCTCAGCGGCGTGCGCAGCTCGTGCGACACCGCCGCCAGGAAGAGGTCGCGCTGGCGCTGCGCCTGCTTGAAGGGCGTCACGTCGTACCAGACCACCGTGCCGCCGACGACCGTGCCGTCCTCGCCGTGGATCGGGCCGGCATTGCAGTTGATGGGCACCAGCCGGCCATCCTGCGTCTCGATCAGCCATTCCTCGTCCCGGATGACCTCGCCCGCGCAGGCCCGGGGCAGCGGCATCTCGTTCTGGCGCAGCAGCGCCTTGGTGTCGGGGTGGCGCAGGCGCCAGGCCGACCAGGCCCGGCTGGCCTCGACCGTCGCGCCCAGCATCTCGGCCCCGAAGCGGCTGACATGGGCCAGCTGCGCCTCGCCCTGCAGCGCCACCGCGATCCCCACCGGCGCATAGGCCATCACGGCACGCATGATCTGCTCCTGCCGCGCCCGCTCCAGGCGCTCGGCATCCAGGCGCTGCTCGGCTTCCACCGTGTCGGTCACGTCGAAGTTCACGCCCACCAGGCGCGTCAGCGGCTGGCCCGGCTCGCGCTCGGTGCGGGAGCAGCTCATGATCCAGCGCTGGCTGCCGTCACCCGCGCGGATGCGGAACACGAAGGGGTCGATGCCGCCGCGCGCCGACGCCGCCGCCACGGCCGCATCGATGCGCGGTGCGTCTTCCGGATGCAGCATGGCCAGGAAGCGCTCGCCCGGCTCCAGCCCGCTGCCACGGGGCAGGCGGAACACGTCGTACATCTCCGGGCTCCACAGGGAGTCGCCGGTGGCAGGGTCCCATTCCCACAGGCCCATGCGCCCGGCGCGCACGGCGGCATGCAGGCTCAGGCGGATGAGGTTGTCGTCGAGGTGATCGTCCAGGCTCTCGCGCGACAACGTGACGAGCCAGCGCGCCCCCAGGGCCGCATCGAACACCGGTGCAGCGCGGTAGCGCCAGCGGCCCAGGGCGTTGAACGGGCGGATACCCTCGCCGAAAGCGGCCCCCGATTCGATGCCCCGCTGCCAGCCGGGCTGCCCGGACTCGCCGAGGCACTGCTGCCACGCGGCCTGGCGATTGCCGCCGCTTGCCACGCACAGCAGCTCCGTGAAACCGTCATTGGCCGCCAGCACCTGCCCGTCGACATCGGCTGCAAACGCAGGCTGCTCGATGCCTGCGAGGGCCGCCTGGACTTCCTTCATTCCCACCCTTTCCTGCCGGCGCGCGCTGCGCCACGTTCAGGGGCGCATCATCGGTCAAGCGCGGCGGCCGGCAGGCCGGCGTCCGCTCGATTCCGGCGTTACGGGCGCGCAGCGATCACTACCCCTGCTCGGACAGGAAGATCTCGACCCGCCGGTTGGCAGCCCGGCCCGCCTCGGTCTCGTTGCTCGCGACCGGCTCGTGTGAGCCCCGGCCAGCCACACTCACCCGCGAGGGGGACACGCCCCGGCTGGCCAGGTACTCGCGCACCGCCACCGCGCGCTCGCGGGACAGCGGGTCGTTGATCGCATCCCCGCCGGTGCTGTCGGTGTGGCCGACGATGGTCAGCCGGACGGCGGGATCAAGGTTGCGGCCGATCTCGTCGAGCACCGGGCGCATCTGCGGCTTGATGTCGGCGCGACCGCTGTCGAAGGACACGTCGCTCGGCACATTGAGCTTGAGCCGGTTGTCGGCCGTGCGGGCCACTTCCACGCCCGTGCCCTCGCTCGCCCGGGCCAGCGCCGCGCGCTTTTCTTCCATGCGCTTGGACCACAGGTTCCCGGCCACGGCACCAACCGCGCCACCGATCACGGCGCCACGCCCCGCACTGCCGCCGGTGACCGAGCCGATGATGGCCCCGGCCACGGCGCCCGCGCCAGCGCCCTTGGCCGTGCCTTGCTCGCGTTCACTCATCGACGCGCAGCCACTGGCCAGCACGGCCAGGCTGGCCAGGGCCACGACGGCAACGGGCTGCCGCCAAGTGAAGGAAGGGGACGTGATGGCTGGGGACGTGGCGTGCATGGCGCTCCTCGACAGAGATGACAACGGTGAATGCCACCCGGCCCACGGGCCGGGCGGGCGCGCTGAGAGCGGCGTCAGGGCTTGCGGAGGCCGGCATCCTTGAGCGCTTCGCGCACATTGCCGACGGCCTTTTGAAGCTTGCCTTCGGCCTGCGTGGCCGCGCCATTGATCTGCTGCTCGGTGCTGCCGATGGCCTCACCCAGCTTGCGCTGGGCCTTGCCGGCCACATCCTTGACGGTGCCCTTGATCTGATCGCTGTTCATGGCTTCACTCCTTGGCGTTGGCCCTCGCGGCAGGATGGCCTGAGGGACTGCCGTCAGCCTAGGGCCGACACCGGGCGCAGGGCGCCAGCGCATGCCGGCTCTGCGGGTGGGCCATGTCCTACGCCGTGGCCGCCCCAATGCGGCGCCCGCAATACGCCGTCAGCGACGGTTTCCACAGCCAGTGGATCCAACGCCCTGCCCTCGGCGCCTGCGCGCGGCGCGAGCCTGCACCGTCCATGTTCCACAGCTCGCAGTCGCGAAGCCTCTCGGACAGGCTGGCGCCGTCGGCGCCGTGACGGGCGCTCCGCCCCAGCCGCTTGGGTCGGGCTGCCAGGGGCCGCGCCGGCGGGGCTTGCCGCAAACCCTGCCGATCGGCGCGGTGGCCTGGTGCGACTCAGGCCGATGCCGACTGGACGATGCGATGCACCAGGTGCAGCTTGCGCACCACCATGCCCGACAGCACGAAGGGGTAGAAATCAGGCACGCCCATGCTGCGCGAGAGTTCATTGAGCACGCCGGTCAGCTCCATCCAGCCGTTGATCAGCTGCAGAAAGGCCGCCGCGTCGGGGTCGCCACTGCCGTGCAGCAGGGCCTCGCTGAAGCGCTCGTAGCTCAGCTCGACCCGCTCGCCGTCCAGGCCGAAGCTGCGCGCGGTGTCCAGCGTGTCGCGCAGGTGCAGGTAGTGCGCCCAGGTCTCGGCCCAGTCCTCCCAGGGGTGGGCGCTGGCATAGGCGCTGACGAAATGCTGCCCCCAGTCCGCCGGCGCCCCTTCGGCATAGTGGCGCTGCAGGGCGGCGCTGTAGTCCTGGCGCTCGTCCCCGAAGAGCGCGCGGCAGGGGCCGAGCCAGTCGGTCTGCTCCACCAGGCGCAGCCAGTAGTAGTGGCCTGTTTCGTGCCGCAGATGGCCGAGCAGCGTGCGGTAGGGCTCGCCCAGGGCATGGCGGCGCTGCTCACGGCGGGCGTCATCAGCCTTCGAGGCGTCCAGCGTGATCACGCCCTGGGCGTGGCCGGTGATGACCGGCGTGCCGTCGGCGGCCGGCATGAGCAGATCGAAGCACAGGCCCTGCGCGTCGTCATCGGTCTTGGGCATGACAGGCAGCCGCAGCCCGATCAGCGAGGACACCAGGCGGCGCTTGGCCAGCTCGATGCGGCACCACCAGGTGGCGGCGTCGGGCTGCGCCAAGTCGGGCACGGTGCGCGTGAGGCGGCAGCAGCGGCAAAGGGTGTGGCCGGCCGCATGGTCGCTGGCATCCAGCAGCCAGTTGCAGCCGGCCGCCGAGCTCAGGTTGGCGCAGCGCGCATAGCGCGCGGCACGGCGCGGCGGCACCCCCGCCTGGCGCCAGCCGCGCCCCCGCACAGGCTCGACCGCGAGCAGCAGGCCGCGCTCGGCGTCATAGCCCAGAGCCCGGCCGCAGGCCAGGCATTCGCTGTTGCGAAAGAACACGGGCCGCCCGCAGGCACAGCTGTAGGCGCGGGGCGTGAGGGGCGACGGGATCATGCGCGACGGCCGGACGGCAGCGGGACTCAGTCGCGGCGTGCAGCACCGGCCTCGCCCGCCGGGGCCGATTCGGCGGCGTACTCCTTGAGCCGGTTGTAGAGCGTCTTGAGGCTGATGCCCAGCAAGGCCGCCGTGCGTTCCTTGTGGTGCTTGCAATGGCGCAGGGTCGCCAGCATCAGTGCACGCTCCGCCTCGGCCACGCTGGTGCCGATGGGCAGGGTGATCGACGGGACCTCGGCGCCCAGGCCCGGCACGCCGGGCAGGCCCCGCGATGCCGTGCCAGCCCCGTCGGCCGGCAGCTCGGCGCCGCCCAGCCCGGCCCAGCCGGATGAGGCCCCAGCGGCGGCGGCCTCGTCTGCGCCCGGCAGCCAGGTCTCGTCGATCGCTTCGCCCTGGGCCATCACGAAGGCGCGCTGCACGACATTGCGCAACTCGCGCACATTGCCCGGCCATGGGTAGGCCAGCAGGCTCGACATCGCCGCCGGCGTGAAGTGGCGCACAGCGCCCTCCTGCTCGCAGATGGCCGCCAGGAAATGGTTGGCCAGCAGCGGGATGTCGGCCACGCGCTCGCGCAGCGGCGGCAGCGCGATCGGGAAGATATTGAGGCGGTAGAGCAGGTCCTCGCGCAACTTGCCGGACGACACGGCCTGGTAGGGCAGCCGGTTGGTGGCCGCCACGATGCGCACATCGGTTTCGATCGCCGTGGTGCTGCCCACGCGCATGAAGCGGCCAGTCTCGATCACCCGCAACAGCTTGACCTGCAACTCCAGCGGCATCTCGGTGATCTCGTCCAGGAAGAGGGTGCCGCCACTGGCGCGCTCGAAGAAGCCCTGGTGCTGGCGCTCCGCACCCGTGAAGCTGCCCTTCTCGTGGCCGAAGATTTCGCTCTCGATGAGCTGGGGGCTGATGGCCCCGCAGTTCACCGCCAGGAAGGGCCGCTTGCGCCGCCGGCTGAGGTCATGCACCGTCTGCGCCACGACCTCTTTGCCGGTGCCCGACTCGCCGGTGATGAACACCGACACACTGGTCCCGGCCACGCGGGAGATCTGCTCGTAGATGCGCTTCATGGGCGCGCTGCGGCCCCAGAGCTGCCCGAAATGACCCCTTGCATCGAGCGTGGCGGTCAGGTCCTGCACCTCGGCCTGCCAAGCCGCGGGCTTCATGACGCGCGACAGCACGCCTTGCAACTGCGTCAGGTTGACCGGTTTGACGAGGTAGTCCGCCGCCCCGAGCCGCAGCGCCTGGATGGAGGTCTCGAGGTTGGCATGCCCGGTGCAAAGCACCACCTCGGCGTTGCTCACGAGCTTGGGGTCGGCGAGCAGGTCCAGGCCGTTGCCGTCGGGCAGGCGCAGGTCCAGCAGCAGGATGTCGGGCTGCTGGAGCGCGATCTGGCGGCGCGCATCGCGCAGGCTGTGGGCCACCGCCACGGTGAACTGCTCGCCCGCGATCAGCTCCTGCAGGGCCAGGGCCGAATCCGGGTCGTCATCCACCACCAGGGCATGGGGCATGCGGGTTGATTCCTTACAGCATGGTCGAGGGGAGGCCAGCCTCCCGGGCGGCCCATTGTGAACAGGTTCGGCGCGGTCGGGAAAACTTTCCAGCCATCGGTAACACGTTCGGCAAGCCCTGCGACCCGGGCGTGCGACAGCCGCCGAGATGGCCCTTGGGATCGGCCGCCCGCCCCGGGGCACACGGGCACGGGGCGTCGTTCACCAGGCAGGAACGCGGTTTGCCTCGGTCATTCCAGGTTCACCCAAAGCACTGGAGTTTGACCATGACGACTGACACCCTGGACACCACCGCCATGGCTGGCACCGCCCAGGCGCCGGCCGAACGCTTCTTGAACGACCTGCACCCAGGCCACCCGCGCCGCCCCGGTGGCAGCTCGATGGGCCGGCTGATGCGCCGCAGCCGCACCCGCACTGCAGGCATCCGCTTCGAGTGGGTGCTGCGCACCGTCGGGCCGGTGCTGCGCGTGGTGGCCACCTGGACCGACCCGCTGGGCCAGCCGCACCACACCTCCTTCTCGGTGCAGTGCAACGGGCTGGAAGGCGCGCTGGACCGTGCGATCGCCGCGCGCATTTCCTGCGGCGCACCGATGCCCGACCGGGAAGATTTGCTGCAGCGCCTGCGGCAGGAATTCGCCACTGCGCCTTATGTGGCCGCCACGCTGGCCGACCGCGAGCCCGGGCGCACTGCGCCGGCCCGCCTGTTCACTCAGGGCAGCTTGGCCAACATCGCCGCCTCGGTCTCGGCATCCCAGGCCAAGGGGTAGAGGCAGCGCGCCTGGGTGAGCTCATCCGGGCGCCCGCCCCACAGCGCGATCTGCTCCCGCACGGTCGCGAAGTCGATGCTCATCAGCACGGCCGGCGCGTTCACGCGCGGGTTGTGCCGCGCCGTGGTGAAGGGCAGCAGCCCCAGGTAGCGCCGGTAGAAGGCCACATGGCGCGGGTTCACTTCGATGACGAGGCGCTCGATGCCGGCCTTGCGGTGGGCGTGCAGATAGCCCAGGTGAAAGATCTGCGCCAGCACGCGCTTGGCGTTGTGGGAGTGGCGGTCGACCGCCAGGCTGCCGAACTCGCAGAGCTTGACGCCGGCATTGCGCCACTCGGCCAGTTCCTCGGCGAACAGCGTGTCGGCCATCAGGCCGCTCTTGCCGTCGAAGCGCACGGACAGGGTGCCCACGATCTGGTCGCCATTGCGGGCCGTGCAGACGATGTCGCCGTCTTCATTGCGGCTGCTGAAGCGCTCCTTGCTCACGGCCAGGCCGCGGTCGCCATAGCGCCGCTCGACCAGGTCGTAAGCGTCCCCATCCAGCGAACCGAAGTCGCTGTCGAGTTCCAACGGCGGGCCGCCGTCGGGATTCAGCGGCGCGCGGCGGCTTTCTTCAAACAATGAGCGGATCATTCGACTGCATCCCTGGCGCCCAACGCGCCGAGGGGCAGAGTCTAGGGATACAAATCTGACAAAACATGCCGCTTACAGACGGATACACCCAGTTTCCTGGGTGTCGAGGGTTGATCCGTACCCGATCCGGGCGACAAGCGCGTGCAAAGCCCGCGAATTCGTGCTGACGTCAAAAAAGAAAGCCACGCGGCGCGTGGCTTTCATGAGGGCGCAGCGCAGGCTCAGGCCGCGTGCTTGCCCACCAGGCGGTTCATGTTGGTCAGCGACAGGCGGTGCATCTCGATCAGCGCGATCAGGCCGTTGCGGTGCAGGTTCAGCACCTTGTCGTCGGGCAGCTCGGCGTACTTCTTCTCGTCCAGGGCCAGGAAGCCTTCGACGTCGAACTTCTCGCCATTGGGCAGGGTCGCCTCGAAGCGCATGTCCTGCAGCAGGTCCAGCTCGACGAGCAGTTCGCAGATCAGGCGGGTGCGCTCGGCTTCCTGCTCGAAGTTCTCCAGGAAGGTCTTGGCGCTCAGCACGAACTCGGTCGGCTCGCCGTCCTTGAACAGGGCCTCGCCGGTGGTTTCGTTGAAGGCGGGCCAGGTCGTGTCGAAGCACACGGCCATGTTGTTGGAGCTCTCGTCCAGGCGGGCCATCACGAAGGGGTAGCGGCGCACATAGGCCGGCACATAGCTGCCCGTCCACTGGTCGCCGTCCACGAACACATTCGTGCCCGAACGCAGGCCCAGCACGGCCAGCGGGGCCACCACCGGCTTGCTCTCGTTGCCCGCATTGCCGGCGCGCACGAAGACGATGGGGTACTCCTTGCAGGCATCGCCAAATTCCACGGCGGCCAGGAAGACCGAGTTCTGGTCGGCCAGGCGGCGCACGACGGACTGGCTCGTGTCCAGCTTCAGGTTCTTGTGGACTTCGCGGTCCAGCGGCAGCACTTCACCGTACATCGGGGGTTTGCTCATGATTCCTTCTCTCCAGGTTCGGTCAGGCGACTGACCAGCACTTTGTCTACACGCTTGCCGTCGAGGTCCACGACCTCGAATCTCCACGCGTCCCACTCCACGACATCGGCCGTGCGCGGCAACCGGCCCAGCAGCAGCATGATCATGCCGGCCAGGGTGTTGTAGCGCCCACGGTCCTCTTCGGGCAGTTCCTTGAGCTCCAGGCGGTCCTTCAGCTCGGGCACCGGAATGAGGCCGTCCAGCAGCCAGCTTCCGTCCTCGCGTTGCACCGCCCAGGCATCGCCGTCGCTTGGGGCATTGAACTCCCCGGCGATGGCTTCCAGCACATCGCGCACCGAGATCACGCCCTGCACCTCGCCGTACTCATCGACGACGAAGACCAGCGGCGCGTCCGACACGCGGAAATGATCCAGCAGCTCCATGCCCGACAGGGTCTCGGGCACGAACAGCGGGGGCTCCAGTCCCGTGGTGAGGTCCAGCGGCCGGCCTTCGAGCAGGCTGGCCAGCAGCGCCGGCGCATTGGCCACGCCCAGCACATCGTTCAGGCCGCCACGGCACACCGGGTAGCGGTTGAAGCCGTGCTCGCGCAACACCGCCAGCACCTCGGCCGGCGTGGACTCGACATCCAGCCAGGCGATTTCCGCCCGCGGAATCATCATGGAGCCGATCTGCCGCTCGTCCAGCCGGAACACATTGCGCACCATCTGGTGCTCGTGCTCCTCGATGACGCCGGCATCCCGGCCCTCTTCGAGGCTGGCGGCGATCTCCTCTTCGGTCACGCCACGCTGGCCCTTGTTGCGCAGGCCCAGCACGCCCAGCGTGGCCTCGGTCGTCACGCTCAGCAGGCGCACCAGCGGGCGGGCGGCCATGGAGATGAAGTTCATCGTCGGCGCCACCAGGCGCGCCACCGTCTCGGGGTAGATCTGGCCGATGCGCTTGGGCACCAGCTCGCCGAAGACGATGGTCAGCAGCGTGATGATGACCACCACCAGCGCCGTGGCGGCGATCTCGGTGGCGTCCTTGTTCAGGTGGAAGGTTTCCGTCAGCCAGTGCGACAGCGGCCCGGAGAAGGCCGCATCGCCCACGATGCCGTTCAGCACGCCGATGCCGGTGATGCCGATCTGCACCGTCGACAGGAATTTGGTGGGGTTGTCGTGCAGGTCCATCGCGGCCTGCGCGCCGCCCTCCCCGCTCTCCACCATCACCTGCAATCTCGCCTTGCGGCTGGCCGTCAGCGCCATTTCCGACATGGCGAAAAGTCCGTTGAGAAGGATCAGGAAGAGAACGAGTGCGGTGTCCATCGAAGGCGCCGTTTGCGGGTTTACCCGTGGTGGCGCGCGGTCAAAAACGAAGCCCGAGAGACTATCAGAAGGCCGTGACGGCGCCCATCGTGCGATCCCTTGCCTGCGGGTCCTGCGCCGCCGAGCCCGGACAATGCCGCCCATGAACTACCTCATCGGCGACCTGCAGGGCTGCTGCGACGCCCTGGACCGCCTGCTGCAGCGCATCGACTTCTCGCCCTCGCGCGACCGGCTCTGGCTGCTGGGCGACCTCGTCAACCGAGGCCCGGCCTCGCTCGCCACCCTGCGCCGCCTGATCGGCCTGGGCGAAGCCGCGACCTGCCTGCTCGGCAACCACGACCTGCACCTGCTCGCCGTGGCCCACGGCGTGCGCCGGCCGCACAAGAGCGACACCGTGGACGAGCTCCTCGCCGCCCCCGACCGCCCCGCGCTGATGGACTGGCTGCGCCACCAGCGTCTCGCGGTGTTCGAGGCCGGCTGGCTGATGGTGCATGCCGGCGTGCCGCCCAGCTGGAGCCGCGACGACACGCTGCGCCTTGCCGCCGAGGTCGAGGCCGTGCTGCGCGGGCCCGAGCTGCCCGAGTTCCTGCACACGATGTACGGCAACGAGCCCGCACGCTGGAGCGACGAACTCCGCGGCGCGGCGCGGCTGCGCTTCACGGTGAACGCGCTCACGCGGCTGCGCTTTTGCACCGCCGAGGGCGAGATGGACTTCAAGACCAAGGACGGCGCCGGCGCCGCCCCGCCCGGCTTCATGCCGTGGTTCGAGGTGCCCGGGCGCCGCACGCAGGGCACGCCGATCGCCTTCGGCCACTGGTCCACCCTCGGCCTGCTCGACCGCCCGCAGCTGCTCGGCCTGGACACCGGCTGCGTCTGGGGCGGCCGGCTCACGGCAGCGCGCATCGACGGCCCGGCGCGGCAGATCATCCAGGTCGATTGCGCGCAGGCGCAAAAGCCGGGGGCCTGACTCGGCCCGGCCAGCCGCCGCGGGCCCGTAGAATGCGGCCTCTCCGGAAGCGTGGGAGAGTGGTTTAATCCAGCGGTCTTGAAAACCGCCGAAGGTGTGAGCCTTCCGTGAGTTCGAATCTCACCGCTTCCGCCAAACACCTCAAGTACGTCCGCTGCGTTCTTCAAAAATGCCGATAGCGTCCAACAAACGGCGCCATTTTCCGGACGCGTCGAGTCACTCGACATTCGCGCAGACCTCTCTCGACGCGTGAGCGACAGCACTTGACCTTTGGCTTCATCGTCTTCGTGGACGGCGGCTTCGGTTGGATTGGACGATGGTGACGCACGCCTTTCGCTGCTTTGCCAACAGCGTCGCCCGCCTGCGTTCGAAGCTGCGCAGCCTTCGTAGCCGCTGCCTGTTGAGGCTCGCAGCGAACTGACCCGGGGCGCTCGTGCAGAACTGACCCACCCCTGAAGGCTACCCGAGGGAGCCTGTGTCTGTGGATATCTCCGAGGTCTTGGGTTCTCCTTTCTTGCGT
>Ga0233424_10002617_pt1 | contig 12523 bp, 8 predicted proteins | sample Watercolumn_Towu_FD_181011 | JGI IMG/M metagenome (GOLD analysis project Ga0233424, IMG submission 181011) | Freshwater microbial communities from Lake Towuti, South Sulawesi, Indonesia - Watercolumn_Towuti2014_125_MG | ecosystem: Environmental > Aquatic > Freshwater > Lake | place: Indonesia...
TGCGCGCTTGCGGCGCCTGCGCCTCCACCAATGCACAGGACAACGCCACCTCGGCGGCCAGACCAAACCACTTTGCGTTCAACATCAACGTCTCCCAGCTGGAGATTGTAGACCAACGACCCGGTTCACAAACTCGTTAACGGCATGCACGACCTCGCTCGGAATACCGTGGTCCCCGTCGAATGGGAGCCACGTGACATTGAGCCCGGCCGCCTCCAGGCGGGTTTGAAACCGCTCCATCTGTTCGAATGCCAGTACGCCATCCTGCCGCCCATGCGCGATGAGAATCGGAAGCTGACGACGGTCCGCGAAATGCCTGGCCCAATTCTCTTCGTCGACGGTGGTCCCGCCGAGCAGAATCAGGCCGGCCAGCTCCTGATCCGTCTGGAAGGCGATTTCGCCGCTGGCCATGGCGCCCTGCGAGAAGCCGCCCAGGACGATCGGCTGCGGTTGGCGTCCGAGCAGGTCGCGAACCAGCCCCGCTGCGAGCTTGATCCCGCCTGGACGGGCGTTCGAGAAGTCGGGGAACTGAGAGCCGGGCGGCACGTGGCCTCCGACGTTCAGCCACCACCAGCCGCGCCGACCCGGATGCGGACCTCGCAGCGGCGCCTGCGGGTACACGCGCTTCGTGCCGTCAGGGAACCGCCAGTGCTCCTCGAACGGCAACCAGTCCCCGGCGTTCGATCCGTAGCCGTGCAGCATGACCACGGTGGGTGGCCCCGCCGCCCCTCGCACGATCGCATCCAGCGGCGCCGTCAGCGTGCGCAGCCACAGCAGTGCGCCGGTGGCAGCAATCAGAGCGGCCGCGAGCAGTCGGGAACCTAACGCGCTCACACCGGTGCCGTCAAGGACAGCTCCCGGCGCAACGCGGCCATGTCCAGCTCGCCCTCCCAGCGCGCCACGACGATCGTCGCCACACCATTGCCGACGAAGTTCGTCAGCGCGCGGGCCTCCGACATGAATCGATCGACGCCGAGAACCAGGGCCAACCCCGCGACCGGAATGGACGGGACAACGGCCAGCGTCGCTGCCAGCGTAATGAAGCCCGCCCCCACCACGCCGGAGGCGCCCTTCGACGTGAGCATCGCCACGCCCAGGACCGTCAACTGTTGCTGCAGCGTCAGATCGATGTTGAGCGCCTGCGCCACGAACAACGACGTCATCGTGATGTAGATGTTGGTGCCGTCCAGGTTGAACGAGTAGCCGGATGGCACTACCAGGCCAACCACCGATTTCGAGCAACCCAGTCGCTCGAGCTTCTGCATCAGCGGTACGAGCGCCGACTCCGAGGACGACGTGCCAAGTACTGTCAGCAGCTCCTCTTTGATGTAGCCCAGGAACCGCACAATGCTGAAGCCGGTGACCGCCGCGATCGAGCCCAGCACCACGAATATGAACACCAGGCAGGTCAGATAGAAGCTGCCCATCAACAGCAGCAGCGGCTTCAGGGCCGCCACGCCGTAGCGGCCGATCGTGAACGCCATGGCGCCGAACGCGCCGAGCGGCGCTAGCTTCATCAGCACGCTCATCATGCGAAAGAAGACGTGTGAGCTGGCGCTGATGACCTGATGGACGATGGCACCCTCGCTGCCGAGATGCGTCATGGCGTAGCCAAACAGCACGGCGACAAACAGCACCTGCAGCAGATCGCCTGATCCCGTGAAAGCGTCGACAAACGTGCGCGGAATGACGTGCAGGATGAAGCCGGTGGCGGTCTGCGTCCTGGCCGCCGTCGCGTAGTCGGCGACGGCGCGGGCATCGAGGGTCGCGGGGTCGGCATTGAACCCGGCGCCCGGCTCGGCAACGTTGGCCACCACCAGGCCGATGATCAATGCCAACGTCGACACTACTTCGAAGTACACCAGCGCCTTGCCGCCGACACGGCCAACCTTTTTCATGCCGCCCGCGCCGGCGATGCCGAGTACCACGGTGCAGAAGATGATCGGCGCGATCAGCATCTTGATCAGCGCGATAAAGCCGTCACCGAGCGGCTTGAGCGCCACCCCCACCTCCGGGCTGGCGTAGCCAATCATCCCGCCGGCGACAATGGCGAGCAGGACCCAGAAATACAGGTGTCGCGTGAGGTCTTTCATCCCGACGTCCGCATCTTCTGCGGCCGAGAGGCAGCCGACTGAGCCATCCGTGCCTTCTGCGGGCTAGAGGCGGTCAAAATTCTTTTCGATCTCGCGCCGCGTGATACGCAGCATCACCGGCCGGCCGTGCGGGCAGACCGTCGAGTAGGCGGTCGCGCGCAGCTCCTCGAGGATGTGATGCATCTTCTCGAGCGTCAGCGGATAGTGCGCCTTCACCGCCGCATGGCACGCGGTGGTCGCCGCGATCTGTTTCAGCGCGTCTTCGATGCGAAGCCCGCGATCAAGGCCCTCCAGATCGTCGGCGAGCGCGCGCAGCGCGGCAGCGCCTTCGTCGGGCGGCAGCAGGGCTGGTACTGATGTGATCTTGATGCTGTCGCCGCCGAATTCTTCGAGCTCGAACCCAAACCGCCCAAGCGCCGTGGCCTTGGAGATCAGCGCCGCCCGCTCGGCCGGCGGCAATTCAATCACCACAGGAATCAGCAGTCGCTGACTTTCGAGCGATTCGTTGGTGAGCCTCTCCATGATCCGCTCGAAAAGCACCCGCTCGTGGGCAACATGCTGATCGATGATGCAGAGGCCTTCGTCATCCATGGCAATGATGAAGGTGTCGCGGAACTGCCCGAGGGCGATCATCGGGCGGACGGACGGCGCCGTCGTCTGTCCGGGCGTACTGAAGTTCGCCCCTACGTCCGTGTGGCCGGGCGAACTCGAGTTCACCCCTGCCGTAGGGGCGGACTTTAGTCCTCCCAACGTATCCGGCGGCGCCCACCGGCTCGGAAAACTGCCGCCGCTGAGAGAACCGGGAATCGACGGTTGCAAGGGACGTCCCGGCAGCACATCGCTGGTCCGCAGCGTCAGTTCCGGTGCCGGCCCCTGCCCTAACGCATCGGCAAGGGCATGGCGCACCAGCCGGTGCACGGCCGACTGCTCTTTGAAGCGGACTTCCGCTTTGGTTGGATGCACGTTGACGTCCACCTGATCGGGCGGCACGTCCAGGAACAGATGCACTTCCGGACTGCGTTCCTTGTTGGTGGCGACGCTGTAGGCGTCGAGGATCGCGTGCGCGATCGTCCGGTCTTTGACGATGCGCCTGTTGACGAACACGTGTTGAGGGCCGCGGACGAGCCCCTGCTCCGCCAGCGCGGCGATGAAGCCGTGCAGCCGCATGCCGCCGAATTCGCGATCGACCCGGACCAGGTCCTGGCGATCGCCGTACAATTGATACAGCCGATCCGACAGGTTGGTCACGGGAGGCACGGCGATCACCTTCCGGCCTGAGCTGACCAGCGTGAAGCCGACCTCCGGGTAGCACAACGCCAGTTGCGTCACGGACCGCGACACCTGCGCCGCCTCGGCGCCGTCGGACTTGAGGAACTTCCGCCGCGCCGGCAGGTTGTAGAACACGTCTTCTACTTCGACCAGCGTGCCCTCAGGCCCGCCGGCTTCGACGACCGACTCGACAACGCCGGCGTTGACGCGGATCTCGGTGCCGCTGTCGGCACTCCGCGCGCGTGTCCGCAGCCGGAAGTGAGAGACCGAGGCAATGGACGGCAGCGCTTCGCCGCGGAATCCGAGCGTCACGATCGCGCCGAGATCGCCCGCCCGCCGGATCTTGCTGGTCGCATGCCGCTCCAGGCACAACCGGGCATCTTCGGGATCCATCCCGAGGCCATCGTCGTCGACGCGAATCAGCTTCTTGCCGCCGTACTCCGCCGTAACGGTGACCCGCGTGGCACCGGCGTCGATGGCGTTCTCAATCAGCTCCTTGACGACCGACGCCGGGCGCTCGACCACTTCGCCGGCGGCGATTTGATTGGCCAGATCCTCGGGTAGCCGGTTGATGCGCCCCACCTACCACCAGCCCGATCTCTTGAACCACACGAACATGATTACGCTGGACAGCAGCATCAGGCCGATGATCTCCCAGAAGTATCTGATCAATCCCCGACCTTGACGCTGAGAGCGGCTTGCGCCGCGGCGAGGCGGGCCACAGGAATGCGATAGGGCCCGCAGCTCACATAGTCGAGGCCGACTTTGTGGAAGAAGTGGACCGACGAGGGATCGCCGCCGTGCTCACCGCAGATGCCGAGCTTCAGATCCTTGCGCGTGGCGCGGCCCTTCCTGACGGCGATGTCCACAAGCTGCCCGGTGCCCGATCCGTCGAAGCTCGCGAACGGATCCTTCTCGAGGATCTTCTTGTCCTGGTAGATGCGGAGGAATTTGCCGGCATCGTCGCGCGAGAAGCCAAAGGCCATCTGCGTGAGATCGTTGGTGCCGAACGAGAAGAATTCCGCTTCCTCCGCCACTTCGTCGGCCATCAGTGCGCCGCGTGGCACCTCGATCATGGTGCCAATCAGGTATTTCACTTTCGCGCCGGTGTCCTTGATGACCTGCTGGGCGACGCGCTCGACAATCGCTTTCTGATCGCGCAGCTCACGGACGTCGCCGACCAGCGGAATCATGATCTCGGGCACGACCTTCAGGCCTTCTTTGTGCAGCGTGCAGGCCGCTTCCATGATCGCGCGCGTCTGCATCTCGGTGATCTCTGGGTAGGTGATGCCGAGCCTGACGCCGCGATGACCGAGCATGGGGTTGAACTCATGGAGTTGCTCCACGCGGGCGAGCAGCCTGACCTTCTCGTCGAGATCCTTGCCCTGTTGGCCCTTCGCCTTCATCCTGGCGATCTCCACCATCAGCTCTTCGCGCTTGGGGAGGAACTCGTGCAGCGGCGGATCGATGGTGCGGATCGTGACCGGCAGGCCTTTCATGCCCTTGAACACGCCGTAGAAGTCGTCGCGCTGCATCGGCAGCAGCTCGTCGAGCGCCGCGCGGCGATCCTGCTCCGTTTCGGCGAGAATCATCCGCTGCACGATTGGAATGCGACCTTCGCCGAAGAACATATGCTCCGTGCGGCACAGGCCGATGCCGCGAGCGCCGAACGCGTAGGCGAGCTCGGCCTGATCGGGCTGGTCCGCATTGGCGCGCACGCCGAGGCGGCGCACCTTGTCAGCCCACTCGAGGAGCCGGGTGAAGCGCTCGTAAATCGGCGAGTCCGACGTCTTGATCTTGCCGGCCACGACCTGCAGGATCTCGCTGGCCTGCTCGGCGACCTTCGCCAGTTTCACTTCGCCGGTGAGGCCGTCGAACGCGACGTAGTCGCCTTCCTTCACCGTCCTGCCCTTCACCGTGAAGCTCTTGCCGTGTTCGTCGATGCGGAGCTCGCCGGCTCCGACGACCGACGGCTTGCCCATCTGGCGTCCGACGACGGCGGCGTGCGACGTCATGCCGCCGGTGGCCGTCAGCACGCCGCGCGACACGTGCATGCCGTGAATGTCGTCGGGCACCGTCTCGCGGCGAACGAGTATCACCGCCTCACCACGGTTGGACCATTCGACCGCCGTATCCGCGGTGAACACCGCTTTGCCGCACGCGGCGCCCGGCGAGGCCGGCAGGCCTCTGGTGACGGTCGCATGCGCCTTCCACTCATTCGGATCGAAGCCCGGTGCCAGCAGTTGCGAGAGCGCTTCCGGATCGACCAGCAGCAGGGCTTCCTTCGGCGTCACCAGCTTCTCTTTGACGAGATCAGTCGCGATCACGACCGCCGCATATCCGGTACGTTTGCCGCTGCGGGTCTGCAGCATGTAGAGCGTCTCGTCCTGGATCGTGAACTCGAAGTCCTGGATGTCCTTGTAGTTGCGTTCGAGCCGGGTGGTGATCTCGCGCAGCTGCTTGTAGGCCTTCGGCATCACCTTCTCGAGCTCCGCGATCGGCTGCGGTGTGCGGATGCCCGCGACCACGTCCTCACCCTGCGCATTAATCAGGAACTCGCCGAAGAACTCCTTCGCGCCCGTCGCGGGATTGCGCGTGAAGCCCACGCCGGTCCCGGATCGATCGCCGGTGTTGCCGAACACCATCATCTGCACGTTGACGGCCGTGCCGATTGAATCGGGAATGTCGTAGATGCGGCGGTACTCGCGGGCGCGGGCGTTGTTCCACGACCGGAACACGGCGTTGCGCGCGCCGCGCAGCTGCTCCATTGGCTCCTGCGGGAAGTCCTTCTTGGTGTGCTCCTTGACGACCTTCTTATACGCAGCCACCACCTCGCGCAGCCCAGCTTCGTTCAGATCGGTGTCGAGCGTCGCGCTCGTCGCCTGCTTCACGCCCTCGAATTGGTGCTCGAATGCGGCCTTCGGGATCTCCAGCACGACGCTGCCGAACATCTGGATGAAGCGGCGGTAGCTGTCGTACGCGAAGCGGCCGTTGCCGGTCCACGCCTTCAGGCCTTCAACCGTCTTGTCGTTGAGGCCGAGGTTGAGGATGGTATCCATCATGCCTGGCATCGAGAACTTTGCGCCTGATCGCACCGATACCAACAGCGGCCTCTCCTCCGAGCCGAGCTCGGCGCCGGCGCTGTTCTCGAGCTTGCGCAACGCCGCAACCATCTCGTTCTCGATGGCCTGGGGCAGCTTCGACTTGTTCGCGTAGTAGATGTTGCAGGCGTCGGTCGAAATGGTAAATCCGGCCGGCACGGGGAGGCCGGCATTGGTCATCTCGGCCAGCCCGGCGCCCTTGCCGCCGAGGGTGTCTTTCATCGAGCGATTGCCGTCAGCCTTGCCGTTCCCGAAGAAGTACACGAACTTCTTCGCTGCCTTGGAATTTCTGGAACCCCTGGAACCCTTCGAACCTTTACGTTTTGCCACGAACTACTTCTCCTCAGGGACAATCTCTGAAACATCGGCAAGCTGCAGAATCAGGCTCTCCAGCCGCCTCAACAGTCGCAGTCGCGCCTGCCGCAACTTCTCATCATCTGTCATCACCATGACATCGTCGAAGAATCTTGCAACGGCCGGGCCCAGTCCTGCCGCCTCTGCAAACGCTTGACGATAGCCGCTGCCCGCGCTGGCCACCGACGCAATCACCGGCGCGAGCCGATCGACCTCCGCGGCCAGCGCCAGTTCGGCCGGCTCCGACAGCGCGCCGCCGAGATCCGGCACGGCCGGGTCGCAGTTCTTCGCGATGTTGCGAACCCTCTTGAAGAGGACGGCAAGCTGTCGGAACTCAATGCTCTCCGTGAATTCGGGCAGCGCCTCGAGCTTGCGCTTGGCGACCAGCGGACTCACCGACGCAGTATCGCCGTGCGTCACGGCTCGAATATTGCGTCTATCGTAACCGCGCTGTTCCAATACAAAGCGCACCCGGTCGAGCATGAAGGTCCAGTACGACTCGTCGGGCTGATCCCCCTCAACAAGGTCCCCAAGGGTCAGCCGCAGATCCAGCCCGGTCAGCTCCGGTAGATCCACAAGAACACGAACCACGCCTTGAGCTGCTCTGCGCAAGCCAAACGGGTCGCGTGAACCTGTTGGTCGTTCGCCGGCAGCAAACATCTTTGTCAGCGTGTCAAGCTTGTCGGCCAGTGACACCGCAGCCCAGGAGATTGCCGCCGCGCCCAGTTGTTCTCGGGTGGGTGGCGCGTCTGCTTCCACAGCTGCTGGAAGGTAATGGAAATAGATTGCCTTCCAGACGCTTTCGTCTTTGCCGTCCTCTCGTGCGTAGATCCCGCCCATGGCGCCTTGCAGTTCCGTGAGTTCGCGCACCATGTCGCTACCAAGATCCGCCTTACAGAGCAGACCGGCCTCGTGCGCGGCGTCAGCAGCCGATTCCGTCTTGAATCGGTGGATCGCGATATTCCGGGCGAGATGGGCGACGCGCTCGGACTTGTCCTTGTAGGTTCCGATCTTCTTGTGGAACAACACCGTGTCAAGTCGCTGGCGATGCGCGTCGAGTGGCTGCTGTCGATCGCTGTGATAGAAAAACTGCGCGTCGCGCAAGCGCGCCGCGAGCACGCGCTCCATGTTTCGCGACACGATCTCCGGCTGATCCGGCTGCATATTCAAGACCGCCAGGAACACCGGCAGCAGCTTGCCTTGATCGCTGACCGGGAAGAAGTGCTGGTGACGAATCATGGTGGTCGTCAGCACTTCTTCGGGGAGCTTCAGGAACTCATCATTGAACGTTCCCGACGCCACGACCGGATACTCGACCAGGTCGGGCACCTCGTCCAGAATGCCCTGTCCAATCAACGCGCGAGCAATACGCCCGCCGCGCCGGCGCGCTTCGGCATCAAGCTCGCAGGCAATGCGATCGTGACGCTCGTTGCGATCGAGGATCACGAAGTGCTCGGCGAGTCGCTTCCGGTAGTCGTCGAAGTGCTTGACCTTGACGGCCCGGCCGGCTCGGCCGCTGGTGGTCAGGAAGCGATGACCATACGTGTTGGCGGCGGAGCTAATCTCCTGAACGCGCGCATTCGCCGCCAGAGGTGACCGGCCGATGGTGAATGGCACGACGCGGCCGCCATAGAGATAGAGAATCCAGCGAATCGGCCGTCCAAACGGCAGCGGGCCCCTTCCATCTTCGAGCTGTGCGTCCCAATTCATGGGCTTGGCAAACGTGAGGCTCCGTAAGACGCCCGTCAGGACCTCGGGCAGCACATCCACTGCAGCCTTCCCGCGCTGGTGCGTGCGCACCGCGATGTACTCGCCCTTGGGCGTCGTAACCCGCTCGACCTGATCTTCGGTCGCGCCCTGCTTCTTCACGAAGCCCGCCCCGGCCGGCGTCAGCTTGCCGTCCTTGTCAAAGGCTGCCGAGACTGGAGGACCGTTGAGCACTTCTTCGAGATCGCTCTGTCGCTCGGAGATGCGCGCCGAACGGACGGTCAACCGCCGCGGCGTGCTGAAGGTTTCGATCGGCTCGTCGGTCGTGAGGCGCGCCTCTTGCAGCTTGGCCCCGACCACCCTCCCGAGTTGCTCTGTCAGCCCAGGCAACCAGCTGGCAGGGATCTCTTCGGTGCCGATCTCGAGGAGCAGTTCGCGGTCCATTACTGCGCCCGCCCCGATCGCTGATCACGTGTCCCCGATCCGTGATCCCCGATCCCTGATTCCTGACCGACGTACGCCTTGCAAATCGCGAGCGCGAGCTGCCGGACGCGCAGAATGTAGGCCATCCGCTCCGTCACCCCCACGCTGCCACTCGAGTCGAGCAGGTTGAACAGGTGCGAGCAGCGCAGACAGTGCTCGAGCGCTGGCAGAATCAACCCGGCCTTCAGCAGCTCCTCGCCGAACGTGTAGTTCTGCTCGAATTGATCGCGATGAAACTGCGAGTAACGCTCGCCGTCGATGCCGGTATCCTGGTTGAACGCGTACTTCGATTGCTCGATCTCCTCACGAAGCCGCACGTCGCCGTATGTCTTGCCGCCGCCCCATTCCATATCGAAAACGTTGTCCACCTTCTGCAGGAACATGGCGATGCGTTCCATCCCGTAGGTGATTTCGCACGAGACAGGCGACAAATCAATGCCGCCGACCTGCTGGAAGTAGGTGAACTGGCTGATCTCCGTCCCATCCAGCATGACCTGCCAGCCGATGCCCCACGCGCCCAGCGTGGGCGATTCCCAGTTATCCTCTTCGAAGCGGATGTCGTGCCGGTGCGGATTGATGCCGACCGACTCGAGGCTGTCGAGATAGATCTGCTGCACTTCATCCGGCGACGGCTTCAGGATCACCTGCAACTGGTGATGCTTGAACAGCCGGTTCGGATTCTGGCCGAACCGGCCATCGTCCGGCCGCCGCGACGGCTGGATGTAGGCCACGTTCCAGGGCGCGCGGCCGAGGACCCGCAGCAGGGTTTCCGGATGTGAGGTCCCGGCGCCGACTTCCAGATCGAGCGGCTGCTGGATCAGGCAGCCCTGCGATGCCCAGAAATGCTGCAGCTTGAGGATCAGGTCCTGGAATGTCACGTCACTGCCTCCGGAGGTCGTTCAGCACACGAACCGACCGGGGCTCCCTCTCGAGGTGCATCGCAATCAACTTCCGATGAACGTGTTCAATCTCCCGCAAGACACGCATGCTGGCGCCGAGTGAGTCCACATCGCGCGGCGATACGCGCCGCACGCCGTCAAGAAACGTTGCCGCATCCTGCGATACGGACAGGTCCTGCGGGTATACGCCTTGCAGCCGCAACAGCCAACACTCGAAATACCGCGCCAACGCGTCCACCGGCGCGCCACTCACCAGTGCCTCGAGCGCCGACGTGCCCAGCCGGTAGAGCCGCTCGTCCACGTCCGCTTCTGCGGCCCACTCGTCAATCAGCTCCGCGAAGTAGTGGCTGTAGCCGAGCGCCTCTGGACTGCCTGCCGACAGCGGCGAACGCACCGGCTCGGCGTAGTTCAGTCCGACCAGCTCGCGGCGTTCCTTCTCGAAGTATGACACGCGCACTTCGGTCAACGGCTCCAGCGCCGCGCCGAATCGCTTGCGCGACTTTCTCGCATTGGGAGCGACGCCCCGCTTCTTGCCGCGGTCCCGCGTGAGGAAGACCACAATGCGGTCCGCTTCGCCCAGCGTGTAGGTGCGGAGAACGAGGGCTTCTGCCGTGTACAGCGGCATGCCTAGTGTACTTGCACCAGATATCTGAGGAACACCGTGGCCAGCCCCAGGAACGAAGCAAAGCCGACGACATCAGTGAACGTGGTGATGAAGACCGACGACGCCAGCGCGGGATCAACCTTGACCGCCCGCAATCCGAGCGGCACCAGGGTGCCTGCCGTCGCCGCCACGAACAAGTTCACGATCATGGCCATACCGAGCAGCAACCCCAGCATGGGCTCTCCCTTGAACAACCATGCCACGATCGCCGCTACAACTCCGAGCGCCACGCCGTTGCCGAGGCCGACCAAGGCTTCCTTGAACAGCGCCTTTTGCGCACTCGCCCACGACAGTTCTCCCAGCGCCAGCGCCCTGACCACCACCGTCAGCGTCTGCGTGGCGGCGTTGCCACCCATGCCGGCCACAATCGGCATGAAGATAGCCAGTGCGGTCACTTGCTGGATGGTGCCCTCGAACGCCGCCACTACCGACGCCGCGACGAATGCCGTGGCGAGGTTGATGGCCAGCCAGGGTAGCCGTTTGCGCAGTGCCTCTCCGGCAGGGGTTGCAATCCGCTCGTCCCCGGACACACCCGCCAGGCGCAGAAGATCTTCGGCGGCCTCGTCCTTGATGACGTCGATGACGTCATCCACCGTGACAATGCCCACCAGCTTGTTCTCCTCGTCGACCACCGGAACGGCCAGCAGGTTGTACGACGCCACCTGCCGCGCCACTTCTTCCTGGTCGGTGTCAACCCGAACGCTGGTCACCTCCGGCGTCATGATCCGCTTGAGCGGCGTCTCCGGCGACACCAGCAGCAGCCGGCGCAGCGATGTCACCCCCACAAGGTGGCGGCGCGCGTCGACGACGTAGAGGTAAAACACCATCTCGACGTCGCGGGAGCTCTGCAGCGCCGTGATCGCCTCGCCAACGGTGAGGTCCTCACTCAGCGCGAAGACCTGCGGGTTCATGATGCGGCCGGCCGTCTGCTCTCCGTACTCGAGCAGGCTCTCGACCTGTCCCGACTCGCGGCGGCGCATCAGCTCGAGGACCTCGGCCGACAGCTCTTCAGGCAAGTGGTCGATCAGAGCGGCCGCGTCGTCTGACGGGATCTCCTGCAGCAACTTGGCGACTTCTTCGGCTGATCGCCCCGTAAGGAGTCTGGCGCCCGCTTCCGGCCCCATTTCCGAGACCGTTTCCATAGCCAGCCGCCCGCTTCGCTCGACCAAGAGCGAGAACACGGCCTGCCGTTCAGAGTCCAGAAGCGAGTCAAACACCTGCGCGAGGTCAGCGGGATGCTGTTTCTGCAACAGGTTGAGCAGATTTGCCGTCGCGCCAATGCGGAGCAGCCGCTTGACGGAGTCGAGTACGACGTCAATTCTGCGCTGAGGAGCCATCGCGATCGTGCAATTTTATCCGCACAGGCGCAGAGAAAAAGAGCAAAAACTGCGAGCCGGAGACAGGAACTACAAATCGGAAGTTGGTGCCAGGCGCCAATTTCCGATTTGGGGTCTAGCTGCGGCGTTGGGATGGCAGGCCGAGGGAGTCGAGCAGGCGCTCATCGTCGCGCCACGACTCCTTGACCTTTACGTGGAGATCGAGGAACACCTTTGCGTCGAAGAAGGCTTCCAGCTCCTTGCGCGCCGCAGTGCCGATTGCCTTGATCAGTGACCCGGCCCGGCCGACGATGATGGGCTTTTGCGACTCGCGGTCGACGAGGATGGTGCAATAGAACTTCATCAGGCCCTTCGCATTCGGCTCCTCGAACTTGTCGACGACCACCGCGGTTGAGAACGGCAGTTCGTCGCGCGTCTGTCGAAGGACCTGCTCGCGCACCAGCTCGGCGACGAAAAACCGCTCCGGCTGATCGGTCAGGTAGTCGTCGGGGTAGACGGGCTCACCCTCCGGCAAGTGTCGCAGCAGGACCTGTTCCAGCCGGTCGACATTCTCACCAGTCAGCGCCGACACCGGAACGAGATCGTCAAACCCTGCGGCATGGTATTGCGCCATTCG
>Ga0233424_10002619_pt1 | contig 12510 bp, 7 predicted proteins | sample Watercolumn_Towu_FD_181011 | JGI IMG/M metagenome (GOLD analysis project Ga0233424, IMG submission 181011) | Freshwater microbial communities from Lake Towuti, South Sulawesi, Indonesia - Watercolumn_Towuti2014_125_MG | ecosystem: Environmental > Aquatic > Freshwater > Lake | place: Indonesia...
GACCGCCTTCATCTTGCCGAGCAGATACGCGACGTGCCCAATGCGCAGTTGGTCGATCGACGCCATGCCGATCTGGCCACCCGCTTCGCTGATCTTGTGCGTGTAACCGTGATAGGTGTCGCTGAAATTCGATTCCTTGTAGGTGTCGCCCATGTGGCCGAGGATGGCCGTGGCGACGCGGGTCTGGTCGGTTTGCAGCGCCAGCACCAGCACGTCGAGCATGAGCCGGATCTGCGGGCCGAAGTTCCCCACCGCGACCTTCGCGAGTTTCGTCCCTTCCGGCGGCGTGCAGCGCAGCCAGCGGCGCGAGCAGCAGGGCGGTGAGAGCCGATCGAAGGGAACCGGAGCGCAGCGGAGATAGTCTGCGAAGCTGATCCGAAATGGGCCGGCAAACAGCCTGCCAAGCTGATTTCAAAGAGATGCAGGCAACGGTGAGGGTGGGTTTCATGGCGAGTCTTTGGTTTTCCTGGTGGCGATTTTTTCGAGCGCGGGCACTGTCGCGAACGCAGCAGTCAGGCAGGTTATAGTGACAGGTGTCTATTGCTGATGGGATTTCGTTACTGTCACTGTGGAGCAGAGGCCGCAGGCAGAGCTTCTTTCGACGGCAGCGGCCCGTCGTCCGGTTTCAGATTGATCTTCAGCACATGACTCACCGTGCGCTGGCCGCCGGTGACGTTCCAGCCGGAAGGCACGTAGAGCCACGCAGGGCGGTCATCCACGCAGAGCACTTTCGGGCGCTGAAACTTGGGATCACCACCATAGACTTTCTTCACGCGGGCGGGATCGTAGCCGGCGAAGTAGCGCGGGATGAGCTCGAAGCCGAGTTGCGTCCATTGGGGCTGGAAATGGATGCCGTCGTCCGAAACCCACAGCGCGCCGCCGCCGCGAATGCCAGTGACTTTGCCGTGGTTGTCGGTGGTGAGCAGACAGACCTTGCCGTCCCACTGGAACGCGGAGCCGTCTTCAATCATCACTCCCTTGCTCGTGAGCGGTTCGTCCAACATGCGATACGGGCCGGTGAGTTGATCGGCGATGGCCAAGCCATAGACCGTCGTGCCGCGCACCGGACCGCCGGTCTTGAAGTAGAGATGGAACTTGTCGCCGACCTTCAGCAACGCGGGGTTCACGACTGGTTTGCCGTGGCTGAAGTGCTTGGGATCAGGCGAAGGGCCGAGGATCAAGCCATCCTTGCCCGCCTTGCGCCACGGACCATTCACGCTGTCGGCGACGACCAAGCCGACTTGCTGGTTCACCGGATGCGGCGGCTGCCGGAAGTCGCTGTTCGCGATGTAGCACAGCGCGAACGTGTCGCCGAAACGCTGGATCTCCGGGGCGCTTCTGTCGAACTACCTTGGGACACAGAGCGCGAACGTGTCGCCGAAACGCTGGATCTCCGGGTTGTGCGGCGCGAACGCATCCCATTCGCCGGTGCGACCGTTGCCCTTGAGCACGACCTCCTGGAAACGGAACGGCCCTTCCGGTTTGTCCGCGACGTAATGCGCGATCTCGGACGACTTGCGCCACGCCGGGTCCACATTCGCTTCCGGCCAGCGCGCCGCGAAGAGATGTACCTTGCCCTCGGCGACGACGGGCGACGCGCCCCAGATGGTGTATTCGTCTTCCTGGATGGCGACGCCCTGCCAGACGAGCGCCTTGGCGAGCGTGGACTCTGGAACCTTGGCGGCGGGTTTGGATGCCGTGGGTGCGGCGGCTATCTGGCCTTCAAAGTCGCGTGTCGTCTCCGCCGCGGCACCTGCGCGCAGCGCCTGATGAACCAATCCAGCGACCACGGCGTAACCTTCCTTCCTCAGGTGAACGCCGTCCTTCTCCTTGAACAATTCCGGCCGGGCGGACAGCGGCGTGTTGAGGTCTATGAATCCGGTCTTCTTCTCCTCGGCGATGGCCTTGATGACGCCGATCAACTCCCGCAGGCGCGGGATGCGCTCGCTCAGATCGTTCTTGCGGCCCGCCTCCAATCCCGGCGTCTCGAGCACCATCGGCGTCGGCGCGCAGAGCCAGATGCGCGGTTTCGACGGCAGCGCGCGCAGCGCGTCCACGAGATCGCGGCAGTCGCCGGGGAAGTCGTCCTTGTGCTTCCAGCATTTCCGGCTGCCGCCGCAGGTGTCGTTCGTGCCGAGGCTTATCACCACGATGTCCGGCCCGGGGTTCGCCGCCTCGACGCGCTTCAGCGTGCGCCAGACATTCGGGCTGCCCTTGCGGATGAGCGTGCAGCTTCCCACGCCGAGATTCGTCACGTCGTAGCCGTCGCCGAGCATCCGCTGAAGCTGCGCGGGATACGAGTCGCGCGCCTGGTCCTCCACGCCCGCGCCCTGCGTGAGGCTGTCACCGATGCACGCGACGCGGACTTTGCGCGCTGGCTCCGCGCCTGCGGCGGAAAATGCGGCGCACACGGCGAGCAGCGCGCCGACGATGAGTGAGTGGAGCGGGTTCATTTGCGCTCCTCATATCTCTGCTTTGCGCCGGTGGCAATCAACGCGACGGAGCTGGTGAGGCGGAAGGTCGCCAGCACATTCACCGTGTGCGTCTTCGACTCCGAAAAAGCAAAGCTCTCAAGGATGATCAGCCAGGCGATGAGGAGTAGTGAATGTGGCGTGCGGTCACTGGGGGTGTCTGAAAATGAGTTTCCGGCTTGCAAAATGTGATTGTTCCGTTTCCTATGCGAACCGCAATCGAGATTCCTTCCAAAATGTTGCCGACTCACCCCCAGCGCCGTGGGACGCGCGCCGTCCTTCATCTCGCCGCCGCCGACCCACGCGCCCGATGGCAGGCGCACACCCGCGAGCGGCCTGTTGCCCAGCGCCTTCGCGCCGCGGTGCAGGCGCAGGCCGATCTGCAAATTTTCGAGTTCGATTACCTCCGCCGATTCCACCGCCCGCAGTTCATCATTCGCCGAAGCTTTGCCGCCAGCAACGAGGGAATAGCTCGCTTTCGCAAACTCGGAGACATTTGCGAGGAACGCGATGCTCGCCTTGCCATTCGACGACTGCTCCGCCGTCGCCCACTGGAATGGAACGCCTTTTCCGTCCGGCCCGAGCAGCGCGAGATCCTTCCGCCCCCACGTCGCCGCGTCCACGAGGAAGAACACGAGTTCGTTGCTCCACGCGCGCTTGAGATGATCCTCGAATGAAAATGTTGCGACCGCCTTTTCCGCTCGCGCGGATGCGAGCGGCAGAAGCGACAGGCACAGCATCAACAGCAATCTTTGCATCGGGAGTGTTCTTGCTTCGTGGTTCGTGTTCGGGCGCGCCCCGCTACTTTCGTTTCTTCTTTTTCTCTTCCTCGATTTCGGTCTCGAGCTTGCGCGCGAGCGCGGCGGCCTCGGCTTTCTGGCCGGTGGCGTTGAGTTGCCTGACGAGTTCATCGTTGATGACGCGGTAGAGCGGGTCGCCATAGACATTCTTCGAGCGCGGGCGGTTGCGGATCGTCATGTCCTGCTCGCAGATTTTTTCCAACTCGCGGAGCCAGGCGATGAGCGCCCTGCTGTGGCCCGCCTCCTTGGCGGCAGCGCGGATTTTGTCGGCGGTGGCCTCAGCGAGTTCCTTGCCGCCCTGGGCGGCGTAGAGCCGCGCGGCGTTGAGCACCGGCTCCTTGAACGATTCCCAGCCGTCAATTGTCACCCGGAACGCCGTGATCAAATCGCCGACGGGGATGCTGCCGCCCGCGCTGGCCTGGAGCGCCGCGAGAATCTTCTTGTTCGTTTCGCGGTCGGCGACCGGCTCGACGCCGGAGAGCAGCATGGATTTGCACAGGACGTTCACGTAGGTGCCGGCCCACTTTTTCGGGTTCGCGCCGGAATGGTCTTCCTCCTTTTCGTTCTCGAGCGAGACGTCCGTCGGTTTGTCCTTGTAGATGATCACGTCGCCGTCACCGGTGGGGATGAGGGCAGCGAGCAATTGAACCAGCTCGGCCTTGTGCAGCGCGGGATTTTTTCCCGGCGAGCGCAGGCCGCGCAGGGCCGCCCACACTTCGGTGTTGAAGGGATTGATGCGCGCCACGCTCTTCAACATCGCCTCGGCCAGCGCGTGCTCGTTTTTTGTCGCGAGCATTTCGGCGAGATGCACTCCCATTCGCGAGCTGATGTATTGGCTCAAGCCCACGTTCATCGAGAGCGCCAGGCCGATGTGATACGGCTCGAGGATTTCCACCTTCGGCTCGGCGAAGAGCCACTGCGAGTGCGTGGCGGTTGGCCCTTTGGTGCCCTGCTTGGTGCCGACGAACCAGCCGTTCTCCGAGTGGCTGAACACGAGGATGCACGAGTGGTGCGGCTGGCCGGCCTTGCACGTGGGCACGCCGACGCTCATGTAGGCGCCGAGGCCGATCGTGGACATTTCGTGGCACACGCCGCCGGCCTGGTAGGTTCCCTGCCACGAGTTCCAGTGCCATGGGAACGGTTCGAGCCGCGCCTGGATGACCTTCTCCTTGCCTTGATACTTGCCGTAGGTCGGCAGTTTGCCGGACTTCTCGTAGTTGCTCCAAATGGCGCGCGCCTCGCGCAACGGCCAGCCTTTCGCCAGCGGCATCATCACCGGCCACGGCGCGGTTTTGATCGGGAAGCGCGGCTTGATCTCGTCGAGGTAGCGGCAGAATTCCGCCATGCTTGGAAACGGGTCGCGCTCGGCCGGGCGCAGCCCTTTCTCCGCCATCACGTCCATGAGCATCTGGTAGGTGATCGTGCCGGACGCGGGCGCGTGTTTGCCCATGCGCTTGAGCAACTCGGCCTTGAGCGGCGCGGATTCCATCAGCGCGGCGGGCGTGAGTTTCCTCTCCTGTAGAAAATCGAAGACGATCTCCATGCCGTCCTCGCCGGCTTTCTTGCTCTGGCGGTTCTCGGTTTTCTCCTGCCGCTTCTTGACGACGCGAGCGGGCGGCGACTTTTTATTCTTCGCATCGTCGTTCTCCGCGGCGGACGCGGGCGCGGCGATTTTCACGACGGAATATTCCGGCCAGCGACGGACGCCGGTTTTCTCCTGCGCCTCGGCCCGACTGCGCAGCGCCCATTCTTCCTTCTCGCCAAGCGCCGCCTCGCCCACGCCGACGAATCGCCGCGCCACCGCGCCGGCGACGATCAGGTTCCGGTATTCGCCGAAGAACTCGTCGCCAAGCGTCGCGCGCAGTTCGAGGAGGTTCAGCAGGATGCGCGGATCCGGCGGATAGACCGTGCCGTAACACGCATCGGCCAGGACCGGATCGTTTCGGATGAACGCGATCTGCTCGGCGGTGAGCGCGACCTTCACGCCCGCCAGTTCTTGCATCACCAGACTCTCCGCGTTGCGGAGAAACTCCGCGCGGATTTGCGGCGTGAACACTCCGCCACTCTGTTTGATCATTGCCATCAACTCGGCGGGCATCACCGGCGGCGCGGGCTTTGCGGAAACCGAAACGGCCAGCGCGAGGCTCAGCAGCGCCGAGGTGAAGGTGACGTGTCTGGCTTTCATGGCTGGCGTTTTTTCCTCCCCTTGCCGGGATGTTTTGTGTTGGGGAACTGGTCGAAGAAATCTCTCTGGCCCAGCGCGCGCGGGTCGCCCTGCGCCTTGAGTTCGTCGAAAAACTGCCGCTGCAGGGGCTGGAAATCGGCGGTTGGGGCGAGGTTGGTGAGGCAATCGGGATCCCGGCGCAGGTCGAACAACTGATCCGCCGGCAGTTTGCCGAAACAGATTTCCCAGAAAGTTTTCGGGCCGGAATTCTGCCGCGTGCCGAGGACTTCCGACTTCGTCGGCCCGTTGTCCGTGTCGCCGAAGCCTTTCTCCGGATTGCCGCCCGGCCAGCGGTCCGGCTCGAAGTTGTGCAGGTAGAGCATCCCGCCTTTCACGATGCCGCGGATGGGATAGCCCACGGCTCCCGGCCGGCAGACGTCGTTGCGCTCCTTGCCGATGAGCACATGGTCGCGCTGCGGATCGGGCTGGCCGGCGAAGATGCGCGCGAGGCTGCGGCCAGCCGCCGGGGCCATGCCGGTCTGTTCCCATTTCAGGCCCGCCGCCTCGATGAAAGTCGGCGCGAAGTCGGTGAAGCTCACGTAGTCGTCCACGACGCGGCCCGGCTTCTGAATCCCGTCCGGCCACCGGATGGCCAGCGGCAGATGGTCGGAGTCGTTGTAGGCATAACCCTTGCAGTGCGGGAACGGCATGCCGTTGTCGGACGTGACCACGACCATCGTGTTCGCGAGCAGCCCGCGCTTTTCGAGCGACGCGAGCATCCGGCCGAGATGCCGGTCGAAGTGCTCGACCTCGAAGGCGTAGTCGAGCATGTCGCCGCGAACCTCCGCGTTGTCGGGCCAGCAGCCGGGCACGCGCTCGATGTCGGTGATCTTCTTGCCCCCTTTGGCCGCGCCCGAACCGGCTTCGTATCCGCGGTGCGGCTCGTGGCATCCATACCAAAAGCACCACGGCTGGCCTTTCGGGGCGGCATCGAGGAACGCCTCGAAATTTCCGGCGTAGTCGTTGTTCGCGATCTGCCTGGTCGGCGGCGGCGCGCTCAGGCGATCGAACGGACGCCCGGTCATCTGGCGCGGACTGCCGTTCTGCGTCTTCGCCACGCCCGGCGCCCAGCCCTTGCCGGTCGCGCCGGTGAAATAGCCGAGCCCGTCCAGGGCCTCGGGGTAGGTCTTGAACTCCGGCGGAAAATGCGGCGAGTGGTTGGCGGCCGCCTTCAGTTGCCACGGGTTGCGGCCCGTCAGGATGCTCGATCGCGACGGCGAACATTTGCCGCACGGCGTGTAGGCGTTGGTGAAAAGGATTCCGTCCTTCGCCACGCGGTCAAACGCCGGCGTCCTCACCCACCGGCAGCCGTATGCCCCGGCATGGCCGAACGACCAGTCGTCCGCGATGGCGAAGAGGATGTTCGGGCGCTCGCCGCGCGATGGCGCGTTCTCCGCGTGGCCGGATGCGACCAGCGCGAGGAGAGCGGCGACCATGCGCCACACGAGTCCATTTCTCGCGATGGAAAAGCACGGCATTGGTTATCTGCCGGTGAAAGTTCGGATTGCGGTGCTCACTGCTTTCGTCCTTTGCGCGGACTCTTGCCGCCCTCCGGTTTGTCTCCGGCGTCGGCCAGCTTCTTTGCCAGCATCGCGGTCATCTCCGCCACGCACGCAGCGTGGGCGGAATCGCAGGAGAGGTTGCGCATCTCGTGCGGGTCGTCGCGCAGGTTGAACAACTGCGTCTGATCCACGTGCGGATAGCGGATGAGTTTCCATTCCCCCGTCGTGAGCGCACGCTGCACGCCGCGGTATGCGAACACCAACTCGGGCCGTCCCGCTTTCGCCGGGTCGCGCAGCACCGCGCTGAGGTCGAGTCCTTCGCTCTTCGGTGGCGCGGGCACCGCGCAGAGCGCGCCGAGCGTCGGCATCACATCGTAGAGATAGCACATCGCGTCGGTGATTTTGCCCGCCGGAATGCCGGGGCCGGTGACGATCAACGGCACGCGCACGGAATGCTCGTAGAGGTTCTGCTTGCCGATCAGCCCGTGGCTGCCGCGCGCCACGCCGGAGTCGGCGCTGAACACGACGATGGTGTTCTTCGCGAACGGCGACGCCGCCAGCGCGTCGAGCACGCGGCCAATCTGCGCGTCGAGATACGAGACGTAACGGTAGTAGTCGGCGAGCATCGCGCGCACTGCCTGCGGCGTGCGCGGATGCGGCAGGAGGTTCTCGTCGCGGATGGCCAGTTCGCCGTTGTTGAACGGATGCTGCGGCAGAAAATTCGGCGGCAGCGGAATCTTCGCGGGGTCGTAGCGGACCGGAAAATCCTCCGGCACGATGTGCGGATCGTGCGGCCCGTCGAACGCGACGTAGCAGAAGAACGGCCCGCCCTTGTGCCCGCGCAAAAACTCCACCGCGGCATCCGCGAACGACGCGCACAGATGTTTTCCCGCCGGTCGCTCCGCCGAGACGCCGCCGCCCGTGAGATCGCTCACGGAATCGTTGAGCGGATTCTTCGACATGCCCTTGAGAAACAACGATCGCCCGCTCTGGAACCCGGCCGCGACGGATTTCGCGCCGTTGTGCCACTTGCCGCTGACGAATGTCGCGTAGCCCGCGCGCGCGAACGCCGCCGGCCAGATTTCATCGCGCTGGAGCTGCGTGTCCACGTGGAAGAGCGACCGCCCGGAGAGCAGCATCGCGCGCGACGGCACGCACGTCGCGCCGGTAAACCCGCCCTGCATGTAGGCGCGCGTGAAAGCCACGCCATCGCGGCAGAGCCGATCCAGCGCCGGCGTCTGGATGTGCGCGTTGCCGAGCGCCGCGATCGTGTCCGCGCGCTGGTCGTCGTTGAAAAAGAAAAGGACGTTCGACTTCGGCTCCGCCGCGACCGCGCCGGCGGCGAGCAGGAGCGCGATGAAAGAGCCAGTGAGAAGCTGTCGGATCACGGCAGGAGCCTTATAATGTTGCCGCGGCCTTCGCGCGCAGCGTGGCGATGGCGGCGGCGCTCGGGTCGGCCTGCTGTTTCTTGTTCGGCAGCGTGTAGGTCTCCTTGCCGCGAATCAGCGCGGCGAGGCTCTCGGCCCATGCGCGCGACTGCGCGGGGTCTTTGATTTGGCGCGCGACACTCGTGATGGCGTCGGCGAACCGCTTGCACGCGGCGGGCGTGCGGGCGCTGGAGACGTGCTTTTCAAAATCCTGCCGCAGCGTGTCGAGCAGCGGCTGGAGCTGGCGCGCGGCGTCGGCGGGTTTCTGCCTGGCGAGCTTCGCGAGGACGGGCAGCGCGGCGTCGGTGCGGACGGCGTTTTTCTCGAGGTAAAGCTCGCGGCCCTGGAGTTCCTGCCAGCGCGCGAGCGCCCATTGCTCGCGGAGTTTCCTGTCGGCGATTCTTCCCGCGACGACGCCGAGCGTGTCGGCCATGTAGCGGCTGCTCTCCTCGGTGCGGGCGGACTTGAGGTGAATGGCAAAAGCGGCGGCGGTCTGGCTCACGACGGCGTCGCTGCCGTCGAGCGCGCACTGGTAGGCGACCATCGTCTGCGCGTTGCGGCAGGCCTCGGTGGTGAGCAGCGCGTGGATTTCGCGCGCGGCGGATTTGTCCGCGGGCACGGGGAGCTTCGCGAGCTGCGCGAAGATTTTGTCGCGCACGGTCTGGATGTGCAGCTTGTCCTGCGGGCAGCCGGGCTTGTTCTGCTGCGCGATGGCCTGCTGGAATGTTTTCCAAAAATGAACCTGCTCCGCGGCGGACGCGATGCCTGCGGCGGCGGTGTCGGTGACGAGCAGGTTGTAGGGATTCAGCGCGACGGCGCTTTCGAGCAGCGCGGCGCCGTGCGCGCCTTTCTCCGCGGCAGGAAGCTGGCGGTAGAGTTGATACGCGAGGCAGGAATCGAGGTAGCTCTGCAGCCCGTGGTTCACGGCCCAGCCAATGGTCTGGTAATAAATCATCGGCCTCTTGGCATCCACGTCGCCGAAGACCCACGGCGTGTGCGGCGAGGTCTGTGCGGGGCCACCGGTGGCAAACTGCCCGCCGCGGCACTCGAAGGTGTTCTTCTTCGCATCGAAGGCGAAGTGGATGAGCGCGCAGTGGCCCGGCTGTCCCGCAGTGCAGGCCGGGATGCCGAGCGAGTTGTAGGTGCGCACGCCCATGTTTGCCATCGTGCCGCAGACGCCGCCGTCCTTTGCCATCATCTGGTAGGTGCCGTAGGTGAATGCATACGGCGTGAGCCGCCGCGCCGACTGCATATCGAATTGCTGCGCGATGCGGCCGATGTATTCGCCGTAGGTGCGCATCGTGCCAGCGTCGCGGAAGGCGGCCCAGCGCTCTTCGCGCTCGCGCAGCGGCTGGTTGTCCGCGGCGAGCAGCGTGAGCGTGGGCCACGGCGCGTTGAGCGGGTAGCGAGGCCAGTTGCGCTGCGCGCGCGTCTCCGCGGGGAAAGTGAATCGGTCATTGCGGATGAGCCACGCCATCGCCTCGGCGGGCGTGGGGAATGGATCGCGCGCCTTCGGCAGCAATCCCTTCTCCTCGTAGGCGGTGCGGAACATCTTGAACGCCTCGGCGATGTTTTTGCGCTCCGCCTTCACCTTGGCGGTGCTCTTCCAGTGGATGACCTGGTCGCCGCAATCAATCGCCACGCTCTGCCCATTCGCCTGCATGTAGGCGTTGAACTTCTCCTGCCACGCGCGGCTCGCCATCACGTCTGCCGCGTAGAGCGTGCGCGTGCGCTTTTCCTTGATGGGCACCTTCACCGGCTTCGCGTTCTTCGGCGGCGGAATGGCGACGCCCTTCTCGTCGTATTTCAGCGGCGGCGGCTCTTCTTTTTGCCCGACGACGACGTCCTCCTCGATGGTGTTCGCATTGAGGAAATTGATGATGTGATCGTTGAGATCGGGCGCGCGCTTCGGATCGGTGGTGTTCACCGGCACGCGCGGGTCGTCGGGGATGACGATTTTCACGTGCTCGCGCGGCACGAGGCTGGTCTCCGGGCCTTTCGCGGCGTGGACGACAGCCATCGCAAGCGCAAACTGCGTGTAATCCCTGCGGACAATTTGAGGGCCGAGGTCCAATTCCAGTGAGCGCAGCACGAGCAGCACATTCGCGGAGTTCTGCCGCGCGCCATAAACGGTGTCGCGCACGGTAGGATCGCCGTCCACCCAGGCGAGAAAATCCGCAGGCAGGGATGCCTTGGCGGCAACCAGTTCGGTCAGCGTGCGCTCTTTCGAGGCGGCGAGGAAGGCCTGCTTCACCGCCGGCGTGAACTGATGCCCATCGCGCTGCCACACCGCGAGCGCGGCCCTGCCGGCCGGCGTGTCGCCGAGTTCCGCGGCGGCCGCGAATGGAGCAAAGAACTGAAGTGCCGTGGCAAGGAGAGGGATGGCGAAAAGGCGAGTGTTGATCGTTTTCATGGTGATGGGTGTTGCACAGAGGTGTAAAGCATGGAGCGCGGTTTCATCGCGGCTGAGTCTCTCGCGGCGACTGGCTGTCTGCAAGCGCATCAGGCAAAGGAACCGGCTGTTTAGTTGCCTTCTCGATGGGCATGAGCGCGTCCTCGGCGCGGAGACGTTCAGCCAGGACCTTCGCCAACTCCGCGACTTTCGCCGGATTTTCCTTCGCCAGATCGCTCGCCTCGCTGATGTCGGCATCAATGTTGAACAACTCCAAGCGCCGGTCCGCGTGATGATAGATGAGCTTCCACGGGCCTTGTCGGAGCGTGCTGAACGGACCTTGCCCACCGTAGTTGTGCGGGAAGTGCCAGACAAAAGCGCGGCCTGCCGGGGTCTTGCCCTGACCTTTCAGCAGCGGCGCGAAACTCACGCCATCCACGGTCTGCACGGTCTTGCCGCGCCAGTCCGCGCCGGCCAGTTCGAGGATCGTGGGGAAGAAATCATCAATCAACACCGGCTCGCTGCAGACGGACGCGGGCTTCGTCACACCGGGCCATTTCACGATCATCGGCTCGCGGATGCCGCCTTCGTAGGGCGTGAGCTTGTGGCCGCGCAAGGGCAGGTTGCGCGGACACTGCGACGGCGAGCCATTGTCGGACATGAAGAGGATAATCGTGTTGTCCGCGACGCCAAGACGGTCGAGCGCGTTCATCACGTCGCCGAGCGATTTGTCCATGCTTTCGATCATCGAGGCCAGCGTCGCCTCAAACGGCTTGAGTCCGGCGTCGAGGTATTTTTGGTGAAACCGTTCGTCTTTCTCCCACGGCGCGTGGACGGCGTAGTGCGAGAAGTAGAGATAGAACGGCTGCTTGTCGGTGACGGCATTTTCGACCGCCTTGATCGCCTCCAGCGTGAGCGCCTCGTTGAGGTAGATGTCCTTGCCGTGGTAAGCCTCCAGACCCGGCACGTCCCAAATCGGATCCGGCTGCTTGGAGCGCCACGCAGAGCTGAAGTTTTTCTCGCCCCAATAACTCCCCGGCCCGCCCGCTGCGTGCCCGGCGATGTTCACGTCGAAGCCGAGGTTCAGCGGATTTTCCCCCGGCGTGTCCTTCGCGCCAAAGTGCGCCTTGCCGACGTGGATGGTGCGATAGCCCGCCGTCCGCAGCAGCGCGGGCAAAGGCGCGACTTGCATCGTGCGCTCCACCCCGGCGGTGGTGGAGATGCCGTTGAGATTCCAGGCCGGCGGCTGGAGCGTCTTGTGCCCGGTGTCCGGCGAGCGGTCCTTGCGCAGCGTCCAGTTGGTCACGCGATGGCGGGCCGCGTTCATGCCTGTGAGCGCGCTGACCCGCGAGGGCGAGCACACGGCGTAGGCGTAGGCTTGCGTGAACTTCATCCCCTCCGCCGCGAGCCGCTCCATATTCGACGTGCGATAGCGGCGGTTGAGCGCGGTGGTCTCGGTGTGAAACGGCACGGACGTTTCCTGCCACCCCATGTCATCCACGAGAAAGAAGACGATGTTGGGTTTCGCAGCTGCCTGAACAAAGTCAGCCGCCAGCAAGGTGAAGACTAAGTAGGTCGAAAGAAGTCTTCTGACAGTTTGGGAAATCTGGTAATCAGGCCTCCGACAAGGAGGTCTGTCATGGAACTGAAACTCTCGGTGAAGGATCGTGGGGAGTTGGAGTCGCTGGTGGCGG
>Ga0233424_10002623_pt1 | contig 12482 bp, 13 predicted proteins | sample Watercolumn_Towu_FD_181011 | JGI IMG/M metagenome (GOLD analysis project Ga0233424, IMG submission 181011) | Freshwater microbial communities from Lake Towuti, South Sulawesi, Indonesia - Watercolumn_Towuti2014_125_MG | ecosystem: Environmental > Aquatic > Freshwater > Lake | place: Indonesia...
CACCAGAAATTCCCATTCCGCATCCGTGACATCGCTCGGATACGACTTCCGTGTCGTGTTCATCCTTCTAACATGAACTATCAGCTGTCCTTAAGTCAATAACAGCCTCTAGCGTGCCGGTTGTGCTCACGAATGCCGTCCGTTCATGGTAATCAATTTGAAAAAATAGCGGCCTGCTCCGGGCGAATCAACCCGACCTTCCCCAGCCCCGGTAAGGCAGGCAGGTTTGCGAAGCTTGTCGCGGATGCGAGGTGTGCTGATGCGTGCGATTCGGCTGACTTTGGCGATGCTGGTCCTGGCGTGCGCGGCAACCCATGCCTGGTGCCAGGGGACGATCTGGACTTCGGCAGACGGGAAACGCGTGGGACTGGGCGTGAGCATCGGCAAGCCGCTCGATGTCCCGCCGCCGACCGTCGTGCGCGGCGCCCGGCCGGTCGCGAACGAGGAGCAGCGCAAGCAGTTGACGCCGCGCGATCTGGCGCCGCTCAGCAGTAAGCCGGTCATGCCATTTCTGCCCGAGGTGGATGAATTAGCGCAGCCGGCCCTTGCGACACAGCCTGCCGTACCCGCGGCGCCGGAGAAGGCATGCCAGCCGACGCCGATCGCGGATCAGATCATCATTCTCGATGAAGGGTATGCCCGGGATCCGAGCCTGTATGTGCGAGGCGAGGTGCTGCTGTGGTGGGCGCGCGGCATGCGTCTGCACCCGCTCGTCACGACCGATTCGCCCAACAGCCCCCAGAATACGCGAGCAGTTCCCGGATTCAACTCGACGCGCTTGCTCCTCGGTGACAACACGGTCCTGGGCGGCATGCGTCCCGGCGCTCGCGTCACCGTCGGCTGGGTCTGCGATCCGTGCGGCCTCTACGGCATCGAGGCCAACTTCTTCTTCCTGACCAGCAAGCGCGACAGCGCGTCGTTCGATAGCGCCCAGTTCCCTGTGATCGGCCGGCCGTTCTTCCTGCTCAATCTCGGCATTCCAGCGGCGGAGCTGACGTCCACGCCCGAGGCCAATCGCGGCAACCTGCAGGTCAACGTGTCCACCAACCTGCACGGCGCCGAACTCAATGGCCGGGCCTTGCTCTGGAACGAATGCGACTTCCGCCTGACCGGCATCGCGGGCTTTCGCTACTTGAGCTTGCAGGATCGGCTGCGCATCGAGGAGCGCGCTACCTACATCGCCAACGTCTTCGCTCCGAATCACAACCTGATCTTCGCGGTCGGCGATCGCGCCTTCCTGTTCGACGAATTCCAGACACGCAATCGCTTCTTCGGCGGGCAGATCGGCGCCGAAGCGGAATGGCGGCGCGGCCGCTGGAATCTCGAAGCTCGCGCCAAACTGGCGATCGGCTGCACCCACCAGAGCGTGGACATCAACGGCAGCCAGCAGATCACCTCGCCGAACGGCAACGTCCGCAACTTTACCGGCGGCCTCTATGCCGTCGACAGCAACATCGGCCATCACACCCAGACGCGCTTCGGCTTCGTCCCCGAGGTCGGCCTGAAGGCGGCGTACGACATCAACGACAACATCCGCGTTTTCGTCGGCTACGATTTCCTCTACTGGAGCAGCGTCCTCCGCGCCGGCGACCAGATCGACCCGGTGATCGACGCCAACCGCGTCCCCAATTCGGGCGGCCCCTTCACGGCCGTCAATCAGGTCCGCCCGCGCGTTCCGTTCACGACGACAAGCTTCTGGGCGCACGGCGTCAGCGCGGGATTTGAATTGCGGTATTAGGAGGATTTTCTTAGAGCCAATTTGCGTAGGGTGGGTCGAGCGTTAGCGAGGCCCACCGATCCTGGCGAGGGGCTGGTGGGCCTCGCTAACGCTCGACCCACCCTACGCTCTCTACGCTCTCAAAGTAGGCGCTTATGCCGTGGCAGCATCAAAAGCGCGAAGGGCCGGCGAAGCGACGCCGTGCAGAAAGTCGTCCACGATCTGCTCGGCCAATCCGGATGCGCGTGGCTTCTCGCCGAAGCGGATGACCGCGCGCATGCCGCCCAGCAACATCAGCATCGATGTGGCGGGATCGCTGACGCGGAACTCGCCGTTCTGCCGGCCGCGCTCGAAGATGTCGAGGACGAGCCGCATGCCTTCTTCGCGGACTTCCTGCCAGGGGAAGGCCTTGCCCGCTTCCATGCCGATCTCGGCGCGTTGAATCAGGTTGAGCAGGTGGGGATGGGCGTCGCAAAAGGTGATGACCGCATCGACGATCGCGACGAGCTGGCTGCGGCAATCCGGCGCCGAAGCCACGCAGCGTTTAAATTCCGCGGCGAGCTGATGAGACGCTCGTTCGAGCAGGGCCAGGTACATCTCTTCCTTGTCGTGGAAATAGCGATACAGCGTCCCCTTGGAGACTTCCGCCTCGGCCGCGATGTCTTCCATGCGAACTTCGTGGAAGCGTTTCGTGCCGAACAGCCGCCCTGCTGCATCGAGCATTTTCTCGGCCAAAAATGGAGTCTTGGTCCGCACGCATCACCCTCGACGTCGGATTGGCTGAAATCCGCTCGATTCATCTTACCGCATGGCTGACCGTGTTGCCAAGTCCGGGAGCGTTACAGTCTTGAAACCTCAGCCCTTGAATCGGCTGACGACGAGGGACGCGTTCTGGCCGCCGAAGCCGAAGCTGTTGCTGAGTGCGTGGTCGACGCGGACCTCGCGCGCAACATTCGGGACGTAGTCGAGGTCGCAGGCGGGATCGGGAAACTCATAGTTGATGGTGGGAGGGATGATGCCCTTGCGCATGGCTTCGATCGCAATCACCAATTCGACGGCGCCGGCCGCGCCGATCAGATGGCCGAGCATGCTTTTGCTCGAGGAGATCGGCAGGCGGTAGGCATGGTCGCCGAACACGGCCTTGATGGCGAGCGTCTCGACCTGATCGTTGTTGCGCGTGCTGGTGCCGTGGGCGTTGATGTAGCCGACCTGTTCGGGCCTGATGCCTGCGTCGGCGACGGCGATGCGCATGCAGGCGATGGCGCCGCGGCCTTCGGGGTGGCAGTCGGTCACGCGGAAGGCGTCGCTGGTCGCGCCGTAGCCGGTCAGTTCGGCGTAGATGCGCGCGCCGCGTTTGCGGGCGTGGGTCAGCTCCTCGAGCACCAGCAAGCCGGCGCCCTCGCCCAGGACGAAGCCGTCGCGCTTGTTGTCGAAGGGACGCGATGCCTTTTGCGGATCGCCGTTGCGCGTGGAAAGGGCGGTGAGCAGGTTGAAGCCGGTCAGGCCGAGCGGATGGATCATGCTGTGCGATCCGCCGGCCAGCATGAGGTCGGCATCGTTGTCGCGGATGATCTCGAGCGCCTCGCCGAGCGCCTGCGTGCCGGCCGCGCAGGCGGTGAGGCAGGCGAAATTCGGGCCTTCGAGATTGAAAAGGTCGCCCAGATGAGCCGCCGGAGTGTGCAATTCCTGTTCGTACTCGCGGCCCAATTCGTAGCGGGCGATGCCGCGCTGCGACATGATCGCGTCGTCCAGTTTGCGCGTGGCAGGCTGATAGCTGGAGGCAACCATGTCGATGAGCGTATCGAAGACCTGCGTGCCCTCGCCGGTACCCAGATAAACGCCGAAGCGGGTGCGATCGACCGCGCCATCGAACAAGCCTGCATCCTCGATCGCCATGCGTGCCGCCGCCGCGGCGAACTGGCTGGCCAGACCGGCGTCGTGCCACGGCGAGGCGTCGGCGACGTAGCGGCTCAGGTCAAAGTTCGGAACCTCGGCGCCAAACGTTGTAGGAAACGTGGCGGCGGAAAAGTAGGTGAGCGGTCCGACGCCGCTCTTGCCTTCGACCTGGCTGCGAAAGAGCGAGTCCACGCTGTCGCCCAGCGGCGTGATGACTCCAATCCCAGTGATAACGACGCGCCGACGCATCAATCTTTCCATCGCCTTACGAGTATGGCCGCACACTGTCCGCGGTCGGTGCCGCTGATTTTCAGAACGAATGGCTTGGTGACGGGGCGCGGCGCCCGCACGACGTTGACCGGGCAATCGGCTGCGATTTTATCGCAGTTCAGTGTCGCGGCCAGTCGGCCGATCTGCAATGCCAGCACGCTTGCGATCAACTCCGTCGGTCCCGCCGCGGAACCAAGATTGCTCAGTGCCCCCTTGTAGGCGACGACAGGCACGTCGCCAATCGCCTCGCGCAGGGCACGAGCTTCCCAGGCATCGTGATCAACCCACCCGCCGGCGTTGGCGTTGACGTGATCGAGTTCGGTCGCGCGAATACCTGCCTTGTTCAGCGTGTCGCGGATGACCCGCGCGAGACCAGCCCCCTTGCAGCCGACGTCCATGCCGCAGCCGAAAGCGCAAACCTCGGCAAGCGGTCGAGCGCCGCGACGGTTCGCATGGTCCAGGCTCTCCAGGACGAGCACGGTCGATCCCTCTCCCAGCGCAATGCCGGTGCGGTCGCGATCGAACGGGCGACACGCCCGGGCGGGATCGTCGTTAGCCGCCACGAGATGGCCAAACTTGACGTTGCGCGCCAGCGAAATCGGGTTGATGCGCGTCTCGGCGCCTCCGGCAAGCATGGCATCGGCTCGGCCGCGGCGCACGATTCGATAGGCTTCGCCCAGCGCAGACAGGCCCGATTCGTCGGTCAGCGTGATCGTGTTGTTCGGCCCGCGGCAGTCGTTCACGATCGCAACGTGGCAGGCAGCCATGTTCGGAACGTGGTTGAGCATCCACATCGGCGGTATGAGCGACAATCCGTCGCGTCCCCATTTGTCGAAGCAGACGCGGCCCGTGTGAAAATCGAAGCTGGCCCGCGAGGCCGGCCCCAGGTCCGCGAGGTCGGCAGATACCGTTCCCGAGCCGAGCGACGTGCCAAAGCGCTCCGGATCGATGGCGTCAACGCTCAGCCCGGCGTGATCGCGCGCCAACCGGGCGGCGGCGACGGCGAGTTGGTGCGTCCGCACCATCAGCTTCAGGCTCTTGCGGTCTTTCTTGTCGAGATATTGGCGAGCATCGAAATCGCGAACCTCGCCGCCGATTCGCACTGGCAATCCGGATGGATCGATCACCGTGAGTGCGCGGACTCCGCACTTGCCCTCAAGCAGCGAAGATGCAAACGCGTCCAGGGTGGACGCGAGAGGGTTGACGGTTCCGGCACCGGTGATGACGACGCGCCGAGACATGCCTGTTCAAGCGGGCGAAGTGCTGACGAGCCGCGGACTGTTCTTGCGACGCAAATCGGAGCGCGACAGCCCGAGTTTGCCGACGACCGGATTCAGCACGGTCTCGATATAAATCTGCTCGTCGAATATATGCCAGTCCCTGATCTCGTTGACGCGCTTCCGCGAGTCCGAGAGCATGTAGACTGCCGGCATGTTGAACGAATTCGCGACGCGGCGAAGTTGTTCGAGAGCGCCGGGGCGATCGAATTCGAGGTAGACCGAGAAGAGCTTCCGGAAGAAATCGGCGTGCGCCGCCTCGTCCGTGGCAACCAGCGACAGAACCTTTTCGAGCGCCGGGCAGCCTCCCTCGCTGCGGACAATGTGTGCGAGACGCTGATAATGTACGCGCGTGGCCAGTTCCTGAAGCGTCGTGTAGCCCAGCATGCCGCATGCGCTATCGTACGGCAGGTTCCATTCGTGTTTGAAGACGCGCTGATGCATGTCAGAGACTTGCTCGTCGGTGCGCATGCGCGACTTGAGCAACCAGTCTTCCAGGACCATCGAGTGCTTGCATTCCTCGTAGCCCCAGTTGGCGAGCATCCAGGCGCGGCCGCGGTTGGAGCGAACCTGGGGAATCAGCTTCGAAAGGTAATCGGGAAGGTAGAGCTCGACGATGCAAAATGTCTCGACGATATCGGCAACCGCGGGATTTAACGAGCGATTGCATTGATCCCAGGGGATGTCGTCGGCAATGGACCAGCGCCGCTTCCGTTCAGCGAGATCGAAGTACTCGCGAAACAACCGATACATTGCATCCAGTGCTTCGGGTGGTTCGCGATGAACCGTGTCGGCCATCGATGCTGGACCTCAAGGCCAAGTGTTATTGGGATGAATAATTTATGACTGTCGCGTGGCGGCGTCCACCGGCGGAAATCCCGCGACCCGGCCGGAACTTTTGTACCTGTCGGTGGTTTTAATTATTGACTTGCGATACCGTTGCGCGAATATGCGATACTACACGGCCTTGGCGTTTGTTCTTGCCCTCTTCGCCGTTGGCGCTGCCGATGCCGACGAGTTTGCGGCTATTCTCGTGAAAGTGGTTGACGGAAAGGTCACTTACTCGCGCGGAACGGGTAAGAAGAAGGTTGAAACCACCTTGAGCGCCGATGACGGCTGCCAGGTCGTCGTGGGAAAATACGACGCGAAGACCAAGAAGATCGAGGCGGGAGACGTGATTGGCGACGGCTTGAAGAACGCGATCTTCACCCAGCTGGACAAGGAAGAAATCGGAGCGTGGGTTCGCACGAATGCGGACAATTCGAAAATCCTTGAGCTGCGCGTCTACAAGACTGCCGCCAAGAAGAAAAAGACGCCCTGACACGAGTAACTAAGTTCTTGCTATTTGGCCCGCGGTTCGGCATAATGCCGATTGAAAAGCTGCCCTAAACGTACGCACCCACCCTTGCACGACGATCTTGTCGTGACTTCTGCCTTGCGGAGGAATGAAGGCATGCTCACCCTATCCAAGCTCCGATTCGTGTTGGCTCTTGCCGCGGCGATTTTGCTGTTCGCGGCGGGCCAGCGCGCAAGCGCGGCCGTCGATTTGCCGGGAGGCAAGCAGCTCGAAAGCGTTGACTTCTAGCGGCATATCATGGGTATCTTTGGTCGGGCCGGCTGCAACGGCGGTTCCTGCCACGGCTCGTTTCAGGGCAAGGGCGGCCTGCGCTTGTCGCTGTTCGGCTATGAGCCCGAAAAGGACATCGTCGCCGTCACGCGCGACAGCATTGCGCGGCGCATCAATCCCATCGATCCCGACAACAGCCTGTTGCTGTTGAAAGCCACCGGCGCCGTCGAGCACGGCGGCGGCATGCGGTTCAGCAGGGGGTCCTGGCAGTACAACGTCATCCGCGACTGGATCGCCCAAGGCGCCCCTAGCAAGGTCGGCAGCGGCGCCGTTAAGCGAGTCCTGCTCACGCCTGAAGACATGGTGATCAAGAAGTTAAAAGACTCACAGCAGATCAAGGTCCAGGTCGAGTTTGCCGACGGCAGCGTTCACGACATCACAAGTTTTTGCGATTTCCGCACCAACGACGACGCTGTTGCGGAAGTCACCAATCTCGGCATGGTCACCAGCGTCAAGCCGGGCAGCACCGCGATCATCGTCTCGTATCGCGGCAACGTCCTGCCAGTCCGTGTCATGATTCCGATGGACCTTCCCGCGGGCTTCACGTATCCCAAGGTCCCCGAAGTCAACTACATCGACCGCGAAGTGTTTGCTCGCCTGCGCCAGCTCAATATGGTTCCGTCGGACCTCTCCTCGGACGTGGAGTTCCTCCGCCGCGTCACCATCGACACCATCGGGCAGCTTCCCACTCCCGAAGAGGTTCGCACCTTTCTCGCCGATAAGAGTCCCGACAAGCGTGCCAAGAAAATCGACGAATTGCTGGCCCATCCGCTCCATGCCGCCATGTGGGCAACCAAGTTCTGCGATATCACCGGCAACGACACGCAGGCGCTCGAGAATCCTCCCGCACTCAAGCCCAAGCGCAGCCAGCAATGGCACGATTGGCTTCGCAAGCGGTTCTCGGAGAACATGGCATACGACGAGATCGTCAAGGGTATCCTGACGGCGACGAGCCGCGAGAACCACTCGCCCGAAGCCTGGCTCGAACAGATCAAGAAGATCGATGGCGCGTTGTCGAGCGGTTATGACACGACCGACTATGCCAACCGCGAAACGCTCGACCTCTACTGGCGCCGCCAGGCACCGGTTCCAATCGAGCTGTGGGGCGAACGTACGGCCGCGGCTTTCCTCGGCGTTCGTGTCGAATGCGCCCAGTGCCACAAGCATCCGTTCGATCGCTGGACTCAGGCCGAGTACCGCGCCTATGCCAATATCTTTGCGTCGGTAAGCGTCGGCATTTCTCCCGAAGCCAAGAAGATCGTTGACAAGGAAAACGCCGAGCGCAAAGGAGGCGCCAAGAACAACCAGCAGGTGAACCTGATCAAGGAAGTGTACATGGGCAACGTCGGCAAGATGTTTGCCCATCCCGATACGGGCGAGACCCTCAACGCAAAGACGCTTGGCGGTCCGGAAGTCAAGGTTGTCAAGGGGCAAGACCCACGCGTCGATTTGTTCAACTGGATGAAGTCGGCTGACAATCCGTTCTTCGCCCGCTCGCTCGTCAATCGCATCTGGGGCCATTACACCGGTTTGGGCATCGTTCATCCCGTGGACGACTTCTCGCTGGCCAATCCGCCGTCGAACGAAAAGTTGCTCGACGCCCTTGCGAAGGACTTCATCGCGAACAAATTCGATTTCCGGCACATCGAACGCAAGGTGTTAAACAGCAGGACCTATCAGCTCAGTGCGCGCGTCAACGAGACGAACAAGTTTGACACGAAGAACTACGCCCACAGCTATATCCGGCCAATGATGGCGGAAGCAGTCGTGGACGTGCTGAACTCGGCCTTTAGCACCACGGAGAAGTTCGGCCCGGAAGTGAAACCTGGCTCGAAGGCGGTGGAAGTGGGCACGAGCTTGTTCCAGAATCAGCAGCAAGCCTATGCCTTCCGAATCTTCGGGCGTCCGCCGCGCACGACCGCCTGCGACTGCGAACGCTCGATGGAGCCCGCGTTACCGCAGAAGCTCTTCCTCATGACCGACCCGCAGATTCTCGGCAAGTTCATCGATCCGCAGGGCCGCGTGCAGGCGCTGCTCAAGTCGAACAAGACCGATGACGAGGCACTGGACGAACTGTTCCTGGCGACGCTCACGCGGTTGCCGACGGAGCGGGATCGCAAGGGGTTCCACGATCATCGCAAATTGGTGGGCAATCGCCGGGAAGCGATCATCGATACGATGTGGGCTCTTATCAACACGCGAGAGTTTATCCTGAACCATTAACAGCGAAGTCAGAGCCTGAAGCGTAAGCGAAGTGAAGCGCCCTCGGGCGCTTCACTTCGCTAACGCTTCAGGCTCTGAACATTGCCAATATACATTAGATCACGTATCCGGAAATCTCTACGCTCTTTACGCACCTCCTCTAATCGTTGCAACAGGTCCGCGAATTGCAAAAATTAGCGATTTTAGCTCAAGTCTCGATAGGGCTTTTGTTGACACAGCGCGCAGGCGGACGTAGACTCTTCCAAGCACGTAACGTGAAACCCGCCTCGAAGTTGTTCTGCCCAACCGCCGTAGGGGTTCGTGATGGCGTTCCTGGATATTAGTTGGCAAACCTTTCGGCCCGAAGAAGGGTATTACGACAGCGAACTCCCGTCGCCGCGGCCTTTGCCGATTCGCACTTTCGCGCCGGTTGGATATGAACCTCGCTATGCGTATCCGCTCATCGTCTTCCTCCACGGCGACGGCGGCAATGAAAAGCAGATTCTCCGGCTCGCACCACGGGTAAGCCGCCGGAACTATGTCGCCATCGGACTTCGTGGCCCCGTGAATCTCGGTCCTAACCGGAAGGGCGAACTGGGGTTCTCGTGGGGCGATGACTCGCATCTACCGATGATCGAAGAATACCTGCTGCAAGCGATTCAGCAGACGCGCCTGCACTACCACGTCCATTCCGAACGCATCTTCCTCGCGGGATATGCGGAAGGGGCGACGCTCGCTTTTCGGATGGGACTTCAGTTCCCCGACAAGATCAACGGCATCATCGCGCTCAATGGCCATATGCCGCGCGAGAATCGGCCGCTCTTGCGCTTCCCCGAAGTCCGTTCGCTGCGCGTCTTCATGGCTCACGGCATTGCGAATTCTGTGGTGCCGCTCAGCCTCGTTCGCGAGGATCATCGCTTGCTGTACGCCGCGGGATTGGATATCGAGTTGAAGAAGTATCCGACGACCCACCGTCTCCATGCCCACATGTTCCGCGACATGAACCGCTGGATTGTTTCGCAACTCTAAGTGGACCCGCAGAACGAACTATGCCGGGTGGCACGCTCGGAGGTACTCCGAAGGGCGTGCTGAACCCGCTAGCGATGCACGCCCTTCGCAAGTACGCTCAGGGCGTGCCACCCAGCACGCTGGATCGTTTCGCAGCTCCGGTCACACGTTCCACTCGACCGTGCCGTCCCGCCAGGTTGGGGCCTTCAGGGGCCTGCCGCGAGCGGCCTCCAGGATCAATTCGGCCAGGTTCTCGCGGCAAAGCTGGCGCAGCCCCAAATACGACGTGGTCAAGCGCGGATTGATCTCGATTGCATGATCGTCGCCGTTGTCGCCTAGCACCATGTCCATGCCGACATAGCCGCGCAGCCCGTCGATGCCTGCGATCGCGCGTCTTGCCAATCGAATGGCCCGTTCGCCGAATTCCCCCGCCATCGGCAGGCGGCCGCCGTGATAGTGGAAGCGCCCATCGCGAGAGAGCGTCTGCCAGGTTGGCGCCAGGGCAATCGTTTCGTTGCCGCCGACGATGAGAGCCACGCTGGCTGCCTGACCGGCGATGAATTGCTGCAAGATCAGATCGTTTTGCCATTCCGTACGTGCTGCCGCGAGCGCTTGCTTCAATCCCGCCCGATCCGCAACGAGATAGGTCGCCTGCGAACCCGCTCCGTCGCGCGGTTTCAGCACCCACGGCGACGCGAAATCTGGAATCTCCCGCGCGTCTAGCGTTGCCGGCGTCGCCACACCGCGCCGTCGCCAAAAATCGGCCATCGCGAACTTGTCGGCGGTGAGTCGGATGGCGGAAGGGGCGGCGCCGAGCAGATGTCCGCCCGCATCGAGCACAACCTGACTGAGCCGCTCCAGCATGCCGTTGCATTCCGGTGCGATGACGAGCGTGTGATCGCCGTTCGCGGCAAGCGACACTGGCCCACTCACAACCTCGACGCCGGCGATGCGCGCAAAGTCGCTGCAGACGGCATCGAGCATCGCCTGGCCTTCTCGGCGCAACGATGACGGAACCTCCGAGCCCATTTCGCCGCACGTGACGGCTTCGCAAATCAGGACGCGCATGCCGTCACGAATAGGACCTCTTGCGGTGAGGATCAATGCCGGCCGATCATTCCGGCGATCATGTCGCCGATGAGGATGATCGCAATGCCGATGAAGCAGAGCAGAAACATCCACAGGACGATCTTATCTGGGACAGCGATCTGGGGGTCCGTCGACGAAGGCGCGGGAGCCGCGTTGGGAGGATTGGAGCTGCCGTTCATGAATTGGGCCTTTCCGTTGGTGTACCTTGCCGTGAATCTCCGAGTCGCAAGTGCAATGCCAGTCTCACGAGCCCGATCAACCTGAAAAAAACGCAGGAAATTGCGCTGATGGGTCGTCGATGTGTGCGGAATCGGTATGAACGTGTGTGCGGAAAGAGCTCAGGTCTCTTAGAGAGCGCGACGCCCAAGGTTGCGCTGTGAGTTAGAAACACGTTGTAAACCGTGGCAAGAACCGCATGCGCGGTTTTGGTCCGCGATTTGCGTTGGCATTGCCAATCGACGGGCCCGGTGCGAACGGTCGCGTCAGGCCTACTGAAACCTCCGCTGGAGATTGCCATGCGAAAAATCATCTGTCTGGGCGCAGGGCTGCTGTTGTTGCTGGGAGGCAATTACTCCTCTCCGACGCAGGCAAGCAATCAAGGCAAGGACGTCAACAAGATCATGGCTGACAAGTTGAAACAATCGCAAAAGGTGCTCGAGGGGCTTGCCGTTGCGGACTTCAAGAAGATCGAGACTAGCGCGGAAAGGCTAATCGAGTTGACGAAGACTGAGGAGTGGCTGATGTACAAATCGCCTCGCAATGAGTTGCATACGAATGAATTTCGGCGCTCGGCCGAGGCGCTCATTCAGAAGGCCAAGGCCAAGAACATCGATGGGGCGACGCTTGCGTTCTTCGACATGACGATGACATGCGTGCGCTGTCATCAACACGTTCGCGAAGTGCGCGATGCGCGACTGCCCGATGCGGACGAAGCGCTGCGTGCGTTCGCTCTGGAGAGGACGGTGAGGCCATGAATCAGCAGCTGAACATCAATGAGTCCAAGACTTTTCCTCCGCGGAGCTGGCCCACATGCAGAGTGAAGACTTGCAAGCCGGGCGCGTGGTCGTGAGCATCATGCTCGGCGTTTTCACGGCGGGATTGCTTCTGTATGCTTTCATTTGTTGGCAGGTCATGTAGAGGTCGGCGCGAGCCATAAGGCACGACTGGATCGTGCCGAAGCACCCGGGAAAACATGGCACGATCCAATCGTGCCCCACGGAGAAAGAAAATATGGCACAGGCCGGCGACAAGAAACCACGGCTCTTGCTCGTGGATGACGACCAAGAATTGCTCGAGATGACGCAGGAGCATTTCCAGCGCCAGGGATTCAAGGCCGATGCGTCTGCCAGTGCGACAGACGCGCTCGCCCGGGCAAGTGCGGCGGTGTATGATGTCG
>Ga0233424_10002625_pt1 | contig 12471 bp, 11 predicted proteins | sample Watercolumn_Towu_FD_181011 | JGI IMG/M metagenome (GOLD analysis project Ga0233424, IMG submission 181011) | Freshwater microbial communities from Lake Towuti, South Sulawesi, Indonesia - Watercolumn_Towuti2014_125_MG | ecosystem: Environmental > Aquatic > Freshwater > Lake | place: Indonesia...
GATAAAGATCGAATCGGCGAACGCCGCCGAGTAGTCTTCAGCCTGCAACGTCGGCAGGGCCGGTGTAGAACTCCGGCCAGTTCTTGCGCACGACTTCACCCTTGCTGCTGTAGGCGTGGCAGGTGTCGAGCACCGCAGGCCGCTTGCCCTTCGGCGTGTCCGCCAGCTTCTTCTTCCGCACCGCGACCAGCGTCTGGTAGGCGACGGTGGCCACCGGCCCCAGCAGCTCGACGATGTGCGTGCAGCCGTTGATCCCGCCGAGCTTGTCCTTCACCGCCTGGTTCCAGCCGGGCGCGATGCGCATCCCCTTGAGCAGCTTGAATTTGGGCGCGATCTCCGGACAGGCGCGGTAGGGCGCGTTGTCGGTCACCGCTTCGACATCATGCACCCGCAGCTCGTCATCGATCGTCAGGCGCAGCCACATCTCGTGCAGCGCCTCGCCGGCCACGATCTCGCCGCGAAACTCGTTGGCGAAGCTGTAGGCCTTGGTGTCGACGATGTGGCCTTCGACGTCGTAGAGCCCGTCGGCGCGGCGATAGCCGCGGCATTCGACACGGCGCTTGTGCAGGGGCTCGCGGGCGACAGGCGGAGGTAATGGCATGGCGGAACTCGGTGCTGGTTGAATCCACCGCCACTCTAGCGCCGCAAGCGCGGCGCCGGAACCCGCCGTCTCAGTTCAAGGCTGCGGTCAGTTCAAGCCGTAGCCGGCCGAGCCCTGGATGAAGGCCTCGCGGTCGTGCAGCTCGTCCTCGACCTCGCCCAGGACCGCGGCATAGATGTCGCGCACCGAAACCATGCCGACCAGGCGACCGTTCTCCACCACCGGCAGATGCCGGTAGCCGCCCCGCTGCATGCGCAGCAGCGCGTCGACCGCCGTCTCCTCGGGCTTGATGGTGTCCGGCTTGCCGGTCATCACCTCGCTCAGCCGCACCTTGTCGGGATCGCGGCCCGGGGCCACGACCTTGGTCATCAGGTCGCGCTCGGTGAAGATCCCGAGCAGCGTCTGCCCCTCGCCGATCATCACGGCGCCGATACGGCGCGAGGCCATCAGCTTTGCGGCATCGCGCACCGTGGTCTCGCCGCTGACGAGGACGAGCTCCTGCTTGCCGATGACGTCGGGGATGATTCGCTTCTTCATGCGGCACCTCCTCGCGTCGGGCGGGCTCCGGGGGGTGTGCCCGGCCAACGCAGAACCGATTATGCCGCTAAATGATATCGCACCCCGGCGGCGGGAAGTAGGGGGATCGCGGTGTCAGGATGCGGCCACGGCCGGCCGCGGCGCTCCGCCTTCCCCCTCGCCGCGCGGTGGCGGGATGAGGCGCAGGGCCTGGATCTGGTGCCGCCGCCGCCGCAGGATCTCGAAGCGGAAGCCATGGAAATTGAAGATCTGCCCGACCTCGGGGATGCGCCGCGCCTCATGCAGCACCAGACCGGCGATGGTCGAGGCCGGCTCGTCGGGCAGGCGCCAGTCAAACTCGCGGTTGAGCTCGCGGATGGTCACGTGGCCATCGACGATGAAACTGCCGTCGGGCTGCGGCCGCACGCCGGGCATCCGGTACTCGTGGCGCTCGGCGACGTCGCCGACGATCTCCTCGATGATGTCCTCGAGGGTCACCACGCCGAGCAGCGCGCCGTACTCGTCGACCACCAGGGCGAAATGCTCGTGACGCCGGCGGAAGGCCTCGAGCTGGTCGAGCAGGTTGGTCGATTCAGGGATGAACCAGGGGCGGCGCGCCACCTCGAGGATGTTGATCGCATCGGGGTTGCCGCGGTGCTGGCGCAGCGCCTGAAGCAACGCCTTGGCGTGCAGCACGCCGATGACGTTGTCCTGATGCCCGCGCCAGAGCGGTACGCGCGTGTGCGGGCTGGCCAGCGCCTGCTCGAGGATCGCCGAGGGCTTCTGGTCGGCGTCGACCGACACGATCTGGCGGCGATGGATCATGATCTGCCCGACCTCGACCTCGGCAAGGTCGAGGATCGAACGCAGCATGGCGCGCTCCTTCTTGGCGGCCACGCCATGCAGCTCGATGGCGCCGCGCAGCTCCTCCTCGGCGCGCTGGGCGCTGCGCGCCACGGCCCCTACCCCGAATGCCCGCAGCACGTGGCCCACGACCCACTGCATCGTCCGGCTCACCGGCGAGAGCAGGCGGAAGGTCCATTCGATGAAAGGCACGAAGGCCAGGATGGTGCGCACCGGCCGGTTGAGGGCGATCGTCTTGGGCAGGACCTCGCCGAAGACGACGACCAGGACGGTCATGACCAGCGCCGCGTAGGCGACACCGGCGTCGCCGAACAGGTCGACCAGCACGCCGGTGGCGAAAGCCGAGGCGACAATGTTGACCAGGTTGTTGCCCAGCAGGATTGACGACAGCACCTGTTCCTGCTTCTCGCGCAGGCGGTTGACCCGCCGTGCCCAGGAATTGCCCTTGCGCTCGAGTGCGTAGAGGCGCGGCCGCGAGGCGCTGGTGAGCGCCGTCTCGGCGACCGAAAGCAGCGCCGAGACCACCAGCAGGAACAGAATGATCGCGGCGGCCAGCCAAAGCGGAAGGGTGACGTCGAAATGCGGATCCATGGCGGCGCCTCAGGCCGCGAGGGCGCGGTCGAGCACGTCGCGGACCACGCCGGTATCGACATCGCGCGCCAGAAAGGCACGGCCGATGCCGCGCGCCAGCACGAAGGTGATGCGGCCGTCATGGACTTTCTTGTCCTGACCCATCAGCTCCACGAGCTGCGCGCCGTTGTTGCCAAGACGGGATGGCGGATTGACGGGCAGCCCGACAGAGACGAGGTGACGGCGCACCCGCGCCGCGTCCTCGGGCGGGCACAGGCCCAGGCGGGCGGAAAGATCGAAGGCCAGCACCATGCCGATGGAAACGGCTTCGCCATGCAGCAACGCGTCGGAATAACCGATGGCCGCCTCGAGCGCGTGGCCGAAGGTGTGGCCGAGATTGAGCAGGCCGCGCGCGCCGCCTTCGCGCTCGTCGGCCGCCACGGTGCGCGCCTTGCAGCGGATGGCATGGGCCACGGCATACTGGCGCGCCGCGAGATCGCCGGCGACGAGCGCCGCCCCGTTGGTCTCGCACCAGGTGAAGAACTCCGGATCCTCGATCAGCCCGTATTTGACGGTCTCGGCATAGCCGGCCAGCAGCTCGCGCCGCGGCAGGGTCTTGAGCGCGTCGAGATCGGCCAGCACCAGCCGCGGCTGATGGAAGGCGCCGACCAGGTTCTTGCCGTGCTTCGTATTGACGCCGGTCTTGCCGCCGACGGAGCTGTCCACCTGGGCGAGCAGCGTTGTCGGCGCCTGGACGAAATCGACGCCGCGCAGCATCAGGCTGGCCGCCACACCCACCAGATCGCCGATCACGCCGCCACCGAGCGCCAGCAGCAGATCGCCGCGCTCCGGTCGCTGGTCGAGCAGGTCGTCGAGCACCTGGCCGAGCTGCGTCCAGTTCTTGGTCCCCTCGCCCGGCGGCAGGACCGTCAGCGGCGCGGCGATCCCCGCCGCCGCCAGACCGCGCTCCAGCCGGCCGCCATGCGTCCCGGCCACGATTCGGTCGGTCAGCACGAAGATGCGCTTGCGCCTGAGCAGCGGGGCCACGAACTCGCCGGCCCGCTCGAACAGGCCCCCGCCCACCAGCACGTCGTAGGCGCGCTCGCCCAGCTCGACGCGGATTTTTTCAGGGGTGGTACTCACGACGAAGCTCCGGCATCGCTCAGCCTGCGCGCGCTGAAGCGCTGCAGGGCGTCGACGACGCGCTGCACGGTCTGCTCGGGCGGACCGTCGGCGCTGTCGACGCGGATATCGGCCTCGGCGTAGATCGGATAGCGGCGCTCGATCAGCGCCGCCAGCACGTCGCGCGGGCTGCCGCGTTTCAGCAGGGGCCGGTTGCTCCGCCGGCTCACCCGGCGCACCAGCAGCTCGAGATCGGCGTGCAGCCAGACCGAGATGCAGCCCTGCTTGATCCGCTCCCGGATCTGCGGGTCGATGAAGGCCCCCCCACCCGTGGCCAGGACGTGCGGCGGGTCATCGAGCAGGCGCAGGATCACCCGACGCTCGCCGTCACGGAACGCCTGCTCACCCAGCCGCTCGAAGATCTCCTCGATCGTGCAACCGGCGGCCGCCTCGATCTCCTTGTCGGCGTCGACGAAAGGCAGGCCATAGCGCTGCGCCAGGCGCCGCCCAATCGAGCTCTTCCCGGCCCCCATCAGCCCGACGAGCACGATGGTGCGGGACGGGCCCCCCGGATGGGCGGCGTCCCCCGCCGCCGGCGGCAGCGGGGCCACGGCGTCGGAATTGCTCACGGCGCTAGAACCCGGGCGAATTGATCGCGGCGGGATGACCCGATAGACTGCCGCCGCTGTTGCCGTGGAATTGCCATACTCATAGCTTAACAGAATCCGTCACTTAGAAGAAACCTGCCGGATTCGCCCGGTTTGTCTCGGTGGGTTCAGCCGTCCTGCCCGATCCTTCGCCTTCCGTTGCCCAACCCACCGTCCCAAACCATGAACGCGCTGAAGCGTCCCCTGATCATCCTTGTTCTGGTGCTCCTTGTTGTCATCATCGGAGGACTTGGCTTGTTCCTCGCCACGTGGAACATCCCGCCGCCCGCCGCCCGCATCGAGAAGGTCATCCCCAATGACCGTTTCGCGCGTTAGCGCCGCTCTCGCGGCGGTCGGCCTGCTACTGGCCGGGACACCGGCCTGGGGCCAGGCCGGACCGCCGGTCCGCCTGGCGCCGCCACGCATCGTCGAGGAAGCGCCGGCCCCGCCGCCCGCCGCCGAGCCCACCCGGCCTGCCGAAGCGCCGGCGCCGCCGCTGATCGAGATCAACCGCCCGGCACCGATCGCGGTGGATTCGGTAGGACTGTTCGATGCCGCGCAGGCCGGCCTGCCGCACGGGCCGGTGTGGGACAGCTCGCGCCGCGACGTGGTCGAGAAGCTGATCGCCCTGCTGCCGCACGCCAACGGCTCGATGCCGTCCCGCGATCTGGCCAAGCGCCTGCTCGGCGTCGCCGGCCGGCCGCCGGCCGAGGCACCCGCCGCCAGTCCGCCGCCGGAGAACCCGCCCAAGCCGCGCAGCTGGGTCGGCTTGCGTGCCGCGACCCTGCTGGCCCTCGGCGATTCCGAGGCGGCAGCGAACCTGGCGCGCCTCGTGCCGTCGCGGCTCGAGGATGACGACCTGGCGCGCGTCCTGCTCGATACGGCGCTGGCGGCCTACGACAACGCAGGCGCCTGCACGCTGATCCGCAGCCGCATCGACCGGCTGAACGATGCCTACTGGCAGAAAGCGCTGATCTTCTGTCAGGCGCTGGCCAACGAGCATGGCCGGGCCCAGCTCGGCCTCACCATGCTGCGCGAGCAGAACGCGCCTGACGACCCCGCCTTTGCCCGGCTGCTCGCCGCACTGGGCGGCGACACCCGCTCGGCCGCCGGGCCGGTCCCCGAGGCAACACCGCTGCATCTCGCCATGCTGCGTGCCGCCCGCCAGAACGTGCCGCCCGAGCTGGCGACGACGACCGATCCGCTGCTGCTGCGCATGATCGCCACCACGCCCAACGCGGCGGCCGAGCCGCGCCTGATCGCCGCCGAACGGGCGGAGGCGTTCGGCTCGCTGTCCGCGGAAGGCCTGGCGCAGCTCTACGATTCGGTCGCCTTTACACCCGAGCAGCTCAGCAATGCCCTGAGCTTCGCCCAGGGCGATCGCGGCCCACGCGGCCGGGCGGTGATGTATCGCGCCGCCAAGGCGCAGACCGTCGGTGTCGGCCGCGCCGAGGCGCTGCAGCGCAGCTGGAAGCTGGCGCGCGAGCGCGGCGGCTATGCCACGGCGGTGCGGGTCTCGCTGCCCCTCCTGCTCGAGATGCAGCCCTCGTCCGAGCTTGTCTTCTTCGCCGGCGACGCCGTGCGCGCCCTGCTCTTTGCCGGCAAGCTCGATGAAGCGCGACGCTGGAACACGCTGATCCGGGCCGAGGCCATGGCCGGCAATCCGGCGGCGAGCGCGAACGAGGCCCTAGTCTGGCCGCTGCTCTGGCTGGCCGATGCCGACGAGCGCAAATCCGACAAGACGCCGCTGGCCATCCGTTTCGCCGCCTGGCGTCTGGCGCAGGAGAAGGTCGACGCCGCGGCCCTGCGCGGGCGTGGCGCGCTGCTCGCCACGCTGATCGTGTCCTTGGGCGAGCGGCCCGATCCGGCGATCATCGCCTCCCTGCTTCCCGCGACTCTGGCGCGCGAGAACACCCCGATGCCCCATCCGGGGCTGTGGATCGGCGTCGGCGCCGCTCTCGAATCGGGCCGGGTGGCGGAGACGGCACTGTTCACCCTCAACATGCTGGGTGCCGAAGGGGCTGCCGGCTCCGCGCCGCACACGGCGGCCCTGGCCCTCGACGCGCTGCGCGCCGCCGGGCTGGACACCGATGCGCGGGCGCTCGCCCTCGAAGCGGCGATCGCCGCCGGGCTGTGAACGCCAAGCCGCACGGCGTCCCTGCGGCGTATCGCCACGCCGAAGCGTTCTTCGAGATGCTGGCCGCGGAGCGCAACGCCTCGGCGCATACGCTGCGCGCCTACGCGCGCGACCTCGCCGATTTCGGTGCCTTCGTCAGCCGCCGGAACCAGAGCGTGCACGACGCCGACGAGGCGAGTGTGCGCGCCTACCTCGCCAAGCTCGTCGAACGCGGCCTCAGCCCCCGCACCGCGGCGCGCCGCCTGTCAGCCTTGCGGCAGTTTCATCGCTTCCTGGTCTCGGAAGGTATTCGCGGCGACGACCCGATGTCGCGCATCGACGCCCCACGCCTTGGCCGCCCCCTGCCCAAGACCTTGAGCGAGGACGAGGTGAAGCGGCTCATCGACGCCGCCGCCACCCTGCCCACGCCCGAACGCGAGCGCCTCGAGGTGATGCTGGAGGTGCTCTACGCCGCCGGGCTGCGGGTCTCGGAACTCGCCTCGCTGCCGCTCTCCGCCGTCGCGCGCGACGGCCGCTTCCTCACCGTCCGCGGCAAGGGCAGCAAGGAGCGGCTGGTGCCGCTGAGCCTGGCGGCGCGCGAGGCGCTCAACGCCTGGCAGGTGATCCGCAAGAATCTTCTGCCCGAGGGAGATACCTCGCGATTTCTGTTTCCCTCGCGCGCACGCTCCGGCCACGTGACACCGGCGCGTATTGCACAGCTCCTCAAGGAGCTCGCCCCGAAGGCGGAAATCGATCCGCGCCGCCTGTCGCCCCACGTGCTGCGCCATGCCTTCGCCAGCCATCTGGTCGATCGCGGCGCGGATCTGCGCAGTGTGCAGCAGATGCTCGGCCACGCCGACATCGCCACCACCCAGATCTACACCCATGTCGCCGGCAGCCGGCTTATGCGCCTGGTCAGGGAGAAACATCCCCTAGCCAAGGCCATGAAGCCGCGCAAACTCTGATTTACAAATTTACGAAGATTCCTAGAACCCGGAAAATATCTTTACAAATTTACTGGTTAGGCGGGTATTTTGCGGTTGCTCTTCGCACCTGCAATGTAAATATCCTGGACAGATCGCCCCCGTCCAGGATTCCCGACCATGGCCGCACGCAAGCCCGCCCGTCCCAACGCGCGTAAGAAGACCAGCCTTGCCAAGCGTATGAAAGCTCCCGCCATCCTGCGCGGGCCCAAGGCAGCCCCGCTGCCCAAGCTCAAGCTACCGGCCGGCGTGACCATCAAGGCGCCCTATGTGCCGGGCCAGGAGCAGGTGCTGACGCCCGAAGCCATCACCTTCGTCGTCGGGCTCGAGCGCAAGTTCGGCGCCCGCCGCCTCAAGCTGCTGGCGGCGCGCGCCGCGCGTCAGAAGCGTCTCGACAAGGGCGAGAAGCCCGATTTCCTGCCCGAGACGCAGAAGATCCGCGAGGGCGACTGGACCGTGGCCAAGCTGCCCGCCGATCTGCAGGACCGCCGCGTCGAGATCACCGGCCCGACCGACCGCAAGATGGTGATCAACGCCCTCAACTGCGGCGCCTCGGTGTTCATGCCGGATTTCGAGGACGCCAACACGCCGACCTGGGCCAACATGATCGAGGGCCAGTTCAACCTGCGCGACGCGGTCCGCCGCACCATCACCTTCGACGACCCGAAGAACGGCAAGCACTACAAGCTCAACGACAACGTCGCCGTGCTGGTGGCCCGGCCGCGCGGCTGGCACCTGCCGGAGAAGCATGTGCGCGTCGACGGCAAGCCGATGTCAGGTTCGATCTTCGATTTCGGCCTCTACTTCTTTCATAACGCCAAGGAGCTGCTAGCCCGCGGCAGCGGCCCCTATTTCTACCTGCCGAAGATGGAGAGCCATCTCGAGGCGCGTCTGTGGAACGACATATTCGTCGAGGCGCAGAAGAAGCTCGGGATTCCGCAGGGCTCGATCAAAGGCACGGTGCTGATCGAGACCATCCTTGCGGCCTTCGAGATGGACGAGATCCTCTACGAGCTGCGCGAGCATTCGGGCGGCCTCAATTGCGGCCGCTGGGACTACATCTACAGCTTCATCAAGAAGTTCGCGGAAGACCCCAACTGCGTGATGCCGGATCGCGGCCAAGTGACGATGGCCGCGCATTTCCTCACCTCCTACAGCCTCGAGCTCGTCCGCACCTGCCACAAGCGCAACGTCCACGCCATGGGCGGCATGGCGGCGCAGATCCCGATCAAGGACGATCCCGTGGCCAACGAGGCGGCCCTCTCCAAGGTGCGCGCCGACAAGGAGCGCGAGGCCAATAACGGCCATGACGGCACCTGGGTCGCCCATCCGGGCCTGGTGCCGATCGCCAAGCACGTGTTCGACGGCATCATGAAGGAGCCGAACCAGATCGCCCGCAAGCGCCAGGAGATGGACGTCAAGGCGGCCGATCTGCTCAGGATGCCGGAAGGCACGATGACCGAGGCCGGCCTGCGCCAGAACGTCAATGTCGGCATCGGCTATATCGAGGCCTGGCTGCGCGGCAATGGCTGCGTGCCGCTCTACAACCTGATGGAGGACGCGGCCACGGCCGAGATCAGCCGCGCCCAGGTCTGGCAGCAGATCCGCCACAAGGCCAAGCTCGCCGACGGCCGCCTGGTCAACAAGGCGCTCTGCCGCAAGGTCATCAAGGAAGAGCTCGAGAAGACCAAGGCGATGGTCGGCAAGGCGCGCTTCAAGACCGGCCGCTACAAGGAAGCGGCGAGGATGTTCCAGGCGCTGATCGAGGCGAAGAAATTTCCAGAGTTCCTGACGCTCCCCGCCTACGACTGGATCGTGAAGGACGAGGACAGGATCGCGGCGTAAGGTACGGGCGCCCGACCGCCGCTCAGTCGCGGCAGTCGAAATTCGCCGCGTCCTCCGGGTTGCCCTGGCCCTTGTACACCGCGTATTGCGGCCAGGCGCAGAGCGGCCGGCTGCGGCCCGGGAAGGCCGGGCCGGTGGCGATCACGCGGTCGGGCGCCTTGCCGTGCTCGACCCAGTCGACGACGGCCTGCAGAAAGTCGAACTGATCGAGAGTCGCGGCCCCCGACGAGCAATGGCCCATGCCGGGCACCATGAACGCCCGGCTGGAATCGGCCCGTACCTGCTCCAGTCCGCCGGAGCTTCTCGCCATCCGCTCGTAGTAGTCGATCGTGTCCCAGGCCGAGAACCACGGGTCGCTGACGCCGTGGTAGTAGAGAATCTTGCCGCCGCGCGCGAAGAAGCTGTTGAGGTTGGTCCAGGGCGCCGTCGCCTGGAGGCGGTCCATGCCGTCCGCGTTGAGCCGGTCCTCGATCGCGTCGACGTCGATCGTCTCGAGGAACGGCGGATTGACGGGCCCACGCGCCCCGGTCGTAAGGATGCCGGGAATCGCCACGCCCTCGGCGGCAACCCCGCTGTCCCAGGGGAAGGCCGCATACGATTGGGCGCCGCGCGAATTCCTGGGTCCGGCGAACGCCCTAGCCAGCGCGCTCACCTGCTCCGGGGCGAGGCAGGCATCGCTCTTGGCGCCGCTGCACGTCAGAAACGAGGGATCGAACCGGCACTGGCGCATGTTGAAGATCATGCCGTCCTTGAGACCGTCCTGCGCATCGCAGGCGGCAACGATCGCCTCGCTGACCAGTTTTCTGTCGGACAGCGAGAAGGCCTTGCCCGGCTCCGGTTTCCCGTTTCCATCCTTGGGCGCGATCTGGCTGAAATTGTAGTTGGCCCAGGCGAGGCCGAGGTTGGAGCGGCCGGTGCGCATCGCCGGCGCGCCGGCGACGATGCCGTCGAATTCGCCGGGGTAGCGCTGCGAGGCCAGCATGCCTTCGCGACCGCCGGTGGAGCAGCCGACGAGGTAGGAACGCGCGGGTGGCTGGCCGTAATAGCGGGCGATGACCGCCTTGGCCGCCGCCGTCACCTTGCCGACCGAGCCATGGGCGAAGTTGAGTGCCGCCTCCTGGTCGCGCATGAACGAGTTGTCGAACACGGCCCCCTGATGGCCTCTGTCGGTCGAGACGACGGCAAAGCCGCGGGCCAGCGCCGGCGTGTCGCCGGTGGCCTGGGGCACGAGCGGCGGGCGGATCGATCCGTTGAGGCCGCCGCCGCCCTGGAACAGGAGCCGACCGCTACAGCGATCTGGCAGGGCGATGGCGAAGCCGATCGCGTAGTCCTTGCCGTCGCCACCCAGGCGCTTGTCGATGATGCCCTGCGCCCGGCAGTTCGCCGGCAGCGTAACCCCCACGGTGTCCGGCAGGGGCGGCCGCACCGACACGGTTCCGGGCGGTGCTTCCGGTACCGCATCGGCCTTCTCAATCACCATCGTCGAGCCGGGAAGGCTGAAGCCCGCCAGCGCCTGGCAGGTGACGAGAGGCGCGATCGCCGGCTGGCCCTCGGCGGCACCGGCGGACACGACCATCGCAAGACCGGCAAAGGCGGCGATGGACACCCGTTGCGAATTGATGGCGCATCCCTTCGCGTTGCCTGAAGCCATGCGTGCCTCCCCTCGCGCCCTGCATTCCCCGTCAGGGCGACCGACAGAGTAACTCAGGAAGGGCCTGCTGGCGTAGAGGCAGCGGCACGCTGCCCGCCTACGACTGGATCGTCGCCCGCGAACAGGGGCGCAGCGCTAATAGCTGCCGCCGCTCATGAAGCGCATGAGGCCGGCGACCAGTTCTGCCTCCTGGCCGATGAAATCATGAGGCTCCCCGACCTCGCAGGCTGACAGCGCCGGCGGCCGCCCCGCCGCGACCGTACCGCCGGTCATGGTGACGACCTGCACCGGCGCGCCGGCCGCCCGTTTGGCGACGCTCGCTCCCAGGCTCGCGGGCGAGCGCGGGCAATTGTCCGCGGCGTGACCGAGCACCAGAAGCGGCTTGCGGATCGCCTCCAGCGGCACGTCGAAGACCGTTTGCGCGGCCCAGACCTTGCGGGCCCGCGAATCGCCCACCAGCATCGAGGACAGCAGGATCGTCCCGTCTGGTGCCGCCGGACCGCTCAGCCGCGCCGCGGCACTGGCGGCGGAGATCGTGCCGCGGCTGTGCCCCATCACCCACACGGCACCGCGCGTGCGCGCCCGCACGTCCTGGATGATCTTGCCGAGATCCTCGGCATGAGCGGGCTGATTGCGGAATCCGCCCAAGCCATCCTCGCCGGCGTGGTCCGACGGCACGTCGACCAGCACGACCACGAAACCGGCCGTACGCAGGGTCATGCGCATGCGCATGAGGGAATTGCCGGTCTGGAAACGCGGGCAGCCCTTGTCATCGAGATTGATCTTGCCGCTGCCGCCGATCAGCATCAGGACGGAAGGAGGCGCTTCCTGTGCAGGCAACGGAGAGATGGCGTACCGCGTGGTGGCGCCGCGACTCTCCAGCACCCGGGGTTCACCACAGGCGCTGCCTGGTTGCGCCCCGGACGGCAGCGCGGCCAGTGTCACGACCAGCGCCGTCAGCAGCCCGACCCATCCCGCTCGCATGGTGCCCCCGTTGGAAATCCCGTCGCGCCAGCTTGGTAGCAAGGAGACCCGGGTGGGAACAGTGACCGTCGTCACCGCCACTACCAACGGCGCCGCGGCCTGGAAGTCGTTCGATTACTGGGGAATCTCCGGCTCGACCAGGTGAGCCAGCTGCATGAGCGATTCCTGCCAGCCCAGATAACAGGCTTCGGCCGGGATCACCGCCGGCACGCCTTCCTGTACGATGTTCATCTCCGTGCCGCAGGAGACCTTCTTCAACGTGACTGTCACGCGGATCTCGCCGGGCAGGTTCGGATCGTCGAAGCGGTCGGTGTAGCGAATACGCTCGTTCGGTGTGAGCTCGAGATACTCGCCGCCGAACGAGTGGCTGCCGCCGGTGGTGAAGTTCGTGAAGGTCATCCGGAAGCTGCCGCCGACCCTGGCGTCCAGGTGGCGGACCTTGCAGGTGAAGCCGTAGGGCGACAGCCACTTGGCATAGGCGTCGGCGTCCACGAACGCCTTGTAGACCCGGTCAGGCGGGGCCCGCAGCACGCGATGGAGCCGGATCGTGTGGGGTTCAGCGGTCTTTGACA
>Ga0233424_10002628_pt1 | contig 12462 bp, 9 predicted proteins | sample Watercolumn_Towu_FD_181011 | JGI IMG/M metagenome (GOLD analysis project Ga0233424, IMG submission 181011) | Freshwater microbial communities from Lake Towuti, South Sulawesi, Indonesia - Watercolumn_Towuti2014_125_MG | ecosystem: Environmental > Aquatic > Freshwater > Lake | place: Indonesia...
AGTTTTGAAAGATAGGCGAGAATGCTGGCATGGATACTGCTAAGTCGGTTTCATGTTTTTGTCCTTGTTTTTCATTAGGTTACAGTTTATATTATAACACAAACTTCTTAACTTAACGACATTGGGAACGACCTGGGGTCCGCGCGGACAAACGCCGGTCATCAAAGACAGCGGCGGACGCTTTGGCTTTAAGCTCATCAGCGCGGTTTCCGCTCGCGGCGACCTGCACTTTGACGTGATTGAGGGGAGCATGGACGCCGAGAAATTCATCGATTTCCTTCGGAAATTACGCCAAGATGCGGGTTGTCCCGTCGTCGTGATAGCGGACAACGCCCGTTACCACCACAGCAAAAAAGTGCAGGCGTTTCTGGAAGCCCAAGTGGGCCAAATTATGATGGCCTTTCTGCCGGCCTACTCGCCAGAACTGAATCCCGACGAACAAGTTTGGAATCATGCCAAAGCGGAAGTCGGCAAGCATCCCATCAAACGCAAGCTTGAAATGGAAGCCCTCATTCTCTCCGCCATGCGCTCTATCCAGCAAAAGGTAGAACTGGTGAAAAGCTTTTTTCAATTGCCTGGCACCTTGTATGCGCAAATGGGAGCGTAGATACTGGTGCGAATACTTATGAAACGATTAATACTTTAACCCCAAAGATCACTCCCTCAGTACCAATCGATGGCCCGAATGGAAAATCAGCATGATCAAACCAAGTACAAACCAATACTTTATCGCCTTTAGATATTTTTCCCCGATAAACTTTTAAAACCTCCTGCTCCATAATACCTATTGGCAGAGTGTCGCCATTTGCGTAAACCAACCCATCATTAATTAGAGTCTGCTCATTTATTACAACCAATTGATTTAAATAATCAATACTGATTATTGCGGTATAATAATGCACGAAAAACAAGCCCTTCTCCTCAAAAGCCGTGCACCTATGATCCGAACCTGTAGCTCGAAACAACTGACCATTGCAGAATTCGACTGGCCCTTTGACTCCACCCTGGATAAACACAATCGCTGGGTCAAATTAAGTCAATGCATCCCTTGGGATGAGCTGGGCGACAGTTATTACCAGGGACTCTCGGCTGAAAGAGGTCGACCCGCCAAAGAGGCTCGCTTAGTGATCGGTGCCGTGATCATCAAACACAAACTGTGTCTTTCAGACGTGGAGACGGTTCAACAAATCCAGGAAAACCCGTATATGCAATACTTTGTAGGTTTGCCAGGCTACCAACAGGAAGAGCCGTTCGCCCCTTCGTTATTCGTTGATATCAGAAAACGCATGGGAGCCACGGTATTTGATGCGTTTCATCGCGCCATTATTGATGCGCATGAGGGCGAAAAGATCAAAAAACAGCCCAAACCCGAACCTCAAGCCGCCGAGTCTGAAACCGGGGAAGAGCGGGCGGCAGGCTAGCCAAGAGGAGGCAGCGCCACCGCTCGCAGAGCCAACCCATCAAGGTAAATTAATTTTAGATGCAACGGTGGTTGAGCAAGCTATCCGTTATCCCACGGATTTGAGTCTGCTGAATGAAGCCCGTGAATTCAGTGAACTGATCATCGACACGCTCTGCGCCAACCTGAACGTGGATCAAAAACCCAGAACCTATCGTAAGAAGGCCCGAAAAGCATATCTGGCCATCGCGAAACAAAAGCGTCCCGGCGCCAAAACGCTGCGCCGAGGCATCAAACAACAACTGCAGTATCTGCGCCGCAACCTGGGGTACATCGAGCAGCTGTTGGTAACCGTTCCGGAAGGCACGCCACTACCGATGCCCGGTTGGTTACTGCATCGTTATTGGGTGATTCAACCTCTGTATCAACAGCAATGGGGTATGTATCAAACCCAAACACGCCGCTGTGACCATCGCATCGTCAGTATCAGCCAGCCTTATGTGCGCCCGATGGTGCGCGGCAAACTGGACAAACCGGTTGAGTTTGGCGCCAAGCTGAGTGTCAGCCTGACCGGTGATGGTTTGGCCCATGTGGACCATCTGCGCTGGGATGCGTTCCATGAAGGGCTGGATTTGGCTTCCCAAGTCGAAGCTTACCGGAACCGATATGGCCACTATCCAGAACGCGTGTTGGCCGATCCACTCTATGGCACGCGCGCTAATCGGGAGTACCTCAAACAACGCGGCATCCAGTTTGCCGGAAAGCCGCTAGGACGTCCGAAACAAGAGACCGATGCCAACCGGGAACAGTTGAAGCAAGCCAAAGCCCAACGAAGACAGGACTATTTGCAACGCATCCCCATTGAAGGCAAAATCGGCCAGGGTAAAAATGGTTACCGGCTCAACTACATTAGAGCCAAGCGCACCGATACCTCATTCGCCTGGATCAACAGCATCTTCTTGGTCATGAACCTATTGATCCTACAAAGGATCTTTTTTGTCCTTTGTAAAAGCAGCCCAGCAGGCTTTATCGCATTGTTGAAACAAACTCTGAAACCGTTACTTTTTAATTTCGGCTTCAACTTCAACGGGTCTGCTCGTTTTGTGAATTACGAGTGCTGATTTACTGAGCAGACTCTAATTATCTTTACCCTTAAAACCCTGCCTATAAAAGCTGTATCTGTTTCGATAGCTACCCGATTATAAAATTCTTGCTCGGGCACGTTAGCTAGTTTTGCATAGACAGGATTTAAGTTAAGAAAAAGCACCCCCAAAAGTAGTAGCTTTACCATAGGATTATTTGTTCGTAAAAGTCATCATAATTAGGATGTGGTTTTGGATATTTTCCCCTAAGTTGATCTGGTGTAGGGGGTGTGCCGCCGAATAAACCATATTCGAATATCCGCGCATTATCCTCATCATAATTGAAAGGAGGTGAATGTGAGACTTCATGACCAATTGTGCTTTCAAGAGGGCCGCAAGCCTTTTTATTAAACGCGCCAGGTAAATAGATAGTCCCCTTTAAGTTGTTTACCCCACAATTACCTTCTAGGATAGTGGGTGGTTCACAGTCAAAAGTAGTATTGTCCAATACCTCCGAAAACGCCCCGCCTACTCCCCCTATATCAGCTTTTTCTTGTGCAACAGGGCATGCGTTTTCAATTTTTTTAGCTTTTTTAGGGCTGCAATTGATTATCTTAAACAGGCCCAACGGATCAATGGCATTGACCGGATTCCCATTGACATAGCTGTATATGTTTTAAGGCTTCTTTTCCAAAATTTGTTCCTTAAACAGTTTCTCCACATGTTTATTGTGCTCTTCAAGCATTTTGGACAAAACTTCATTCATAGGATTACAAGTCTTCCATTCATAAAGGTCATATCCTTTATCAAAGTGATCCATAGTTTCTTTATTGAGCTTTCCTACTACCGATTTATCTACTTCAATTTGGCCAAATGTATTTAAGAAGTAAATTTTCTTGTTAAAATTTACTGACATTCTAATATTTTCAAAAAATAGTTCTTCAGTATTTAGTTTTGAATTCTCTAACAAATTTTTAAAATAGCTATTTTTAATTACCATTTTGCCGCCCTGCTTACCTCCTTGGAAATCTTTTTTTAAGACAGGTAAATAAGTTTGGGTGCTAAAAAGTTTAAAATATACTACTGATGTATCGGGTAAATCGCAGGCTACTGCTTGGGAAGTTACCCATAAAAATATAGCAATACAATATCGTAAGGAAAATAATATCTTCATGGATAGGTTGTCCTCCGTGGCAAGCCAAGTTCGTCTCTAATTGGATTTTCAGCACCATTTACAGTGTCCATTGAGTATTCTGGCGCTGTCCCATCAGTAAGTCCTGTAGCTGCATGTCCTACCTCATGGCCTAAAACAATTACTGATGGTGCAGCTTGGGGGCCAATTTCTGTATTAACAATAGGATGATAATTAGGGTCAGCAACAATAGTTTTAAAACCATCGTTATAAGAAGCTCTATCTCCTCTCTGGATAAAGTTATCGGTTTTATCCGTGATTAAATATCTTTCTGGACTATTTTCTAATGTTTCGCAAAACCCATTCCCAGTCTTTGTTTTTTTCAATTTTTTATATACTTCTCTGAGCCTTGCAGTTGCACTCTTTGTTGAACCATTGATTTCTACTAATAAACCCAACGGATCGACCGCATTTACCGGGTTCCCATTGACATAGGTATAAATATTAAAGCCCCATAGAGCTTATAAATCAGCGCACCTTTTCACGTTTTAAAATTTTGAAAGTTTTTGCGTCTACTACGTAATGAATGCCACCAAAGTAATCTGGCGCTCCTGGCCTCATTGTTGGCCCAACACCAACTTTATAACCGTCATTAACAGGCTCCACATAAAAATCATAATTATTGATATTGGATAAATATCTGGACTCATCATTATCGCCTTTGAACTTAGCTAATTCGTTTTTAAGATCCTGTTCGTAAACTGCTTGCGCTGCTTTAAAGTAGTTACCTTTAATCAAAATGGCATCACACTCTAGCGATAACTTGTAGCACTGTCCGGGCGTACTCTTTTTTGCGTCGTCAGCAAAAATAACTCTAGGCAGAAATATCACCAAGAAAATTGCAGAAAAAAAGAAAGTTTCAATGTAAAAATTTAATTTTTTCAAACTTATCACATTTCCTCCTTGTTAATGCGTTGGCCCAGGGCAGCAAGTTCCAGTTTGTAAAGTTGTAACTGGTCCTTTACCTGAAAGGTTTGGATCAGGATCATACCTTTTTATAAAACCACCTGGCGTACCAAGAAAGCTAGGAACTCCACGAAAATCAGCTTGAAAAACATCTGACGGAATTCCTCTCGAAAAATCATCCTCAGTGGAAGTCGTAGTGCATTGTCCGTGAGTATGGTAAAAGGCTGCGGCAGATTGAGGCCCATTGGGTGGGTAGCTTGGACGGGATGTCGTTATGTCTGCACCTGAAGAATTTGGAACTGTAGCGTAAAATTTTGAAGGGTCCTGACCTTGAGCTTGGCCTTGATAGACGCTGCCTGCCCATTCTCTAGGGTCACCCTGATAAGGCCCTGGCCCATTCGTCCATCCCGAACCGTAAACCCAATTTATTGCATCCATTGCAGCGGCATTGGGTGACGTATACGGATCACCTGGCTTTAAACCCAAAGGATCAATGGCATTCACAGGGTTTCCCCCGACATAGGTATAAGTATTAATGCCGCCCGCCAGGCCAATCGGGTCGCTCTGATCGTATCCACCTACAGCGGGGTTATAATACCTCGCCATGTTGTAATGCAGTCCGGTTTCGGGGTCATAATACTGGCCGGGGAACCGCAGGTTAAAGACAAAGTCGCCCAGACTGGACGGATTTTGATTCGGCAGATTGTTGCCGAAGGCTTCCGATTCCCAAGTCCACAGCACTTTATTATCGCTGGGCCGGGTGATCTTCCGGGGTGTCGCCAGATGGTCGCTATGAATGTAGAAGCTGTCGACCAGGGTACTTTGCGTGGCGTTGGGTTTTAGCACAGCGATTGGTATATTGCCCAGCCAGACCGTTTCCTGGATCAGTTGCCCGGTGGCAGTGTATTCACCGGCCAGTTGGCCTTGGCCGTCATAGGCGAAGTTTGTGGTGGTTCCATTGACGGTTTTGCTGATGCGTTGGCCCAGAGCGTTGTAGACGTAAGTCGCGTTTAGGTTCGTGGCCGTAGCACTGATGCGTCGGCCTTGGGCGTTGTAGCTGAATGTAATGGTACCGTCACTGGTGAGGTTACCGCTGGCGTCGTAACTGTAATTGACCGTTTGTGTGCTGATTTTTTGTTGCAGCTGATTGCTGCCCGGATCGATATTGAGTGTTTCGGTGGTACTGCTGTTCAGGATTTTACTGGTGCGATTGCCACTCAGGTCATAGGCATAGTCGAACTGACTCGGCGTGAAGTGGCCTTTCTGCTGACTTATCAGCCGACCCAGGCCGTCATAGTGGTAGGTTTGGTCAAGATTAGGATCGATATCATCGATAATGCCGGTGATCCGGCTGGCGGCATCGTAACGGTAGTTACGAAGTGACGGCAGCAGGCTTTGGCCATCGACCCCCAAACTGATGGCCACCGGACGTCCGGCCAGGTCATAAAATCGTTCACTGGTGCTGCCATTGCTCCAGGTCCAACTCTTGATTTGGTCATCCGGTTCATAGGTGATCTGCGTCATCAAAGGTTGGCCGTTGAATGTCAACGATTGTAGCCGATCATTCAACCACACAGTGCCAATCGTTTGGCCGCTCGGTGTCGTGGTTTGATCTAATTGGCCGGCACTATTGTAGTGGTAACCGCTGTTGAGTGTGACGGTGCCCGTGGTTTGGGTTTTGCTGGTGATCCGGCCATGACTGTCGTAGCTGAAGCTAAGACTATTACCGGCATTGGACAGATTACAGAGGCGGCCAATACCATTCGTGCAGTTATCCCAGCCATAGGTGATGGTTTGGTCTTCATAAACCACCTGGGTGAGTCGATTTTGACTGTCGTAGCTGTAGCTGGAAAGTTTGCCCCGCGCATCGGTGCGGGTAAGGAGATTACCAGCGTCATCATACGTGTTTTGAGTAAGGCCGGTATCCGGACTGGTCTGGCTTAAGACATTACCCAGATTATCCACCTGATACTGCGTGGACAGGTTACGCGGATCGGTGATCTGGGTGATGTGTCCCAAGGGGTCATAAACGGTATCGATTTGACCTTGCGTGCTGCCGATAACGGTAGGATGTGGTTCCAGTTGCTGGATGGCTTGATCGAGGCTATCGTAGATAATCTGGCGTTTGTTGCCTACAGGATCGGTCACTTGCGTCAGATTGCCGTTCGGATCGTATTGATACGTACTAACGGCCGGGGCGGAAAACTCGGCAAACAGGTTTTGAGTCTGGTTTAGAGTGACAGTACAGGGGGTGATCGTGCCGGAACATGCGCCGAGCCAGCCTTGGAAAGTTGAACCGGTAGCAGGGCTTGCCGTCAACGTAACAACACTATTTGCAGTAAAGCCAAACGAGCAGGTCTGCCCACAGCTGATTCCGACAGGCGAACTGGTGACGGTGCCTGTTCCCGAGCCGGTGACAGTGACATGGAGTGTTGTTTGTAAGGAAAAACTGGCGCTGACAGTTTGCGCCTGACTCATCGTCACGGTACAGGAACTGGTTGTGCCCGTGCAAGCGCCCGTCCATCCGGTAAACGTGGATCCTGCATTAGCCGCCGCTGTTAAGGTGATGCTGCTGTTCAGGTTGAAACTGGCAGAACAGGTGGCGCCGCAGTTAATGCCGGCCGGTGAACTGGTAATGGTGCCTGTGCCGGTGCCAGACTGAGTAATGGTTAAAGCTACAGTGGCAGGAACAAATGTGGCCGTGACTGCTTTTGCAGCGCTCATAGTTACGGTACAGGTACTCGTTGTGCCCGTGCAAGCGCCAGACCAGCCGCTAAAGGTCGATCCAGCCGTAACAGCCGCGGTTAAAGTAACGCTGCTGTTTTGGTTGAAACTGGCGGCACAGGTGGCACCACAGTTAATGCCGGCCGGTGAACTGGTCACTGTGCCGGCACCGGTACCGGATTTGGTCACAGTCAGTTGCACTGGAACTGCGGAAAAGCTGGCGGTGACCGCTTTTGCGGCACTCATCGTCACGGTACAGGTACTCGCCGTGCCGGTACACGATCCTGACCAGCCACTGAAAGTGGATCCTGCCGTAGCCACTGCTGTTAAGATGACACTGCTGTTTTTGTTGAAATTGGCGGCACAGGTGGCACCGCAGTTAATGCCGGCCGGTGAACTGGTCACCGTGCCGGCACCGGTACCGGATTTGGAGATAGTCAGTTGCACAGGAATTGCGGCAAAGCTGGCGGTGACCGCTTTAGCAGCACTCATGGTAACCACACAGGTGGTTGCCGTGCCGGTACAGGCACCCGTCCAGCCACTGAAGGTCGAACCGGCAGTGGCCGTGGCAGTGAGGGTTACCGAGGTGTTTTGTTTAAATTTGACCGAACAGGTAGTGCCGCAGTTAATCCCGGCCGGTGCGCTGGTAACGGTACCTCCCCCAGTGCCCGTTTTGGTAACGGTCAAAACTTTGGTGGGGGTAAAATTGGCGGTTACGCTCCTGTTTGTTGTCATGACTACAGTACAGGACGTTGCCGTGCCGGTACAAGCGACAGACCAGCCACTAAAGGTTGAGCCAGCAGCCGGCGTGGCGGTGAGCACTATGCTGGGCGATGTTCTAGCATATGATGCACTGCAAGTCGTGCCACAATTGATGGCGGCTGGATTACTGGTTACCGTACCACTACCGGTACCCGTTTTTGTCACCGTTAGCGTGCCAGCGGCATACCCCAGCATCGGCATTAAAACGAGGCCCAAGAGTGACCACCAGCATAAAAGATTAACTTTTGACGTTGATTTCATCAGAATCTCCTTATTGTGACAAAATCAAATTTTGCAGTCGGGACAGCGAGTCATACACCCGACTTTGGCTGCGGACCAATTGGCCGTTGGGATCGAACACCTCGTCCTTGGTTCGCTTGCCTCTATTATCCAGGGTATAACTGCGGGAATTGCCCAGCTGGTCTTTGACACCGAGTAAGCGATGAGCATTATCATAAGTATAAGCCAGATAAGCGCCATTGGGCTGAGTGACTCGAGTCAGCTGTCCGACCGGATCATAACTATAAGTGGTTAGTTCGCCACCGACGTCCATAGAAATAAGTCGCTGACGCACATCGTAGACCATGATCTGTGTTAGCCCATTCGGATCAGTAATGACTTCCGGATACCCATGCGCGGAATAACGGGTAAAGCTGGTTACATGGCCCAGTGCACTAGTGATCTGCTTCAGTTGGCCGCGGCAGCCAAAGTGGCCGCCGATACAGGCCGCATCTTCAGGATAATAGTCTGTAGTTATCAGATCAGGCACGTCCGTGCGCGGGCCATCTTCAACCTTTTGTACTAAAAGGCCAGTGGTTGAATACGTATAAGCCGTTGTCCAGGTCCGTGTCTTGTTGGTGACTAAATCCTTAAGGCTTTTCAGGGTGATGTGGCCTTTCGTATCGTAGGTGTACGCGGTCTCTAAGCCCGGTTCAGTGATTTTTGTCGGCAAACGGAAAGTCGGATGCCATTCGGTGGTAATAGTTCGCGTTTGGGGGGTGTTGGCGCCTGCTGCGGTTAAACCTTCAGTGCGACTGATCTCAAGGTTACGGATTAAATCATAACTATAAGTGGTTTGATTGCCGTTGAAGTCGATTTTACTCGTAATATTGCCGTTAGTATCATAAGTGAAGGCAGCACTACAGCCGTTGCAGGGTTGGCCGATGATGCCAGTATTCTTGACCACACCCTGTAATGTACTGAAGGCGTAGGTGCGGTTGACACCGAGGGTATCGGTCACGCTCGTGAGGCTGTCACCATTGGCATCCGGTGCCGTATAAGCAAGGCCAATATGGTCGATGCCGCTACCAAAGGAACCATGCTCGGATGAGGTGGCACGCCCGGCGGCATCATAGGTCCAGCTTGCATAACGAGCGCCGTTTTCATCGATGATGCCAGTGAGCGCATGTGTATAGCTGACACCAATATTAGGTGTCGGCGAGACATTTCCAGCCTCACCATACAAATAGGTTTTCTTTTTACCATCGGGATAGGTGACGCTAAGAAGGTTGCCGCCTGGAGCGGGCCCACTGTAAGTGTAGACATAAACCGCATCGGAAGGATCGGTCATCGTGTTGACTCTTGATGATCCATCGTAGGTAAAGTTAAGTTTACGACCTGAAGCGTCTACAACGCTAATTAAAAGCCCTTCGATACGAGCTACCGTAGGCGGTGTAATAACTGGACAACTTGCTGAAAGAATTTTGCAGCTATACGTTAAGACCTGGCTTAGCCCTTGAGTGTTAGAAATGTAAAGCAGTTTACCACTCGCATCATAGGTTTCAATTTCATCAAGTTCATTAATATAAGTCCATCCTGTCACATTTTGTGCTGCATCTGTCTGCTGAATTAATGTGCCATTTACTTGGGCGTCTCCTTTCCAAGCTCCATTGATTAATTTGAAGTAGTGCGCATTGCCTCCATGTCGCATTACCATTGCCGTACTGATTGTGCCATTGGTATTCGCCTCTATATAGCGATCATAAAAACCCGTCCAGTAGTCACTAAAGCTGCCTTTAACCATAGCATTACTGTTATAGGCTCGCTCCAGTTGTAATGGGTACGAGCCACTACCTACATAATCTAGCTCACGCTGATATTTGTTACCCGTCCCAGCATTGCAAGGGTTGGTTCCGGCGCAAGTATCTGGCATGCTATTATTTTCAGGCGGATATTCACTATTTGTTGTATAGCAGTCTCCGCCACGGGCTTCAGAACCGGCAGGGCACGTTACTTTTGCGTAAGCTTTATAAAAAGCTCTAGTATCACCTGTGACAGGTGGGCCAGGCGGCATACCTTGAGGATACCAGTAATATGAAACACAGCTACCTGACGTTTGGTTGCCAGAGTAATTGGGGGCATTCCATCCACTATTACCATAACCATAGGTAGCTGCCCAACCATTAATGAGTTCCCATTGATGCCAGCTTTCTTGGCATGCGGCCTCTCCCGAGGCGGCTTGAAGATTAGGTGAGACAGTTGTAGACCAAACTACGCTAGTCGGTGTTGTCGCTGTTGCCGTTGAACCAAACGACATAAGCACGCTTAATAAGAGGATCGAATAAGGAGAGATAGTGAGACGCGAGTTTTTACTTCTTCTTCGGCGTATAGACTCAGGTCTTTTATTGTGCATTTTCGATCCCACTTCTATAACAGTAATCCATTAGTAACCCGGAGAACCGCATCCAGGATAGTTCTAGGCCAGCCTTTATTGAGACTTTTTTCATCATTTTTGTATTGGTCGAGGATGCTATGAGGTCTACTACCGACCATTTTCCACACTTAAAGTAATAGCGATAACTAACCGGCACTTTAGTTTGCTTCTTTCTGTAAATTTTGGGCACAAAAAGCCGGATACCACATCGGTGACATTCACGTTGTCACGCTCGGCAATCCGGCTGTCTTTGTGATTGATGCTAAAGATCCGCGATTTTCCGTCCCTGTCTCACGGCAGGATCGGCCTTATGTTATTATTTCCGTTGACTCACGGGTATCACGAATCCGTTCAGCGTCCTTTCTGCTACTATCGGATAATTCATGTCCCGTTAAGAGGGCATGATCGATGGGTTCTGTTTTCTGAAACCCACTCTGTGCTAAGCGATTAGCTGGGTGAGATTAGAATCAATAAATAAGTTATTGTCAATAAGGCCCTAAAAATATTGTTAACAAGCTTGAGTTGAGTCAGCATAGGTAGCCTAGAATCAGGTTTAGCGATTTAGTCAAATAATTCCAATGTCTGAAATGGCAATCCTGAATGTCAGCTATTATTTACCGTGAAGGGCTGCAGATGGCCGTTCTTTCAAAAATGGTTGATATGAACCACAGTCTGCAATGGAGAAGTATCGTATATTATTGTTTTTTTTATATTTAAATACTTTTTGTTTCCTTTTCTACACAAGACACTACGTGCATTTTTCAAGCTTTGACTGTGTAAGTTTCTTCAACCACATAGCCAAATTTGTTGACAAAGGCCGCCTTTAAAGATATACAATAACATTATGTATATCTAACGAGAGTATCTAAAATGCAAGTCGCTAAATGGGGAAACAGTTTGGCAGTCCGTTTGCCTGCCGCCATCGTCGAGGCGCTTCAGTTGAAAGAAGGCGACGACATCGAAATCCATATCGCCGATGAGCGGGTTTTCGAGCTTGAGAAAAAACCGACCCCGCAAGAATTATTGGCGAGGCTCCGGAAATACCGGGGCCGGTTGCCAGAAGGTTTCAAGTTCGACCGCCTTGATGCCAATGAAGGACGTTAGCTATTTTTTCGACACCAATATTCTGCTCTATCTCTTGTCTGGGGACAATGAAAAGGCTGCCTGTGTTGAAGACATTGTTTCAAAAGGCGGAATTATTAGCGTCCAGGTATTAAATGAGTTTGCCTCGGTCGCCTCACGGAAATTAGGAATGACCTATGCCGAAATACGGGAGTATTTAGTGACTATCCGGGCCATTTGCGATGTCCGGCCGCTGACGGTCGAAACCCATCTCTTGGGCTTGGACATTGCGGAACGGTATGGCTTTTCTTTTTACGACAGCTTGATTGTCGGGGCTGCACTCCTCGCGGATTGTCAAACCTTGTATTCGGAAGATATGCAACATGGCCAAAAAATCGAAAACAGGATGGTGATTGCCAACCCTTTCCTAGTTGAAAATTAAGGCTTCCTGATCATAGACATATCGCTTGTTGCCTATAATTTTTCACTGGATGTAGGTTCTCTATAACGGACTGTCAAAAAATTCTTTTTTAGCCAAATGTGAATGTGACAGTCCGACCCAATATAGTCTTTCCGTCCTGTTTTCAGTGATACTAAGCAAGCTGGCAGGTAGCTGCCAGTGAAAGCAGGACATGCACCTGCGGACTACGAATAGTTCGACCCCAACATTCGATGTTCACGG
>Ga0233424_10002629_pt1 | contig 12462 bp, 8 predicted proteins | sample Watercolumn_Towu_FD_181011 | JGI IMG/M metagenome (GOLD analysis project Ga0233424, IMG submission 181011) | Freshwater microbial communities from Lake Towuti, South Sulawesi, Indonesia - Watercolumn_Towuti2014_125_MG | ecosystem: Environmental > Aquatic > Freshwater > Lake | place: Indonesia...
CCGTTGAAGGCGAGCTGGGCTGCCTGGGCTCCCTGGAGACCGGCAAGGCCGGCGAGGAAGACGGCCACGGCGCCGAGGGCACCCTGGACCATTCCTCCCTGCTCACCGACCCCAACGAGGCCGCCGACTTCGTCGCCAAGACCCACGTGGACGCCCTGGCCATCGCCATCGGCACCTCCCACGGCGCCTACAAGTTCACCCAGAAGCCCACCGGCAAGGTGCTGCGCATCGACCGCGTCAAGGAAATCCACCAGCGCATCCCCAGCGTGCACCTGGTCATGCACGGTTCCTCCTCCGTGCCCGAGGACTGGCTCGCCATCATCAACAGCTACGGCGGCGACATGGGCCAGACCTACGGCGTGCCGGTCAGCGAGATCGTCGAGGGCATCAAGAACGGCGTGCGCAAGGTCAACATCGACACCGACCTGCGCATGGCCTCCACCGGTGCCATCCGCAAGCATCTGGCCGAGAACAAGTCCAACTTCGACCCGCGCAAGTTCCTCAAGGAAGCCACCAAGGCCATGAGCGGCATCTGCTCCGCCCGCTACGAAGCCTTCGGCGCCGCCGGCCAAGCCAGCAAGATCGGCAAGATCTACAACCTGGAAGACATGCAGAAGCGCTACGACAAGGGCGAGCTGGATCCCAAGATCAACTGATATCCGTCCAAAGACAAAAGGCGGCTGCGGCCGCCTTTTGTCTTTGGCGAGTCGTCAGTCGACAGTTTGCAGTCGGCAGACCCCGGGTTTTGCTGCAAACTGCCGACTGCCGACTGCCCACTTGCTTGCCATGACCGACACCCTGTTCGAATCCGCCATCAAGAGCCTGCCCCTGATCCACAAGGGCAAGGTGCGCGACATCTACGCCATCGACGACAGGCGCATGCTCATCGTGACCACCGACCGCCTGTCAGCCTTTGATGTGGTGCTGCCCACGCCCATTCCGGACAAGGGTAGGGTGCTCACTGCCGTAGCCGATTTCTGGTTTCGGAAGCTAGCATCCATCCTGCCCAACCAGTTGACCGGCGACGCGCCGGAATCCGTGGTGGCGCCGGAGGAACGGGATCAGGTGGTCGGCCGCGCCATCGTGGTAAAGCGGCTCAAGGCCCTGCCGGTGGAAGCCATCGTGCGCGGCTACCTGGTGGGCTCCGGCTGGGCGGATTACCAGAACACCGGCAAGGTCTGCGGCATCGCCCTGCCGCCCGGCCTGCGCCAGGCGGACAGGCTGCCCGAGCCCCTGTTCACACCCTCCACCAAGGCCGCCGTCGGCGCCCACGACGAGAACATCGATTTCGCCCGGTGTGAGGCCCTGCTGGGCGCGGACATCGCCGCGCGGGTCCGCAACGCGGCCATCGCTCTTTATAAGGCTGCGGCGGAATACGCCCTGACCCGGGGCATCATCATCGCCGACACCAAGTTCGAGTTCGGGCTGGACGAGCAGGGCACCCTGACCCTCATCGACGAGGTGCTTACCCCGGACTCCTCGCGTTTCTGGCCCGCCGACCAATATGAAGTGGGCAAGAACCCCCCCAGCTACGACAAACAGTACGTGCGCGACTGGCTCACCGCCTCGGGTTGGAACAAGCAGCCGCCCGGACCGGAATTGCCGCCCGAGGTGGTGGCCCGCACCGCCGAGAAATACCGGGAAGCCCTGCGCCGGCTGACCGGCTGATCACACGCCGGGACGGCCTCCCGGCCATGACTTTGTCCGGACGCCATCAGCGTTCCACAGGCTAAAGAAGACTCGCCGTCTGCCGATAAGTCCCAAGCATCGCCCAGGCAGCCACCCTGGCTGGCCGGTGCGCGGTTTATTTCCGGTGGACCAGCTAAGGAAAGCACTATGCGAGTGAACATGCCTGTGACGGGCGTCGAGCGCCAGATGCGGGACGGGGAAACCATCGTTTCCACCACGGATACCCGGGGTGTCATCACCCACGTCAACGATACCTTTGTCGAAATCAGTGGCTTCAGTCGCGACGAATTGTTGGGGGCGCCCCAGAACATCGTGCGCCATCCGGACATGCCCGCCGCCGCCTTCAAGGATCTATGGGACACCATCCAGGCCGGGCGGCCCTGGGTTGGTCTGGTCAAGAACCGCTGCAAGAACGGCGACCACTACTGGGTCGAGGCGCACGTCGCTCCGATCCGGCAGAGCGGCCAGGTCACCGGTTTTCTCTCGGTGCGGCGCAGGCCGGGCCGTGACCAGGTTGCCCAGGCGGAGACCCTGTACCGGGCGCTCAACGAGGGCAAGGCCAAGTCCCTGCATCCCGGCGGCATCAAGGCCATCCTCAACCGCCTGACCATCAAGCAGCGCCTGGCCGGCATCATGGGCCTGGTGGTGGCCATGATCCTGGTGGGTACCGCCATCGGCGTGGGTGGTATCTCGGTCACCAACAAGGACATGGAGACCCTGTACCAGACGCGCCTGGAGCCCATCCGCATCATCGGCCAGGTGGTGCGCCTGATGAGCGAGAACCAGACCCAGGTGGCGCTGAGCGTGCAGCATGATCCCGCCAGTTCCTTCGCTGCCCTGCACGACCATCCCGTCGACAAGCACACCAGCAACGTCATCGCCAATCGCGACAAGATCACCGCCCTGTGGGAGGAGTACAAGGCCATCCAGTTACCGAAGGCGGCGACCGAGGCCGCCGCCGTCTTCGCCGAGGCGCGCACCCGCTATGTGCAGGAGGGCCTGCAGCCGGCCATGCAGGCGGTCAAGGAGGCGAACTACAAGGCGGCGACCCAGGTCCTGCTGACCAAGGTCAATCCCCTGTACATCGACGCCCGCGACAAGATGGAAAACCTGCGCATGGTGCTGCAGAACCAGGCCAAGGCGGATTACGAAGCGGCCAACGCGCGCTATCGCATGCTGCTCATCGTCGGCCTGAGCGGCATGGGCCTGGGCATCCTGCTCGCCATCTGGTTCGCCTGGCTGTTGGTCCGCGACATCGTGCGTCCCCTGGACCGCACCATTGGCTACTTCCAGCAGATCGCCGAGGGGCGCTACGACAACCACATTGCCATCGACCGCCATGACGAGGTCGGCCAGGTATTGGAGGCGCTGGAATCCATGCAGACCAAGCTGGGCTTCGACGTGGCCGAGGCCAAGCGCATCGCTGACGAGAACCTGCGCATCCGCCAGGCCCTGGACAGCGTGTCCACCAATGTGCGCATCGCCGACAAGGACGGCCGCGTGTTCTACGCCAACAACGCCCTGCTGGACACCCTGAGGCGCACCGAGAAGACCATCCAGAAGACCATCCCATCCTTCGCCGCCGACAAGTTCATCGGCTCCTCCATCGGCGTCTTCTATCCCGATCCCCAGGCCGCCCTGAACCGGTTGGCGGCCCTGCAGGAGGCGGCACGGTCGGAGATCGTGATCGGCGAGCGGCTCTATGCGCTGACCACCAACCCGATCTTCAATGCCGCCGGCGAGCGCCTGGGTTCTGTGGGCGAGTGGCGCGACCGCACCGACGAGGCGGCGGCGGAGAAGGAAATCGCGCAGATCGTGCATGCCGCGGCCTCTGGTGATTTCAGCCAGCGGCTGGACAAGAGCGGCAAGGACGGTTTCTTTCTGCAACTGGCCGAAGGCATCAACCGGCTGGTGGAGACCAGCGAGCGCGGCATGCACGACGTCGCCCGCGTCCTGAAGGCGCTCTCGCAGGGCGACCTCACCCAGCGCATCGAAGGCGACTACCAGGGTCTGTTCGGGCAACTGAAGGACGACACCAACGCCACCAGCGAACGCCTCAGCGAAATCGTCACCCAGATCCGCGAAGCCACCGACGCCATCAACACCGCCGCGCGCGAGATCGCCAGCGGCAACGCCGACCTCTCCGCGCGCACCGAAAGCCAGGCCAGCAGCCTGGAAGAGACCGCCAGCTCCATGGACCAGTTCACCAGCACCGTGAAGCAGAACGCCGACAACGCCAGGCAGGCCAACCAGCTTGCCCGCGGCGCCTCCGACATCGCCGTCAAGGGCGGCGACGTCGTCGGCCAGGTGGTGCACACCATGGGCGCCATCGCCGACAGTTCGAAGAAGATCGCCGACATCATCAGCGTCATCGACGGCATCGCCTTCCAGACCAACATCCTCGCCCTCAACGCCGCCGTCGAAGCGGCCCGGGCCGGCGAACAGGGCAGGGGCTTCGCCGTGGTGGCCGGCGAAGTCCGCAGCCTGGCGCAAAGGAGTGCCGCCGCCGCCAAGGAGATCAAGGGCCTGATCAGCGACTCCACCGACAAGGTCACCGACGGCTACAGGCTGGTGGAACAGGCCGGCGGCACCATGGACGAGATCGTCAACGCCGTGAAGCGGGTGACCGACATCATGGGCGAGATCAGTGCCGCCAGCACCGAGCAGAGCCAGGGCATCGAACAGGTGAACCAGGCCGTTGCCCAGATGGACGAGACCACGCAGCAGAACGCGGCGCTGGTGGAAGAAGCGGCGGCGGCGGCGGAATCCCTGCAGGACCAGGCCGGCAGCCTGGCGCAGGCGGTGGCGGTATTCAAGCTGGAAGGCGGTGGCGGGCGCATCAACGCCCCGGCCTTGCCGGCCCGGCGCGCGCCGGCCGAACGTGCCACCCTGCCCGGGCCCGAGCGCGCCATGCGCAAACTCTCTCCCAGCACCCACGCCGGACCGGACGATGAGTGGGAGGAGTTCTGAGTTCCGTTCGCCTTAAACCCTGTCGCCCCCTATACTGCCGGCGGGAGTCGGCCAGACAGCCGCCGCGCGGGTGACCGCGCGGAGGAAAGTCCGGGCTCCACAGGGCAGGATGCCAGGTAACGCCTGGGCGCCATAAGCCGGGGACGCGAGTCTTCGGCCCAAAGCGACGGACAGTGCAACAGAAACATACCGCCGATGGCAAACCGCAAGGTTTGATCAGGCAAGGGTGAAATCGTGCGGTAAGAGCGCACGGCCGCGCCGGCAACGGCCGCGGCGGGCAAACCCCATCCGGAGCAAGGCCAAATAGGCAGACGTTGAGGCGGCCCGCCGAGTCTGCGGGTAGGCTGCATGAGGCGACGGGCGACTGTCGTCCCAGATGAATGGCTGTCCACGACAGAACCCGGCTTATCGGCCGGCTCCCGCTTTCCCCCATTCGCATTTCCCGACTCTACCCGGCGGCGTTCGGCCGGAATAAACCCCACTTTGCCCCACTACTTAATGTGTAACTTTAAGTTACGCACTTATCACACGAATAAGAAAGCACATTTTGTATTCCTCACGGTTTTGTAAGTCTTTGAACGCATTGAAAAATTTTGCTTTCTCGGCTTGACGGTGGGGAATTGTGTTCTCTATAGTGGGAAGAAGTGGGAGATCGTGTGGCCGTGTGTCGGCCAGTGCACCACGGAGGAGAGAAAAGGGATGTTTCGCGGATCGACGCTGCTGGCGCTGGACGGGAAGGGACGCTTGTCCGTTCCGGCGAAGTATCGCGAGCGCCTGGCCGCGCAATGCGGGGGGCATCTCATGCTCACCGTCGACCCCACCAACGGTTGCCTGTTGCTCTACCCCTATCCCGAATTCGAAACGCTGGAGCGCCAGATCAACGGCCTGCCCGGTTTCAACCCGCTCACCCAGCAGTTGAAGTTGCTGGTGATCGGCTCGGCCGAGGAGGTGGAACCGGATGGTGCCGGGCGCATCCTGATCCCCCCCGTGCTGCGCAAGTTCGCCAAGCTGGAGAAAGGCGTGATGCTGGTGGGGCAGGGCAACAAGTTCGCGGTCTGGAGCGAGGCAGCATGGCAGGCCAGGCTGGATGCCGCAGCGCAGTTGCCGGAAATGCTGTCCGCCGCCGCCGGGAACGGCACCCTGCCCGAGGAGCTCAAGGGCTTCTCGTTGTGACCGGCGGCCATGTTTCCGTCCTGCTGGAAGGCGCGATCGAGGCGTTGGCGGTGCGTCCGGACGGCATCTACGTGGACGCTACCTTTGGGCGTGGCGGCCACAGTCGGGCGATCCTGGCGCAGCTCGGCCCCGACGGGCGCCTGCTGGCCCTGGACCGGGATCCGGCGGCCGTGGCCGAGGCGCAGCGCTGGGAGGACCACCGTTTCAGGATCTTCCATGCCGCTTTCTCCCGGCTGGGTGAGGCCTTGGCGGAATGCGGCATCGAAGGCGTCGATGGCGTGCTGTTCGATCTGGGGGTGTCCAGCCCGCAGCTGGACGAGGCAGAGCGGGGTTTCAGTTTCCGTTTCGATGCGCCGCTGGACATGCGCATGGACACCAGCCGCGGCATGACCGCCGCGGAATGGCTGAATCAGGCGTCGGAAGAGGAGATTGCACACGTTGTCCGGGACTATGGCGAAGAGCGGTTTGCTCGGCAGGTTGCGCGCGCGCTTGTTAAAGCGCGCGCGGTCGCGCCGATCCAGACCACCCGCCAGCTTGCCGGCTTGGTCGCCGGCGCCGTGCGCACCCGCGAGCGGGGGCAGGACCCGGCGACGCGAACCTTTCAGGCTGTGCGGATTTTCATTAACCGCGAGCTTGAGGAAATCGAAGCGGCATTGCCGCAGGCGCTGGACCACCTGAAACCGGGGGGACGGCTGGTGGTAATCAGTTTTCATTCATTGGAAGACCGGATGGTGAAGCGGTTCATGCGCGCAGAAGCGGAAGGCGAACGGATCCCCCCGGAGATCCCCGTTCTCGCCCACGCTCTGCGTGGTGGTCGCTTGGAACTGGTGGGCAAGGCGCGCCGGGCCGGCGCCGAGGAATGCGCCGTCAACCCGCGCGCCCGCAGCGCGGTGATGCGCGTCGCCCAGAGAAGCGCCGCGCCGGGCCGGGAAAGCGCCCACAGGGAGGCGGCATGGTCAAGCTGAATCTGCTGCTCGCCCTGGTGCTCGTCGCTTGCGCCCTCTCCGTCGTCTCCGCGCGCCACCAGGCGCGCAAATTGTTTGTGGCGCTCCAGTCCGAGCAGGCTCGCGGCCGCGACCTGGACGTCGAGTGGGGTCAGTTGCAGCTGGAAATTTCCACCTGGCTGATGCACAACCGGGTGGAGGAGGTGGCGCGTGGACGCCTGCAAATGACCATCCCGGCACCCTCGCGCATCTACGTGCTGCGCCAGGACGCGACCTCCGAATCCCGAGCGGGGACGGCCCACTGATGCGGCCTCGCGGCGCCCATCCCCTCTTGCACCTGGACCTGCAGCGCTGGCGCATGCGCCTGACCCTGGCGCTGCTTTTCGGCGGCTTCGCCGCGCTCTCGGTGCGGGCGATCTATCTCCAGGTCTGGCAAAGCGAATTCCTGACCGACCAGGGCGAGAAACGGGTCCAGCGCATCGCGCCGATTCCCGCCTATCGCGGCATGATCACCGACCGGCGCGGCGAGCCCCTGGCGGTGAGCACGCCGGTGGAGACCCTGTGGGCCAACCCGCGCGAGGCCGAACCCGGCGCCGCACAGATACAGTCCCTGGCCCATATCCTGGACAAGAACCCGGACCAGCTTGCCAAGCTGTTCGCCGATAAATCCAAGGCCTTTGTCTACATCGAGCGCCTGGTGGAGCCACCCAAGGCAGCCCAGGCCAAGGCGCTGAAAATCGCCGGCCTGCACAGCAAGCCCGCCTACCGCCGCTACTACCCTGCCGGAGAAGTCACCGCCCATGTGCTGGGCATCACCAACGTCGAGGACAATGGGCAGGAAGGCCTGGAACTGGCCTATCACTCCTGGCTGACCGGGGAGCCCGGCGCCCAGCGGGTGGTGAAGGACCGGCCCGGCAACGTCGTGGAAATCCTGGAGCGCCTCAAGGCGCCCAAGCCCGGCCGCGACCTGGCCCTGTCCCTGAACCAGCACATCCAGTACCTGGCCTACCGCGAACTGTCCGACGCGGTCGCCCGCCACCATGCCAAGGCCGGTGCGGTGGTGGTGCTGGACGCCCGCACCGGGGAAATCCTCGCCCTGGCCAACACGCCCAGCTTCAACCCCAACAGCCGCGCCACGTTCGAGGCGGCGCGGCTGCGCAACCGCGCGGTCACCGACACCTTCGAGCCGGGCTCGACCATGAAGCCCCTGTTCGTGGCCGCCGCCCTGGACGCCGGCACAGTCCGTGCAGAGACGCGCATCGACACCGGCCCGGGCTGGTTCATGGTCGGGGACAAGAAAATCACCGACACCCACCCCAAGGGCATCATGTCCGTATCCGACGCAGTGCAGGTCTCCAGCAACGTGGCGCTGGCCAAGATCGCGCTGGACATGCGCAGCGAGGACTACTGGCGTCTGCTCACCCACGCCGGCCTGGGTGCGCCGCCCAAATCCGGCATGCCCGGCGAGGTCAGCGGCCGCCTGCGCCCCTACAACAGCTGGCGGCCCATCGAGAAGGCCACCATGTCCTTCGGTCACGGCCTGTCCCTCAGCCTGCTGCAGTTGGCGCGCGCCTATACCGCCTTCGCCAACGAGGGGGTCATGCCCAATCTCACCGCCCTGCGCCGGGAAGGTGCCGCCAGCGGGGTCCGGGTGATGAGCGCGGAAACCGCCCGCTCGGTCCTGGGCATGCTGGAACGCGTCACCCAGGATGGCGGCACGGCGCCCATGGCACGGGTGGCGGGCTACCGGGTGGCCGGCAAAACCGGCACTGCGCACAAGTTCATCGACGGCAGCTATGCCGGCAGCCGCTACGTCAGCTCCTTCGTCGGCCTGGCCCCCGCCTCCGACCCGCGCCTGGTTGTGGCGGTGATGATCGACGAGCCGGGTGGGCGGGAATACTACGGCGGGCTGGTGGCCGCCCCGGTGTTCTCCCGCGTCATGAGCGGCGCCCTGCGCTTTATGGCACTGCCCCCCGATGCGCCTTTCGACCAAGGCAGCGCGCCCCCCGGCGCCGCCCCCGTCGTGCCGGAGTCGGTATGAGCGCGCTTCCGGACATGCTCCCCTACCGGGCGTTGGCCACCGACCTGCGTGCCCTCGCCCCTGTCGCCCGCGGCATCACCGCCGACAGCCGCAAGGTCGGTCCCGGCGACATTTTCCTGGCCCATCCCGGCAAGGTGCATGACGGCCGCGCCCACATCGCCCAGGCCATCCATGCCGGCGCCGCCGCCGTGGTCTGGGAGCCCGAGGGTTGGGCCTGGGATGAGGGCTGGCACGTACCTCACCTGCCCCTGGCCGGCTTGACCGGGCGCGCCGCGTTGCTGGCCGCCGCCTGGCATGGCGAACCGTCGGCAGCCTTGTGGATGGCCGGGGTCACCGGCACCAACGGCAAGACCTCGGTGGCCCACTGGCTGGCCGCCGCCCGAACCGCCCTGCACCACAAAACAGCCACCATCGGCACCATCGGCAACGGCTTCGTCGATGCCGATGGCCAGGTGGCGGGTGAACTCGCCCACGCCAGCCACACCACGCCGGACGCCGTTTCCCTGCAGGGCCTGCTGGCCGGCTATCGCGACGCCGGCGCCACCGGCGTGGCCATGGAAGTGTCCTCCCATGGCCTGGACCAGGGCCGGGTGGAAGGCGTGGCCTTCGATGTGGCGGTATTCACCAATCTGTCGCGGGACCACCTGGATTACCACGGCGACATGGCCAGCTATGCCGCGGCCAAGTCGCGCCTGTTCCACTGGCCCGGGCTGGCATGGGCGGTACTCAACGGCGACGACGAGCTGGGCGTCGCGCTGGCCGGACAACTGCGCGGCGGCCGCTGCCAAGTGCTCAGCTACGGCCTGAAATCGGGCGAGCTGCGTGCCGAAAAATGCCACGCCAGCCGCCAGGGGCTGCGCCTGGAGATCGTTTCGCCCTGGGGGCCCGGCGAGCTGGTCTCGCCCCTGCTCGGCGAATTCAACGCCTACAACCTGCTCGCCGCCCTGGGCGCCCTGCTGGCCGGCGGCATTCCCCTCGCCGACGCCCTGGGGACCCTCGGCCGGGTGCGGCCCGTGGCCGGCCGCATGCAGCGGGTGGCGGCGGAGGGCGAAGGCCCCACGGTGATCGTCGATTTCGCCCACACGCCGGACGCCCTGGAAAAGGTGCTGCTCGCCCTCAAGCCGCTGACCTCCGGCCGCCTGATCTGCGTCTTCGGCTGCGGCGGCGGCCGCGACACCGGCAAGCGGCCGCTGATGGGCGCGGCGGTGGCGGCGGTGGCGGACCGCGCCATCGTCACCAGCGACAACCCGCGCAACGAGGAACCCGCCCGCATCATCGCCGACATCCTGGCGGGCATGCCGCCCGGCCAGGAAGCCCTGGTGGACCGCCGCGCCGCCATCCTCGGCGCCATCCTCGGCGCCGGCGCGGAGGACATCGTGGTGCTGGCCGGCAAGGGCCACGAGGACTATCAGGAGGTCCAGGGCGTCAAACATCCCTTCTCCGATTTCGCCGAGGCCCGCGCCGCCCTGGGGCAACGCGCCGGCCGCGCGTCCGCAAGGAATGCCCATGCGTCTGTCTGACGCCGCCCGCGCCCTGGACGCCACCCTGAGGGGCGCCGACGTGGAAGTCGCGTCCGTCTCCACCGATACCCGCAACCTGCCTGCCGGTTGCCTGTTCGTGGCCCTCAAGGGGCCGCGCTTCGACGGCCACGCCTTCGCCGCCCGGGCGCTGGAAACGGGCGCCGCCGCCGTCATGGTGGAAGCGGGCGCCAAGCTGGACGTTTCCCCCGCCCTGGTGGTGGAGGACAGCCGCCTGGCCCTGGGCCGCCTGGCCGCCTGGCACCGCGCCCGGATGCCGGCGAAGCTCGCGGCCATCACCGGCAGCAACGGCAAGACCACGGTCAAGGAGATGCTGGCCGCCATCCTGGCCGAGGAAGCCGGCGCCGACACGGTGCTCTCCACCCCGGGCAATCTGAACAACGACATCGGCATGCCCCTCACGCTGCTGCGGCTGACGCCGGCACATCGCTACGCGGTGATCGAGATGGGCATGAATCATGCGGGCGAAATCGACTACCTCACCCGCCTGGCCCGTCCCGACGTGGCCCTGGTCAACAATGCCCTGCGCGCGCATCTGGAAGGCCTGGGCAGCGTCGAGGCGGTGGCCCGCGCCAAGGGCGAGGTCTATGCCGGCCTGAAAGCGGGCGGCACCGCCATCGTCAACGCCGACGATGCCTACGCCGGCCTCTGGCGCGGCCTGGCCGGCGACTACCCGGTGCTGGGCTTCGGTTTCGCCGAGGCCGCCGACGTCCGGATCGTCCCCGCCAGCGGCGAGGACTTCGTCCTGATCACGCCCCAGGGAACCGTCGAGACCCGCCTGCGCGTCCCCGGCCTGCACAACCGGCGCAATGCTGCCGCTGCCGCTGCCGCTGCCCTGGCCCTGGGCGCCTCGGCAACCGCAGTGGCGAAGGGGCTGGCCGCCTATGCCGGCACCAGGGGCCGCCTGCAGATTCACCCCTGCATCCTGGGGGCCTCGCTCATCGACGACACCTACAACGCCAATCCGGATTCCGTGCTGGCGGCCATCCAGGTGCTGGCCGCAAGGCCTGGCACCCGCATCCTGGTTCTGGGGGACATGGGTGAGCTTGGCGCCGGCGCCGCCGAACTGCATCACGAAGTGGGGAAAAAGGCCAAGGCGGCCGGCATCGACCGTCTGCTGTGCCTGGGCGAGATGTCTGCGCACGCCGCCCAGGGCTTCGGCGCCGGCGCCATGCATTTCGAGCGCATCGAGGAACTGCTGGCGGAAGTGGAGCAGGCCCTGAGGCCGGAGACCAGCGTGCTGGTGAAGGGCTCCCGCTTCATGCAGATGGAACGGGTGGTGCAGTCATTCGTGGAGAACAAGCAATGCTCCTGATGCTCGCCAAGTGGATCGGCCACGACATCCGCCTGTTCAACGTCTTCAACTACATCACCCTGCGGGCGGTGCTGGCGGCGCTCACCGCCCTGATCATCTCCTTCATCGTCGGTCCCTGGATGATCCGCAGGCTCACCGCCCTCAAGGTCGGCCAGCCGGTGCGCGACGACGGCCCCCAGACCCACCTGGTCAAGGCCGGCACCCCGACCATGGGCGGCGCCCTGATCCTCGCTTCCATCATCGCCACCACCCTGCTGTGGGCAGATCTGACCAATCGCTACGTGTGGATTTCGCTGCTCACCCTGGTGGGCTTCGGCGCCATCGGCTGGGTGGATGACTGGCGAAAGGTGGTGGAGAAAAACCCCAAGGGCCTGGCCTCGCGCTGGAAGTACTTCTGGCAGTCGGTGACCGCCATGGCCATCGCCGCCTGGCTGGCCTGGTCCGCCCACCTGCCGGCGCAGACCGAGCTGATCCTGCCCTTCTTCAAGCAGATCGTGATGCCTTTGGGCGCCGTGGGCTTCGTGGTGCTGGCCTATTTCGTCATCGTCGGCAGCAGCAACGCGGTGAACCTGACCGACGGCGCCGACGGACTGGCCATCCTGCCCACCGTGATGGTGGCCGGGGCCCTGGCCATCTTCGCCTACGTGGCCGGGCACGCGGTCTTCTCGAAATACCTGGGGCTGCCCCACATCCCCGGCGCCGGCGAACTGGTGGTGTTCTGCGCTGGCATGGTGGGGGCGGGGCTCGCCTTCCTCTGGTTCAACGCCTACCCGGCCGAGGTGTTAATGGGCG
>Ga0233424_10002630_pt1 | contig 12462 bp, 12 predicted proteins | sample Watercolumn_Towu_FD_181011 | JGI IMG/M metagenome (GOLD analysis project Ga0233424, IMG submission 181011) | Freshwater microbial communities from Lake Towuti, South Sulawesi, Indonesia - Watercolumn_Towuti2014_125_MG | ecosystem: Environmental > Aquatic > Freshwater > Lake | place: Indonesia...
AGCGCCTGGCGCTCGTCTATCACGACTCGCCCTACGGCAGGGAGCCGATCGCGGTCCTCGAGGAGGCCTCCAAGCGGCTGGGCTTCAAGTTCGACGCCATGCCCGTGACGCATCCCGGCGTCGAGCAGAAATCGACCTGGCTGCAGATCCGCCAGAACCGCCCGGACTGGGTGTTCCTCTGGGGCTGGGGCGTGATGAACTCGACCTCGATCAAGGAAGCGGTCGCGGTCAACTACCCGCGCGAGAAGATGTTCGGCGTGTGGTGGTCGGGCGCCGAGCCCGACGTGCTGCCGGCCGGCGACGGCGCCAAGGGCTACTACTCGCTGGCGCTGCACGTCGCGGGCTCCGTCGCCCCCGTGCACAAGGACGTCGTCACCCATGTCTACGACAAGGGCCAGGGTGCGGGTAAGAAGGAGGAGATCGGCGAGGTCCTCTACAACCGCGGCCTGATGGACGCGCTGTTCGTTTCCGAGGCGATCCGCACGGCAATGGGCCGCTTCGGCAACAAGCCGATGACCGGCGAGCAGGTGCGCTGGGGCTTCGAGAACCTCAACCTCACCGCCGACCGCATCAGGCAGATTGGCTTCGAGGGGTTGGCGCAGCCGATCAAGGTCTCGTGCCAGGACCATGCCGGCGTGCACAGTGCCCGCGTCCAGCAGTGGGACGGCAAGAAGTGGAACTTCGTCTCCGACGTGTACCGGGCCAACCAAGACCTGCTGCGGCCGATGATCAAGGAATCCGCCGAGAAGTACGCCAAGGAGAAGAACATCAAGGCGGGCTGCGTCTGATCGGCGCGCCAGGCTGAACGCCTACGAGGGGCGGGCGAAGACGCCCGCCCCTTCTTCTTTCGGATACCGGAATGACCGCCATACCCGCCGCTCCTCCCGCCAAGCCGCAGACCGCCGCACCGCTGCTGCGGGTCAACAACATCGAAGTCATCTACGATCACGTCATCCTGGTGCTGAAGGGGGTCAGCCTCGAAGTGCCGGACGGCGGCATCGTGGCGCTGCTCGGCGCCAACGGGGCCGGCAAGACGACCACGCTCAAGGCGGTCTCCAACCTGCTCAAGGCCGAGCGCGGCGACGTCACCAAAGGCTCGATCGAGGCGATGGGCGAGCGCATCGACCACCTCACCGCCTCCGACCTGGTCAAGCGCGGCATCATCCAGGTCATGGAAGGCCGTCACTGCTTCGGCCACCTGACGGTCGAGGAGAATTTGCTGACTGGCGCCTTCTCGCGCAAGGACGGCCGCGCCGCCATCCATGCCGACCTCGAGCGCTGCTACACCTATTTCCCGCGGCTCAGGGAGCGCCGCAAGGCGCAGGCCGGCTACACCTCGGGCGGCGAGCAGCAGATGACCGCAATCGCCCGCGCCCTGATGAGCCGGCCCAGGATGATGCTGCTCGACGAGCCTTCGATGGGGCTGGCGCCGCAGCTGGTCGAGGAGATCTTCGAGATCGTGGTGCAGCTCAACCGGAAGGAGGGCGTGTCCATCCTGCTGGCCGAGCAGAACACCAACATGGCCCTGCGTTACTCCCACTACGGCTACATCCTGGAGAACGGCCGCGTGGTGATGGACGGCGAAGCCGCCGCGCTGCGCCAGAACGAGGACGTGAAGGAGTTCTATCTCGGCCTCTCGGCCTCCGGCCGCAAGAGTTACCGCGAGGTCAAGCACTACAAGCGGCGCAAGCGCTGGCTCGCCTGAGGAATATTCACCACAGAGACACGGAGATCACAGAGCAGGAAGAGGAAAAAGGTATTCTCTTTGGCCTCTGTGTCTCAGCGGTGATTCATATGGGGTGCGACTGTGTCAGATAGCTTCGAATATTTCGACGAGCTCGAGACCCGCGATCCGGAGCAGCGCGAGCAGGCGCATTTCCGCGTCCTGGCCGAGCAGATCGCCAACGCCAAGGGCAACGCGCCCGGCTTCGCCGAGATCCTCAAGGAAGTGCAGCCGGAAGACGTGCGCGACCGTGAGGCGCTGGCCAAACTGCCGATCGTGCGCAAGTCGGCGCTGATCGAGCGGCAGAAGAAGCTGTTCGAGGACCGCAACCCCTTCGGCGGGCTGACGGCGGTTAAGACCGGGCAGCTGGCGCGCATCTTCGCCTCGCCCGGCCCCATCTACGATCCCGAGGCCATGCGCCCGGATTACTGGCGCATGGCCCGCGCCCTGTTCAGCGCCGGCTTCCGCCGGGGCAACATCATCCACAACAGCTTCGCCTATCACCTGACCCCGGCGGGCTCGATGCTCGAATCGGGCGCCCATGCGCTGGGCTGCGCCGTGGTCCCCGCAGGCACAGGAAATACAGAACTTCAGGTGCGCACCATCGCCGACGTCCAGCCCAAGGGCTACACCGGCACCCCGTCCTTCCTGAAGATCCTGCTGGAGAAGGCGCGCGAGCTCGGCGTCGACATCAGGCCGATGAAGCGCGCCCTCGTCTCCGGCGAGGCGCTGCCGCCCAGCCTGCGGAATGACATCAAGATGATGGGCGTCAAGGTGCGCCAGTGCTACGCCTCGGCCGATCTTGGCCTCATCGCCTATGAATCGGTGGTCGGCGAGGGCCTGGTCGCGGACGAGTGGATCATCGTCGAGATCGTGCGGCCGGGAACCGGCGACCCGGTGCCGGAAGGCGATGTCGGCGAGGTGATCGTCACCACCCTCAATCCCGATTATCCGCTGATCCGCTTCGGCACCGGCGACCTCTCGGCGGTGATGCTGGGCATGAGCCCCTGCGGCCGCACCAACATCCGGCTCAAGGGCTGGATGGGGCGCGCCGACCAGACGACCAAGGTCAGGGGCATGTTCGTGCATCCCGGCCAAGTCGCCGAGGTGATCAAGCGCCACAGGGAACTCGGCCGCTACCGCCTGGTGGTCGACAACATCGACGCCAACGACGTCATGACCCTGAAGATCGAGCGGCCCGGCGGCCACAACGAGGCGCTGGCCACCAAGATCGCCGACACGCTGCAGAGCGTCACCAAGATGCGCGGCGAGGTCGAATTGCTGCCGCCCGGCACCTTGCCCAACGACGGCAAGGTGATCGAGGATATCCGCACGTATGATTGAGGCTGGCTCCGCGGTCGCAGGACGGGCACGCGCTCCTACAGCACCTTGTGCTGCTGCACCGGGATCAGCTGGCGCACCTCGCGCTGGTAGGCGAAATCGAGGCGCGCGCTGACGAAGCCGGGCTTGTCGTAGGCCCGGGCGATGACGTGGCCCCAGGGATTGACCACCAGGCTGTGGCCGTAGGTCGTGCGGTTGCCGTTGGCGTAGGTGCCGCACTGCGCCGCGGCGAGAATGTAGGTCTCGGTCTCGATGGCCCGGGCGCGCAGCAGCACTTCCCAGTGGTCCTTGCCGGTCTGCAGCGTGAAGGCGGCCGGCACCATGATGATCTCCGCGCCCTTCCTGGCCAGCGCCTGGTAGAGCTCGGGGAAGCGGACGTCGTAGCAGATCGAGGCACCGATCGAGCGGCCCTCGGCCCGATAGGTCACGACGTCCGAGCCGCGCGCGAAGGTTGCCGATTCCCGGTATTCCTTGCCGTCGGGCGTGACCACGTCGAAGAGGTGGATCTTGCGGTAGCGCGCCAACTCCGTGCCGTCGCGGTCGAAGACGCAGGTCGTGTTGTAGAGTCTTTCATGATCGGCCTCGAGCAGGCTGCCGCCATGCACGATGATGCGGTGATGGCGGGCGAGATCGCGCAGCAACGTCCAGGCCTCGCCGCCGGGCAGCGTCTCGGCCGCCGCCTTCTTGGCTTCGCGGTTCTCGCTCAGATGGGTGAACATCTCGGGCAGCAGAACGAGATCCGGCCGGTCTTCAGCCACCGCCTCCTCGATCAGGCGTTTGGCCTGGGCGAGGTTGGCCGCCTTGTTCTCCTGCGAGTTCATCTGGATCAGCGAGACTTTCATGGCGCTCAGTGGACGCAACGTCTGCCTATAAGTCAAGCAGACCCCACCCAAAGTCGGACAGCGTCGCCGCGACCGCGGATAGACCCTTGGTCCGCAAGCCAGTGATACAAGCCAGTGATAACTTGACAGGCTATCGGCGGACCAATACCCCTGTGTCCGTCAGGGAAGCTCTCAATGCGCGCTGGACGAGAACAGGCGCTTAACGGGAAGGAGACGAACATGCGCACACGCGTGGCGCTCGTTGCCGCCCTCTTCGCGGCAGCCATCACAGTAGCCTTGCCCACCGGTACCGAAGCACAGACCCCACGGCCGATCGTCCTCAAGGGTCAGTCATCGCATCCGGCCTCTGCCAACTTCCACCTCATCTTCAAGCTCTGGGCCGAGTCAGTCGAGAAGATGTCGAACGGCCGTCTCAAGGTCGAGACGCTGCCGGCCGGTGCCATCGTGCCGGCCTTCGAGGTCTTCGACGCCACCTCCAAGGGCGTTCTCGATGTCGGCATGTCGCCCTTCGGCTATATCCAGGGCCGCAACACCGCGACCATCCCCATGTCGCACGGGCCGCTCTTCGGCATGGACGGGATGGACTACTGGGCCTGGTACTACGACGGCGGCGGCATGGCGCTGCTCGACGAGTTCTTCAAGGATGTCCTCAAGTTCAACGTCGTCGGGTTCCCGATCCCCACCGACTACCCGCAGGGCCTCGGCTGGTTCAAGAAGGAGATCAAGGGCCTCGCCGACCTCAAGGGCATGAAGTACCGCATCTACGGCATCGGCGCCGACACCTACAGCCGGCTCGGCGCCTCCATCGTGACGCTGCCGGGCGGCGAGATCGTGCCGGCGATGGAGCGCGGCGTGATCGAGGGGGCGGAGTGGATCAACTGCCTCGAGGACCAGAAGCTCGGCCTGCACAACGTGGCCAAGCACTACTACACGCCGGGCATGCACGAGCCGGTGACCGGCGGCCAGCTGATGTTCAACAGGGACGTGTGGAACAGGCTCTCGCCTGATCTGCAGGAGATGGTCAAGATAGCCAGCGTCTACGCCACCGTTCAGCGCAACTTCGCCTTCAACCGCGAGACGGCGGTCGCCTGCCAGGAGCTGATCAAGGTGGGCGTGCAGATCCATCGCACGCCGGACGAGATCCTCAAGAACTTCCTCGACGAATGGGAGAAGATCTCGGCCGAATACGCGGAGAAGAACCCCTTCTACAAGAAGGCGATCGAGAGCCAGAAGAAGTACGCCGAGCAGATCGTGCCCTTCAAGCTGTCGTGGTTCCCGCCCTACGATTTCGCGGGCAACTACTACTGGAAGGACAAGGTCTACCTGAAGAAGTGAGTTGAGCCAGCCACGCCTGACGCGACGGCCTGCCGGTCCCGGCCGGCCGTCGCTGTCGGGCGCAGCGCCCGCAGGCATGCTCTCCCTTTTCCGCCAGCACCCGTAGGAAACGACGATGTCCTCCGACATCGGGACGCCGCGCGCCGGGGACGGATTCCCCGCGATCTTCTACGCCATCATCCGCTGGGTCGACCGGTTCTCCGACATCGCCGGCCGCCTCGTCTCGCTGAGCATGATCTTCCTGATGGCGAGCATCACCTACGAAGTGGTGATGCGCTATTTCTTCCACGCGCCGACCATCTGGGTGTTCGAAGCCAGCTACATGGTCAACGGCGCCTGCTTCATGCTCGGCTGCGGCTACGCCCTGCTCAAGGGTGCCCACGTGCGCACCGACATCTTCTGGGAGAATTTCTCCGAGCGCCGCAAGGGCGTCATCGACCTGACCTCGTACCTCCTGCTCTTTTTCCCGACGATGATGACCATGATGCTGATCAGCATCGAAGACGAGGTCCTCGCCTACGAGATCGGCGAGCGCTCGCAGCAGAGCCCGTGGCGTGCCGTGATGTGGCCCTTCCGCGCCTCGATCCCGCTGGCCGCCCTGCTGTTCATGATCCAGGGCGTCTCCGAATCGCTCAAATGCTGGTACCAGATCCGCTTCGGCCGCGAGTTCCAGCACCGGGAGAAGGTTGAAGTATGACCGGTCTCGAATTCGTCGGCGTCGTGATGCTGGTGGTGATGCTGTTCGCCATCTTCATCGGCCTGCCCATCAGCTTCACCCTGCTCTTCCTCGCCCTGATCTTCGGCTATTTCGGCCTGGGCCCACGCGTCTTCAGCCTCGCCTATCTGCAGACCATCGGCCTGATGAAGGAGGACGAGTTCGTCGCCGTGCCCATGTTCATCCTCATGGGTTTCATCTGCGACCAGGCCGGGCTGATGGAACGACTCTTCAAGGCGTTCCGCGACCTCTTCGCGCCGGTGCGCGGGGCGCTCTACCTCGTCGTCATCCTGACCGCGACGCTGTTCGGCATCGCGGCCGGCACGGTCGGCGCCACCGTGACACTGCTCGGCATCATGGCCGGGCCGATGATGATCCGTGCGGGCTATGACGCGCGCATGTCGGCCGGCGCCATCACCGCCGGCGGCACGCTGGGCATCCTCATCCCGCCCTCGGTGATGCTGGTGGTCATGGCGCCGGTGCTCGATATCTCGGTGCTCGACCTCTACGCCTCGGCCTTTGGCCCCGGTTTCCTGCTTTCCGGCCTGTACATCGTCTACACGCTGGGCCGCAGCTATCTGAACCCGTCCCTCGGGCCGCCCGTGCCGAAAGAGGAGCGCGTGCAGTCGATGCGCGTCGTGCTCTGGGAATGCCTGGTCGGACTCGTGCCGGTCACCGTGCTGACCATCCTCACCCTGGGCGTGATCCTGGCCGGCCTTACCACCGCCGCCGAAGCGGCGGCCATGGGTGCCGTGGGAGCCATCCTGCTGGTCATCGCCTACGGCCAGTTCACCTGGGAAGGGCTGTTTTCCGCCTGCCGCAACACGCTCGCCACCACGGCGATGGTGCTCTTCCTCGCCGTCTCCTCGAACGTCTTCGGCGCCGTCTTCGCCTGGCTCGGCACGGCCGGATGGATGACCAAGATGCTGCTGGCCGCTCCGCTGCCGCCCTGGGGCACCATGTCGCTGCTGCTCACCCTGATCTTCCTCCTGGGCTGGCCCTTCGAGTGGCCGGCGATCGTGCTCATCTTCCTGCCCATGATGGCGCCCGTGGCCAAGGGACTGGGCTACGACATGGTCTATTTCGGCTGCGTCGTCGCCGTGGTGCTGCAGACCGCCTTCCTCTCGCCGCCGGTCGCCATGTCGGCCTACTACCTCAAGCAGGTGGTCAAGGAATGGAATTTGCGGCTGATCTACCGCGGCATGGCCGATTTCATGGTCATCCAGTGCATCTGCGTGGTGATCATCCTTCTCTGGCCGCCGATCGCCATGTGGTTCCCGGAATGGCTGCAGGAACGGGCCAAGGCCGAGCGCATGCGCTCCGATGTCGAGCCCGGGCCGTCATCGCTTCAATCCCTGCTGGCGTCCCTCAACCTGACCCTGCAGCGTTAGGAAAATCCGGTAGACGACCCGGCTGCGCTTCGTGTCAATAGCGTATGGCCGATCCCGACCAGTTCGTCGCCGCCGACCTCGCCTGCATCCGGGGCGAGCGGCTTGTGTTCGGCAAGGTCCGTTTCGATATTGCCAGCGGCGATGCCCTCGCCCTGGTAGGCCCCAACGGCTCCGGCAAATCGACCCTGCTGCGACTGCTCGCCGGGCTGCTGCCGGCTTCCGGCGGCCGGCTCGCCTGGAACGGCGCGCCGGTTGGCGACGAGCCGGACGCCCACCGCGCCCGCCTGCACTATCTCGGCCATCTCGACGCGGTGAAGCCGGCGCTGACACCGCTGGAGAATCTAGCCTTCCATGCGCGGCTGCGCGGCGAGATCCGCGATGCCGCAGCCCTGAAGGCCGCGCTCGATGCGCTGGGCATCGCCGGCCTCGCCGATCTGCCCGGGCGGTTTCTGTCACAGGGTCAGAGGCGACGTGCCGCCCTCGCCCGGCTGCGCGCCACCAGGGCGCCACTCTGGCTGCTCGACGAGCCGACCCTCGGCCTCGACGCCGACGCCCTGGTGCGCCTCGCCGACCTCATCGACAGCCACCGCTCGCAGGGCGGCATCGTCATCGCCGCCACGCATGGCGGCCTCGATCTCGGGCCGCACACCACCCTGGAGCTGGGCACGGCGCGCAACGCGGGGGCGGCGGCATGAACGCCCTGCTCGCCGTGCTGCAACGCGACCTGCGTCTGGCCTGGCGGGCGCCGGGAGACAGTCTCAATGTCGTGCTGTTCTTCGTGCTGACGGTGGTTCTGTTCCCGCTGGGCATCGGCCCGGAGATCGAGACCCTGCAGCGCATCTCGGTCGGCGTGATCTGGGTGATGGCCCTGCTCGCCTGCCTGCTCGCCCTCGACCGCCTGTTCCGCGACGACGCCGAGGACGGCAGCCTCGATCTCATCGCCCTCTCGCCGGTGGCGCTGGAATTGCTGGTGCTGAGCAAGGCCCTGGCGCACTGGCTGATCAGCGCCGTGCCGCTGATCGTGATTTCACCTCTCCTTGCGATCGCCCTGCACATGCCGGTTGAGGCCTTTCCCGCCCTGCTCGGCTCTCTGCTGCTGGGCACGCCGACCCTCAGCCTGATCGGGGCCATCGGCGCGGCGTTGACGCTCGGCGCGCGAAGGGCCGGCGTGCTTATCGGCCTGCTCGTCCTGCCGCTCTACATCCCGGTGCTGATCTTCGGCGTGGCCGCGGTCGACGCGGCGGCGCAAGGGCTGCCGTCGCAACCCCATCTGCTGCTGCTCGGCGGCCTGCTGGCCTTGTTCCTGCCGGTGGCGCCGGTGGCTGCCGCCGCCGCGATCCGCCAGGCGCAGCAATAACTCAGTCGATCAGCGAGCCGGCGGGATCGAAGAAGGGGAACGGGCCGGCGTGCTCGCCCAGCACCGCCGTGTGGCTGACCAGCGCGCCATCGCGCCAGAGATGCAGCATGTAGCCCGGCGGCTCCATGCGGAAGGCGCTCGGGCCGTCGGGCCGCAGGTCGAGCGCCACCTGATGCGCCGGGCTGGGGCAGGTCGTCACCCGCCTGCCGCCGATCACCGCCTGGATGGTGCGGTGCAGGTGGCCGCAAAGAATGGCCTGAACCTGCGGATGCCTGGCCATCACCGCGGCGAACCCCTCGCGGCCCTTGAGGCCGATCCTGTCCATGTGCTGGATCGCCGTGGGGAATGGCGGGTGATGCATCATCACCACGGCCGGGGCTGAAGGCTTCTGCGCCAGCGTCCGGTCGAGCCAGGCCAGCCGCTCGTCGCAAAGCTCGCCGCCACCCTGCAGGGGAATCAGCGTATCGAGGCCGATCAGGCGCAACGGCCAGTCATCCACGGCGTAGTGCAGAAACCCGCCGCCCGGCAGATAGCCCTCGTCGCGGAAAGCGGCGCGCATGGCCTCGCGTTCGTCGTGATTGCCGGGCACGACGTAGATCGGTGCCTTGAGCGGCGCCAGGATCTCCTTCAGATGGGCGTATTCCTCGGGGCGGCCGAGGTCGACCAGGTCGCCGGTGAGCGCGATGACGTCCGGTTTGGGATCGAGCGCCAGCACTTCCGCGACACAGACGCGCAGCATGGCCGCAGTGTCGACGCGTCTATAGGCCAGCTTGCCCGGCAGCTTGATGTGCGTATCGGTGATCTGAAGGATGAGCATAGGAATCTCATAACGCTTTGAGGGCCTACTGCGCGTTACCCCCACCTCACCCCAACCCTCTCCGCCCCCGGGGGCGGAGAGGGTTGGGGTGAGGTGGGGGATTGTGCCATGACAGATTGCTTCACAGCGACAGCAGGCCGTGCGGATCGATGCGCAGGGCCACGGTCTCGCCGTGCCTGAAGTCGCGCCGGGTCCCGGTCTCCAGGATCAGCGGCTTGTCGCCGCCGACATTGACCGCCAGACGCGTACGGTCGCCGAGGAAGAAGGCGGCGGCGATGGTGCCCCGGAGATGCGCCTCCCCGTCTTCGGCGAGGCTGACATCCTGCGGCCGGAACATCGCCTCGGTGGCCTGCGGCGGGGCCGCGGCCCAGGGGATGGTCCCGGCTGAGGTGACGAAGCCGCCATCGGCCACCTTTCCCGGCACCCGGTTCATCGTGCCGATGAAATCGGCGACGAACGGCGTCGCCGGCCGCTGGTAGATGTCCCGGGGCGTGCCGACCTGCGCCACCTTGCCGTGCTCCATGACGACGATGCGGTCGCCCAGCGCCATGGCTTCGGCCTGGTCGTGGGTGACGTAGACCGCGGTGATGCCGAGGCGCCGCAGCAGCTCGTCGATCTCGATGCGCAGGGCGTCGCGCAGCTTGGCATCCAGAGCCGTCAGCGGCTCGTCCAGCAGCAGGGCACGCGGCCGCACCGCCAGGGCCCGGGCCAAGGCGACGCGCTGACGCTGACCGCCGGAGAGCTGGTCGATCCGGCGGTCGGCCAGCTTCTCGATGCGCATCATCGATAGCATGTCGCCCACGCGAGCGCGCAGGGCTGCCGCCTCGGCCTTCCGCAGGCGCAGTCCGTAGCCGATGTTTTCGGCCACGCTCATGTTGGGAAACAGGGCGTAGGACTGGAACACCATGCCGACATTGCGCTTCTCGATGGGCAGCGGCGTCACGTCCTCGCCGTCGAACAGCACCTTGCCGCCGGCATCGGGCTGCTCCAGCCCGGCGACGATGCGCAGGGTCGTGGTCTTGCCGCAGCCCGACGGGCCGAGCAGCACCACCGTCTCGCCGGCGTTGATCTTGAGATCGAGCGGCTCCAGCGCCCTAGTACCATCGGCAAAGGTCTTGGCGCAGCCGGTGAGGGTGATCGACAGGGGCTTCATGGTCTCGGTCATAGCATCTACTCGTCGTCGGCGACGAACTTGGTGGGGCGCGCCTGGCCCAGCCACTGCAGGGCGACGAGCAGCGGCACGATCATCAGGAAGAAGACCAGGGTGTAGGCGCTGCCGATCTCCAGGCGCAGCGAGGCATAGGCGTCGGCCAGGCCGACCGGCAGGGTCTTGGTCAGCGGCGTGTGCAGCAGCCAGGTCATGTTGAACTCGCCCATCGACAGGGTGACGACCATCAGCGAGCCGGCGAGGATGCCGCCGCGGCAATTGGGCAGCACGACATGGAAGAAGCGCTGCCGGAAGCTCGCACCCAGGCTGGCCGCTCCCTCTTCCAGCGTCTTGAGGTCGATGGCGCTGAGCACCGCCAGCACCGAGCACACCATGAAGGGCAGGGTGAAGAGGATGTGGCCGACCAGGATGAACACCCAGGAAGTGCGGAAGCCGCCGAAGCCGCCATAGGTGACGATGAGGGCGAGCGCGGTGGCCAGGCCGGGCACGGCGACCGGCATGACCAAGAGCTCCTCGATGGCCCGGCTGAGCGCGTTCTGGCGCTTGGCCAAGGCGTAGGCGGCGGGAATGCCGAGGATCAGCGTGCCGGCGAGGCAGGCGAGCGAGATGCCGATCGACAGGAAGACGGTGTCGCGATAGCCGTCCCAGACCGCGTAGACCCAGCGCAGGGTGAAGCCGCTCTGGATGCAGCTGAGATAATTCACCGTCACCCCGGCGAGGATCGACAGGATCACCGGCACGATGAGAAAGGCGCAGACGAACAGCGTGAAGCCGAGCTGGGCGTAGAAGGCCATGCCGCGCTTCATGTCTAGCCCGCCGCCGCCACGGTGCTGCCAGCGGCCGTACGCGCCACCGCCAGCACCACCCAGGTGACCGCCCCCAGCACGAAGCTGAGCGCTGCGGCCATGGCGATGTTCGCCTCGAGCGTGAACTCGGTGTAGATGACCATCGGCAGCACGTTGATGCGCGTGGCGAGGGTGAAGGCCGTGCCGAAGGCGCCCATCGCCGTGGCGAAGCAGATCGCCCCGGCGGAGATGAAGGCCGGCTTGAGGCCCGGGATGATGACGTCGACCGCCACGTGCCAGGTCGAGGCGCCGAGCGAGCGGGCCGCCTCCTCCAGCCTGGGGTCGAGCTTCTCGGCCGCCGCCATCACCGTGAGGATGGTGCGCGGGATGGAGAAGTAGACATAGCCCATGAACAGGCCGGCCATGGAATAGGCAAAGACGATCTTGTCGCCGGTGAGGAAGCGGCTGATGTCGCCGATCAGGCCCTGGCGGCCGGCCAGCATGATGACCATGAAGCCGATGACCACGCCGGGAAAGGCCAGCGGGAAGGTCAGCATGGCGACCAGCGCACCGTTGCCGGGAAAGCGGTTGCGCTGCAGGAAGACGCCGGCGAGGCCGCTGACGATCAGCGTCACCAATGTGGTGATCGCGGCGAGGCCGAGGGTCGAGATCAGGCTGGAGAAGTAGTTGCGGTCGGTGAGGATCGCCGTGTAGGCGCCCCAGCCTGCCTTGCCGGTAAGGCCGATGTGGAAGAGCTGGGCCAGCGGCAGCAGGAAGAACGCGCCGAAGAAGATACCGGCGGGCAGCAGCAGATAGGTCAGGCGGGACGAGTCGCGTGACATGACGAAGAAAGGCGGCTCCGGACCCACCTCACCCTTCCGCTTTCGCGGGTCCTCTCCCTCTCCTCCCTTCAGGGAGGAGAGGGTTGGGGTGAGGTGGGCTCCGGCGTGCCTTTCGCTTTCTGCTGTTAGTTCACTTCATTGCGATA
>Ga0233424_10002631_pt1 | contig 12460 bp, 10 predicted proteins | sample Watercolumn_Towu_FD_181011 | JGI IMG/M metagenome (GOLD analysis project Ga0233424, IMG submission 181011) | Freshwater microbial communities from Lake Towuti, South Sulawesi, Indonesia - Watercolumn_Towuti2014_125_MG | ecosystem: Environmental > Aquatic > Freshwater > Lake | place: Indonesia...
TCACCAAAAGGTGGTGAGAAAACTTTATCGATCAAACAAGACATTAATATTTACTCAGGTCTTTTTGATGGTGAAGAAACTGCTGACTTTGTGATTCCTGATGGTCGTTATGTGTACCTACACGTTGCTAAAGGTCGTGTTGATGTAAATGGTAAAACCTTTAACACTGGCGATGCTGCACGTATTCGTGAAGGTGGAAGCTTATCGTTTACCAATGGTGATCATGCCGAAATTTTGATTTTCGATATGCGTCCTGAAGAAGTTCCAACCATGCCATAAGATCAATTAAGCCCTCATATAAACTTTTATGTGAGGGCTTTTTATCGTTACTTGGACTTATAAAAATTCTAACTCTGCTCAATGCTCTTCTGAACGTGCCATCTCTGTATTGATATAGCTCATAATCATAGTAGTTAGCCCCTGCACCATTTCATCAAAACTAATATAAGGGTTTGGCAAAATAAGATGCCGTGCGACATTAAAAATTCCACTATTAATACAGATATAGGTAATTACAGGCAAATTATTGATTTTTAGGTATTTTGGATTATGCATCATATATTTCATGATGACTTCCATTAAAGCCTGTTCAATTTTGGGAATGTATTTGTCGTACTGCAATTCTCCTGCATAACGTAAAACAGTCAAATAACGGTCATTATTTTTCTTTAATAAATCACTAAAAGTATAAAAAATCATTTCAATAACAGGCTCCAACTCCAACTGTAAAATTGTCGGTGTAAGCTCTGTAATCATGTCCAGAATTTCCCGAACAAAAAAGTGATTCATCGCATCATAAATTTCTTCTTTATTTTTAAAATATTCGTATAAAGACCCGACACTCACTCCTGCAATTTCTGCAATATGACGTGTCGTGGTTCCACTCGGCCCATGAAGTGCCACGGCAATAAAACCTGCTTCAATAATCGTGTCGACAGTGACTTTAGCTCGAGTTTGACGTGGTTTACGCGTAGTCATACGATCTAATTAATAATCCGAACATAAAGTCAGATTAGCATGTAATCTGAGTAGGTAGAAATAAAAAAACAAAATCCGAATAGTTGTCAAACTTAAGTGAAAAAACTGAGAAAAACAGATCTCAATTTATCAATCAATTGATATTTTAATTCATTATTTCCAGAGATTAGAAATAAATTTAATTTATTATTTTTCAAAAAGATAAAATCAATTTATTTAGAAAAATTATTACAAGAAATGTCTATAAAATACTTTTATATATTTAAGAATTTACCCGAATTGAATCCGAACATAATGTCAGATTAATATGAAAAAATTAAAGAAGAGTCATTCAGCAGCTCTTGTCTGCCTCGTTTCTTCTTCCGTTATTCAGCCAAATAATCAAACAAATAACGGAGCAACAACACCGTAGTCAATGCAGAGAATCATCTGTTTTTGAAAATGGAATTTTACAGTGCTTTGTTGATCATTGAGTTTATTGATTTTCATCAAAATGCACCACTACTTTGCCTCAGGGTGTCGCCATGATCTCGACCGCAGTTAAAAAATCATTCAACAAGCTTAAATTTCAGCGTGAAATTGAGCTACCAGATTTTGCTAGCAAAAGTTCAATTCCAATCAGACATTTAAATATTGGTTTTGATGGTAAAGAAATTGATGTCAGATTCTATATGGACAATCAATTTGCTACTTTGTTTTTTGCCACACTTTCGGTGTTTTTAACTTACGGTGAAGATCTAGTTATTGAAACCGCTCGCCATCACCGTGAATTTATCAAAGATCCAATATTAAAGCAGCGAGTAACGTCGTTGATTGGCCAAGAAGCAATTCATTCTAAATTGCACAATGAATATAACGATGCCCTTCAAGATGCTGAATATCCTGTTGCGCTATATCGTTTTCTTGGCTCAAACTTCTTTAAGTATGTTTTCTTAAAGTTTCCCCAGCCACTCAAATTATCAATGATGGCGGGTATTGAGCACTTTACTGCGGTACTTGCTGAATACATGATGAAGCATGAAAAGAATTTCTATTATTCAGATGATGAAAAAAGCCGTGCATTGTGGATGTGGCATATGCTTGAAGAATCTGAGCATAAAGATATTGCCTACGATGTCTATCAGCTTTTAAATGGTAGCTATGCACTACGCGCGTCTGGTTTCTTCCTCGCGCTATTTACCATTTTAGGTTTAATTCCTGCAACTACATTATTTGTGCCTGTGTTAAGAAAGCCACAAGAGATGCTGACTTTGAAATTCTGGAAAGATGCTCGTCGTGGTGTAGGCTTAATCTTTGGTCCAAAAGACGGAGTTTTCGGCAGTACGATTGGTCAAATTCTTGACTACTTACGCCCAGATTTTCATCCAAATGATCATGATACAACTGAATATCTTGAGTATTACAAAAAGAAATTGCTGACCGAAGGCGGCGCAATTGCTCCTTACTTTGTTAAAGAATTTACCCCACCAGTACGCATGTCTTAATCGTCCTGCATTTCCAGCTATCAAAGAGGTAGCTGGTATCTCTTCAAGCTATTTATGGATGAATCATGATTTTATTTGGCAAAAAGAAAGTTAAACCAAGCCAAAAAGCTTATGCCGTAGTGACGGGTGCAGGCAGTGGGATTGGTAGAAGTTTTGCAATTGAACTTGCGAAACGTGGTGGCAGCGTAGTGTGTGCAGATATTAATCTGGAAGCTGCTGAAGAAACAGTAAAACTTCTTGAACAAGAAGGTGCAAAAGCTTTTGCTATGCGCTGTGATGTGGGTAATGCTGAACAGGTTAACCATCTCGCTGAAACTGCTGAAATCTTGCTTGGGCACCCTGTAACTCTTGTCATTAATAATGCTGGTGTGGGTTTGGGTGGTAAATTTGACGAACTCAGTCTAGAAGACTGGAACTGGGTCATGAATATTAACCTATGGGGAGTTATTCATGGTTGTCACGCATTTGTTCCCAAGTTTAAAAAGTTAGGTTACGGCGCGATTATTAATGTGGCATCTGCAGCATCTTACACGGCTGCACCAGAAATGACTGCTTATAACGTGACTAAAGCGGGTGTGCGTGCGCTTTCAGAAACGCTTTCAGCTGAACTGCATAAGTTTAATATTAAAGTGAATGTACTCTGCCCGACGCTGGTTCCAACCAATATCATTAAAAATGGTCGAATTCCAGGACGCTATTCAAAGCTAGCAGACCATGCGCTGATGAACTATGCGCTGACCACAAGTGACGATGTCGCAAGATTAACCCTTAATCGCCTTGATCAGGATGAGATGTATACCATTCCTCAAATTGATGCGAAGTTATTCTGGCTTATGAAACGTGCATCCCCAAGCTTGTATACCAAGTTCCTTGGTACATCGTACAAATTATTTAAATAAGAAATTTATAGGTAGTACACATATGACTGCGCAAATGAAAACAAATGCATCAGCAAAAAAAGCTGTCAAATCACCAAGCCATATTTTCGATACTTTTATTGTGGGTGCGGGCATTTCAGGGATCGCTGCTGCCATTCGCCTAGATCAAGTTGGTTATACCAATTATAAAATTATTGAAAAAGCTAGCCGCGTGGGTGGAACATGGCGTGAGAACACCTATCCGGGTTGTGGTTGCGATGTACCTTCTGCTCTTTATTCTTACTCATTTGCACCAAGTGCAAAATGGAGCCATTTATTTGCACGCCAACCAGAAATCTTAAGTTATCTGGAAGATGTGAGTAACGAGTTTAATATTGCATCTAAAATTGAGTTTAACAACGAGTTGCTTAACGCAGCATGGGATGACTCACGTCATGTGTGGGTACTTGATACCACTACTGGGCAATATTTATCTAAAACCGTTATTTTTGCCACAGGTCCAATTACCGAAGCTCAAATTCCACGTCTTGAAGGCTTAGAAACTTTTAAAGGTGAAATGTTCCATTCAGCGAAATGGAACCATGATTATGATTTGACAGGTAAACGCATTGCCGTGATTGGTACTGGTGCATCTGCTATTCAGTTTGTGCCTCAAATTCAACCAAAAGCGAAAGAACTTTTTGTATTCCAACGTACAGCACCTTGGGTATTACCAAAACCAGATACAGACTTGGGCGAGTTTAGTAAATCAATCATTGCTAAATATCCGGCTATTCAGGCGAGCTGGCGTAAAAGTGTAGCGTTAACGCTAAATGCAATTAACTTTGGTTTACGTAATCCACTTGCACTAAAACCAGTGAATGTATTGGGTAAGCAATTACTTAAATTGCAAATTAATGACCCAGTGCTACGTAAAAACGTAACGCCGAACTTTGACATTGGTTGTAAACGTATTTTATTCGCTAACAATTATTATCCAGCACTACAAGCACCAAACACGACCCTGATCCCTCATGGTTTAGTGAAAGTTGAAGGCAATACAGTGGTTGCTGCCAATGGTGAACGCCACGAAGTTGATGTGATTATTTGGGGTACAGGTTTTGAAGTATCTCACCCACCAATTGGTAAACGTGTCCACAATGAAAAAGGTCAATGTTTACAAGATATTTGGAAAGATAGTTCACCAGAGGCTTACTTAGGAACCAACATTGAAAATGTACCAAATGCATTTTTAATTTTAGGACCTAACGTACTGGTTTATGATTCTTTCATTGGTTTAGCAGAGGCACAGCTCGACTATATCGTAGATGGCTTATTGAAAATTAAAAACAAAGGAATTAGCAAGTTAAATGTTAAATCTGATGTGATTAAAAAGCATAATGATTTAGTACAAAAGCACTTACAAACAACGGTATTTAATAGCGGCGGATGTAAGAGTTATTATCTTGATGCCAACGGTCGTAACTTTGCTGCATGGCCTTGGTCATTGAAAAAACTTAAACAACGTTTGAAAAAAGTAGATTTGAAAGATTATGAAGTGACGTATCAAACGACAAAAACTCACTAATTTGTATTTTCGATCAAATCAGTTGTAAGAAATAGGCAGTGTATTTTAGTTTTTCATGAAATACACTGCCTTCTTCGTTGAATATCTTCAAGAAATAAAAAAACAGGATAAAGATGAAAGAAGGACAATCAAGCCGTACTGCTGAAGCCGCTGCTGCATTACGGGCCAATCATTTTCAAAATACACAGAACCCTGTATTTTCAGATCCTTATGCTTTTGAACTAACCAGTAAAGGCTGGAAAAAACTTCTCTCTAGTTCACTGATTGTTAAAGTCATGAATTCTGCGGTTTTAAACCGTACTTTAGGTCTACTTACTGGACAAGTGGTCGGTCGCTCTCGCTATGCCGAAGATTTACTTGCTCAGGCAGTTCAACAAAATACTCAACAATATGTATTAGTGGGTGCTGGCCTAGACTCTTTTGCACTACGTGAATCACACCATTATCCTACTTTGAAAATTTTTGAAGTTGATCATCCTGATACTCAAGCGGCCAAACAAGCCAAGCTAAAAAAGTTAGGAAATATTCCTACTACCGTTGAGTTTGTCGCGATTAACTTTGAAAAAGAGTCTATTTCGGAAGCCTTGACCAGAAGTGTCTATGATTCATCTGCTCCTGCATTTTTTTCGTGGTTAGGCACAACGCACTATTTAAATCCGCAAACTACGTTACAAACTTTAAAAAGTATTGCTGAATTTGCTGCAAACGATAGCGAAGTGGTACTCGACTATTCGACCGATTTTCAGGAATTAAACGGTATTGAGCGACTTGGAAGTATGGGGGTTGCGCAGTTTACTCATTTGCTGAAAGAGCCTTTATTGGGCCAATTTAAACCAAGAGATTTACATCAGGCCGTGGAGCAGATGGGATTTGAAGTGATCGAAGATCTTTCAGGTGAAGCCATTACTGAACGATATTTTAATGCACGGACCGATGAAATTCGCCACACCTCAGCAACACGGTTATTGCATTTGCGTTTAAATAGAAAATGATGTTGAAAGCCAACTTAGACCTTAAGTTGGCTTTTTTAATTGAGGTTAATACCATCGTTACCAACTTGAATGAGGCTCTGGCCCATCGACATGCTGATTTAAAAATTGGCGTAAATGATCTAAAAAGTGCGCGACTTTAGGCGACAGATTCAGTCTCTCTAAATACACCGCATAGACATCTGCTGGTGGTGTTTCATAGTCCGCTAGCACTTGAACTAATCTACCACTTCTTAAATATTTTGCTACGTCCCACTCTGCCCGCATCAAAATACCATAGCCTTCTAAGGCCCAATTTAATGCAACTGCACCATCATTCGTACTCAGTTGCCCATGAACTTTAACGGTTTCAACTTGTTTGCCATGACTTAACCGCCAATTGCCATAAGCAGAATCATTTTGCCGAATCACAATACACTGATGCTGCGTTAAATCATGAGGAGTGAGTGGTTGCCCTGCTGTCTTTAAATAGCCAGGTGATGCACATAATAAACGGCGGTTGGCTGCCAATTTTTTTGCAATTAGACGTGAATCAGGTATTTCGCCAAAGCGGATTGATACATCAATGGCTTCATCTGGCAGATTAATCGGGCGGTCTGTTAAATGCAGTTGGATATCGACATCAGGATAGATTTTGGCAAACGTAGAAATCGCTGGAGCAATATAAGAACGACCAAAGCCTAAAGGAGCATTCACACGCAATACCCCTTTGGGCGCTGCCCGACTACTTGAAACCAAACGCTCCATTTCATCGATCTCTTTTAAAATACGAACTGCATTTTCAAAGTAGACCTCACCTTCACTGGTTAAACTAATTCGCCGTGTTGTTCTATTTAAAAGTCTTACGCCTAAACGCTCTTCAAGTTGAGTTAAACGTCTAGAAACCGCAGGTGGAGTCAAGTTTAACTCTCGTGCCGTCGCGACAAGACTTCCTTGTTTGACCAATAAACAAAAGAAAGCTAATTCCGTATCTGCATTCATGATTATTAAGTTTTTTGCAATAGTGATTTAACTTTATATCGATTCATCAGTTTTTTAAAGGGTTTAACATCCATTTCATTGTTTCCCGACATAAGTCGCCTCTTGTTTAAGAGCATAAAAACGTTCGCAGAAGGAATGCTGTGGATGAACGGGAAAAGCCATCTAGCCGAATCAATAGCGGTAAAGAAAGCGAAAACTACCAATCAGGATTGGTAGTCATGAATATGGAGTCATGACATGGAAATGGATATTGAAAAGCGAACGTTACGTCGAATTACTTGGAGAATCGTACCGTTTATTATGTTGTTATACCTTATAGCCTATATCGACCGCGTCAATATTGGTTTTGCCGCACTCACCATGAAAGAAGACTTAGGCTTTACAGCCTCGGTTCTCGGGTTTGGTGCCGGAATTTTCTTTTTGGGCTATTTCTTATTTGAAGTCCCATCCAACATTATTTTGCATAAAGTCGGTGCCCGTATCTGGATTGCTCGAGTCATGGTGACATGGGGTTTGATTGCAGCCGGTATGGCCTTTGTAGAAAGCTCAACCAGCTTTTACGTTATGCGATTTTTACTCGGTGTTGCCGAGGCTGGCTTCTTTCCCGGCATTATTCTGTACTTAACTTACTGGTTTCCTGCACGACATCGCGCTGGTGTGATTGCTTTATTTATGGCAGCCGCCCCAATTGCCACAGCAGTTGGTTCACCAATCTCTGCCGCGTTACTTGAAATGCATGGAATTTGGGGTCTCGCTGGCTGGCAGTGGATGTTCATTATTGAAGCTATACCAGCACTCATCTTAGGTGTTGTGGTTTTTAAATATATGACTGACCGCCCTGAACAAGCTACTTGGTTAAAACAGGATGAACGCGAATGGCTTGTAAAAACCATGAAGGAAGAAGATGTAGGAAAAAATGCACCTCAGCATCACAGCATTCTTCGCGGTCTTGCCAACCCACGAGTACTTGCTCTTGCATTGATTTATTTCGGAACGTCGGCTGGGCTTTATACACTCGGCATCTGGGCGCCACAAATTATTAAACAGCTTGGCGTGACGTCTATGACTGTGGGGCTTTTAAATGCCATTCCACCAATTGTTTCTGTCATTGCCATGGTTTTATGGTCTCGACACTCTGACCGCACCAATGAACGTACATGGCATGTTGCTCTTGCATGTTTAACCGCAGCAGTTGGTCTCGTAATTGCAGCAGGCACACACAACGTCATTGGGTTAATTGCAGCACTTACCATTGTGAATGTCGGTATTAGCTGTGCCAAGCCACCGCTATGGAGCATGCCAACCATGTTCTTGTCAGGATCAGCCGCAGCAGCAGGCATTGCCACGATTAACTCAATCGGAAATTTAGGTGGGTTTGCAGGCCCTGCCATGATCGGCTGGGTTAAAGATCAAACTGGAGATTTCACAGGTGGACTCTATTTTGTTGCGGGCTTACTGATTATCTCGACCTTACTAACACTAGTGCTGAGCTTCTCCCAAAAAGTGAAAGTAAATACTGCCAAAGCCACACAATAACCCTATTTATATCAATTAGATCTGAACAAGTTTCTTCAAGGAGCACAACATGGACAAAGATATTGCAGTCCAGTCCCTTACGGACACCATGGCCAAATTTACGGCTTATATTGGAAAACGCCTACCGAAAGATGTGAAAAGCAAGTTAATTGAACTGCGTACTTTAGAAACCAATCCATTGGCTAAATCAGTTTATGACTCGATGGAAGAAAATCAGCAAGCTGCCGATAAACTCAACCGTCCAAGCTGCCAAGACACGGGTGTCATTCAATATTTTGTTGAAGCAGGTGCCAACTTCCCTTTGCTTGGTGAACTTCAAGATATTTTGAGCGAAGCAACTGCTGAGGCAACTCGCATAGGTCCTTTACGTCACAACGCTGTGGAAACCTTCGATGAAAAAAATACGGGCACAAATACAGGTACTCAAATTCCATGGTTAGATTGGCGTATTGTACCTGAACTCGACACTTGTACCATTGATGTCTATATGGCTGGTGGCGGTTGTACCTTACCGGGTGCGGCAAAAGTTTTAATGCCAGGTCAAGGCTACGAAGGCGTTGCTGAATTTGTGATGGATGTTATTACCGAACGCGGTGTTAATGCCTGCCCACCTTTACTGGTTGGTGTTGGCGTATCGACTTCAGTTGAAACAGCGGCTCGCCTTTCTAAGCTCGCGATTATGCGTCCGGTTGACTCAACAAGTGATAACCCACGCGCTGCCTTGATGGAGCAACTGTTAGAACAAGGTCTTAATGAAATTGGTATTGGTCCTCAGGGACTAACAGGCAATAACAGTGTGATGGGAGTCAATATTGAATCTTCTGCGCGCCACCCATCAACCATTGGGGTTGCCGTAAATACAGGTTGCTGGGCACATCGCCGTGGCAAAATTAAGATTAACCCAGATATGTCGTATGAAATCTTGTCTCATGAAGGAGTTGTACTATGAAAAAAATTCTGACAACGCCAATCAAAGATGAAGATCTTTTAGACCTTAAAGTCGGTGATGTGGTTTATTTGACTGGCCGTTTAGTGACTTGTCGCGATGTTGCCCATCGCAGACTGATCGAACAAGGTCGAGAACTACCAGTTAACCTTGAAGGCGGAGCGATTTTTCATGCCGGCCCTATTGTGCGTAAGAAAGGTGAAAACGACTTCGAAATGGTTTCGATTGGTCCAACAACCAGTATGCGGATGGAAAAATTCGAGCGGGAATTTATCAAGCAAACTGGCGTTAAGCTCATTGTGGGTAAAGGTGGCATGGGACCAGAAACAGCTGCTGGATGTCAGGAAAATATTGCAGTTCATGCGATTTTCCCAGGTGGATGCGCAGTACTTGCAGCAACTTTGGTTGAAGAGATTGAAGGCGCTGAATGGCAAGACCTAGGTATGCCAGAAACCCTTTGGATTAACCGTGTGAGAGAATTTGGTCCGCTCATTATTTCTATCGACACCAAAGGCAACAACCTGATTCAACAAAACAAAGTTGAATTTCAAGCCAAGAAAGCACCGATTTTAGAAAAAATCAGTAAGCAACTAAGCTTTATTAAATAAACTGCTCTTTAATGAAGGGAAAGCAAAAGCACCCTTCATTTTTTTATTTTTGTACTAAACGCATGGCATGAGGTGTTTTCCCATGCCATCTTTTATAAGCATGAATAAAACTGGTAGGTTCTGCATAACCCAACCACTCGGCAATCTGTTCAACCGAAACTTTTGGTAATGCCAAATATTGCTCAGCTAGAACTTGTCTGACCTCTTCACGTATCTGAATAAAAGTCATTCCCTCTAATGCCAAATGACGGCGTAGAGTACGAACATTTAAATGCAAACGTTCAGCCACGATTTCCATAGAAGGCATTTCCCCTCGCACATTCATAAGTTGCTGTTGCACTAAGGTTGTAAATTTATTTTGTGATTGGCGTTTTTCTAATATTTGACGGCACTGTTCTTCGGCTGTATGTAGCACCAAATCATTTGCCATAAGTAGCTTTTGATCTACTTTTTGCGGGTCAAGAATTACAAAGCTTTTCGCAGCACCAAATTCTGGCATCACACCAAATAAGTCCTGATAAGGCTCGGCATCACCTTTGAGTTGGAAAGAAAAAGCCAAATACTGGCAAAAATTGTCCTGCACCAAATCTCGCTGTACCGTAATGAGTGCAGCGGCATCGCGTTCAATAATGAATTGACGCACTGAAGATGGAATATCTTGCTCATCAATTTCGATACGGATTCCTTGCGGTGTATCCGACACATCAAAGCGTGTAAAAGCAAAGGTTAAAGTAAAATAGGTTAAAGCCAAATCTAGTGCTTCACGAATGCTCGCACTACTCATCAGAGCCATACCTAATGGCCCAAATGTGGTGAAATGATAGCGCGTACCTACCTCTAAACCTAATGTTGGTCTGCCTCCTAGTTGCTCAACCAAGTTATTAATCAGCTGTAATTCCTGATGGCCTGTCACCACCATATTAGGGTCGAGTAATTGTTGTTGGCTAAGCCCTGTCCCTTGCAAAATCGTCTGATAAGAAATGCCTGATTCCACCGCAAAATCAGCCATTAACCGAACACTATGTACACTGCGTTCAAAAGCCCATGCATACTTCACTGTATTGCTCAGAATGTCCTCGAATCACAATATTTTGTCCTCATCCATCCTCTAAATCAAGCAAATAAACGTCTATTCTGCATACAGGAAATTGCGATTTTTTCCCTCACTGTTTTTAAGGATTTAGAGCAGCCCATGTTTAATTCGTCGTCTAATTCAAATAAAAATGTACGCATCGCCATTATTGGCACTGGTTTTGGAGGCTTAGGTTTAGCCATTCGACTCAAACAAGCAGGTTTTGAACAATTTACCCTCTTTGAAAAAGCTGCTGATGTTGGCGGTGTCTGGCGTGACAACACTTATCCGGGCGCTGCCTGTGATGTGCCTTCTCATCTGTATTCCTTTTCTTTTGAGCAAGAGCTAGGCTGGAAAAATCGCTACGGAACATCTCAAGAGATTTATCAATATTTACGCCACTGTGCGGATAAATATGATATTCGTCCACATGTTCAATTTAATACTGAAATAGCCAGTGCCGAATTTGATGCCCTACAAGGTGTATGGCACATTCAAAGCACGACTGGCGAACAATTTGAAGCTGAATTTTTAGTGGGCGCGGTAGGCCAACTTAACCGCCCAGCCTATCCAAAACTTAAAGGTATTGAAAACTTCAAAGGTAAGGCATTTCACTCAGCACGTTGGGATCATGACTATGACTTAACTGGCAAACGTGTTGCAGTCATTGGCACAGGTGCAAGCGCAATTCAGTTTGTACCTGAAATTGCTAAACAAGTTGCCCATCTCGATGTTTATCAACGCTCGGCACCGTATGTTATTCCCAAACCGGATCGGGTTTACCAGCCTTTAGAGAAAAAAGCTTTCCGTAAACTGCCAGTTTTGCAAAGTCTAGACCGTGCTTTGCAATATGGACACCATGAAATTCGTTTGCTGGCCTTTACAACTTCTTTAAATGAAATGCCGTTGGTGGAATATTTATTCCAGCGTCACATCCGTAAAGTCGTTAAAGATGGGAAGTTACGCCACCGCCTTATGCCGGATTACCCAATTGGTTGTAAACGTATTTTAATTTCTAACCATTGGTATGAAACACTGACCCAGCCTCATGTTGATGTGATTAATATGGGCATTCAAGAAATTACTGAAAACGGTATTTTAGATACTGAAGGAAATCTGCGTGAAGTCGATACCATTATTTATGGTACGGGCTTTGCCGCAACGGAATTTATGGCGCCAATGCAGATTACAGGTCTTGATGGCCGCACCTTAAAAGACACATGGAAAGATGGTGCAGAAGCTTATCTCGGTTTAACTGTTAGCGGCTTTCCAAATTTCTTTATGCTCTATGGTCCAAATACCAATCTTGGGCACAACTCAATTGTGTATATGATTGAAAGCCAAGTGAATTATATTTTAGATGCCATTCAAACAACCCTACAAAACAAACTTCTGTTCACCAATGTTCGTGCAGAAGTTCA
>Ga0233424_10002632_pt1 | contig 12457 bp, 7 predicted proteins | sample Watercolumn_Towu_FD_181011 | JGI IMG/M metagenome (GOLD analysis project Ga0233424, IMG submission 181011) | Freshwater microbial communities from Lake Towuti, South Sulawesi, Indonesia - Watercolumn_Towuti2014_125_MG | ecosystem: Environmental > Aquatic > Freshwater > Lake | place: Indonesia...
CATCGGTGGTCGGCGGGGAGCCCAAGACGACGATCGATCGCATGCCATCCCGCGCGATCGACAGCGGTTCGCGAATCGCCGGGCAACGCAAATCGAGTCGCCCGTTCTGAACGCGGTCTAACGCGCCACTGAGCCGCGTTCCGTCGAGCCAGGTGACGCGATAATCGCGCGACTCGAGCGGCGCATTATTGACGTTGATAATCTCGGCAAGTTGATTGAAGGGCAGCAGCGAAGACTGGCCGTCATGCACCAACGCACACTGCCCCGTCGCGGGATCGTAGCTGGTGAGCTCTCCGGTGCGAACCGTACCGTCAGTCAGCAAGACTCGCGCGCGGTTAATATCTGTCGCCGCCAACGCCGCGCCGCTCCAGCGACTGATGCGCAGTCGCTCCAGACGCACGTCGCCCCGGTTATTCTTCAACCGGATTCCAGGATAGACCTGCTGTTTCCTGGAAGGCAGCAGCATGTCCGCCCATGGCTCGCCGCTCGCGGAATAAACCACCATCCGCCCCGCTTCCTGATCCAACAACAGCTGGATGCGCACTCGGCCGGGACCGGATTCCAAGGTTTGCAGCATGACCAGATCGGCCGCCTTCTCCACTTCGCGCTGCAACACCAACTCCGATTCCCAGACTTCCATCCGGAACGCCTTTTTGATCACCGGCTCGTCACCATTCACTCCCAGTGCCAGGACGAAATCGGGCTTCGTCGTCCAGGAAATCTCCAGTTCCATTGCGACGCGGGCCGGCAGGGCGAAATCGCGGAAAATTGCCGCATTCGGCTGATTCGTATACGGTTGGCCGCCGTCGTCGCGCCAGTGCGAAGTTCCCATCGATTCCGCCCAGCCGGCAAGTCCGTCGGGGCCGAGGTAGAGCAATTCGTTACCCAGGTTCCAGCGAAAAACGCGCTGCAGAAATTCGCGCGCGATCGTCAGCTTGCCGAGCCGATCCGATTCGACGTGGAACCCCCGCGCATCGACGGCCACGAGCCGTCCGAAAAATGAATCTCCTCCGACCAGTTCGAAACAAAATTCACCTTGCGGACGAATCGTATTTTCCGGGGACGGGAACTGCATACTGCTGATCCGAGCGCGCTCGAATGCGAAGGGACCGACAAACCGGGGCGACTGCCAGTGAATTTGCTGCGTACCGTCCGAATCGAGCAGGCTGCCGGTGATCCAGCCTCCATCGGTGAGATACAGCCGGGCCATCGGCGCTGGATTGGCAGGCAACGGGTTCGCCGCCGGTGGAGTTGGTGGCGGGGATGGCGGCTCGCCGCCCGGTAGCCAACGGCTCCAAACCGTTAAGCAAATCAGCAGACTCACGGAGACAGTTCGCGCAGCGTGCATTGCAATTGCGTTCCGAAGACGTATCGCGATCATGGCCTTCATCGTTCGTAAATCGGCAGGAAGCGAAAATTCAAGGCCAGCGCCAGGCAGGAGAGCGCGGTGCCGGCGGTCAGGCCGAACTGGCCCGGAAAGCTGCCATCGGCATTCTGGGACTGCTTCAGATGGCGAATCAGCAGCTTGTTCCATTTTTCCCAGGCGTCGACGTCGCCCTGGAACAGTGCCTGCGCCTGATAGTAGCGCGTGTATTCGGGATAGTTGGGAGTAGCAATCGAGTTTTCCAGGCGTTGCGACAGGTAGCCGACGGTGGCTTTGAACTCGTTCAGATCGCGCCGACGGGCAATGGCGTAGACCAGCGAGGCGATCGAAATCCTGGCGAAAGACTCGTCAAATCCGCCGAAGCCGCCGGAATACCCGACCTGTCCGGATGTCGAAGTCATTTTTTGGAAGTACGAAATCGCCTTATCGATGGCCGCGTCCGGCACTTCGATCCCTGCATTGCGCGCCGCCAGCAGTCCTACCAGCACGGCACCGCTGACCGACGTATCGGCGTCGGTCGAATCGGGCGAGTAGCGCCACGCCCCCAGCGAGTTCTTTTTCTGCGAAGTAATCGCGGCGCGCACCGCCAATTCCAACCCCGCTCCGATCGAGAGATTGTCCTTTGCTTTCGCGGGCCAGAGACTGCGATCGTCGACCGTTCCATAGGCCTCCGCCAGGCCGAGCATCCCGAAACCATGGTGGTACATGCTCTGCCCCATGAATCCGGTGCGCTTGTCGATCACTTCGAGGATGACGCGCGCCGCACGGCGAACGTTGTTACTGTACAGGCCGAAATTCGGATCTTCCCCCGAAGCAAGGAATACCATCAGCGCCATTCCAACCACGCCCGGTCCCGTCTCGCCTCCGCCACTGGGCCAATCCCCTTTTTCCGACTGTGCCTTGGCCAGATACTGCAACCCTCGATCGTACATTTCCCGTACGTCGCGCGGCACCTGCTCGCCGATCCGCGCATTGGGCGGTTGGCCAATCACCGAGCGCGGCCGCAGCCCGCAGGAAAGACATCCCAGTCCGATCAGTTTCAGAAAACCGCTGCGCGAGATCAGCGTGGGACGTGCCGCGCCGGACCCTGCATCGCGTTTGGATACCGTTCGACCGGGATAATCTGATGTTCGTCGCATTCGACCCTCGACGGCGCCCGCAACACGGAACCGTGTACCAATAAACTACTGCGTCACCCCCGGGGCGACGGTTTCAAAATCACCGTCCAGCATCCCGTTCTGCTTCAGAAACTGCTCCATGCCGCGACCCTGATTGACGATCACCCGCAGTACTTTCCATTGGGATTCATCGAACAGCGGTTGGAGCTTCTTCTCATCGATCTTGGAAACTGCGTAAGCGACCAGATAGGTATCGTACTGGCCGAAACCGGCCGGTGGTGTCGTTTCACTCAATATCAAATCGCGCAGTTTTTCGCGCTGTTCACCGGTCATCGGCATCGTATTCTCGGTCGAAGCGATCCACAGTTCGACGCGTGCCCGATAGCGAAAAGCCCTCCGCCGCGCCTCGACTTTGTCATATTTCGCAAGTTGTTCCGGGGTCAAAGCGGGCCGGATCGCCTTCTGGAAAAAGGAGTCTCGGCCGAACAGTCCCTGCTGCACCTGCGTTTGGACGGGGTTGATCTCCTGCCAGATGTTATTGAACTTTTCCTGATCGAAACGGACCTTTTCAAATTTCACGCGCAGGTCCGCGACCCGATCGTTGAACCGTTTGAGGTCCCCTTTGCCGGCCAGTAGCAGTTTCTTTTTCTGCATTTCCGAAATCGCGCAGACGCGATCGATCTCGTCGATCTGTAGCCGCAACAGGGCATCCAGGCGTTGGGAAAAACTCTGGCCACCACCCTGCTGGCCGTAGATCCAGATTTCAAAATTCTCCATGGCGATTTCAAATTGCCCGTTCCCCTGCTTGCGCTCTTCGCGCTCCGCTTGCTCTTCTTCCTCGTCGGCGGCGCGGGTCCGCTCGTCGACCGGCAGGGCCGCTACCGTTACGGTTCGCTGCTGCGCGCGGACCGAAGCCGTACTTGCCAGGTGGCCGCCGATGACGAGGATGACGATCCAAGCAGTCGCGGCGGCGGTTGACGGTCCGGGACGGATACTCATGGCTGCTGCTCCGAGGCATCCTTGGAGGGCTCGCCCTTTGCGGGCTGCTCCGCTGGTTCGGGCTGCACAGGCTCCGCGTTTTCAACTTCCCGCACGATGATTGTGGGCGCCGCAAAAACTTCCACCTCGGCCGGGACGGCGTCAATCAGCCGCATATCGTCGGCGGGCAGGTCCCAGAGATTTTCCGCGACCTGAATCCCGAATCCGCCCCAACCCCAGAACGTCTGCATGTTGGACTTGCTGAGTTCCCAGACGGATTTCTGATTGGCGTTCAGGAACGGCACGACAACCTCGTCGGGGATGTTCGACTGGAAATGGTCGTAGAGCATATACTCAAGTTGATTGGCCCAGCTCTCCTGAAAATTCCGCGCCAATCCCTCGCCGATCTTCGCCCGTTGATCGTCGTCGAGCACCAGGCGATTATCGAGACGAAATAGCAGGTTTTGAACCGCCACGTGGCGGCGATATTCGGCGCGGCGAGCGATTTCCTGTTCGTAACGCTCGGCCTGGTCTTCGCGGAGATGCTCACGTACCGCCTGCAGCAGCGCTTCGGAGATAATCTTCCGCGGGTCGGGATAACTCATATCTTCCCCGGCCCGGAATCCGCCCTGCATCATCTTTCGCTGCACTTCCGCGAACTTCTTCGTGGCCTGTTTGAGTGCATCATTGGCTTTGGCGACCACCGGCTTGAACTGTTGCTCGTCGGGTTGGCTTACCTTGCGGACAAAAAACAGTTCCGACTTCAGGATCCCTCGGAATTGCCCCTGGAACTGCTGTTCGAATGCCTGCATCTGCATCGCTTCGGCATCGAGGTTCTCATTCGCCAGCCCTTCGCCGGCAACGACATCGACCGCGCCCCCGGCTGCCACGGCGGGTAACGCGAGAAACTGTCCCTCGACCGTGACCACCTCGAAATCGACGGAGGGGCCTTCCGCCAACTTACCTAACGGACTGCGCAATTCGCGCACTTCCGCGATAAATACCTCCGCGAAATCGAGCTCCACGGCGTGCCCAATTACGGCGGCGGGCAAGGCCAGTTGCAACCGTACCGCCGCAACGTCAGCGTCCTCGGCGGGAATCGCGACTGCCTCTGCGGGTGCATCGGGCGCCGCGCGTTCTGCCCGTTTCGGAGCGGCCGGCGCAACGGCTGGCAGCGCCGGCCGCAGTGGCACCGCCGGAGTCAACACTGCCGCCGGTCGGGGCGGATCTTCGCCGAACGGATCTGGTTCCGCCGCCGGTTCCGCCGCGGGTTTCGATGGCGGCTCCTGCGGATTTTCCTTTTTCGGCGCCACGGCAAGTGGCCGAGCCGGGACGACCGTCTTAAATTGCTGCGCGCCAACGGGTGCGGTGCACCAACCGCAACAGATGGCTACGATCCAGATTCCGCCTAGGACCGCTCGTCGACTCACCGCGTCACGGACAACGCGATGCCGATCGCCAACCGGCGCAATCGTTCTCTCCATGCTATCAACTCCTCAGGTCCTCAGGCTCCTCATGGATCGCGGCGCATTGGTGCCACGATCCCCATTTCGTCCGACCTGAAATCAATTACGGCTTTTCTTTTCCAGTTGATTGAAATACTCGTCCAGCCCTGCGCGGAATTCCTCGGGCAATCCCTTACCGGACTCGCCCGTGGCTTGCGACACGCCGTGGTCTTCCCGCAGTTCCTTTTCGTTCTTTCCTGTTCCCAGCAGTGCCAGAGCCGAATCGCTGGTTGTACCGCTGCCTCCGCCCCCGGGCGACGAGCCGCCGCCACCGCCTCCGCGGGGATTGAAGCGCTTGGATTGCAGCAGCAATTCGATCACCTCGGTCTCCGCCGCAATCGCTTGCGGGCCGGTATTGTGCGCGGCGAGGATCTCCGACGCATCATCCATCACATGTTGCACGGCCTCCAGCAACTGCAGTTCCTTTCCGAACTCCTCGGCATCGGGCAGCTCCCGGATCCGCTCGCCAACTTTCTGAATACGAATCGACAGTTTCTCCTGCTTGTCGGCGAGCGCGCCGCTGAGCCGCTCATGTTCTTCCTTGGCTGTCGCCGGGCGGGACTGTTCCGCGACCCGAGTTTCCTCCCGCAAGTTGACTTCCGCTTCCAGAATCTGCAGCACTTCCAGCACGATCGATGGGGGCAAACTGCCCCGCGATTTGCTGCCCGGTCAGGTACCGCCAGACGCAGGATCGACGAGATCCTCCGCCCAGCGATCCATATTGTCGGACCAGTATTCGCATTGCGAAATGGACAAGCCATTCTCCTGATGGAGGTCGTCGGCGATCTGGCGCAGACCGGCGATGACGTCGAGTTTCCGCATATCGTCGAGGACCGTTTTGAAACGCGTGAAGTGCCGCCGCTCAAAATAGGCCTGCAGGTCATCCATGATCACGGATATGTCGTGGCTGCTTTTCGCTTCCTGCTTCGACAATTCGCCAAACAGGCGGGTCGTCGATTCGTCGGCATTGGCAACTCCCGTCCCGAACACTGCATCGATCTGGTCGGCCAGTCGCCCGCCGATCTTGTATTGCAGCCGGGAGGCAGCCTTGAGTCGTTTGACCAGGGTACTGCCCTCCAGATTGGCCAGCACTCGATTCAGTTCATCGGAAATTTTGTCAAACTCGGAGAGCAGGTCCTGTTGTTGCGTGATCGCCTGATCGAGCGTGTCCGTAGCAGGGCATGCGTCACCGCCCTTGACGCCGCCTGCCAGCATCGTCGTCGGCAACCGCAATCCGCTGGGGCTCGATTTGCCTTTGGGTGCGGCTGGCGATTCCTTCGGATCGAGCGGTTGCTGCGACGACTCGACGTCGACGATCCGTGGCGTCGCAGCCGCGTTGTTCGGATCATTTTTCGCGTTCGATTCATTGTCCTTGGTCGGGGAACCTGTCGGCCCTCGATTCTGGCCGACGGTGCGAGCGTTGGCGGACGGGCTGTTTGCCGCCAGCTGGGCCGACTGCTTCAACAGTTCGGCGACCGAGGGCATGCGATTCCCGGAGATATCTTTGAGGATCTGCAGCATCTCGGCCCACTTTTCCAGATGGCCAACGCCGAACTCCGGATTACGCATTGCCTGCTGCACAAGGTCCTCGCCGGCATTGACCAGATTGGAAAGTCGACGGCCATTAGCCCGCTCCGCCGCCGCCTGCGCATCCAGTCGCCGCTGATTCTCCGGCTTGGCCAATTCCCGTTCGGTCAGTTCCCGCAGTTCGCGATTGGTCTCGTAAAGCTGAAGTTCTTTGTCGCGAACTTCCAACGACATACGATGCCATTTGCTCAGTTGCTCAGTCAGCCAGATGGCGTGTTGTTCCGCATTCAGCACATACAACGTGTAGGTGGGCGAATAAACCCGCTCGCGATCCGGCAGGTAATCTTCGGCGAACAACCGCAGTTGAATCGGCTGCGGTTCGATCCCCAGTGATTCGGCGGAAAAAGTGCCGCTGATTCCCAGCGTTTCCTTGTCGCCGCCTCCGGCCGCAAGAATCCGCTCGCCTTTCGCCGGAGTTTTGACGGTCGTGGCATCCAGGCCTTGCCATTCCACACCGATGCGTTTGATGCCGAAATCGTCCTGAGCATGGACCTTGAACTTCAACAGTTCGGTATCCAGAACGACTTTCTGGCGTTGCAGATCCTCACAGCCCAGCGACGGTGGCTCGTCGTCGCGCTGGTTGATTCCCAGCGAGAACGGTTCCTTGCCCGCCAACCCGTAAGCATCTTTCCACTGGAATTCAACTTTGCGCGAGGATTCAATAGGCGTGTCCCGGCTGGCGACGGTGGCACCCTGGGGCGCGCGATCTTCGCCGTCCACACGGGCCTCGACCAGATCGCGGCTGGCCGTGGCGACAAACGTGGCTGAGCTTCCGCGCAGGATCGAGATCGATCCGCCCCGCACATCTTTTTGTTGCGCTCCCGGTCGCTGCAGGTAGGAAGGCAACTCGACCTGCGCCACCAGGGACACCAGTTCGGGACGCATTTTCGGTTGAATGCGAATCTGCTGGCGGAAATCGCCGACGGTAAGGTCGAGCACGGTTTCCTCCAGCTGCCCGGGCAACGTCAACTGAAACCGTCCGTCGCTCGATTCGGCCGAAACGACCGGGTGCTGCCCGATGCGTGCCTGAGCGTGTGTCGGATGCCGCTTCGTGCCGTCGGCCAGTTGCACCGGGAGAACGAACGATTCACCGTGGGCAACGACCAGGGTTTGCGGGATGGGGACGATCTGGGTGAATGTATACCGGGGCGTTGCTCGCCAGGGGGTAATGAAACGCGACCAGGCGTTTTCAGCCGCATCGGGGAAAGCGATCGCCAGTCCGGCAACGGCGACAAGACTTGTTGCCGCGTACAGCAACCGCCGCCGATGCGCCGGCCGCGGAATCGCTTCCGACATGTCGCGCCGTCCGGCCGCCTCCGCGACCTGTCGAATCGCCGCTTCACAAAGATCGCGGGAACGCGCTTGCTCCGATTCACTGCGTACCAGTTCGATCACGCCCAGCAGTTGATCGCCAATACTGGGGAACCGCTGGCTCAGCAAACGAGCCAGTTGTTCCAATCGTCGATGCCGCCACACCCAGCGGTGCAGCGTCATCGGCACCAGGGCGCAGGCTAGCATCGCCAGCAGAAAGATCATCGCGCGGACCGCGAACGGGGTGTCCCCGAGGCGATCGAGGGCAAACACCGCGACATACGCAGTAAGGAATCCGCAACAGGCGCCCCCCAGCGCTTCGATGGTCTTCACCCACCAGACGCGGTCGCGGAATCGCCGCAACTGATCCTGGAGCGATTGGGGCAGCTCCAGCCGCCCCGATGTCGTCGCACTCATGAACCCCTCCTCGTGTTGAACTGCGCAAAACGGAACCTCGTCTCAGCAACGTTCCGGCAATTTGCCGCCGGCATTATATCAGCCCCACGACCTTTCTTCCTATCCAAAAGATCCCCAAAAACGTCACCAGCATCACGGCGAAAACAGGGTGGCTCCATAACTGCACGCGCCGTACCGACGGCAGCGGATCGGGCATCTCCCGCAACGATTGAACCACCTGGTCGACTTTGTCAACCGCCACCATTTTTCCGCGAGTTACCCGCGCCAGCTCGGCCAGCACCTCGGGCCGCGCCGGACGTCCCACCCGTTCGACCGCGATCCCCTGCACGAAAAACGACGTTGTCAGGCTGGCGCCGGTCTGTTTGCAGGCCAGCAGGACTTCATGTTTGCCAGGCTCCCACGGCGTAAATCGGGAGTGGAATACCCCCCATTCCTCGCCCTCCGAGACAAACCGCACCGTTTCCACTTTGCCCGACGGGGCCACAATCCGGGCGGTGACGTCGCCCTGTGCCAAAGGCTCGCCGCTCCGTTCCATGACGTTCGCATGCAATGCGACCGTTTGCCGCATCTGCGGTTGATCCGGGGAGAAAAACAGACGCATCGTCTCCCCCTTCGCCATGTTGCGCTGATATGCCATCCAGCGCACCACCTGCCCCCAGAACCGGTAATGGTACTTGTCTTCGACCCCCTTGCGCCAGCGCCACGCCCCGTCCGTACCCATGAACAGCACCTTGCCCGCGCCAAACGTGCGGGTCACCAGCAACGGCAGCCGGCCGAACTCATTCGAAATATCCTTGTGCGTGCAAAGCACCTCGCTGCCCGCCTTCGCCTTGACGACCGGAGCGTACCACTGAAACCCGGGCAGATCTTCCCAAACGTTGCTGTTTTCGTCCTGAGTGTCGGCCAGCTTGGTCAGCAGGCTGCGTCGGCCGAGTTCCGTCAATTCAAAATGACCGGGCGTCCGCGAACCCCAGCCACCCGGCTGGCCTTCGTCCATCAATACCGGAAACAGATCGCCCAGTTCCGTATCCATGAGTCCGAACTGCCGGCCTTGCCACCCCGGCATCAGCACCAGTCCGCTGGCCTGATGTTCCACGATGCCGCGAATCAGTCGACACTGTTCGGCCGTCAACTGCCCGTCCTCGGTGCCGACGTCGCCCAGGAAAACCACGTCGAACTTGGAAAGTTCGTCCAGTCCTTCCGGGAATTTCTTGATAGTCCTTGTTACCGCCGCCGACCTTGCTGAGCCCGGGATGAAACAGCAGGCAGGAGACTTCCACCCCAGGGTCGCGCGACAGCGCATTGCGAAGATAGCGATACTCCCAACGTGGGTACGATTCAATCACCAGCACCCGCAGCCGCTCTTCGCGAATGGCAATCGGGGCAGTTAGCCGATTGTTCTCCAACAGCGTCTCGTCCGCTTGCCGGGGGACATTGATGGTCAAAGTGTAGTCGCCCAACGTCTTCGGCTTCCAGAGAATCCAGTCGCTGGTGCGTCCCATCGCCGCGATCCGAACTTCCTTGCTGAGTTCCTCTCCGTCGGAAGTTTTCAAGGTTACCGTGGTGACGAAATCGCGAGGCAGCGAGCTATCGATCGTAAATGGAATCCGCACCGACTTGCCGACGATGCCGAAGGTGGGCACGTCCAGGCTCACCACTTCCACGTCGGGCAGGCGGGTTGAACTACCGACCGGCACGGTGAATACCGGCACACCCATTAATCGCAGCCTGGCGGCGGCCTGTACGGGTGGCGGACCTTCGTTCCAGTCGCCGTCGGAGATCAGCACGATCCCGGCGAGATTTTTGTATTTTTCGGGAGCGGCTGCCAATGGCGCGTGCAGATCACTGCCGTGCCCCGCGTCCGGTTCGGCGAACGGCTCGACGAGCAGCGCCATTCGCTCTTCCAGCACGTTCCAGGTCTCGCGCTTGGTTAACTCGGCGATCGCTTCACTGCGGGTGACACGCGAGGACTCGTCGCCGGTCAACGCACTACCCGACGCCGCATCGCCCGAGGCGGCACCGCCGTTGGGTTGTCCCAGCGTTCTTGAGGCGTCCCGCGTCTGCATACTGTCCGACTTGTCCCACAGGATTGCAATCGCTGGCTTCTCCTGGGGCCGAAATTCTTCGATCCACTCGGGCTGATTAAGGATCAGCGCCACTGCGGAAACGATTGCGATCCGCATGCCCTCCAGCAGCCCGATGGCGCGGCGATAGCCGCTGCGGCGCCAAGCGACATAGCTGAGCGTGCACGTAATACATACGACCGCCACCGAGATCACGATCGACCAGGGGGTGAAAAGAAAAGTAAGTGTCCGAGTGGCATTCATGGAGTGCTCCCGGACGGCCGCGCAATCTTCGGCAGGCAAAGGCCTGCCTCGACCATCAGCGCCACCATCATCGAAACCAGGAACATGCGCCAGACTTCCTGGATCAGTTGCGCGAGGCTCCCGGCCCGGTCATTGACGCGCTGGAAATCGAGTCCCCGAAAGAGTTCGTCCAGGCGCGGATCGCTCAGCGTTGCCGGCCGATCCTCGGCGTCGGGTCGATTCACGGCCAGCAGCTTTTCGCCGGCCGCATAGACGCCAGCCTGAAACGGATATTCGGTCGAAAGAGCATCGGGCGACCCGGCCAGTTGGGCCCAATCATCTTCGGCGGGATTGGTCGAGTCGCCGGCGACCAGCTGTCGTGTGGCTCCGAGCACCGAGGCGCCGCTGGCGAGAGCGCGCTGGATCATGACATACAAAACGACGCCATCGGAGGCCAACGAGGAGTCGGAGGTGGCGGTTGTCGTCGCGCAAAAGTAGGCTGCCCCCCGATTGCTCGTGGCGCGGGCCAGCAACGGGATGTTGCCGCGCAGGTTCGCCAGCCAGGTCCCTTCACCGCGAACCGTGCAGTACTTTCGCACCTGCAACTGCCCGACCGGCAGCGCCGCTCCGCTCAAAGCGTTCTTGAGCAGATCCTGGTCGCCGCGCCAGGTTTCCACCGGCAGTTCGCCTGGCGATTCCTCCCAGGCCCCCCAACCGATCCCCTGGAATTCCGCATCATCCGGATCGCGGGGAGGAAAAAACACAATCTGGCCGCCCCGATCGAGATAGGTTTCGAGCAGCCGTGCCACGTCGCCAACCGGCAGCGGCGCATGCCACAGCACCAACGCCGTCTGATCCCATTCGATGCTTCCCAGCTGATCCCGGCTCAGCAGATCGACGGCGGCGCGCAGGGCAGATTCCGGCGCGATTGTGGCGGCCAATTGCAGCGGAAAGGTGGCCGTTGGGTCATCGGCCACAATCGCTGTCCGCCGAGCCACCGGCAAATCGAAGACAAAGAAATATTCATTGTCCGCGGGATTCGCGTCGGCGGGAATCGCAACCCGCCCCCAGCCACGTTCCTGTTTCCGATCGATCGGGATGCGATGATCCTTCAGGTCGAATTCCGCCCCTTCTACCTCGAGCGAGAGTTCCGATCGAGCGCCGTCAATTTCGATCTGTAACGGGATCGTCGCACGTTCGGCGGTGGCGGCGCTACGCTCGATACGCAGCGACAACAGCAATTCCGCCGAGTCACCGACGGCCTGCCGCCGCACTCCGGTCACGCGCAGGCTGGTGTTCCCCGTCGCCACGTCGCCGTAGGCCAGCAGATGGAAGCGGATCGTCTGAGCGAATTCCAGGAACGAATCGCGCAGCGCCTGCCACCTGCCACTTTCGGCATTCCAGTCGTTGGCACGAATGTCGGAACAGATCCAGATTTCGGTGCGTCCGGTGCGATTTTCGCGGATATAGTCGCGCGCCGCCTCGAACAGCGCCGGAATATCCGCCGAGGCGCTGGTCGGCTCCGACTCCGGCAGATGCAGCAGATCCTCCGGGGTGCGCAATTCGCGGGGCTTGATCTGCGCGCTCTCGATCAGAATCCAGCGTGCCGATCCCAACAGTCGCAGGGTACGGACGAGCTGCTGGCGGCCCGTTTCCAGTTTCGAGCCGACCGCGGCTTGCCCCTGTTCCCGCATGCTGGCGGAGCGGTCGAGCAGGATGATGGTGGTGTCGGCCCGTCCGCCCGCCGCCAGTCCCAGCCAGCCGCTGGCAAGCGGCCGGCTGACCGCCAGGATCAACGCCGCGACCGCCAGCACGCGAAACAGCAAAATCAGCCATTGACGCAGCCGCGCA
>Ga0233424_10002633_pt1 | contig 12453 bp, 10 predicted proteins | sample Watercolumn_Towu_FD_181011 | JGI IMG/M metagenome (GOLD analysis project Ga0233424, IMG submission 181011) | Freshwater microbial communities from Lake Towuti, South Sulawesi, Indonesia - Watercolumn_Towuti2014_125_MG | ecosystem: Environmental > Aquatic > Freshwater > Lake | place: Indonesia...
CGATCGCCTCGGCATCGGCCGCGTTCCACAGGCGGTCTGCGCGGCGCTCGGCGTCGTCATTCTTCTTCCAGGCGGGGTCGAACCACTTGCCTTCGTACTGGCCGGCCTGGGCGTCGAAGTTGGCGCGCAGCTCCCAGTAGTCGCGGGCGATGTGCTTGCGGATCTTCTCCTCGCGCTCCACGACGATCGAGAGCGTGGGTGTCTGCACCCGGCCCACGGTGGTCAGGAAGAAGCCGCCGTCGCGCGAGTTGAAGGCCGTCATGGCGCGCGTGCCGTTGATGCCCACCAGCCAGTCGGCCTCGGAGCGGCAGCGGGCGGCATCGGCCAGCGGCAGCATCTGCTCGTCGCTGCGCAGCTTCTCGAAGCCCTCGCGGATGGCGGCCGGCGTCATGGACTGCAGCCACAGGCGCTGGATGGGCTTGTTCAGCTTGCCCTTGGCCGGCTGGGCGTACTGCTCGATGAGGCGGAAGATCAACTCGCCCTCGCGGCCCGCGTCACAGGCGTTGATCAGGGCCGTCACGTCCTTGCGGCGGATGAGCTTGCTCAGGGCATTGAGCCGGCCCTTGTTCTTGTCGATGGGGTTGAGGTCGAAGTGCGGCGGGATGACCGGCAGGTTGGCGAAGCTCCACTTGCCGCGCTTGACGTCGAACTCCTCCGGCGCCGCGATCTCCACAAGGTGGCCCACGGCGGAGCTGACGACGTAGCTGTCGTTCTCGAAGTGGTCGTCGTGCTTGTCGAACTTGCCGGCGACAGGCGTCAGCGCGCGGACGATGTCCTGCGCGACGGAAGGCTTCTCGGCAATGATCAGGGTCTTGCTCATCGGGTCGTTTCTCTCTGTCTTCCCTGGCGTCGGGGCGTCATCGTCCCTTGCCTACAATCCGGGCCTCGCGCACGCCCACGCACGCGCGCACCCATGAATTCACCGTACCACAGCGTTTGATGGCCACCAAAACCCCACGCCGCAAGATCGAAGTCCGTGAATCCGGCGTGCACGGCCGCGGGGTCTATGCCACGGCGGCGATTGCCGCCGGCAGCCGCATCATCGAATACACCGGCGAGCGCATCGGCTGGGAAGAAGCGGTGCGACGCCACCCCCACGACCCGGCCCAGCCCAACCACACCTTCTATTTCCACATCGAAGGCGGCCAGGTGATCGACGCGCTATACGGCGGCAACGATGCGCGCTGGATCAACCACGCCTGCGAGCCCAACTGCGAGGCCGACGAGGTGGACGGCCGCGTCTTCATCCAGGCCCTGCGCGACATCGAGCCCGGCGAGGAGCTGTTCTACGACTACGGCCTGGTGCTGGACGAGCGCCACACCGCCAAGCTCAAGAAAGAGTTCGCCTGCTGGTGCGGTGCCGCCACCTGCCGCGGCACCATGCTCGCGCCCAAGACGCGCAGCCGTTCGTCCGCGCGCTGACGCCATGGAGCGGCGCCACCTCGCCGAATGCGGCTCGACCAACACCGAGGCCCTGGCCCATCTGCGCCAGGGCGGCGGCACGCTGCTGCTGTCGGCCAGCCGCCAGACGGCCGGCCGCGGCCGGCTCGGGCGCGCCTGGCAGAGCGACGAGGCCGCCCTCACCTTCTCGGTCGCGCTGCCCCTGCCGGCCGAGCTCGACCTGGCCGGCCTGTCCCTCGCCGTGGGCTGCACCGTGGCCGACACGCTCGACCCGGCCGGCGAGCGCCTGCGCCTGAAGTGGCCCAACGACCTCTTCCTGGACGGCGCCAAGCTCGGCGGCATCCTGATCGAGACCACCCCGCTGCCCGGCGGTGAGCGCGGCGTGGTGATCGGCATCGGCCTGAACCTGCAGCCCCTGCCAGCCGAGGCCGACCGCAGCGCCTTCGCCAGCGGCCATGCCGCCCTGCGCACGCTGGACCCGGCCGCCACCGCAGCCTCCACGCTGGACCGCCTGGCGCCCGCGCTGCGCGCGATGCTGGCCGACTTCCAGACCCTGGGCTTTGCCGCATGGCAAGCCGCCTTCGCCCGGCGCGACCTCGCCGCCGGCCAGCGCGTGCGCGTGGGCGATCAGACCGGCATCGCCCGTGGCGTGTCGGCCCGCGGCGAACTGCTGCTCGAAACCCCCGCCGGCGTGCAGCCCTGCCACGGCGGCGAACTCAGCCTGAGACTGGAGTCTTCCCGGTGATGCGCATCCTCGTCGTCGTGCTGCTGGCGGCCAATGCCGCCTTCTTCGCGTGGTCCCACGGCTGGCTGGATGCCGTGACCGGCGTGCCCGCCGACAGCGGCCGCGAACCGCAGCGCCTGGCCGCCCAGCAGCACCCGGAACGCATCCAGCCGCTCGCCGCGAGTGCGGTGGCGGCGCTGTCACAGCGCGTTTGCCTGGAGCTGGGCCCGCTGGAAGGGGACACAGCGCTCACCGCCGCCCAGACCGCCCTGCGCGCCTTCGGTGCCGAAGCCCAGGTGCGCAGCCTGGAGCAGCCCGGCGTGTGGGTGGTGGCCACCATCAAGCTGGGCGACGCCGACTTCCGCGCCCGCAAGGAAGCCACCTACAAGCAGCTGCGCCTGAACTTCGAGCCGCTCGAAGGCCTGCCCGCCGAGCAACCGGCCTTTGTGCTGGAGCGCCACGGCAGCGCGGCCGAGGCCAACGCCGGCCTCGCTGCGCTGGAAAAGCGCGGCCTCAAGGGCCTGCGTGTGCTGGCCCTGAAGGCGCCGCTGACCCGCCACACCCTGGTGCTGCCGCAGGTGGACGGCCTGCTGGCCGGCAAGCTCAAGGCCAGCAAGGACGCAGCCCTGGCGGCCGGCTTTCGCAGCTGCAGCGCTGCGGCCGGCGCGGCGGCCGCTTCGGCCTCAGCCCCGGCGCGCTGAGCGCCGCAGGGCCAGTGCCGCCAGCAGCAGGCCTGCCAGCCAGACTGCGCTGACCGAACCGCCGCCGCCACCGCCGCTGCTGCTGCCCCCCGACGAACCACCGCTGGAGCCACCGCCCGTGGCCGCGGCTGCGACAGTCACCGTCACCGACTGGCTGTAGGTCACGCCGGCGTTGTCGGTCACATCGGCGCGCACCGTGAAGCTGCCGGCGCCGCTGGGCGTGATCGTGGCCGTGGACGTGGTGGCACCCGACGCGAAAGTGCTCACGATGCCGCCGGCGTCGACGATGACCCAGGCGGTGGACGCCACCGTGCGGCCCGCCGGCAGGCCGGTGGTGGCGGCCGTCAACGTGAGCGTCTGGCCGGCGGTGAGGCCGGTGGCAGGGCTTTGCGAGATGGCGATGTTCACGCCGTTCAGGGTGGCCGCCGCCGCCACCGCCGCGGCCGCGTCGAGCATGCCGGCGCCGCAGGTGGTGGTGGTGCAGTAGCACTCGTCCTGCACCGTGGCGCTGGGTGCGCGGCACTGCGGCGGGTTGCCGTCAGCCGCACTGCCGCCGCCGGTGGTCGGGAAGGCCCGCGCGGTGCGCTTCAGGATGTCGATCGCCTCCGCCGAGGTCAGGCTGGGCCGCACCGAGGCCATCAGGCCGATGACGCCGCTGACGATCGGCGCCGAGAAACTGGTGCCGACCGAGGCGCCGCTGCCGGTGTAGGAGGCATCGTTGGCCACGGGCGAGGTGGTGCCGGCATTGGTGGTGCTCACCATCGGGTAGAGGCAGGGCTGGCCGGCACCGACGTTGATGCAGTTGCCGCCCGGCGCGGCGATGGTCACCTCCGGGCCGAGGCTGGAGAAGCCGACCTTGGTGCCCACGTGGCGCAAGGCGGCCACCGTCACCACGCCCGGGCAGTTGCCCGGCAGGCCCACGGCCTGGCCTTCGGAGTTGCCGGCCGCCACGACGATGGTGGCACCGGCGGTCGTGACCTGGCTGATCGCATCGCGGTAGAGCGCGCCGGTGCCGGTGGTGCCGCAAGACCCGTCCCCGCCCAGGCTCAGGTTGAGCACCTTGGCCTTGTTGGCATTGGCCGGCAGGCCCGGCACCGTGATGCCGGCAGCCCACTTCATGCCCGCGATGATGTCGCTGTCATAGCCGCCGCACTTGCCCAGCACGCGCACCGGCATCACCTTCAGGCCCCAGCCCACGCCGGCCATGCCGGTGCCGTTGTTGGTGGCGGCGGCGATCAGGCCCGCCACGCGGGTGCCATGCCAGGAGCTGTTGCTGATGTCCGCGCTGCTGCAGCCGCTGATGGTGCCGGCGTTCACGTCCGCCTGGCTCACCCAGTCGCCCGGGTCGGAGGGGTCGGCGTCGGGGCCGGTGCCGTCATTGGCGATGGCCGTGGCGGTGGAGCCAGGGCTGCCGAAGCCGATCATGTCGTAGCCCGGCACGAACTGACCCGCGAGGTCGGGGTGGTCCAGCCGGGCGCCGGTGTCGAGCACGGCCACGATGATGCTGGAGGTGCCGGTGGAGATGTCCCAGGCCGCCGGCGCGTTGATGCTGGACACCACCTGGCCGGGCGTGCTGCTGGGCTTCTTGAGGTACCACTGGTCGATGGTGCGCTGCTGCACGCTCCCGACCGTGCTCTCGGGACTCACCGCGGCAGTGCCGAAGAGGGGGTCGTTGGGCAGCAGGGTGTGGCGGCGGCGCTGGTCGATGGCCACCAGTTCCACCTCGCTGTCGGCCGCCAGCTGACGCGCCAGTTGCGCAGAGCTGATGCCCTTGGCCAGCACCACGTGGGTGCGCTCGTCGAGGCTGATGCCCGCGGCCAGGCTGCGCCCGGTGCGCAGGCCCAGGGCGGTGGCGCGCGTCTGGGCGATCTCGCGGGCCTCGATGCGCGTGGCGCGCACGCTCAGGGCCTTGGCCCGCACGCTGTCGGCCTGGGGCTTGAAGCGCACGATGACGCGGGCCTCCTCGGTGGCCGCCTGGGCCTGCGCGGCCAGCGGGGTGAGGACGGCCGACGCGAGGGCGGCGCTCAACAGGAAGGGGCGGATCAGCTTCATGGCGGTCACGTCAGGGGTCGGCTTCGGGCGTGGCAGGACATGCCACGCCCCGATGTTCCCATCGACAACGACGGCCGAGGCAAAAAAATGCCCCGCAGAGCGGGGCAATTGCGTTTCGGAAGGTTTCCGGTCAGGCGGCGACGACGCGCACCATCTCCAGCACCTTGTTGGAGTAACCCCACTCGTTGTCGTACCAGGACACCAGCTTCACGAAGGTGCCGTCCAGCGCGATGCCGGCGTCGGCGTCGAAGATGGAGGTGCGCGGGTCGCCGCGGAAGTCGGTGGCGACGACCTTCTCGGTCGTGTAGCCCAGCACGCCCTTCAAGGCGCCTTCGCTCTGGGCCTTCATCTCGGCGCAGATCTCGTCGTAGCTGGCGTCCTTCAGCAGTTCCACCGTCAGGTCGACCACCGACACGTCGGAGGTCGGCACGCGGAAGCTCATGCCCGTGAGCTTCTTGTTCAGCTCGGGGATGACCTTGCCGACGGCCTTGGCGGCGCCGGTGCTGCTGGGGATGATGTTCTCCAGGATGCCGCGGCCACCGCGCCAGTCCTTGTTGGACGGGCCGTCCACGGTCTTTTGCGTGGCGGTGGCGGCGTGCACGGTCGTCATCAGGCCGCGCTTGATGCCCCATTTGTCGTTCAGCACCTTGGCCAGCGGGGCCAGGCAGTTGGTGGTGCAGGAGGCGTTGGAGATGATGGCTTCGCCGGCGTACTTGGTGTGGTTCACACCGAAGACGAACATCGGCGTCTCGTCCTTGGAGGGGGCCGAGAAGATGACCTTCTTGGCGCCTGCGGCCAGGTGCTTCTCGCCGCCGGCCTGGTCCAGGAAGATGCCCGTGGCTTCGACGACGACGTCGGCACCGACCTCGGCCCACTTCAGCTCGGACGGGTCCTTCACGGCGGTCAGGCGGATCTTCTTGCCATTGACCACCAGGGTGTTGCCGTCGACGGCCACATCACCCTCGAACTTGCCGTGCACGCTGTCGTACTTGAGCATGTAGGCGAGGTAGTCAGGCTCGAGCAGGTCGTTGATCGCGACCACCTCGATGTCCTTGAAATTCGCAATGGCGGCGCGGAACACCATGCGCCCGATGCGGCCGAAGCCGTTGATGCCGATCTTGATGGTCATGGAACAGTCTCCAGGAGGATGAGGAATCTTGTCGGGGACGGATTCTCGGCGATCTGGCGGGGGGCGGGTTTCGGTTCGATTTCAGGAAACGCGCATCAAGGCTTCGGCCCCAGCGTGAGGCTGCCGCAGGGCACGTTCACGAACACGGTCTGGCCCACCATCTGCTGGAAGGCCTTGGGCTCCAGGTCCATCTGCAGGCTGGCCAGCCAGGCCAGGAACTCCGCCCGGTTCAGGTCCGGCGGCCCCACCTCGCCGACACTGTTGTCCACCGCCGGCTTGCCCAGCGTCCAGGCCACCTGGAAGGGGCAGTTCATCGTGCCGAAGTCGAAGTTCGCGCGGGCCTGCTGGATGTCCTTCATGTTGGACAGAAAGGCCGTGAGCTTGACCGCATCCTTGAACACCCGGGCCGCCGCACCATAGGGCCGGTAGGTGAACTGCTGCTGCACGACGTAAGGCTTGCCGCCGGGCGCGAGGCAGGGCACGCGGTACTGCCTGGCATAGTCGGTGACGGACTGCACCTGCGACGGCGATGCGCTGCTGTAGAGCACCTCGACATCCGGGGCGGCGTCCGGCGCCGTGAAGCTCATCTTCACGAAGATGTTCACCACATCGCGCTGGAACACCGGCCCCCACAGGTCGGGCGGCGTCTTGGGGGTGCGCATGCAGGCGTCTGGCCGGGCCGGTCGGGCGCCCTCGTCCTGCTTGGCGCTGACCGCGCGCGGCGATGTCCAGGTGACCGGCGCGGTCTCGCGCGGCTTGAACTCGAACTCCTGCACCGCCGTGACCGTCTCGCCCGCCGGCAGGCAGGGCAGGCGGTAGCCGCGGACATGCCAGCGCACCTCCTCCAGCATCGCGTCGCTCGCGGCCCGGAACAGCACCACGGTCTCGGGCGGACGGTCGGGCGCCGTGAACTTGAGGCTCAGGCGCAGGAAACCGGGTGACTGGAGCTGCCGGTCATGGGCCGGATAGTCGATGGCCGGCCCGCCCTTGTGCAGGCAGGCGATCAGGCGCGGGTCCACCCCGTCGCTCTCGACGACCTGGGCCTGTGATGCGCCTGCCAGCGCTGCCAGCACCCACCCCAGCATCCTCAACCGTTGACGCATCCAGATACTCCAGGAAAGAAAGCCTGCCATTCCACGCCCAAGCGGCCGCCACCGCCAGACATCCTCAGGACTCACCGGTCAGGTCCAGCGCCCCGCAGCCCACGTTGATGATCAGCGTCTGCCCCACCAGCTGCTCGAACTGCGCCGGCTTCATCTCCAGCTCCAACCCGGCCAGCCAGGCGAGGAAAGGGGCGCGGTTGGGGTCGGTCGCCCCGACCTGGCCGACGCGGTTGTCGAGTCGTGGGCGGCCCAGCGTCCAGGCCACCTGGAAGGGGCAGCTCATGGTGCCGAAGTCGAAACTCACCCGCTGCTCGCGGATGCCCTTCACATTCGAAAGGAAAGCGCCGAGCGTCAGCGCGTCCTTGAACACGCGCTTGCCCACGCCATAGGGCCGGAACTGGAAATGCTGCCGCATCCAGGCCGGGCGTGCACCGGGCGGCAGGCAGGGCAGGCGGTACTCGCGCACGTAGTCGCGCACGATCTGCTCCTGGCTGGCGCCGGCGCTGCTGTAGCTGACCTTCACTTCGGGCGGCGCATCGGGCCGCGAGAAGCCCAGGTCGACGAACACATTGGTCACCTCACGCTGCGGCAGCCCGCCGCCAAAGGCCGGCGCATCAGGCGGGGTCACGAGGCACTTCATGACCCGGCTCGTGTCAGGGGCTGCGGCGACCGGGCTCAGCGGCGTCCAGGTGATCGGGTCCGTTGCACGCGGGCGGAATGCGAACTCCTGGACTGCTGTGACCGGCCCGCCGCTCAGGCAGGGCAGCCGGTAGTTGCGCACGATCGAGGTCACCTCGTCCACCATGGCGTCGCTGGCCGCCCGGAAGATCACCGTGACCTGGGGCGGCTTATCGGGGGCCGTGAAGCGCAGGCTCATGCGCAGCGTGCCGCCCGTGCGCGCCTGCAGGTCAGCGGCCGGATACGCCGGCTTGGCCTCGGCGCGCTGCAGGCAGGCCAGCGCCTGGGCATCGGCCGTGTCCAGCGCTGCCACCTGCGCCTGGGCCCAGCCCGGCAGCCACGCCAGGCAGGCCATGGCGCCCGCGATGATCACCTTTTGCATCCGGTCCTCCCTGACGCGTTGTTCGTGCGGACCGTCTTGTAGCGCAAATCCGCAGCGCCAAGGAAAAGGGCCGCTGACGCGGCCCTTGCAGTGATGCGATGTCGCGGCTTGGCCGCGTGTCATCACTTCTTCTTCAGCACGGCCTTCACGGTGGCGGCCACGTTCTCCGGCGTGAAGCCGAAGTGCTTGAACAGCACCGGCGCCGGGGCCGACTCGCCGAAGGTGTCGATGCCGACGACGGCGTCGCAGCCGTACTTCCACCAGAAGTCGCTCACGCCCATCTCGACGGCCACGCGCGGCAGGCCCTTGGGCAGCACGCTCTTCTTGTAGTCCTTGTCCTGGCGGTCGAAAACATTGGTGGACGGCATGGACACGACGCGCACCTTGATGCCGTCATCCGCCAGCAGCTTCTGCGCGGCCAGGGCCAGTTGCACCTCGGAGCCGGTGGCGATGATGACCGCCTTGGCCTTGCCCTTGGCCGGCTCGGCCAGCACGTAGGCGCCCTTGGCGATCTCGTCCACATTCGTCTTGGGCGAGTAGGCCAGGTTCTGGCGCGACAGGGCCAGCAGGCTCGGGCGCTGGGCATTGCCCAGGGCCATCGTCCAGGCCACGACGGTTTCCGTCGTGTCGGCCGGGCGCCAGACGTCCAGGCCCGGGATCAGGCGCAGGCTGGCGACATGCTCGATGGACTGGTGCGTCGGGCCGTCTTCGCCCAGGCCGATGGAGTCGTGGGTCATCACGTGGATGACGCGCGTCTTCATCAGCGCGGCCATGCGGATGGCGTTGCGGCTGTAGTCGCTGAAGGTCAGGAAGGTGCCGCCATAGGGGATGAAGCCGCCGTGCAGCGCAATGCCGTTCATGATCGCGGCCATGCCGAACTCACGAACGCCGTAGTTGATGTGACGGCCATTGTTCGGCTTGCCATCGGCCTCGATGCGCAGGTTGGGCGTGCTGCTGGTGTTGGTGAGGTTGGAGCCGGTCAGGTCGGCGCTGCCGCCGAGCATCTCGGGCAGCTTGGCGGTGAAGGCTTCCAGTGCGATCTGGCTGGCCTTGCGGCTGGCCACGGTCTGCGCATCGGTGTGGGCCTTCACGACGGCGTCGACGGCGATCTGCGCGAAGTCGGCGGGCAGCACGCCGGCCATGCGGCGCTGGAACTCGGCCGCCAGCTCGGGGAAGGCTTCGGCATAGGCGTCGAAGCGGGCGTCCCAGTCGGCTTCCGACTTGGCACCCGCGGCCTTGGCGTCCCAGGCGGCGTAGACCTCGGCCGGGATGACGAAGGGCTCATGCGTCCAGCCGAGGGCTTCGCGGGTCAGCTTGATCTCTTCAGCACCCAGCGGCTCGCCGTGGGCCTTGCTGGTGTTGGCGCGGTTGGGGGAGCCCTTGCCGATGTGGGTCTTGGCGATGACGAGCGTGGGCTTGTCGGCGCTCTTGCGGGCCTGGGCGATGGCCTGGTCCACCGCATCGACGTCATGGCCGTCCACCGGGCCGACGACGTTCCAGCCATAGGCCTGGAAGCGCTTGGCGGTGTCGTCACCGAACCAGGGGCCGACCTGACCGTCGATGGAGATGCCGTTGTCGTCGTAGATGGCGATGAGCTTGTTCAGCTTCCACGAAGCGGCCAGCGCGGCGGCTTCGTGGCTGATACCTTCCATCAGGCAGCCGTCGCCCAGGAAGACGTAGGTGTTGTGGTTGACGATCTCGTGGCCGTCGCGGTTGAAGTCACGCGCCAGCAGCTTCTCGGCCAGCGCCAGGCCCACGGCGTTGGTGATGCCCTGGCCGAGCGGGCCGGTCGTCGTCTCGACGCCGGCGGTGATGCCCACTTCGGGGTGGCCGGGGGTCTTGCTGTGCAGCTGGCGGAAGGCCTTCAGCTCCTCGATGGGCAGCTCGTAGCCCGTCAGATGCAGCAGGGCGTAGATCAGCATGGAGCCGTGGCCGTTGCTGAGCACGAAGCGGTCGCGGTCGGCCCAGTGCGGGTTGGCCGGGTTGTGCTTGAGGTGGCGCGCCCACAGCGCCACGCCGATGTCGGCCATGCCCATGGGGGCGCCGGGGTGGCCCGAGTTGGCCGCCTGCACCGCGTCCATCGCGAGGGCGCGGATCGCGTTGGCCATGAGAGTGGGGGAGGCGGTCGTTGCAGTCATGGCCAGGGCTTTCCTTGGGGCAGTGGGCAAAACCCGGGATTTTACGGGGGTGGCATGACGAGCCTTGATTTAGCGCAACACGCCGCTGCAGCGCCCGCGCGACGCTCCAGCCCATGCCGACCTCGACCCTGCCCCTGGCCGTGCGCGTGATCCGTGCCGAGCACGACGCCCTGGCCGCCATGCTGCGCACCGTGCCGCTGCTGCTGGACGCCCAGCGCCGCGCGGGCACGGCCCCCGACTTCGGCGCGCTGCGGGCCATGCTGTTCTATGTGGACGAGTTCCCCGAGCGCCTGCACCACACCAAGGAGAGCACGCTGCTCTTCCCCAAGCTGCGGGCGCGCGCGCCGGAGCTGCGCGCGGTGCTGGACGATCTCGACGCCGACCATGCCCAGGGCGAGCGCGCCATCCGCGAGTTGCAGCACAGCCTGCTGGCCTGGGAGCAGATGGGCGAGGCCCGGCGCGACAAGTTCGAGCAGCAGCTGCAGGTCTACACCGGCCGCTACCTGCGCCACATGAAGCGGGAGGAAGCCGAGATCCTGCCCAGGGCCACCGCGCTTTTCAGCGCCGACGACTGGCGCGAGCTCGACGAGGCCTTCGGCAGCCACCAGGACCCGCTGGCGCCGCGGGCCGGTCAGCCGGTCGACGAGGCCTATGCCCCGCTGCGCCAGCGCATCCTGGCGGCGCTGCCCGCGCCTTTCGGCTGGGGGCCGGCGCTGGCCTGATCACCCGCGCGACCCGTCGGCTCAGCCCGCCTTGGCCGGCGCTGCCGGGCAGGGCTTGGCAACGGCCAGACCGCGCAGAAAGCCCCGGCGCACGCCTCCGGCCGTGATGGCGGCACTCACCTGGCGGGCATAGCGCTCCGCACCGCTGAGCTTGCGCACCCAGCCCCGGAAGGGGATGACGCCTTCGGCCGTGCGCTGCAGGGCGCCGGTGGCGGCGTCCTCGCCGCGGTCCAGCAGGCCCGGGTTGCCGGCGCTGGGCGGCGCGTCCAGGTCGGGGCCGAGCACCTCGTCGAGCGCGCGGATGGCCGACGCCAGGCCCGCGCAGCTCCCGTCGGCCGGGGCGGCATAGGGCGCGGCCAGCGCCGCCCTGAGCACCTCGGGGATGTCGGCGCGCACCACGTTGAGGTCGGACAGCGGCGTCGTGGCGGCATGGGCCACCTTGTCCTGGCTGGACGACGCGCAGCCGCCGAGCAGGGCGGCCGTGATCAGGAGTGGGAGGCTGAGGTGTCGCATGGCGGGCATGGTCTCACTGCGCCGCGCGCGCGGTCCTGCGGAAGATCAACATGGCCAGGATCGTCACCGCCCAGCAGATCCAGCCGGTCCACATCGTGTGGCTGGGGTAGTGCGCGCCGCGCAGCATCTGGCCGAAGCCGTAGACCACACCCAGCAGCACCACGGCCACGACCCAGGCCCGGGCCGCACGCGGGTAGGCCCGCGCCAGCGCCCAGCCGCCGGCCAGGTAGGCGAAGGCGGCACTCGCATGGCCGGAGGGGAAGCAATGCCCGCCGCCGCCGTCCTGCACGCCGAAGGCCCAGTGCGACACGTACTGGGCCGCACCGCCGAACTCGGCCAGGTCCCAGGGGCAGCTCGTCAGGCTGATGCGCTTGACGAGCGACACCACCGCCAGGCACAGCAAGGTCGTGACCAGCCAGGCCGTGCGCTCGCGGCGCGTGAGCGCCGGCAACACGCGCGGCCAGAGGTTCACGAGCAGGATGAAGGCCATCGCCGCATAGGAGACCCGCCGCCCGCCCGCGTGGATGAGCTCGCGCGTGACCCAGGCCTCCCGCAACGCGAAGCCGCCGGCGTCGCCCACCTGGCGCATGGCCCAGAGGTCCAGGGGGCTGGCGTCCCAGGCCAGCAGGCACAGAAGAGCCAGGATCGGGGCCACCAGGGGCCAGCGCAGGGTCTTGAACATCGGGCCATTGTCTACACTGGCCCGATGTCTTCCGCCACCTCCGCCGCCGAACGCGCCATCGCGATCGGCCGCGCCGCCCTCGCCGTCGAGGCGCGCGCCCTGACCGACCTCGCCCCCCGCCTGGGTGACGCCTTCGCGCACGCCGTGCAGACCGTGCTGGCCTGCCGTGGCCGGGTGGCCGTCATGGGCATGGGCAAGAGCGGCCATGTCGGCCACCAGGCCACGGCA
>Ga0233424_10002634_pt1 | contig 12444 bp, 11 predicted proteins | sample Watercolumn_Towu_FD_181011 | JGI IMG/M metagenome (GOLD analysis project Ga0233424, IMG submission 181011) | Freshwater microbial communities from Lake Towuti, South Sulawesi, Indonesia - Watercolumn_Towuti2014_125_MG | ecosystem: Environmental > Aquatic > Freshwater > Lake | place: Indonesia...
GGCATCGAACATACAACCATCGCGGACCTCGCGACGGGATTGGATTTGTTTCACACCCGCCTGTTACGAGGTCTGCGTTTTTGCGCCAACACCAATCCCAAATCAAAAACCGCTCAGTTTGAGTAATCATTACAGGCATAACATCCGATAGTTCCAATACTCGTGAAGTGCGCGATTGCGCATTGCGTTGAAATCATTGTGACGTGCCGGAGACCGCGTCGCGGATCACACCCAAACGATTCGGGAAAGTGAGAGCGATTGGGGTTGCCGGTCACAAGGCAGCGTTCGTCGCATAACTGGTGTGCGCGAATTGGCGGCGATCTTGAGCGATCCAAGGACGGACGACCATGTCGCAATTGAGTGAGCAGCAAAGAAATCGCGTCGACTCAGTTTTGCCGCGACTGAAATGGCTGCTCGCGGGATGCATCGGACTGTGGGTGTCGGTGGCGCCGGAGGGCCGGCAACTGCTGGCCCAGACTCGCGATTCGTATTGCGTCCCGCTATCGAGTCCGACTTACGCCCGTGAAGCCGCAGTGATTTCCACTCGCGACGGCCGTTCACCACACATCGCCAGCATGCCGGAACCAGAAACCGAGCTCAAGGTCATCCACCGCCGCAGCCAATTGATCCGCTTCAACAAGAACACGACTCGCCTCGCCGTTGCCGATCCAACGATCGCCGAAATCATCAACTTCAGCGAGAGCGAGATTGCGATCCTCGGACTGGCTGTGGGCACGACCAATCTGGCCATCTGGTTCGAAGGACTGCCCGACCCGGTTGTGTACCTGATCGAAACTCTGAAGGACCCAAGCCTCGAAGACCGCAAGCGGCACGATTACGGACAGCTTGAAAAGTAGCTCGCGCTGCTGTTCCCGAACAGCAAGGTGTACCTGATCCCAATCTCCAACAAGATCATTGTGAAGGGACAGGCCAGGGACAGCGAAGAAGCGGCGAAGATTCTGCAGATTGTGCGCGGCGAGGTGATCCATCAAAACGGTTCGCTGGGCGGGCCGCAACCCGGCGCGGCCGGCGGTGGCGCCGGCAACAACAATCTGGGAGTGGACAACAACGGGTGGGGCTGGGGAAACGTTCAACGATCTGGCCTCCAGCAACATCATCAATCAACTGGAAGTCCCCGGCGAGTTCCAAGTCGCCTTGCGGGTGCGAATCGCCGAACTCAATCGATCATCGCTCAAGCGGATGGGCGTCGATTTCAATCTGCTGATCAACGATCGTCGCCATTTCCTCGCATCGTTGCTCGGCGGGGCTCCAGCCACGATCACCAGCTTGTTTGAAACTGGCGAGATCAATGTCCTGATCAACTCGCTCGCGACGAACGGCACGACCAAAATCCTGGCCGAACCCACGGTGACCGTGCTCAGCGGCCATCCGGCCAGTTTTCTGTCGGGTGGTGAATTCGCGGTGCCGACGATCATCGGGATCGGCGGCGCGCAGGGACAGCAGACGACCTTCCGCGGCTTCGGCTCGTCGATCTTCGTCACGCCGACGGTGATTGACGGCGACTTGATGCGACTGCAGGTCGTCACCGAATTCAGCCAGGTGAATCGACAAAACTCGGTCGGCGGCATCCCCGGTGTCAACTCGCGACGTGTGCAGACGACGGTCGAGGTTCGCGAGGGTCAGACGATGGCCCTCGGCGGGTTGTTCTCGCACCAGTCAGAAACCGAAGTCGATCGCGTGCCGTTTCTCGGCGAGATCCCGATCGTCGGCCCGCTGCTGTTCAACAGCAAAACGGGATCGCAGGACGAAAAGAAACTGCTGATCCTGGTCACACCCGAACTCGTTCGACCGCTGGAACCGGATGAAGTGCCGTCGGTGCCCGGCTTCGAAGTCACACCGCCGAACGAATGGGAACTGCTGATGAATGCACAGACCGAAGGAGCCCCCGACACGCGTGTGTATCAACGCCTCCGTACGGTCATGGGTCGGGGCAGGGTCTTGATGTCGGCTACTCGCAGTTCAATCCTCAACCCGCCGTCCCGCAGTATTCGCCGCTGCCTGGTGGAGCCTACGGAGGGATGCCCGGTGCGAACGGTTACACGCCGTTTGGCAGCGCTTCGGCAGGTTATCCCGTGGCACCGGGTCCCGGTCGCACCCGCATGCGGGCGTCGCAGATGAACACGCCGGTCCCGCAGGTTCCGCCGACCAACGTCCCAACGCCGATCGGTCCGTCGGCCAGCCGGTCGGGAGGATACAGCGTGATGCCCGCCGGCGGACCCAACCAGGCCGCGGTTCCGTCCTCGTCGAGCATTCAGCAGATGGGATTCCAGCAGCCGTCGATGGCGCCACCGGGAACCGGCATCCAACAGGCCGGCTTCCAGACTCCACAGTCTTCGCCACCACCGTCGCGGCGCTGGTTCGGATTGCGGAAGAATAAGACATGAATCCGCTGTTCCAAACCGATAACGAAATGGGCGGGACCTTCGTGCCCGCGGATTTTTCGAGAGCCATTGCCGATGAGCAATTCTTCGCAACACAAAGCTGGCTGGCTGCCGGATTCACCGCCGTCAGCCTGGCCGCGACATCCGGCTGCATGCCGATGTGGGGCCAGACGCAAGGCACGCTCCCGGCATGGCATTCCAACGCCATTCCCGATCGCTATCCCCTCGGCAGCGTGGCTCGCGAACCGTTCCATGCCATGCAGACGAACGCGGAAGCGGCCGACTTCATCCTCCATCGCTGCGATTTCATCGGCGAGACGGCCGAACTGTCGCCGAGTGGCCGCGGGCGCGTGCTCGAGATCGGGGCCCGCATGCGCTCGGCCCCGTTTCCCGTTCTGGTCGAACCGAGCCAGCTCAACTTCAAAACGAAGATCGGAGAGATCAAGTGGAACGTGCAGAGTACGGGCGATCGAAATCCCGATGCCGAGCAGCGGGAGATTGAAGAAGAGTACCAGCGATTGCTGGCCGAAAACCGGCAGCTGGAAAACGAGCACCGGATGCTGGACACCGAACGCCGCAACACCATCGCCGCCGTGTTCACGGACCTCGGCAATCCCGATGCCGAGCAGCGCACGTTCGTCGCTCAGCCGTACAGCCGCGGCATCACGTCGATGGAGGGCGAAGTGGATTATTACCGCTTCATCTACTCGCGCGGCGGCAACGGAAGCTGGAACAACGGCTACGGGCAGTCGGGATTTGGCGGCGGTGGCGGCGGGTTCGGTGGCGGTTTCTTCTGACAGGTGGAATCGACCGGCATTCAATATCCGGTCGCCGTCGACATCTTCCGCGGCGATACGTTCGCGCGACCTCCTCGCGGCTGGCTCCCGTCATGCCAACCGGGTTGAAGGTGACGCCACGGGGTGGCCGATTGTACCTCCAGCCGCCTCTGCGCTTCCGACCTCGCCTTGCCGTGAGTTCGAGGGCGAATTAACATCCCTCCACCTTTGTTGATTGGCCGCAGTAATTATGGCGGCACAGGCTCATCCGCCGACGCCAGGGCACGGCGCGGCCGACATGCCTGTTGTCCCGAGAGTACATCGGACGTACGAAGGATGGGCAGCATCTTGATAGAACGCAGCGTTCACGAGGAAGGCCACGCGGAGGCGCTTCGGCACAAGTGGAATGTCAGCGCTGAACGCGGCTGCGACGTCGGCGATGTCGCGGTCGACGAGTGGTACGACCGGTACTGGACCATCTACAGCCGACACCGTCGCCTCGAACATCTCCGCGGCACGCACAAGTGGATCGAATTTGGCGAAGATGACTTCGGCCTGATCGAACAACTTCTCGATTCGAACGACCTCCTGCTCGAACTGATTCTGGATCGCGCGGAATCGGGCTGGGAACTTCTGCATTTCATCAACTGGGCCCTGGACTGGAACCTGCCGATGGACCGCGTCATCAATATTCTCGCTCGGCTCGACCTCAACCGCGGTCGGCTCGAACCGCGCTACCCCACCCGGTACGCCTGCCACGCTTCGAAGGATCGTCAAGCGTAGACCGGCACCTCGCCGGCGCCGCAAACAGCCGCAACGAACACGCGTGTCGTTACGTTGCGAACGCAGATGCGAGTCAGGATGAGCTCCGGCTTTGAATCGAACGAACATCACGAGGCCCGCCAGCGCCGTCGGCGCTCGGCTTCGGGTGTGTTCGCCGGACTGCGAATCGTGGTCACTTCGACGGTGCTCAGCCGCGTGCTGGGGATGGTCCGCGACATCGCCACCGCCCGACTGTTCGGCACGTCGCGGGTGATGGATGCCTTCGCATTCGCGTTCCGCATCCCCAACCTCGCCAGACGACTGTTCGGCGAAGGAGCGCTGTCGGCGGCGTTTCTGCCGGTGTTCTCGCGCGAGTGGGAGAGATCGCGCGGCGGCGATTCGGCATCGGCCTGGCCACTAGCCACCGCCGTGTTCGCGCTGCTGACCGTGGTCCTGACGGCCATTGTGCTGGCAACGGAAACCGCGTTGTGGCTCTGGACTCAACTCGGATCGCCAGACAACGACACGCGGCTGCTGATCGGCCTCACCGCCGTCATGCTCCCGTACCTCGTCTTGATTTGCCTCGCCGCACAGGCCACGGCCGTGCTGCACGCGCTTGGGCACTTCACGATCCCAGCGCTCGTGCCCGTCGTCCTCAACGCCTGTTGGATCGCGAGCATTTTCTTCGTCGATCCCTACTTCGAGCCCAACCGCGTTCACCAGGCGTACGCGCTTGCCGTGTGCGTGCTGGTCGCGGGCGTGCTGCAACTCGGCCTGCAGTGGCCGACGCTCGTGTCGTTTGGCTACCGCGTGCGACTTCACTGGCAGACGAGCTGGCCGGCGGTGCGAGAAATCCTGCGGTCGATGATCCCGGTCACGCTCGGACTGTCGATCATGCAGCTCAACACTCTGCTGGACAGTGCGATCGCCTGGGTGTTCTCGAACCCGAGCGGATCGCCACTCGCGCCCGGGACGGTTTCGGTGCTGTACTACAGCGAGCGGGGATACCAGTTCCCGCTGGGTGTGTTTGGCGTAGCGCTCGGCACCGTGCTGTTCCCGCTGTTCGCGCGGCATGCGGCGCGCGGCGAGATCGACCACGTGCGCGAAGACCTGTCGCTGGCGCTGCGGTTGGTTCTGATAATCGGCATCCCGGCCAGCGTCGGCATGGTCCTCGTGGCCGAACCATTCACGGAACTGCTCTTCCAGGGAGGCGACTTCACCGCCGCTGACTCGTACCGCACGGCGCGGATGCTGGCCGCGTACGGTCTCGGCGTGTGGGCCTATTGCGGCGTCCCCGTGCTGTACCGCGCGTTCTACGCCCTCGGCGAACGAGTCGCGCCGCTGCGAATCGGTCTCGCGGCATCGCTACTCGACATGGTCGTCAAACTCATTCTGATCTGGCCGCTCGGCGAACGAGCCTTCGCGTTCAGCACGGCCTTCACGTCGGTGGTGCATGTCGCCGGGTTGACGTGGCTTCTGCAAGCCCGAGTCGGCCGCGTCGAATGGCGACGGCTGCTGGCCACGGCGTGGCGAACCGTGATCGCCGCGGCTGTCATGTCGGTCGTTTGTTACTACTCTCTCGGTCTGTTCGATCCGGCCCCGAACGTGACCTCTCGGCTGATCCGGCTGGTCGTGCCGCTCGTGGTTTCGATCGGCACCTACTTCGCCGCCGCGTGGCTGCTGGGCGTGGCAGAGATCTGGATGCTCTTCTCGCGTGACTCCGGAGAGACGGAGAGGCGGAGACGCGAGGACACGGAGACCGGGTGAATGGCAGTTTTCTCTGCTTCCCCGTGTCTCCGTGTCCCCGCCTCTCCCTTTCTCAGTGTCTCATTCAAGACAGGTTGAATTATGGCAAACACATTCCAGATCGCCGTCCTCGAAGGAGACGGCATCGGCCCGGAAGTCATCCACGAAGCGATCCGCCTTGCCGAAGTGGCCGGGGTACGCAGCGACGCGAAGTTCGATTGGGTGAAGTTCCCGTGGGGGACGGACTACTACTTCCAGCACGGTCGCATGGCGCCGCCGGATTTCATCGACCAGCTTGGCGTCTTCGATGCGATCCTGCTGGGCGCGGTGGGACATCCCAAAGTTCAAGACCACATCACGCTGAACGGCCTTTTGCTGCCAATCCGCCGCCGGTTCGATCAGTTCATCTGCTTGCGACCGGCTTTCCTGTATGAGGGAGTCGAAAGTCCGCTCCGGAACAAGGCCGCGACGTCGATCGACATGCTGGTGTTTCGCGAGAACACTGAAGGCGAATACGCGAACGTCGGCGGACGCGTGTACCAACACACGGACCACGACATCGCCGTGCAGACGGCGATCTTCACGCGCCGCGGTTGCGAGCGAATCATCCGTGCGGCGTTTGAGAAGGCTCGAACGCGGAAACGGAAGCGGGTCGCTTCGATCACGAAAAGCAATGCCCAAGGCTACGGGATGGTGCTCTGGGACGAATCGTTCGCCGCCGTCGCGGCCGAATTCCCCGACATCGCGACCGAGTCGCTTCTGATCGATCGGGCGGTGATGGAGTTCATCCGGCGGCCGGAGTCGTTCGATGTCGTCGTCGCCAGCAACCTGTTTGGCGACATCCTGACCGATCTGTCGGCCATCATCGTCGGCACCATGGGCCTCGCGGCCAGCGGCAACATCGACCCGACGAAACGCTCCCCCAGCATGTTCGAACCGGTCCACGGTTCGGCTCCGGACATCGCAGGCAAAGGCATCGCGAACCCGCTCGCGGCCATGCTGTCGGTGGCGATGATGTTCGAACACCTGCAACTCGACGCGGCGGCCGAGGCGATTCACCGCGCGGTCGCTGACGTCCTGCGATCCGACGGCCCACGCACTCCCGATCTCGGCGGAAGGGCGTCCACGTCGGAAGTGGGAGACGCCGTGGTTCGTTTGGTGTCAGTCAAACAGCCCTGATCCGAGAGAGGGTTCGGACCGGAATCATGCAATCAACTCCTTCACCACCTGCCCATGCACATCGGTCAGGCGGAAGTCGCGGCCGGCGTAGCGGTAGGTGAGGTGTTCGTGATCGAAGCCCAACAGGTGCAGCATCGTGGCGTGCAGGTCGTGGACATGGACTCGGTTTTCGACGGCCGCGAAACCGAAGTCATCGGTGGCGCCGTGGACGTAGCCGCCGCGAACGCCTCCGCCGGCCAACCAGCAACTGAACCCGTAGTGGTTGTGGTCGCGACCGCTCAACGCGGGGAGTTCGGCCACGGGGGTTCTTCCGAATTCGCCGCTCCACAGGACCAGCGTGGTTTCGAACAGGCCGCGGTGCTTGAGGTCGGCGAGGAAGGCGGCGATGGCCGGGTCCCACTCGCCCGCCAGCTTGCGATGCTGTGCCTCCAGCCCGTCGTGGTTGTCCCATGGTTGGCCGGCTCCGCTCCACACTTGGATGAATCGTACGCCGCGCTCCAGCAAACGACGGGTGATCAGCATCTGCCGGCCGATCGTGTTCTCGCCGTACAGTTTTTTCAGCGGTTCGGGCTCGCGCGAGATATCGAAGGCGTCCGACGCTTCCGACTGCATGCGGAAGGCGAGTTCGAATGTTTGCAGCCGCGCTTCGAGCTGGGCATCGCGCTGGCGTCGGGCGAGGTGTTCTTCGTTGAGCTTCCGGACGAGATCGAGCTGCCGGCGTTGTTCATCGAGCGGCAGGTTGCTGTTGCGGATGTTCGCGATCAGCTTGTCCACCTCGGTGTGCTTGGTGTCCACGTAGGTCCCTTGATACGCACCCGGCAGGAACGCCGATCGCCAGTTGTGCGTGGCCACGATCGGATAGCCACCTGGGCACATGACGATGAACGCGGGGAGGTTTTGGTTTTCTGAACCGAGACCGTACGTCAACCAAGAACCAAAGCTCGGACGCGGTAACCGCCCGTCGCCGCAGTTCATCAGGAGCAGTGACGGCTCGTGATTGGGGACCTCGGCGAACATCGAACGGATCACGCACATATCGTCAATGTGTTCGGCCGTGCGCGCGAAGAGGTCGCTGACTTCGATGCCCGACTGCCCGTACTTCTTGAACGCGAAGGGAGACCGCATCAGCCCGCCGGTCAGTCGCTCCGTGCGCAGGTTTCCCGATGGCACCGGCTTGCCGTGAAACTTGTCGAGCATCGGCTTGGGGTCGAACGTGTCGACATGCGACGGTCCTCCGTTCATGAACAGGTGCACCACCTGCTTGGCTCGCGCGGCGAATGGCGGCCGTTTGGGGGCCAGGGGCTGATCTGCCACGGTCCCCACGTTTGAGACGGACGGTCGTGCTTGCGTGCCCTCGGCCCCGTCACCCGCGTCGGCAAAGGTGCAGGCAAGGCCAATCACTCCCAAGCCGGAGCCGCTGCGTAAGAGCATGTCGCGCCGAGTCAAAAAGCCGTCCGACGTGACATCCTTGAGGCGCGGCATAGACAACTCCGTGATGGCAGCGGTTTGAAGGCCTGGGAAACAGGCGAGTGCAAGTCGGGATTCGGCTAACCCTGGCGATCCCGCTTCCGCCGATGTCTCTGGCCGGCAATGATTTGCAATATTCTTGCAATTTTGTGACCGGTGATGCAAGGAGAATTCGATGGATCGATTAACCGAAGTCTTCCTTCATCGAGTGCTGCCATGACGATGTCTGGTTTGGAACCGTTGATCTGCCTTGTGTCGGTATTTCCGAAATGGCCGGAAACCGCAAATGAGTTGCTCATCCATTGGCCGTCAATGGCGACCGTCTTTCTGGTCGGTTTCGCGGTTTGCTCAGTGATCAGTTCCTGGGATCGACACGTCGACGAGCCGTGTCAGGCACCGGAAGAGCGGTATCGAAAACTGGTGGAGATGTCTCACGAGATGATCTTCGTGACCAAGTCCAACCGCATAGTGTTCATGAATCAAACAGGGTTGGCGTTGGTGGGGGCGACGACCTTGCAACAGGTCCTGGGGCGATCTCCCTTCGACTTTGTGCACTCGGACTTCCAACTGTTGGTTCACCAGCGTCTTGCATTGCTGCACAAGACCACGACCGTACGGTTGTCGGAAATGAAACTGGTTCGATTGGATGGGACTCCGATCGACGTGGAAGTGGTGGCCTCCAGCAATCAGGAAAACGGGGAGCCGGTGATTCAGTTGTTTTGCCGCAGCATCTCGAAACAGCGATGGCTGGCGGAGCACGTCGACGCGGCAGATGAACCGCCGTATCGATCACTCAAGACGGAGGCGATAGGTCATGTGGCCGCGGAGATCGCCCATGATTTCAACAATCTGTTGACGGTGCTGACCGCGTATGCAGACGCTGTGGAATCGTGCGCGAGTCTGCCGGCGGAGCTGCGTGATCTCAGTTGCCATATTCGCAAGACAACCGAAGATCTTGGCGAGCTTGCCCGACGACTGCTGCACTTTGGACGAAACGAACCCATTGCACCGCAGGTACTCAACGTCAACAAACTCGTGAGTGCCTTGCAGCGAGCTCTTTCGCAGGCGGCCGGCAATCGTGTGCAAGTCACCACCACCCTGGCGGCGCAGAACGGACTCATCAAAGTCGACAGCACACAATTGGAACAGGTGTTGTTAAACCTCACAATCAACGCGCGAGACGCCATGCCCGACGGCGGCGCGCTGACAATTGAAACGCACAACATCGGACTGACCGAGGAGGAGGTGCAGCATCTGCCCGGACGGCGTGCGGGCACGTATGTTTCACTGGTCGTTCGCGACACAGGCGTGGGCATGGATGCCGCCACTCAACCGCTGATCTTCGAACCGTACTTCACCACGAAGCAGCCGAACCAGGGTATCGGGCTCGGACTCGAGTCAGTCTTCTCGCTCGTCCGTCAGAATGCAGGCCTTATCCGCGTCGACAGCCAACCGGGACACGGAACGAGCTTTATCATGCATTTTCCGACAGCGAACCCGGGAGCCGCACCGATTTGAGAAACGCTTCCCCTCGCGTTGGAACAGCCGATCCCCGGCGCTGGGATTGGTTTTCGCTCCGGCCGGGACTGCTGTCACGAATCGCATGAGCGCCGAATAATCGGCAGGCACCGCGCAAATACCGCTGGATGGAAGAATTTTCGTATTCTGCCGTCTATAATCCGCCGTTAAAGTAAGAGGCCCGCAGTCGAGTTGGGAGTCTTGGAGACGCCCCACGGCGAGGCGAACAGCTTTCGCGATCTGATCAAAAAGGTACACGAGGGTTCGTCAGAAGCATTTCATCGGGTGATCGAGCAGTACGGCGGACACGTCTATCGGGCCGTGCGACGGCGCCTCAACCGACGAATGCGTTCGAAATTCGATTCTGGAGGTTTTGTTCAAGCTGTATGGGCGTCGTTTTTTGAGAAGCGTCAGCAGTTGGGAAGTTTTCACGAGCCGGCTCAACTCATCGGGTTTCTCGGTCAGGTTGCCTCCAACAAGGTGGTCGATGAATGCCGCCGGAGATTGCGGGCAAAGCGATACGACATCCGACGCGAGCAGCCAATCGAAGACGAGGTGCATGCACACCAGTTGATCGCGAATTCACCCACACCAAGTGCCGTCGCGATCGCTGATGAACAATTGGATTTGCTTGTGCGAAACCAACGGGAAACGCACCTGCAGATGCTGCGGTTGCGGACAATGGGGGCGACCTTTGCCGAGATCGCCGCCCGCATTGGAGTGGGGGAGAAAACGGTTCAGCGGGTTCTCAAACGCATGTCGCGACGGATTGTTCAATGAAGTCCTAGAACGGCGAGTCATCGCTAGCCCTTGGGTTGTCCGCCGAGTTTTCGGCGGCCAAGTCGCAGGCCAGTGAACTGATCGCCGGTTGACCCGCCGGGCAGGTGCTGCGGGCCAAGGCCGTCTTGGAAGAACATCCCCACCTTCAGAACTGCAAGTCCGCATTGGTGAATCTGGCCTACGAGGAGTTCTGCCAGCGCAAGGATGCCGGCGAGGCGATCGACCCGGAATCGTTCGTGAACGAGTTCCCGACAATTCGCAACTCCCTCCTGGACCTGATACAGGTTCATGACTTTTTGGATAACGACTCGCGACTGGCCGGAAAACAGGACCTGCCCAAGTGGCCCAAGCCCGGTGACGTCTTTCTTGGGTTCGAGTTGTTGGAAGAATTGGGCCGCGGGGCAATGCTGTTCGGCACATGATTTGCGCACGAGATCGAGATGCAGTTCACCACGCTTCGGCATGATGTTTGCGCCGTCTTCAAGCGGAGAAATTCGCTCTGTCAGGTTGGCGGGAGATGGCGATGGCTCGGAAGAAGCGGGACGAGATTCAAGAGCGCGACATCAGCGGGTTGAAGTATTTCGACCGACTCGCGCCGCTGTTGGAACGGCTGCACGACGACGGCTGCCAGCGGGACAAGGCGGGGAATCGGACGCTGCACTTCGATCAGTATTGTCTGCTGGTGTTGTTGTACCTGTTCAATCCGATTTGTTCGTCGTTGCGGGCGGTGCAGCAGGCGTCGGAGTTGCCCAAGGTGCAGAAGCGGCTGGGCTGTGCGCGAGCGGCATTGGGGTCGCTGTCGGAAGCGGCGACGGTGTTTGATTCCGAACGGTTGATCGAGATCATTCAGGAACTCGGCGGACAGTTGCAGCCAATCGCCAAAGACGCTCGGCTGAAGGACGTCACGCTGACCAAGACGCTGACGCTGGTCGATGCCACGTTGATCAAGGCGTTGCCGCGCGTGATGGCGGCATCGGTGCTCAAAACGCAGACGGGGAGCGGGCTGGTGAAGTGGCGGCTGCATTCGCAGTTTGAGGTCGATCGGTACGTTCCTTCGCGGATCGACGTGACTCGGGACGGCGGCGGCGACAACGACGAACGCGCGGCCTTCGAGCGGACGATTCAGGCCGACAAGCTGTATGTGCTGGATCGCGGCTACGCCAAGTTCTCGCTGTTCAACGCGGTCCACGCGGCGGGCAGCAGCTACGTCTGCCGAGTCCGCGACAACAGCGTCTATGACGTGCTTGAGGACAAACCGCTGACCGAGGCGGATCGCGCGGCGAACGTGCTCTCGGATCAGCTCGTGTCGCTGGGCCAAAGCTCCAGGAAGAGCGACCGGCCGGATCACGCGCTGCGATTGGTGATCGTGAAGATCAAGCCGCACGTCTCGGCGGGAAAATATCGCGGCGGGTCCAGCGGCGTGGACTCCGACGGCTTCCTGCGAATCGCGACGGACCTGCTGGATGTCCCGGCCGAGATCATCGCCTTGCTGTATCACTACCGCTGGACGATCGAGATTTTCTTCCGCACGTTCAAGCACCTGCTGGGCTGCCGGCACTTGCTCAGCCATCGTCAGAACGGCATCGAGATTCAAACGTACTGTGCGATCATCGCCTGTCTCTTGATCAGCCTCTGGACCGGCCGCAAGCCGACGCTGCGGACGTCCGAAATGATTTGCTACTACCTGATGGGCTGGGCCGACGAAGCCACGCTGACCGCTCACATCGCCAAACTGCAACCGCACGACGCCGCGAACTCACGCTGATCTCACTTTCGGGGATCACCGCGCGCACCACGTCCGTGCCGCTTTCTGC
>Ga0233424_10002635_pt1 | contig 12439 bp, 12 predicted proteins | sample Watercolumn_Towu_FD_181011 | JGI IMG/M metagenome (GOLD analysis project Ga0233424, IMG submission 181011) | Freshwater microbial communities from Lake Towuti, South Sulawesi, Indonesia - Watercolumn_Towuti2014_125_MG | ecosystem: Environmental > Aquatic > Freshwater > Lake | place: Indonesia...
TCAGACCGTCCAGCCGGCCGACCCGACCAATCTCGCCTATATCAGCCAGACGACGCTCTCGGTCGACGACACGGCGGCGATCGTCGAGGCGCTGCGCCGGCGCTTCCCGGCGATTGTCGGGCCGCGCAAGGAGGACATCTGCTACGCCACGACCAACCGCCAGGCGGCGGTCAAGGCCGTGGCGGCCCGGGCCGACGCCATCCTGGTCGTCGGCGCCCCGAACTCCTCCAACTCCATGCGCCTGGTCGAGGTGGCGCGCCAGGCCGGCTGCCGGCGCGCGATGCTGATCCAGCGCGCCAGCGACATCGACTGGGCCTTCGTCGACGGGGCGTCGCGTCTTGGCATCACCGCCGGCGCCTCGGCACCGGAGGACCTGGTGCAGGATGTGATCGCGGCGTGCCGCCAGCGCTACGACGTCGCCATCGAGAACGTGGTCCTTGCCGAGGAGAGCGTGCGCTTCAACCTGCCGCGCGCCCTGGCGGGCTGATCCGTTCATGGCTGTCTATACCGAGGTCTCCGACGACGACGTGGAGAGGTTTGTCGCGGCCTACGACATCGGCGAGGTCATCGCGCTCAAGGGCATCGCCGAGGGCGTCGAGAACTCGAACTACCTGCTGCAGACGACCAAAGGCAGCTACATCCTCACCCTCTACGAGAAGCGGGTCGCCCGGACCGACCTGCCTTTCTTCCTGGGGCTGATGGAGCATCTCGCGGCTAAGGGCCTGCCCTGCCCGACGCCGATCGCCGCCCGTGACGGCAAGACGCTGCGCGAGCTGCACAAGCGGCCGGCGGCGATCATCAGCTTCCTGCGCGGCATGTGGCCGAGACGCATCCTGGTGACTCACTGCACCCAGGTTGGCGAGGCGCTGGCCCGCCTGCATCTCGCTGTCGCCGATTTCCCCATGCACCGCGCCAATGCGCTCGCCCTGCCCGGCTGGCGCCAGCTCTACCAGAGCTGCCGGGCACGGGCCGACGAGGTTCAGCCGGGTCTGGCGGAGGAGATCAAGCACGAGCTCGACGAACTGGCCGCGCAATGGCCCGACGGACTGCCGCAAGGCGTCATCCATGCCGATCTGTTTCCCGACAACGTGTTCTTTCTCGGCGACAAGCTCTCGGGGCTGATCGACTACTACTTCGCCTGCGACGAGATCCTCGCCTACGATCTCGGCATCTGCCTGAACGCCTGGTGCTTCGAGAAGGACAACAGCTTCAACGCCACCAAGGCGCGTGCCCTGGTGCGCGGCTACACCAGGACCCGCCCGGTGAGCCCCGCCGAGATCGCCGCTTTGCCAGTCCTGGCGCGCGGCTCGGCACTGCGCTTCCTGCTCACCCGGCTCTACGATTGGCTGCACCACCCGGCCGGCGCCTTCGTCAAGCCGAAGGACCCTCTCGAGTATCTGAAGAAGCTCCGCTTCCACCGCTCGGTGAAGGGTGCGGCCGCCTACGGGCTTTAGGAGGCAAGCATGCGCGCATTCGCGATCGTGCTGTCGATTCTGCTCGGCCTGCCGGTCATGGCCCAGACGCCGCCCGCGGCGCGCGACGATGGTGGCACCGTGCTCCACCTCGGCGAATTCGCCGAACGCATCCTGCGCCAGGACCGCCTGACCGTGAACCTGCGAGTCGAAGCCAGTGGGCCCGACGCTTCGCGCGTGCAGGGCGAGATCAACCGGCGCATGACGGCGGCGCTTGAGCAGGCGCGGCGTGTTCCCGCCGTGCGGGCGGAGACACGCGGCTACTGGGTCAACCACGAGCGCCCACAGAATGCGCCGGCGCGCTGGCGCGGCCAGCAGATGCTGGTCCTGATCAGCACCGACACCGCCGCAGCCCTGGCCTTGGCCGACGAGTTGCAGCAGGCCGGGTTGATCATGTCAGGCATGCATTTCGACCTCTCGCCCGAGGCGACGCGCGCCGCCGAGGACGAGCTCACCGCGGAGGCGATCCGGCGGCTGCGCGAGCGCATCGAGCGGGTTGCGGCGACCATGGGACAGCCGGTCCGCCATATCCGCGACCTGCGTGTCGGACAGGCCGGCGGCGGTCCCGGACCCCGGCCGATGATGATGCGGGCGGAGGCTACCAGCTCCGCAGCGCCGCCGGTTGCCGAGCCCGGCGAGACCACCGTGCGGATTTCCGTCGACGCGGAAGCCGTTCTCGCACCCCGCACGCGGCCGTGAACGACGCAGCCGGCACGACTGACGACAACGTCGTCGATGCTTTCACCGACGGGGCATGCAGCGGCAATCCCGGTCCGGGCGGCTGGGGCGCCATCCTGCGCTGGCGTGGGCAGGAAAAGGAATTGTCAGGCGGCGAGCTTCAGACGACCAACAACCGCATGGAGCTGATGGCGGCGATCATCGCGCTGGAGACCCTCAGGCGCCCAGCCATCGTGCGGGTTCACACCGACTCGACCTACGTGAAGGACGGCATCCAGAAATGGCTGCCCTCCTGGAAGAAGCGCGGCTGGAAAACCGCCGACAAGAAGCCGGTCAAGAATGTCGATCTCTGGCAGCGCCTCGAAGCCGCGGCCGGGCGCCACGAGGTGTCCTGGCACTGGGTCCGCGGCCATGCTGGCCATCCGGAGAACGAGCGAGCGGATGCCCTCGCGCGCGGGGCGATCGTCGCCATGACGACAGCCCAATGATCCGCGTCTTGCTTCACCGCGCCGCGCTGGCCGCCACGCTGGCCGTTCTGGCGGCACTGGCTGCCGGCCAGACGGTAATCGGGATGTCCATGGACGCGCTGCAGGACTTCCTGGATCGGCACGGCATCCGCCATACTCAGGAAGGCGCCGGACAGGGCCAGCGGCCCCGATTGACGGCAACCTATACGGTCGAGTTCCGCGGCGTGCTGTGCAACGGCACCACGGTGATCAACCCGGATTACCGGGCCAGCTGCGACTGCCGCCTGACCTACCTGTCGGACGACGGACAGCGGGTGACGCATATCCTGCGGGACGTGCGCCCTTCGTGCCCGCCGCCGCCGGCCCGCCTCCTCGGCGAAGACTGATGCTCAGAGCTGCTTGAGCAGGGTCTCGGCGCCGGAAATCTCGAAGGCGCCCGGCTTCTCGAGGTTGAGCTGCCTGACCACGCCGTTGTCGACGAGCATCGAGTAGCGCTGCGAGCGCAGGCCAAAGCCGACATCGCTGCGGTCGATCTCCAGGCCCAGCGCCCTGGTCAGCTCGGCATTGCCGTCGGCCAGCATCATCACCTTGTCGCCCACGCTCTGGCTCTTGCCCCAGGCATCCATGACGAAGGCATCGTTGACCGAGACACAGGCGATGGTGTTCACGCCCTTGGCCCTGAGCGCCTCGGCGTTCTGCACGTAGCCCGGCAGGTGCTGGCCGGAGCAGGTGCGGGTGAAGGCGCCGGGCAGGCCGAACACCGCCACCTTCCTGCCCTGGAACAGCTCGTCCGTGGTGATCTCCTTTGGCCCGTCCTTGGTCATGTGCCGCACCTTGGCCGCAGGAACCTTGTCGCCAACCTTGATTGCCATCGTCTCCTCCCCTCGAATGGAAAAGGGCGGGACCGCGGCCCCGCCCTTGTTTCTTGGCTTTGGTTTAGAGCTGCTTGAGCATCGTCTCGGCGTTCGACACCTCGAAGGCGCCGGGCTTCTCGACATTGAGCTGCTGGACCACACCGTTGTCGACCAGCATCGAATAGCGGCGCGAACGCGTGCCCATGCCGTAGCCGGAACCGTCCATCTCCAGGCCCAGGGCCTTGGTCAGCTCGGCGTTGCCGTCGGCCAGCATCAGCACGTTGTCGCCGACATTCTGGTTCTTGCCCCAGGCATCCATGACGAAGGCGTCGTTGACCGAGAGGCAGGCGATGGTGCTGACACCCTTGCCCTTGATCGCCGAGGCGTTCTGCACGAAGCCCGGCAGGTGCTTGGCCGAGCAGGTCGGCGTGAACGCACCGGGCAGCGCGAACAGCGCCACCTTCTTGCCGCCGAAAATCTCGTCCGTGGTGATGTCCTTCACCCCGTCCTTGGTCATGTACTTGATCTTGACCGAGGGGATCTTGTCGCCAACCTTGATCGTCATTGTTGCTCCCTTTCCTGATCTGGACGTCCGGCGCTGATGGCCTTCGAGATCCAAGCTATAGCCCGCCCGGAGGCGGTTTTCACCCCTTTAGAAACTAGGGATTAGCCCCCACCCCGTCCCGCCCGGCCAGCGTCGCTGGTGACCGGTGCGTGCGCCTTGTCGAAGGCGTTGAGCACGGCCTCGCGCGTCAGTATTTCGGGCAGCGGAATGCCCTCCGGCGCGGCGGGACCGTAGACCACGTTGAAGGGGATGCCGTAACGGCCGAAATTGGCGAGATAGCGCGCGATCTCGTCGTTGGGCTTGGTCCAGTCGGCGCGCATCGGCACGACCCGGCCATCACTGAGACGCGCCGCCACCTCGCCGCGCGACACCACCGCCGCCTTGTTGACCTGGCAGGTGATGCACCAATCGGCGGTCACGTCGACAAAGACGACGCGCCCGTCGCGGACGAGAGTTTCGATGGCCTGAGTATCGAAGGGGCGCCACTTCCTATCCTGCGCCGCGACCTCGGCGACGTTCGACATCTTCGGTGGGTCTGGTAGGTAGCCCAGCAGCACAATGCCCAGCACCGCCACGGCACCCGCCACACAGCGGTGGGCAAACTCACGTGCGGTCAAATTGCGCCACTTCGACAGCGCATTGAACGTCAACCACCTCCACGGCTTGGTGAGAACCGCGGCAATGATAACGATGACACCGATCCCGGGACGGATATCGACCTGGGCCGATAGCAGCCACACCAGCCAGATCGCAGTGGCCAGTAACGCAAAACCCAGAGCTACCCGCAGGCGGACCATCCAGGGGCCAGGCCGCGGGAGGCGTGCCGCAATGACTGGGAACGCGGCAACAGTAAGATAAGGCAACGCGAGGCCCACACCCATGGCCGTAAAGATCGCGAGAATCTCGCCGGTCCCTTGCGCCAGAGCGAAGCCGACGGCGGTGCCGACGAATGGCGCTGAGCATGGTGTGGCCAGCAATGTCGCCAGCACACCGGTGAAGAACGCACCAAGCGCACGCTCTTCGTGCGGCGGACGGGCTGGTCCCGCCGCAGCGGACGCCCAGGCGCTCGGCAACCAGATGTCGAACCAGCCCCACAAATTCGCCGCAAACAGCATCACCACCACGGCCATCAGAAAGAGAAAGACCGGCTGCTGGAACTGGATGCCCCAGCCCACCGTTGCGCCGGCGAGCTTGAGGCCAATCAGCGCGGCGGCGAGCCCGAGGAACGACGCGACGATGCCGGCCGCCGAGGCCAGGAAATTGCGGCGGATGCGGGCGCGCGCCACACCGCCCTGGCCGACGAAGTTCAGCAGCTTGATCGACAGCACCGGCAGCACGCAGGGCATCAGGTTGAGAATGAGCCCGCCAAGCAGAGCGATGCCGAGCACAGCCTCGAAACCGATGGTGACCGGCTCCGGCATGGACAGCCCGGACTCGAGCGTCACAACGCGCTCGACCGCACGCTCGCCGTCGATCAGCGTCAGGGTCGCGGCGACTCCGGTGAGATCGAGATTGGTCTTCGCGGCGGCGTCGCCCCTGATCGGTATGCGCAGCGTAGCCACGCGGCCGGCTTCCGAGAGCTGAACCGTCGGACGGCCGAAGCCGAGATTGGCCGCCGGGCCGTCAGCCTCGACGATCAAATCGGGTTTCTGAAACCCGGTCAGGGCGCGCGCCGCGACCTCGAGTGTGGGCGTACCGCCGCCACGCCAGACCGCGCGCTCGATGGCCAGACCGCTACCCATACCGTCACCCGGGATGCGGGCCACGAAGCGGTCGATGAGATGCGCGTGCGGGCTCGGGCCGGCGCTGCCCGCCGGCAGGTCGAGCGCCAGGGTCGCCTGGTAGGGAATGCAGATCTTCTCGCAGACCAGATAGTCGAGTGCGAGCTTCAGGTTGAGCGGCGCAGCCGGCGTTTCGAGCCGCGCCTCGATCGGCAGCACGACCTCATCGCCGTAGCCGAACGTGTCCAGGCCGAAGAGCTCGAAGCGTTCGGGTGCCGGCCAGCGGAATTCCGCCGAGCGCAGATTGCGCGAGCCGGTCCAGTCCGGCTTGGGCGGAAATCCCGCGTCGCCCGGCGAGCGCCAGTAGATCTTCCAGCCCGGCTCGAGCCGGAACTGAAGCCCGAGACGCGCGGTTTCGCCGCTCCCCGTCGCCTGGGCGGCAGCGACGAGTCGCACCCCGGTCTGGTCCGTGCGTGCCCATTCGGACGCGGCCGTATCGGCCCGGGCGTCGGCTCCGGGGGACACCGCAAAGGCCAGCGCAGCCGCCGCAATGAGAAATATATTTCTATTTTTTTTCATGCGTTTAGCAAAGATGCCCCGGCATCCGCCGAGCGCCTTGATCGTTCAACTATAGGGCTTGACGCAGCTTCCCAGCGGCACATTGACGTGATTGAAATCGTCGCTGTGGTAAGCTTGCGTTAACACGTTGCGGTCCCTAATTGGTGCAGCATGGTTGCGAAGCTCCCATCGTTCTACACCGGGCACCTTCTGGTGGCGATGCCACAGATGGAAGACCCGCGGTTTGAGCGCACGGTGATCTACATGTGTGCCCACAACGCGGACGGCGCGATGGGCCTGGTCGTGAACAAGCTTTTCGACGCCATCACCTTCCCCGACCTGCTGGAGCAGTTGAGTATCGAGCGCGGGCCGAAGACCGAGCAGATCCGGGTGCATTTTGGTGGCCCGGTCGAGTCCGGCCGCGGCTTCGTGTTGCATTCCGACGACTACGTGCGCGACGGCACGCTCAAGGTTCGTAGCGGCTTCGCGCTCACCGCCACTGTCGACATCCTCAAGGCCATCGCCCAAGGCGAGGGCCCGAACCATAGCCTGCTGGCGCTCGGCTATTCCGGATGGGGCCCTGGCCAGCTCGAATCCGAGATCGCTTCCAACGGCTGGCTCATCGTCCCCGCCAAGCCCGAGCTCGTCTTCGCCGGCGAGCTCGACGAGAAGTGGGAGCGCGCCCTCAACGCCGTCGGCGCCAGTCTCGGCTCGCTTTCGGGATTCGTCGGCCGGGCCTAGGCCAGCCGCGCAACCAGCCTGTCGTACGAGTCGAGCCTGCCGAGCGGCCCCATGGCCGCCACGGTCGGACGCCCGCCGAAGATACGCTGCGCCGCCCGGGCCACGTCCTTCGACGTGACGCCATCGATGCGCCGCACGATCTCGTCCACCGGAATCGGCCGCCCGTAGATCAGCAGCTGCGAGCCCAGCCCCTCCATGCGCGCACCCGTGCTTTCGAGCGACATAAGCAGCCCCGCCTTCATCTGGGTGCGGGCTCGCCGGACCTCGTCCTCGGACGCCGGCGAGCGTACATCGCGCAGTTGCTCGAACAGGACCGAAATTAGATCCTTGGTCTCCTTCTCGCCGGTGCCAGCGTAGATAGCGAACACCCCGCCATCGAGATAAGGGGCCGAGAAGGCGCTGACGGAGTAAGCCAGGCCGCGCTGCTCGCGGATTTCCTGGAACAGGCGCGAGGACATGCCCCCACCGAGTAGCGTAGCGAGCACCATGCTGCCGTAGTAATCGGGATCGGTGAACGAGACGCCGGGAAAGCCGAGCACGAGATGCACCTGCTCGAGCTCCTGGTCGTCGCGATATTCACCCCCGGTGTAACGCGCCGCCTCGTAGCTCATGTCGCCGGCCGGGATCAGGTCGGCGAAGCCTTTGCGTACCAGCTCCACAAAGGCGTCATGGTCGACGTTGCCGGCGGCAACCAGGATCATCCCGGAGGCGCCGTAGTGGCGCAGGCGGAAATCGACCAGCGCCTCGCGCGGCAGCTGCTCGATGATCGCCGCGCGCCCCAGGACCGGCCGGCCAAGCGCCTGCTGCGGAAACGCCGCCTCCTGGAAATGGTCGAAGATGATGTCGTCCGGCGTGTCCTCTGCCTGCCCGAGCTCCTGGAGGATCACCGTGCGCTCGCGCTGCAGCTCGCCGGAATCGTAGGTCGAGCGCAGCAGGATATCGGCGAGGATGTCCACCGCCAGCGGCAGATCCTCCTTCAGCACCTTGACGAAATAGGCGGTCTGCTCTCGGCTGGTATGGGCATTCATGCTGCCGCCGACCGCCTCGATCTGCTCGGCGATATCGCGGGCGCTGCGGCTGGCCGTGCCCTTGAAGGCCATATGCTCCAGCATATGCGCCACACCGTTGAATTCCGGGGCTTCCTGGCGCGTGCCGACGCCAATCCAGGTGCCGACCGAGACGGTCTCGACCGAATCCATCCGGTCGGTCGCCACGCGCAGGCCGTTGGGCAGGGTCGTGACGCGGACCGTCATGCCGCGGCGCGAACCTTTCCAGCGATGAAGCCCTGCACCGAGACCAGATCGTTGGGCAGAACCGTCACACGCTCCGGCCTGTCCATGAGCCCGGCCAGACGCGGCGGCAGGGCGGGACGAATGCCGCAGGCCTTCTCCACCGCATCCGGAAATTTCGCCGGGTGCGCCGTGGCAGTGGTGATCATCGGCACGTCCGGGTTGCCGCGCCGGGTGGCGGCGGCGGCCAGACCAACGGCCGTATGCGGATCAACCAGTTCACCGGTGGCCTCCAGGGTCTGGCGGATCACCGCCATCGTCTGCGCGTCGTCGGCCCGCGCGCCGGTGAACAGGCGGCACAGCTTCGCTCGCTGGGCCGCCCGGAGGGTCAGCGTCCGCTTGGCGCGAAACTGCGCCATCATCTCGGTCACCGCCTTGCCCTTGCGCCCGGCCAGCTCGAACAGCAGGCGCTCGAAATTGCTCGACACCTGGATGTCCATGCTCGGAGAGAGGGTCGGCGCGACGGCCTCCATTCTCATCGTCCCGCTGTCGAGTAGCCGGAAGAGAATATCGTTGCGGTTCGAGCCGACGACGAAGCGCTCGATCGGCAGGCCCATGCGCCGTGCCGCGTAGCCGGCGAAAATGTTGCCGAAATTGCCGGTCGGTACGCAGAAAGCCACCGGCCGTGCCGGCGCGCCGAGGCGCAGGGCGGCCACGGCGTAGTAGACGATCTGCGGCACGATGCGCGCCCAGTTGATCGAGTTCATCGCCGAGAGCCGCATCCGGTCACGGAAGGCAATGTCGTTGAACATCGCCTTCACCAGGTCCTGGCAATCGTCGAACGTGCCGTTGACGGCGATATTGTGCACGTTGGCCGACGGCACCGTGGTCATTTGCCGGCGCTGGACCTCGGAGACCCGGCCGTACGGATGGAGCACGAAGATATCGATGGCCTCGCGGTCGCGGCAGGCCTCGATCGCGGCGGAGCCGGTATCGCCTGAGGTGGCGACCACGATGGTAACGCGCGCGTGGCGCTTCCTGAGAACATGATCGAACATCCGCCCGACGAGTTGCAGGGCCACGTCCTTGAAGGCCAGGGTGGGCCCGTGGAAGAGCTCAAGCAGCCAGTCGTTAGCGCCGACCTGCTTCAGCGGCACCACGGCGGGATGGCCGAACTGCCGATAGGACTCCTCTATCATGCGCCGCAGATCGACGTCGGCAATGGCGCGGCCGACATAGAGTTTCAGAATGCGGAAGGCAATCTCGGCATAGGGCAGGCCCGCCAGCCTGCGCCACTGGGCGGTCGACAGGTGCGGCCAGGCCTTGGGCACGTAGAGCCCGCCGTCCCGCGCCAGCCCGGCGAGCAGAACATCGTCAAAACCGAGGGTCGGGGCGCTGCCCCGTGTGGACACATAGCGCATCGATGTCAGGGGGTTGAACGGGCCGGGAGACTAGCTTTTGCCCTGCCGTGCGGCAAGAGACGCTCAGGCATCGAGATAGCGCGTGCGCAGGTGGCCCACGAAGACCTGCGGGTCCAGCGGCTTGCCGGTGGCTGCGGTCAACAGCTCGCGGGTGGTCAGCAGGCAGCCCTTGGAATGGACATTCTCGCGCAGCCAGCCCATCAGCGGGCTGAAATCACCGCGGCCGAGGGCTGACGGAATCTCGGGCTGCGCACGCCTGGCGGCGTCGAACAGCTGGGCGGCGGTCATCGCGCCCAGCGTGTAGCTGTGAAAATAGCCCCAGCCGCCGCCCGGCCAGTGGATGTCCTGCAGGCAGCCGTCCTTGTCGTCTGCTGGCACGATGCCCACCAGGGCCTTCATGCCGTCGGCCCAGGCGCCCGGCAGATCGGCGAGCTTGAGGTCGCCGCCGATCAGGGCCTGTTCGAGGCGATAACGCAGGACGATATGGCAGGGGTAAGTGACTTCGTCCGCGTCGACGCGGATCAGGCTGCGCTCGACCTTGCCGTAGAGGCGGATCAGGTTGTCGGCGCTCCACTCCGGGCCGGAGCGGCCGAAGGCCTCGGCGGCATGTGGCGTCAGCCAGGCGATGAACTCGCGGCTGCGGCTGGCCTGCATCTCGACGATCAGCGACTGGCTCTCATGCAGGCCCATGCCGAGGGCCGCCCCCACCGGCTGCAGGCGCCACTCGCTGGGCAGTCCGCGCTCGTACATGGCATGGCCGGTCTCGTGCAGCACGCCCATCAGCCCGGGCAGGAAATCGTTCTCGTTCCAGCGCGTGGTCATGCGGATGTCGTCGGGCACGCCGCTGCAGAAAGGATGGGCGCTGGTGTCGAGGCGGCCGTGATTGAAATCGAAGCCGACGGCCTCCATCATGCGCCGTGCCAGCGCGGTCTGGGTGGCGGCGGGAAAGGGCCCGGCGAGCTGCCGGATCGCCGGCTGCCGCGCCTGCCTGTCGATGACCTCGGCGATCAGGCCGGGCAGGATTCCGGCCAGCTGGTCGAAAAGCGGCGTGATCTCCGCCTGGCGTGCACCCGGTTCGTACTGGTCGATCAGTGCGTCGTAGGGCGACAGGCCGAGGGCTTCGCCCTTGATTGCCGCCGTCTCGCGCGCGAGGTCGAGGACCCGCTGCAGGAGCGGCAGCAGCCCCTTGAAGTCGTTGGCCGGCCGGGCCTTGCGCCAGGCGAGCTCGCATTCGGTGTTCGCCTTCGAACGGGCTTCCACCAGCGTCGCCGGCACCGCCGAAGCGTGGCGCCACTCGCGGGTCATGCCGCGCAGATTCGCCTGCTGCCAGGCGTTCAGACCGCCCGGCTCCGCCCGCTCCAGCAACTCGCCGGTGCGCGGATCGGTCAGCAGCTCGTGCGCCATGACACTCAAAATGGCGATCTGCTCGGTCCGCGCCCCGGCCCCGCCCGGCGGCATCAGCGTCTGCAGGTCCCATTCCAGCACACCGGCCGAATCGCGGATGACGGCGAGGCGCTTGAAGCGGGCTTCAAGCTGGGTGTAGGCGGCGGTCATTCTTCAGCCCCAGGGGTTGTGCAGTTGGACGTCCATGGCCTGGAAGTCGGCGACGTTACGCGTCGCGATAGTAAGTCCGTGAACCAGCGCCGTCGCAGCGATCAAGGCATCCCGCTCGGCGCGTGGATCAGGTACGTGCAGCCGTGCGCAACGCCTCGCCACCGACGTATCGACCGGCAGAACCCGGCCCTCGAAGGCCGGCAGAACCCTGCTTTCGATCCAGGTGCGCAGCATTTCGCCTTGCGTCGGATCGCGACGCTGAACCATCAGCATGCCCGCTTCGATCTCTAGGATCGTAATCGCCGAAAGAAACAGATCGGCCGGGTGAGTAGAATCCGCCCAGGCAGCGACGCGCGGATGCGTTCTTTCGCGGCGCCGCAACTCCGAGAGGACGTTGGTATCCAGCAAATACACAAGTCAGGACAGGTCCGCCGGACGAAAAACAGCATTACCCAGCCGTGGCGGGTCGAATTCGATGTCTTCGACGCCCGGAAGACTCAAAAGCTCACGAATACCCAGTCCCCCGCCGAGGAGCCGGCGATAGACATCGTGACTCACCAGAACATACGCGGGCTCACCGCGATCCGTGATGATAACGGGACCCCGGTCGGCGGCACGCTTGGCGCGGCTGACGTCCTGGTTGAAATCACGGCTCGAGATCTTGGTCGTCTTCACTGCCCGCTCCGGCAAACCGAAGATGCTACAATACTACATATAGGCTATACCGGGGCCGCGAGCAAGTACCTACGTTGCTACCTCTTCTCCGACCGACGATGCCAGAGCACGTAGATGACCGTGAAGGCTGCGGCCAGGGCGAACCAGGTGATGGCGTATTGCAGATGGTTGCTGGGCAACTGTATTTGGGTCTGCCCGCCGATGGGAAAGCCACCGGGATTGGGGGCGGTGTCCGCCTCGAGATAGAACGGCGCCGCCTCCACAAGGCCGGCAGAACGCGACATGGCCGGCAGGTCGAACCAGAACCAGTGATTGCCGGCGATATCGTTGTCCGGCATCAGCCAGCCGCGGCGCACGTCGCGGCGCAGGAAGCCGACCACCTCGACCGGCCCTGCGACCTGGCCCTCGGCGCGGCGCCCGGGATCTTTTCGGTCGCGCGGCACCCAGCCACGATTGATCAGCACCGTTGGCGCAGCCTCGCGGCGCAGCGGCGTGAGTATGTAG
>Ga0233424_10002638_pt1 | contig 12431 bp, 8 predicted proteins | sample Watercolumn_Towu_FD_181011 | JGI IMG/M metagenome (GOLD analysis project Ga0233424, IMG submission 181011) | Freshwater microbial communities from Lake Towuti, South Sulawesi, Indonesia - Watercolumn_Towuti2014_125_MG | ecosystem: Environmental > Aquatic > Freshwater > Lake | place: Indonesia...
ATTTCTGACTGTTGAAGCGGGGGTGCCTCCACGCCATTCGCAGGATTTCGCTGGAGTAGTCCCCATTTGACGGCGTGACCGAGCGCCTGTTTGAGCACTCTGTGGGTCTGCATGATTGAGCGCTCCGACAGCGGGCCCGGCCGACCGTCCCTGCGTCCCTGGGCACCCCGCAAGCCGAAGTCAAGGCGCTGATCCGCGGCGCAGAGCGGGTCCAGCCGAAGCTCCAAGAGGGTGGCAATTTCGAACGCGTGGTCGACGCTGGGCGCGCCGTCGGGACTGATAGGGCTACCGGCCAGGCGACCTCGAGACTAACGATCGTCACGGACCAGAGCGGGGATCTCGTGACCGTATTCCCCGGGCTGCCGTAAGCCCGTGACAATACTCAGGGTAAGCCTCGTGACAGAAACTGGGCTGGTTGTGAACTCGGTGCCGGACGAACTGAATTTGCTTTGGCCGGCTATCAACGCCGTCCTCAACGAACCGGAGTACGTCTACCTGAGTTCCGTCGATCCCTACGGTGACACGATCTTCAACCGGCGTCAGGTAGACCGGCTCGTTGACGAGTTAGGTCGGCTATGCGACGCGGTACATTCCTCAGAAACCGAGTCATTCATTCGACGAGTAATTTCCCTCGCGGAATCGGCTCGAGGGCAAACCGGCCGATATGTGAAATTCATCGGTGACTAGCCCCCCCCGGTTCGCCGTGTGTTTCCGCAGCGGTAACTATCACCCGATCCGAATTCCTACGAGATGACCCACGAAGCTGGGTCGGACATCGTCCATCAAGTCCAATGTTCGACGGGCCCAGCGTAATGGGTGCAGACTCAGTCCGCCGGAAGCGCCGCGACCGGATCGGTGTGGTCGACGGAAGGCTGGTCACGGCATATCCGGATCGTGGTCACAACGCGTCGCGTTCCTCGTTGGCGTCTCGGCTCCAGCGTGAACGCCGCGTCGAGAAAGCATGAATTCAGAAGTGGCCCCGCTTGTTTGAGCAGCCCGGTCGGGTTGGATAAGTGGAATCATGCGGCGAGTTCAGGTTGGCGGACTAGCGGGCGCCCGCAAGCGCGAAGACATGCTCCAAGCTGCCGAGAAGGAGCTTGCGAATGTCGCGCCCATGGTGGCGCGCCGAGCTTGCGGGCGGGCTGGCTGGACTGCACGGCGCAGCAACGATCGGTGAACGCGTGATCCGGGTCGTGAACAAGTACCAGATGGCCAAGCATTTCGTCCGGTCCATCACCGACATGAGCTTCGCCTATCCCCGTGTCGGTCCTCAATGGGCAGCGAGACGGCTCTTGACGGGCCTTCGACCTGCTGGGGCTTTCGCTCAGCCTGTTGTAGACAGACAGCTCGCCCGCGACGACGTCATCTCGTGTCTGCTCACACGTCCCACAGGCCGGACGTTCGGACTGACAGGCTCGGAGATCCGTGGAATGCCCGAAGGGAAAGCAACCGCGGACTGTTCAGTAAGTCGCCGACTTTCATCCCCATGGGTGGCCCGAAGGGGGCCATGGCGGGCTGATAATCCGGCGTCAGATGTAGCGTTGCGTGACAGGCGGTCCGGCCGACGCACGGCTCCGCGCGCCACGGAAACCGGCCCGAGGTCTGCCTACCGGAGGGTGCGGGTGGCCATCACCAGGTAGGCGCCGGACGGGGCGCGGGCGACGTAGGAAATCTGACGAGGGCGGTTGGTACGACCGCAGGCGCAGCGGAACCGGCGAGTCGCACGCTTCCGAAGGAGAAGCGAGCCGCAGGAGTCGCATCGCGTGCCCCATCGAGCCCGCGAGACCCAGTTGCGCACGGGAAGATTGACGTAGCGCCGCGCTTCAACGCCGAGCTCCTCGCAGATAGTGCGGAATTCACGGCCGTGCGCGCTCGCCTTGGGGTGGCGATGGTGCGTGATCGCATGGGCGAGCTCGTGGAGCAGGATAGTTTGCTGGTCAGACGGCCGACCGAGGGCAAGGAGGCGGCTGCTCAGTGTCACCTGGCGTGTCGTCGGCGTGTAGGAGCCGAACGTGCGGGTCATCCGCCCCGACACCTTGATCGCCGGCAGCCGCAGGTCCGGCGCGTGCCTCCCGAGCACCTCCATCGCCAGATCGCCCAGGCCATTGAGCGACACCCGTCGTAGCTCGGCGGTCGGATGTCTGCCGTTCGTGGTTTGCATCGGCACTGTCCCCGTTTGGGTATCAGGTCGGTTTGACGTTGTGTATGGCGGAAAGCGGACGGGTCCCGGGACTCAGGTCCGCCGGACGAACCGTTCGGGGCCGAGTCCGCGGATATCACACGAAGGGTCATTGCCCAGCACCAGGTCGGCGGCGAGCCGCCCGAGGGCCGGGCCGAGCATTATGCCGTTTCTTCCGGCGCCCGTGGCAACAACGACGCCAGCGACTTCTGGGAGAAAACCAACGATCGGGTCGCCGTCCGACGAAACCGGTCGCAAACAGGCCGTCTGGCGAACGAGTCGTGCGTCCTCCAGGTAAGGAAAAGCTGATATCGCAGATGCCATTATCTGGTCGCGGGCCTCGGGAGTCGGGGTGTCATCGAACCCGGCGTGCTCCTCGGTCGTCCCCGCCCAGACGAGCCCGTCCGGCTTGGTGGTCGCGTAGTCGTTTCCCCACCAGAACATGGCCTTGAGCGGCTGGCCGGGCGCCCGTAACCGGAGGATCTGTCCCTTCAAAGGGAATATGGGAAGCGGTGATATCGGGAGCGTGGAGATCGAGGCGCCTATTCCGGTCCAGTTCGAGGCCTCGCTCGTCCATGGACCGGCGGCGATCACGACCGAATCGGCCTCGACGACCTCGTCGCCGATCCTGACCCCGTCGACCCTGCCCGCACTGACCGAGAGCCCCGACACGACCCCGTGGCGGATCCTCACTCCCCGCCCTTCTGCCGCCTGAGCAAGCGCAAGCGTCAGCTTGTACGGCTCCACCTCCGCCGAGATGTCGGCGTACAGGGCCGCGGCCACACCGGGCGCAATGCGCGGCTCGACGCCATCAATCTCCGCCCGGGACTCGAGCCATCTGGCCTCGCCTGCGACACCGGTCCTCTGGAGGTACTCGAAGGTCCGTAGCAGGCCGGGGACTTCCGCCGGACTCATCGCCAGCATCACGCTCGGCTTGACGCGGTAGTTGGTGTCGATTCCCGTCTCGGCCGGGATCACCGTGGCCAGCTCCCGGTGGAGTCGCAGCGCCAGGCTGCTGAGGGTCGGCGGCGCGCCGTGAGGACCGCTCGCCTCGATCATCCCGATCAGCCCGCCAAACGCGAACCCCGACGCGTGACTGCCAACCGAGTCCTTCTCGATCACGGTCACCTGGCCCCCATCCCGCAACAGGCCGTCGCGTGCCAGGAAGTAGGCCGTGGCCGCACCGGTAATCCCCGCGCCGACTATGACAACGTGGCCGGCCTTCTTCATACAGGGCTCGCGGGTGGCGTCGTGTTCGGCCTCATCGTTGGCGTCGGCGACGCGGGCGGACTGCCCTACCGGGCGAACGGCGAGTAGGCGGATGCGTCCCGCCGGCGGCTGCGCCGGGCGGCCTCGGTGTCTTGGGCAGCCCTCGCCACGTCGCGGGCGATGCGCCGGGGCACCGACCGGTCAAATACGCTAGGGATGATGAAGTCCTCGCTCAGCTGCGACTCATGGATCGTCTCGGCGATCGCGTTCGCTGCCGCCAGCTTCATCTCGTCGTTGATCACCCGTGCGCGCACGTCGAGCACGCCCCGGAACAGCCCCGGGAAGCAAAGGGCGTTGTTGATCTGGTTCGGGTAGTCCGACCTGCCAGTAGCCATGATCCGCACGTTCGGCGGCACTTCCTCGGGGAAGATCTCGGGCGTCGGGTTGGCGAGCGCAAAGACGATGGCGTCCTTGCTCATGCGGGCGATGTCCTGACGCTCGACGAGGCCCGGCCCCGCGAGCCCCAGGAAGACGTCGGCGCCATCCAGCGAGTCCTTGAGCGCGCCCTTCACGTTCTTCGGGTTGGTGTGGTCGGCGAACCACCGCTTCGCCACGTTATCGCCGTAGTCGCGGTCCTTCGACAGCGCGCCCTGCCGGTCGAAGCCCACGATGTTCTTCACGCCAAAGTTCATCAGCATCTTCGAGCAGGACATCCCGGCGGCCCCGACGCCGACGACCACGACCTTGAGGTCGCGCGGGCGCTTCTTCACGATCTTCAATGCGTTCATGAGACCGGCCAGGACTACCACGGCCGTGCCGTGCTGGTCGTCGTGGAAGACCGGGATGTCGCACTCCGCCTTGAGGCGCTCCTCGATCTCGAAGCACCGGGGCGCGCTGATGTCCTCCAGGTTGATCCCGCCGAAGCTGGGCGCCATCGCCTTGACGATGCGCACGATCTCGTCCGGGTCCTTGGTGTCGAGGCAGATCGGCCAGGCATCGACCCCGCCGAACTCCTTGAACAGGAGGCACTTGCCTTCCATGACCGGCATCGCAGCGGCGGGGCCGATGTCCCCCAGCCCCAGGACCGCCGTGCCGTCAGACACGACCGCGATGGCGTGGCTCTTGACCGTCAGCGACCAGACGGCCTCCGGCTTCTCGTGGATCGCCATGCAGACCCGGCCGACGCCCGGCGTGTAGGCCATCGAAAGGTCGTGGCGAGTCTGGACCGGCACCTTGCTGCGCATCTCGATCTTGCCGCCCAGGTGCAGAAGGAATGTGGGGTCAGACACATGGACGACCCGCACGCCGGGGACCGCATCGACCGCGTCGATGATCCGCTTGCCGTGGGCGATGTCGGAGGCGTTGACCGTGAAGTCGCGGACCATCTTGCCGCCCGACACCTCGACGACGTCGACGGCGTTGATGTCGCCCTTGACCTCGCCGATCGCCGAGCTGAGCTTGCCGAGCATGCCGGGGGCGTTCTCATACTCGGCGCGGATGGTGAGGCTGTAGGCAACTCCAGGGCGAGTTCCCGGCATGGGAGACCTCCGTGTCTGGCTGAAGGGAACGGCCATGTTACAACGGGGGATTCGGCGTTCCCGCCTTGGCACATTGGCCCCGCGGCCACATACTAGGCAGCAACATGCAGCAGCAAGCAACGCCTGCCACCCTCAAGGGCCGTTTCACCACCGCCCGCATCGTCCGCCGGCGTGACCTCTCGCACGATCTCTGGCGCATCTGGCTGAAGCCGGCCGAACCGTTCCCATTCAAGGCGGGCCAGTACTGCACGATCGGCACCGGCGGTATCGAGCGTCCATACTCGATCGCATCGCCGCCATCGGAGCCCGAGATCGAGCTCTTCATCGAGCACATCCCGGTCCCGGTTGGCCAGCTGACGCCACTCCTTTACAAGCTCCAGGTGGGCGACGAGGTGACCCTGCGGCCCCGCGCCAAGGGGCTGTTCGTGTTCAACGAGGCGTACACCAACCATGTGATGGTCGCCACCGTCACCGGCGTCGCGCCATACATCGCCATCCTGCGCTCGCAGCTGGCGAGCCCTCGCCCGCGCGACCGTTTCTTTGTTCTGGAGGGCGCCAGCTACCGCGACGAGTTCGGCTACGACGTCGAGCTGCGGGAGATGGCGGCCGCGAACCCGGGGCGGGTGGTGTTCGTGCCGTCGGTGAGCCGGCCGCAGGACCCTCGGAACGCCAGCTGGAAGGGCGTGACCGGTCGCATCAACACGCTGGTCGAGGGGTATCTGAAGGAGTTCGGGCTGGCGCCCGCAGGTACGTGCGTGTATCTGTGCGGGCACCCGCTGATGATCGAGGACGTCAAGCACCGGCTCGAGGGCACGGGCTACCACATCGAGGAAGAACGGTTCTGGAAAGAGGAATAGGGGCCGCTGGGCGCCCGATGAGGAGGATTTGATGACCACCGCCAGGCCAAAGGTCGGATTCGTTGGACTCGGCATCATGGGCAAGCCCATGGCACGAAACCTGCTGAAGGCGGGCTATTCGTTGACGGTTTTCGACGTCGTAGGGTCGGCGGTCGAAGAGCTTGTGACCGACGGCGCGAAGCGCGGAGAGTCGTCGGCGGCGGTGGCGAAGCAGAGCGACCTGACCATCGTCATGGTGCCGAACTCCCCGCAGTCCGAAGCCGTCATCCTGGGCCGGGGCGGCATCCTCGAGGGCGCCCCTCGCGGGCATCTGGTCGTCGACATGAGTTCGATTGCGCCGCTCGTGTCGCAGAAGCTGGGGAAGGCCTGCACCGAGAAGGGCGTCGATTTTCTGGATGCGCCCGTCTCCGGCGGCGAGCCAAAGGCCATCGACGGCACCCTCGCGATCATGGTCGGCGGCAAGAAGAAGGATTTTGACCGGGCGAAGCCGCTGTTCGACAAGATGGGGTCGAGCGCGGTGCTGTGCGGTGACTTCGGCGCCGGCAACTTCGTAAAGCTCGCCAACCAGATCATCGTCGCCTGCAATATCCACGCCCTCGCCGAGGCGCTGGCGCTGACCCAGAAGGCCGGCCTCAACCCCGAGACGGTGTTCGAGGCGATCCGCGGCGGACTGGCGGGCTCGACCGTAATGAACGCCAAGGCTCCGATGATGTTCAACCGCAACTTCAAGCCTGGCTTCCGCATCGAGCTCCACTTCAAGGACATGAACAACGTGATGGAGACGGCCCGCGACATGCAGCTTGCGCTGCCGATGAGCGCCTTCATGCAGCAGGTGCTCTCGTCGCTGATGGCCGACGGCAAGGGCAAGCTCGACCACTCCGGGATCCTCCATTTCGTGGAGGACCTGGCCAACGTCGAGGTGAAGAAGCCTTAAATGGACGCCGAGGCACGCGATCTGCTGGCTGAGATAGGCCGACTGCGGGACACGACCCGCAAGCTGGTCGAGCGGGCGGGCGACGCCGGAGTCAGGTGGGCGCCGCCGGTGCCGGACACGAACTCGATCGCGGTGATCGTGACCCACATGTGCGGGAGCGAGCGCCAGTGGATCCACGAGTACGTCGGCGGGCAGAAGATCGGGCGCGACCGCGACTCGGAGTTCCGCAAGCCGGTGACCAGCGCCGCCGGGCTCGTGAAGCTGCTGAGCGATGTCGCAGCCGGGACGTCCCGCGTGCTTGAGAAGGAGACCTCGCAGTCGCTCGCGCGGAGCGTGACGACCCATAACCCCGCCATTGCGAAGACCGCCCGTGACTGCGTTCTTCATTCGCTCTCGCACCAGTCCGTCCACGTGGGCCATCTCGAGGTGACCCTCCAGCTGTGGGAATCCCGGAAGCCCATGTGAGGGAGGCGCCCGGGAAGGCGGCGGTCCGGGCATCGATCGAGACGATCGGGCGCGTCGTCAAATCCGAGCTGGACCTTCATAAGATCCTAGAGTTCGTCGCCGCGGAGACCGCCCGTCTCGTCCCATATGACCGCTTCGTCGTCACGACGGTCCAATCGGATGGCCGGCAGGTCATCGAATTCGTCGAGGGGCTCGAAGTCCCGGACCATGTCGTCGGGTACAAATCCGATCCCCTGCCGGACGGGGTGTCTCTCTGGCCGCCCGGCCACGCATATTTGCTGAGGAGGTCCGCGGGTCCCAGGACCCGTCCTGAGGGCGTCCAGAGCGTCGGGCTCCAGTCGATGATCATCGTGCCGGTCGGCGCGCCCGCATCACCGTTCGCAGCCATCGAAGTCCACAGTCTGTCGAAGAATGCCTACCGGCTCGGGGACGTCAGGGCACTGGCACTGATAGCGGACGAGATTGCGCTGGCGATCAAAAACGCCCGCCTCTACCGCGACACCGCCCGATTGGCCGAGGTGAGCGCAGCGCTCGCCAGCATCGGGCGCTCGGCCGCGGAGTGCGTAACGCTCCGGTCGCTGTTCGAAGCGGTCCACCATCAGCTCAAAGCGTTGATCCCGTTCGACCGAATTGTCATCGGGCTATGGCATCCCGATCTCGGCGCTGTCACACAGGCTTATGTGCGAGGTGTCGAGGTGCTGGGCATAGGTGAGGGATCTGTGCTGCCGGTCCCCAGCGATATGCTGCTTGCCGGTTCCCGGATCGATGACTTCGAGTCGGAGGCGGCTTTCAACCCGGTCGTCGAGCGGCTCAGGGGCGTTCTCACGGTCACCGGCCTGCAGTCCTTCGCGCGTGTCGAGATCCGCGTCGGCCAAAACCTGGTCGGCCAGCTTTCCATACGCAGCCGCGCCCGGAACGCCTACACGAGAACTGACCTCGAGCTCCTCGGCCGCGTGGCCGACCAGATCGCGCCGGCGATCGAGGGGATCCAGCTGCTGGAGGCCGCCCGCAGGGAGGCCGCGGAGCGGGAAGCGATCGCGGCAATCGGTGTCGTTGCAACCTCGGCGCTCGACATGCGTCAGATCTTCGAACGCGTAGCATCTGAGATGGCTGGCCTCACTTCTTACGACCGCCTGGTCTTCGCAAACGTTCAGCCGGATGGCCGGATACGACTTTCATACGTCACCGGGGTGGCGATGGAAGGATGGGAAGAGGGATCGGTGCATGACGCGCCTCAGCTTTCGATAGTTCGAACGGACGCAAATTCGCGAGAGGCGCTGGTCGGCCACGGCGAAAGCGAGCAGATGGACGCGGCGTCGAGGTCGGCAGGCCTGAAGTCGTGGCTCCAGGTGGTGCTTGGCGAGCCGGAGCACCCGATCGGCCACATCAACCTCAGATCGCGCACGAAGTCCGCGTACTCGGGCCGCGACGTCCGGCTGCCGAGGCTGGTGGCCGCTCAGGTTTCGCCTGCGGTGAGCAATGCGCAGCTCTATCAGGAAACCCTTGATTTGGCGGACGAAGCAAGGCTTCTGGCCGAAATCTCGGGTGCGGCGACCGCCGGTCTCGATATTTCATCCCTGGCGGCCCGGTTCCTCGAGATGGTCCGCGACAGAGTGCCCTTCGACCGGGGCGTCCTGAGGATGGTTGATGCTGCGACCGGCGGGCTGGGCGCAGGGGGCTCGGTGGGCGTGGGCGCAGGGTTGCCTCTGCCGTCGTTCCGAAGCCGCGCCGTTACCGAGGCCGTGGCGCTCGGAAGGCTCGTGGTCGAGGTCGACGCCGAGCCCGAGGAACCGTTTATCGAAGCCCCGCTTGCGCGGCTGGGGTTGCGCTCGTCGGCGACCCTCCCGTCGATCTCCGACAAGCACGTGGTCGGCGTGGTCACCCTGCGCCGTACCGCCGCCACAGGCTTCGGTCAGGACGAACTCGACTTCCTGTCCCGGGCGTGCGCCCAGATTGCGCCCGCGGTCTACAACGCCCGCCTGCTCGGGGAGGTCAGCACGCTCGCCAGCACGGTCGAGAACAGCCCGGACTTCATCTGCTCGGCCGACCTCAAGTCCAGGGTCCAGTACCTCAACGCCGCCGGCCGGGAAATGGTCGGTGTGGCAAACGACTACGACGTGACGCAGTTCACATGGGACGACTTCTTCGGCGAAGAAGACGCCGGACGTGTGAAGGAGGTCGCGGTACCGACCGCGCTGAGCCGGGGATCGTGGCACGGCGAGATGCGGCTGAAGTCCCGCGACGGTTCGACCATCCCGGTCGATGCAATCGTCGTCCCCGTATACCACCGCAATGGCGCGCTGCTCGGCGTAACGGTATCGGCGCGGGACATCGCCGACCGCAAGCGGGCCGAAGCTGAGCTCAACACGGTCGCCACAACCGACACGCTGACCGGGCTCCTGAACCGCCGCCAGTTCATGCTGATGCTTGACCAGGCGATGAAGCTGGCGACACGAAGGCGCCTGCAGGGGACGCTGGTGTACCTGGACCTCGACGCCTTCAAGTACGTGAACGATACGCACGGGCACACCGCCGGCGACGAGCTGCTCGTGGCAGTCGGCAAGACCTTGAAGGCGAACGTGCGGGCGAGCGACGTGGTGGCCCGAACCGGCGGCGACGAGTTCGTGATCATCCTGCACGACGCATCGCCTGAGGACGGGATGAAAAAGGCGAACCAGTTGGTCGGCGCGGTCGCCGACACCGCGGTCATGGTCGGCGGCGAAAAGGTGAGCACGACCTGCAGCGCGGGCATCGTGGCTTTTCCCGTAGCCGATGCATCACCAGACGACCTGGTGGCGTTCGCCGACCTCGCGATGTACCGGGCCAAGGACGCCGGGCCAAACCGCACGCACTCCTACGACCCGTCGGAAGGCCGCCGGGAACTCGTTTCCGGCCTGCAGCGCAGCCGCCGGCTGATCCTGGACGCGCTCGCCGCGAACCGGGTGCGTCTGTACCGACAACCGATCATCGGCGTGGAGTCCCGCGAGGTGGCCATGTACGAGGTGCTCGTACGAATGGCGGACTTCGACGGCCGCCTGCTCTCTCCCGCCGAGTTCATCCCGCAGGCGGAGACCCTCGACGTCGTTCACCTGATCGATCAGCGGGTCGTCGCTCTCTCCTTCCTCCGGTGGCGTGCCTACGAGGACGCCGGCGAACGTCTGCGGCTGTCGATCAACCTGTCGGGCCGCTCGCTGGGCGCGGACATGGCCGGCTACATCGTCGAGTCGGGCCGCCGCCACCAGGTCGAGCCCTCGGCCATCGCCTTCGAGATCACTGAGACGGCGACGTGGCGCGGAGGCGCGCAGACCCAGGAGTTCGCACGCCTGCTGAACGATGGCGGATACCGGATGTCGATCGACGACTTCGGGAGCGGCGCCACTTCGTTCAAGCAGATACGCAACCTGAAGTTCCACTACCTGAAGCTCGACTATTCGCTGGTCAACAACCTGAAGGAAGGACGCCACCACCGGGACCTGGTGCGCTCTCTGAGCGGGCTTGCACACACACTTGGCGTGGAAGTCGTCGTTGAGTACGTGCGTGACGAAGAGACGATGCGGTTCCTTCAGGCGTGCGGCATCGAGTACGCGCAGGGCTACTACCTGGGCCGGCCGCAGGAGTTCGAGGAGCGCCCGCCGGGGAGGCAGGTCACTCCCGCGGCAGTTCGGCTCCGTCGGCTCCGCCGCCTCGGTCTCCGCCCTGCCGGATGTCTTCCAGGAACTTCTCGATCTCGGGCGCCAGGCGCACGTTCCCCTGCGGGGCATCGCCTGGCTTGGAATCGTAATCCCTTTCCATTCGCGCCACGAGCTCGGCCAGTTCAGGGTTCTTGAGCACGGCGGGCGTGACCTGGGCGTACTGGCTCGCGCCGATCTCGGTCTCCGGAGGTGGCAGGCCCAGTCCGTAGAGTGGGGCGATCCCCTCAAGCAATCGCGCCGCGCCTGTGAAGTCGTTCTCGAGCTGCAGATACATGGGCAGGTGAACGATGAGGCTCAGCGTCCTGACACCGTTTCCGAGCGCCTGCTGTGAGATCTGATTGGTCGCGCTGGTCGGCCCTTCGTACGAGCTCCTCCGCAACTGCACGCCGCCGAGGTTGGGTGCGGCGTCCCAGCCCCTTGCCGAGCCCGTGACCACCAGCGGGCGCGAGTGAGGGACCGAGTCGTACATACCGCCGACCAGTACGTATGCGCTCACCTGTAGCGTGCTCATCACCTGGAGCACCGACTCGTTGAAGTCCTCGGAATGCGCATGCGGCTCGAGGAGGTGGACGAGCAACAGGTCCGGCGGCGTCTCACGGCGTGCCGCGATGATCACCGTATTTGGGGTCGTCACGACACGTTCACCCTCGACCAGCTTCATCTCCGGTCGGTAGCGTGTGAAGTCGTAGAAGGTCCCTGGCCGCACGAGCCGGCCGACCTCCTGGCCGTCGAACGTGCGGTTGAGCCGCCCGAGTACGATCGAGCCGACGTTGCCCACGTTCACCCACGGCCTCAGCATCACCACCATGTGCGGAGACCGCAGGGGCGGGTCTGGCGGCTCCAGCTGAAACGCTCCGAAGTTCACGCAGGCGACCTCCCGTCGACGAACACCGGCTGCGTCCATGCCGCCGCCCCTCTCGACGACCTCACGACGGCTCGAACGTATTCGTCCAGCCTCGATGGCCGGTAGCGGGCCGAGGCGCCCTCCGAGCGCCAGAGCTCCCTGGCGCTGGCACCCACGAAGGTCACCGAGTACTTCTCGTCGTTGCGCGGATCGATCTCGATCGCTATCTCCTCTATCGTGTTGCGAAGCTCGCCGATGACAACCCCGGTCGACGAATAAAAACGGCCGGCGGCCATCGCAGCCAGCAGCGGACCGTTGGCGCACGAATCGGCCTCGACCATGATCCAGCCGCGTCCCGGATTCGAACGATCGTTGGCGAATTCGCCGCGGAAGAAGTGTGCGTCGTCTGTGGCCACGCCGAATATCCGCATCCCCTTGCTCAGCAGGCGGTCCCAGATGTCCTCGGTTCCGGGCCGACCCCCGGCTCGCAGGTTGTTCGTATGAGGATGCCCGTTGAATACCTCGAACGCCCACGCGCCCCTGATCTTGCCCAGCTGGCGGTCGTCGAACGCCCACTTGAAGTTCGGGTGGTTGACGGATGCCAGCCCGCCCGCGGCGCCAATGGCGTCGACGTTCGCCTGAAGCGTGTCGACAACGCTCTCCTTCAGCACCGGCTCGATTCGCTCCCGGATCCCAATCCCGTTGATGTGAAC
>Ga0233424_10002640_pt1 | contig 12426 bp, 8 predicted proteins | sample Watercolumn_Towu_FD_181011 | JGI IMG/M metagenome (GOLD analysis project Ga0233424, IMG submission 181011) | Freshwater microbial communities from Lake Towuti, South Sulawesi, Indonesia - Watercolumn_Towuti2014_125_MG | ecosystem: Environmental > Aquatic > Freshwater > Lake | place: Indonesia...
GCTGCGGCGCATTCGCGGCTCCTTGCTGATTCGCCGGGTCGCCAAACGCGTTGACAAACGGCACGCGCGCGCCCGACACGAAGTCGATGGTTGTGGCGCGGACTGGAAACGCAATCTCACCCTGCATGTCCACCTTCACCGGAGGCACGCCCTCTCGGAAGGTAAATGTGATGCCTGCGACCTTCAAGCCAGTCGATGCCGCAACCTTCATGGTCATGGGCAACTCGAGGACGCCGCCTGCCGGGATGGTCTTGCCTTGCGCCTCGACCGTCGTGCAGGTGCACGAGGGAACGGCCGAGGCGATTGTCACCGGCGCGGATCCGGTGTTGACGAGGCGGAAGTTCCGCGTGATCGTCGACCGCGGTTCGATATAGCCAAGCGCGATGATTGGCGGGTCGGCGATCACATCAGCCATAACCATCACGGGGATGGCGTGCGCTACGAGCGTTGCGAGCAGCGCGAGGCGACGGAGTGGCATCGACTTACTATAGGTCGTTCAATGAAAGCCATCGTCATCGAGCGAAGAGGGAAGCCGGTCGCACCGAATGTCGCGCTTGTCGACGGATGGCCCGCCCCGGTTCCGGCGGCAGGCGATCTGCTCGTGCGCACGGAAGCGAGCGCGCTCAACAGTCTCGACCTCTGGGTAGGCATCGGACTGCCGGGCATTGACACGAAGTACCCATTCTGCGGCGGATCCGATGGAGTGGGCCGAGTCGAGTCGGTCGGCCCTGGAGTCGATCAAGCGTGGATCGGGCGCCGCGTGCTGCTAAATGCCGCAGTCGTTCGCGCGCACGGGGCAGTACCGGGGCATCGCGCCGCTGGCGAAGACATCGAGATGATCGGCGAACATCGGCAGGGGACGCATGCGGAGTACTTCGTCGCGCCCGCTTCCAATGTGCTTGACATCGGTGACGCGGACCCGATCGAGGCGGCGGCGTTCGGGCTCACACACCTGACAGCCTGGCGAATGTTGGTCTCGCGAGCTCGGCTCAGGCCAGGCATGAGCGTGCTTGTCACGGGCATTGGCGGGGGGGTGGCGGTCGCGCTCCTGAACATTGCTCGGCACTTCGGCTGCCAAGTCATCGTGACGAGTCGTCACCAGACAAAGCTCGATGAAGCACGCCGAATGGGTGCTACTCATAGCGTGCTAGATGACGGCTCGGACTGGTCGAAAGCGGTAAGGTCGCTCACCGGCAAACGGGGGGTCGACATCGTCGCCGACTCCGTCGGCAAGGCAGTTCATTCGCAGTGCATTCGTTCGCTCGCCCGCGGGGGGGTCTTCGTTACATGCGGGGCCACGACCGGCGGTGACGCGACGACCGATCTCACTCGGGTCTTCTGGAATCAGTTGACGATCATCGGCTCGACGATGGGGAGCATGGATGAGTTTTCAGAAGTGACCGCACTCTTTCGCGCTGGCGCACTTAGGCCGAGGGTCGACACCGTTGTGGCTCCGCACGAGGCACGCACCGGCTACGCGCGCCTGGAAGCGGCGGAACAACTGGGAAAAATCGTCCTCCGCTGGCAGTAGCCCATAACCCACTTTCGCGCGTTCCGCTTGACCGCGCAAAACTGCGGGTTATCTGTTCTTCAAGGACTCCCCACCCCGCGGTGGGTGTGTGTGTCCGTGGTCACCACCGTCTCACGAATATTTCATCCAAGGAGTCGATTCATGAAGTCATCCACATCACTGGTTGCGGCAGCGCTTGCGGCTGGCACTACCCTTTCGTTCGCCGAGTTGGCACAAGCGCAGTGCTCCGTGACCCCGCCGCCTGGCTCTATCGCCTCCGGCGACGGCTGCGCGCACCTCACAGGCGGCGAGCCGGACATCAACGGCGGCTGCAACATGATTCCCGCCGTGTTCTCCAACCTGGGATCGATCCCCTCGGGCGGCACACTCAATGTGACCGGTCAGTTTGGCACCTACAACCCGGCCGGCACGGGCGCGGCGAACACCCGCGATCTCGACTGGTTCCTCGTGAGCACGGAGGGCGGCACGCTGACCGTGACTCTCCAGACCCAGAACTCAGCTGGTACGGGACCGATGTCGAACAGTGTGGTCTTCATCAAGGGCAATGTCGGCGCGGACCCGTGCCTTGGCAACTTCAACGTCGGCGTGCAGAGCGCCGCGTGCCCACACACGCAGTCGTACATCGGCGGCGCAGGCACTCACCTCGTTGTCGTCACCACGCCGTTTGAGACCTCTGGCGCAGCCGAGATCTACAACTGCGGCGAGTATCTGCTCACCCTGACGCACACGCCGCTGGCCTACCCGATTTGCGGTACTTCCACCGACGACTGCACGGTTGCACACGGCAGCGGCGGATGCAACCTGCCGGCATGCTGCGATAGCGTCTGCTCCTTCAACCCACTCTGCTGTGAAGTCGGCTGGGATCAGGGTTGCGTCGACCATGCGGTTACGAGCTGCTGGCTCTTCATTTACAACTGCGCGCCGCCAACGGGCGCCCCCGCGAATGACTGCGCCATCAACTCGCAGCTCATCACGGTTGGGCAATCAGGCGTCGTCGCCAACAACGCGAACGCAGGCACCGACGGACCAGTCGGTCCTTCAGCGATCTGCACGAGCAAGATGGGGCGCGACCTCTGGTACACGATCCAAGCACCTGCGAACGGCGCGCTCGGTATCACGACCTGCCCCTCTGGCGATGCGACGACCGACACGGTCATCGAGCTCTACGGACTCGGCACGGACCCGGTGATCACGTCTGCTCGAGCCGCAACGCTCCCCGATCTGTACATCGGATGTGTTGACGACACCTGCACGGACGCGACAGGCGCGGTGATTGTGGGCGGACCGTCGGCGCTCACACTGATCGACGCGGTCGGCGGCGACTACTACCTCATCCGCATTGGCGGCTGGTACGACGACACCACCGCCACGCCCGATGCAGCAGACACCTTCTCCGTCACGATCGAGACCAGCTTCCAGTTTGTGGTCTTCACAAGTGGAACCCAACACGCGATCAACGCGAATGGCACCGCTACCAACCTCGGTCTCAGCTCCGGATGCACTTCTGCTACTACGCAGCAGCGCTGGCTCGCGCAGCCCTTTTCGGTGCCGTCGAGTTCGCCAGAGTGGAATGTCGAGCGCATCACGGTCAAGGGCTTTGCTCCCGCGGGCGTGACCAACACCACAATGAATTATGTGGTCTGGGACCGTCTGGCGGGTAACCCTGCTCCGACATCGGCCAATCAGCGCATCGCGGGTTCGGTGCCGTTCCCGGTTCCATACGACAACGCCGCGGACGATGCCGCGAATGCATCGCACGACATCCCTGTGGCGTTCGCGCTGCCAACCGGCAACTACTACCTGTCGGCCTATGCGACGAATGCGAACTGCGCGACGATCTTCTCGAACTTCGCGTGGTTTATCAGCGCCTATGACGGCATCAACCTCGTCGACGGCGCTGGTCCGTTTGCATGGCGCTCCGCCAACTTCCCCACCCCAGGCTTTGTTCGCTACACGCTCCCGACCACTTACACGGTTGCGGCAGGCGCGGACCCGGCGGACCTGTACAACACGGCGTTCGACATCTTCGGTTCGCCGACCACGACCGCACCGCCATGCCCAGCCGACTTCAACGGCGACCATGTTCGCGACGGTCTCGACATGACCGTCATCCTCTCTAACTGGGGCGGAACCGGTGGTGATGTCAACGGCGACGGCACGACGGACGGCCTCGACATGACTGTGCTCCTGTCGGGTTGGGGAGCCTGCCCATAATCGTCCGATAACAGTTCCTCGTGAGCAGAATGTACCCGCCGGCCGCAAGGTCGGCGGGTTTTTTGCATCCGTCGCCCGGGTTCGGCTAACGCAATGTGGCGAACGCAAGGATGCCGATTCCTAGCCTCCCGAGTAAGCCTCCAGACTTCGCTAACGGTTTTTGAACCATTGCTCCGGCAAAACTGGAAGTTCGCTGATCTAGCAATAGGTTCCTTCCGACGATTCCGTCTGCCACTGTGTGGTGGCTGGCTGGGTCTTGCCAAGCGCTACCCCGCGAAGCAGTGTTGAGTGTTAGATCAGTTCCCGTAATGAAAGGAATGTTCCCATGAAGATTCGTTGTACGACGACGCTCCTTGGCGTGTCCGCGGCCGCGGTCACCTTGGCAGCAGTCAACTGTTCGTATGGACAGGCCGGCGATGAGTGCGCCTCGGCGGGCAGCATTGCTGCTAACACGCCGACCGCATTTAGCACGGTCACCGCAACCCCGAGCGCAAACATCCCAACCGATGCACTCTGCGCCGGCACCTACCTGAACTGGATCGAGTCGCAGAACGATGTGTGGTTCAAGTTCACCGCGACCGAGGCGGGCATCGCCGAGTTCACGACCTGTGACGCGGCGTCGTACGACACCTCGCTTGCGATCTACAAGACCGATTGCGCCAATCTGATCGCTTGCAACGGCGATGCAACCGGCGGCAGCGGCTGTCAGGTCTACTACTCCTCGTGCCCAAACATCGCCTGCCAGGCTGGGGATGTGTTCTACGCGCGCATCGGTGGCTATAACGGCGATACCGGCGCGGGCAACTTCACCGTCAACTTCCAGGCCTCATCCGCATCATGCGTCGGCGCTACCGGCGCTTGCAATGTTGCGCACGGCGGCCTCGGCTGCAACAACGCCACCTGCTGCACCAATGTCTGCACGGTGAATCCGCTGTGCTGCGAGGTCGGCTGGGATTCCGCCTGCGTTGATCTGGCAGTCCAAACCTGCGGGTACTACTCGTGCCCGGCAGTCGCTGGCGCTCCCTCCAATGACTGCGCGACCGCAGCGATCGCGATCTCGTCGAGCGACAGCACCGTGAACTTCAACTCGGTGGGCGCTGGCATGGACGGACCCATTCACGCGGGTCAGTGCGCGTCGGGCAACGAGTTCTTCTGGAACGATATCTGGTACAAGGTTTCGCCTGTGGCGAACGGCACTATGGGTCTCTCGACCTGCGGTACCGTCGGCTTCGATAACAAGATCGCTGTCTACGACATGGGGACGAACCCAGCGTCGTTCGACTTCAACGGTCTTGCTGCGGCCCTCATCGGCTGCATCGATGACGGCGCCAGCGGCAGCTGCTACCTGACCGACGGCACGACGCCCTACGCGGCGGAGATGTCCGTTGGTGTGCAGTTGGGTCACACCTACCTCATTCGCCTCGGTTCATATGTCGAGATGGATGAGGGCGCTGGCCAGCTCCGTGTTGACATGCCTGAGGCCTGCTCGCTCCCGACCCCCACGGGTTCTGAAGGCGAGGATTGCGGTCTGGACATCAACGGCGGCTGCAATGGCGACGGTGGATCGATCCCAGTCAGTGGTGGCGCCATCATCGCCGGCACCTTCTGGGCCGACGGTAATGCACGCGACACTGACTTCTACACGATCAATGTCGCATCGGACACCGCGCTCACCGTGAATGTCAACGCGAACCGCCTCGTTGGCGTGGCCATCTTCTCGGGTGATCTCTCGGTTGCGGGCTGCGGCTCGCTCGTATTCCTTGCCGAAGGCTCGGGCACCTGCCCGTCCGTCGCGACATGGTGCATGAACGCTGGCACTTACCACATCTTCGTCGCTGACAGCAGCTACTCAGGCAACCCCTGCGGAAACGGCGTGTTCAACGAGTACACCCTCTCGGTGAGCACGGCGCCTTCCGCGTGCCCGATCACCGTTTCGGGTGGAGCGGCGGTGAACGGCACCTGCAGCAATGCTGGTCCCAATTCCTTCTCGCTCAACACGGATCCGAACACCGTCACCAACGGCATCGTGGCCTGCGCGTACGGAAACGGCGCCTTCCCGAACTGTGCATCTGGTGGAACCACCGCTAACAGCTACGCCCGCGTCTTCCCCGCTGGCCAGCTGACCGGCGAAATCAGCTGCATCAACTTCGGTGTGTACTGTGTTGTCCGTGCAACGAACTCGGCAGGGACAGGCTGCGCGTTGTACTACAGCGATGTGCCGCTTCCCGCGAAGATCGGTATCTACCGCGACCTCGACGGCGGGACACCCCGCTTCAAGACGGCCGACGGCGGAACCGACGGTGGTGACCTTGACCCGATCGTGGTTCAGGATGTGTTGGTGCCTGGTGGCATCTATCGCGCCAGCCTCACCCTTCCCGAGCCGGTTTGCGTGATGGATGACACCGCGAGAAACCTCGTCGTCGTCATCGACTTCCCGCTCGTCGGTGGAACGGGCTACAGCATCCGCGCCGGCGGCAACACCGCTGGACCTGGAAGCAACACCTACTGCCGTCTCAGCTGCGCTGATGCGGCTGGCCAGTTTGTTCTCACGGAGAGCCTCGGTGCGTCATTCACGGCACAGTGGGTCGTTCAGCTCAACGGCACCAACGGCGTGAACTGCGGCGCTCCCGCCTGCCCGGCTGACTTCAACAACGACGGTCTCCGCGACGGTCTCGACATGACTGTGATCCTGTCGAACTGGGGCGGCTCCGGCGGCGATGTCAACGGCGACGGGACGACGGACGGCCTCGACATGACAGTGCTCCTGTCTGGTTGGGGTGCCTGCCCGTAACTGATCGCGAACGCAACACTGCTTCGGCAATAACAGCCCCTCCTTGGTCGTACGACCAGGGAGGGGCTTTCTTTCGCGCGCCCCGCTGTACGCTTCCCCACCCCATAGCGCATTCAGGAGCCGCGCGTGTCACGCCCAGTCACGATTGGAATCATCGCCGCTGTAGTCACAGTCGTCCTCGCGATCCTCTTCGGCAAGGAAGTGTGGACGACGCTTTCCAACATGGAGTCCGATGGTGGGCTGGATGCGCGCACGGCTACGGTGCAGGAAGGGGCGCTAAAGGAGTCAGTATCAGCCCCGGGCTTTGTCGAGCCAGTTTCGAAGGTCGAGATTTCCGCGCAGATATCCGCACGGATCGTCGGGTTGCCGTTTCGCGAGGGGGATGCGGTTCAGAAGGGCGACCTTCTGGTGCAACTGGATGATCGGAATCTGAAGGCACAGCTCGCCTCCACGACGGCTCGCCGCGATGGCGAGCGTGCTCGCCTTGAGGCGGAGCGCGCGAGGTCCGAGGGACCGCGTCAGTCGCTGGAGAACGCGGTTCGGGTACTAGAGCGGCAGAAGCGACTCTTCGAGACAGGCGATGTGGCTCGTCAAGCGCTCGACGATGCAGAAGTGCGCGTGGACGAGTTGCAGGCATCGGTCGCAGCGACTGGCAAGACGATTGGCGCTCTGGAGAGTTCGCTCGCGGCGAGTGAAGCAGAGATCGAACGAGTTCGTGAGGAAGTCGCCTACGCGACAATCCGCGCGCCGATCGCTGGCACGATCACCCGGCTCAACGCGGAGGTTGGTGAGTTGGTCGTCGTGGGCACCATGAACAACGCCGGGACAGTCATCATGACCGTTGCGGACCTAGGGCGCATGCGCGTTCGCGTGCAGGTCGCGGAAGCGGATATCGCCAAGGTGCAAGATGGCCAGCCAACAGACATCCACATCAACGCGTTCCCCGACAAGGTTTTCTCAGGGGTTGTCGAGGAAGTTGCGCTGCAGCGGACCTCGACTGGAACCTTGGCGTCGCCGACGCAGACGGCCGGCACCTTTGAGGTTGATGTTTCGCTCAACACAGACGGCATGCGGATCTACTCCGGACTTGCCGCCAATGTCGACATAACGATCAAGGAACATCGGGGACTTGTCGTTCCAACACAGGCGATCGTGGAGCGTAAGCGCGATGAATTGCCCGAGGAACTGGTCGACTCTCCGCTCTTCACCGCGGGTCAACGCGTGGTGCCGATTGTGTTCCGCGAAGTGAACGGCGTGGTGCACCCAACGGCGGTCAAACTTGGCGCGAGCAGTCTGACTGAGACGCTTGTGGAAGCGGGTCTTGACATTGGGCAGAGCGTCGTGACCGGGCCCTACAAGACGCTCGAAAAACTGAAGAACGGCGAGACGATCCGCAGAGACTCCGTGACCATCGGTGGGCCCGGCGGGTCGCGGGGTCGACACGGTCGCTCGGGCATGTCCGTCCACGTTGGTATGTGACCGAGCATGATTCGCATTGAGGCGCTGCGGAAGGTGTATCGGGTGGGGGAGGAGGAGATCCACGCGCTGCGTGGCGTTGACTTGCAAGTTGGCACCAACGAGATGGTGGCGGTGATGGGCGCCTCCGGATCGGGCAAGAGCACGCTCATGAACATCATTGGGTGCCTTGATCGACCCACTGCCGGGAGTTACTCCCTTGACGGCCAGCCTGTCGCGAAGATGACATCCAACGAGCTCGCGCTTGTCCGCAACGAGAAGATCGGGTTCGTCTTTCAATCGTTCGAGTTGCTCGCGCGTCAGACCGCGCTCGAGAATGTCGAACTGCCCCTCATCTACTCGCGAGATCGGAACATGAATGCGCAAGAGCGGCGGCGACGCGCGTTGGAGGCACTCGACCGGGTGCGCCTATCCGATCGCGTCACGCATCGCCCCAACCAGCTCTCAGGCGGGCAGCGGCAGCGCGTGGCGATCGCGCGCGCGATTCTCAATCGTCCCTCCATCTTGATGGCCGACGAGCCAACCGGCAATCTGGACTCGACCACGAGCCACGAGATCATGGAGATCTTCAAGAAACTGCACGCAGACGGGCAGACGGTGCTCATCGTCACGCACGAGAACGACATCGCCGCCTATTGCCAGAGAGTCGTACGCCTCAAAGACGGGCGCGTGCTCTCAGACTTGCCGACGGCGCAGGACATCGCAGGTAGGGGGGCGGCTTGATCCTTACGCCGTACTTCTATGTGCAGGCGATCAAGCTTGCGCTCTCGCAGATCTGGGCGAACCGGAAGCGAAGCGTGCTCACATCGCTTGGGATCGTCGTTGGCGTCGCGAGCACGACGGCGGTCATCGCCGCGCTCACTGGGCTCAAGGCGAGTGTCCTGACGGAGTTCGAGTCCTTCGGCGCGAACCGGCTCTTCGTCTTTCCGAGCCGGCCCGACAACATCCCGAGGAACAAACTCCCGTGGGACAAGATGCGGCTGAAGCCGTGGGAAGTGCTTGAGCTTCAGAAGTCCTGCCCATCGCTGCGAGCGATCACGCCGATCACTGAGCTCGCAGCCCAAGTCACTAGCAACGACCGAACCCTCGAAGGGATTTCGATCGTGGGCATTTGGCCTGATTGGCACGAGACGGAGAATCGGCGGGTGATCGAAGGGCGCAAGTTCAATCAGATCGACGAGCGCGAAGAGCGACAGGTGTGTCTGCTCAATCAGGCCGCAGTGGACGAGCTTCGATTGCCGGAGGACCCGATGGGCAGCCATGTGCTCATCGCCGGTCGCCGGTTTCTAGTCGTTGGCATCGTCGAGACATTGCAGGCGCGGATGTTCGGGATGGGCTCTGACACCGGCGAAGTGTTCATACCGTTCGCGATGGCCATCAAGTTGCAGCCGCCCGACTACTTCATGCGCATCGCGGCGCTCGCAGAGAGTGCCGATGTGAGTGAGGAGGCGCAGATGGAAATCCAGCGCACCATGCGCCGGATCCGCGGCATTCAACCTGGTGAGCACGACACATTTCGCGTCGAGGCCATAGACCGCTACATCGATCAGTTCAAGACGCTGGCGGCCGGCATCACGGCGATCGCGGGCGGCATCGTGGGTATCAGCCTGCTCGTGGGCGGCATCGGCATCATGAACATAATGCTGGTATCTGTCTCTGAACGGACGCGGGAGATCGGACTGCGCAAGGCCGTGGGCGCTACGCCCGCGGCGATCATGATGCAGTTTCTCCTTGAAGCCGTTGTTCTCTGCCTCTTTGGCGGACTCATCGGCGTGCTTTGCGGCAAGCTTGCCGCGATCGGACTTTCGCTCATACCGGGCGCGTCGCTGAAGGACGCGGATGTGCCTTTGTGGGCAGTCGGCGTAAGTTTCGCCTTCAGCGCGGCCGTGGGCGTTGCGTTCGGATTTTTCCCAGCACTCAAGGCATCGCGCCTCGACCCGATTGAGGCCCTGCGCCATGAGTGATTCCCAGCGGACTTCGCTCGTCGTGTGCGCGTGCGCCATCTCGCTCGCCTGCATCGCATTGCCGGGATGTCAGAACGAACTCTTTTCGCAGGACGAAGAGATCGCCGGACCCAAGACAAGCACGCAGCACATCGGTGCATTCGATCCCGCGTCTAGATCGCAGACTCCGCCAAGATCACTCGAGGAAGCGGTGGAGGAGGCAACGCAGCGCGGGTTCGTGCCTCCGTCTTATCCGGCGACGGCGGATGTCTCGCTGGCATCGGTTCGTGCCAGCGCGCTCGCGAACAATCTTGACCTCGCGGTCACGAGATTCGATCCCGCGATCGGAATCACGCGAGTGGATCAGGAACTGGCAAAGTTCGAGGCTGTGCTCAACGCTTCATACACGAAGAACACGACGGGCTTCCTCACGCAGTTGGAAGACGGAGTACCGACTGACTCAAGCAACGCGAGCCTGGGCGTCACTCTGCCGCTCGCAACCGGCGGCACCATCTCTGCGGGGACGCTCTACAACCAGGCCGATGAGAATACGTCCATCATCCCGGGGTATGAACCATGGGAGGCTGGCCTGCAGTTTTCGATCTCGCAGCCGCTGCTGCGCGGCATGGGCGTTCGCACGAACACGGCGTCGATTCGCATTGCGAAGTACCAGGGTCGGATGGTGGATGCGCGTACAAAGTTGCAGACCATTCGCATTCTGGCGGACGCGGAGAAGGCCTACTGGAATCTCTACCGGGCATCGCGGCAACTTGATGTGCGCGTGCGACAGCATGAAGTCGCGTTAGTGCAGCTTGCAAGCGCGCGACGACGGGTTGACCAGGGGGTGGCCGCGGAGATCGAAGTGCTACGAGCGGAGAGCGGGTTGGGCGCGACGGTCGAGCAGGTCATTGTTGCTGACAACGCGCTGCGACTGCGCCAGCGAGACTTGAAGCGCTTCATGAACGATTCTCGCATGCCTGTCGAAAGCCAGACCGCGCTCAATCCCGCAACAGATGCGGTTCCGGTGAGCTTGCAGTTCGATGATGAGCGCCTCGTAGCCGACGCGATGGAGGGGCGGATGGAACTGCTCGAACTCGAACTCCAGTTGCTTGTCGACGCTGAGCAGATCGATCTCGCGCGTAATGCCGCACTCCCCAACTTTGTGCTCTCCTATCAGTATCAGAACCTCGGAGACAGCGGCTCGCTCAGCACGGCTTACGCGGCGATGGGGGACGCGGATGGTTACACACTGACGGCGACGGCCGAGGTTCCGCTTGGCAACGCGGCTGCGAAGGCCGCGGTGAGCAGGGCCATCATCACTCGACTTCAGCGACTCTCGTCGGTCGAGGCGCGGCGCCAAGCAATCACTCAGGAGGTGCTCAATGCCGCAGACTCGGTGGAGAACACTTGGCGCAGGATTCTCGCGGCGAGGTTGGAGGCAGTCTTCGCCGGAAGGACTCTCGAGGCCGAGCGGCGCCAGTTCGAGGTCGGCATGCGTACGAGCACGGACGTGCTTGATGCGGCGGCTAGGCTTGCCGACGCGCAGAGCCGCGAAGTTGACGCGCTTGCCGGATATGAGATCGCGCTCATCGATCTCGCGTTTGCGACGGGCACCACGCTTGGCAATGCCGGAGTCGTGATGCCCGAGCCAATCGATCCGAAGACTCTGGAGTAGGTGCTTGCGTCTTCTAGTGCTGGGGCGGCGCGGGACTGTCGAGTCCTAGGCGAAGCGCCATGAAGGCGCGCCAGGCAACATCGCGAAGGCGAAGGTCAGCACTCTCGTCGATCCAGATGTTTCGGAAGGCGTGCTCAAGCGCGTGGCTTGACTGCCGGGAGATGCGTGCGCGGTGGTTGGCCAGCGCTGCGGCAATAGACGCCGCGTAACAGACAGCGCCGATGGTGCGGTCGTCCGTAGTCTCGCCTTCGAGCGTCAAGTGCTTGAAGGCATCCTTGCATGTTCTAAGGCATTCGAGACCGGTTGCAGGATCGACTATGAGATCGACGGCACTCGCAGCCTTCGGGTCGATCTCCTTGGCGATCCATGAGGTCAATGTGATGGCTGGCGACGCGCCGGACTCGAGGACTAACTCGAGCAACTTTCCGCCATGTTGTATGGACTCGGTCATCGACAGGCGCCTCCGATGGCCGAGAGGAGCGTGCTCACTTCGGTGGCCACGGAGTCGGCGTCATCGTCGAAGTTCCCAAGCTCCGCCATAAGCGCGGCGGTGAAGGTGCGCTTCATCCGTGCGACGATGTTCGCCACCTGCACAGGCGATGAGATCGACCACTGCCGCATGAAGGCCTCAGTCGAGACGGGCTCGGCTCCCACGAGCGCGGGCTGGAGCACACGCCGGTCGAAGATGTCCCAATGCATCTCTCGGTTAGTACTCAGCGCTCGCCCCTTCACTTCCTCCGCCGCGGATGCGATCAGCATGTGCACCCATGCAATGTTGAATGCTCGCTCAGGCGTC
>Ga0233424_10002642_pt1 | contig 12425 bp, 10 predicted proteins | sample Watercolumn_Towu_FD_181011 | JGI IMG/M metagenome (GOLD analysis project Ga0233424, IMG submission 181011) | Freshwater microbial communities from Lake Towuti, South Sulawesi, Indonesia - Watercolumn_Towuti2014_125_MG | ecosystem: Environmental > Aquatic > Freshwater > Lake | place: Indonesia...
CGCACCGGTCGCGCCGGTCCGCACCGAACAGGACGCGGCGCTGGGCACGACGCGCCTGACCTATGCCAATGGCCTTAAGGTGACGATCAAGCCGTCGAAGCTGCAAGCCGGGTCGGTAATAGTCAGCGTGCGGGCTCTGGGCGGACTGAAGCGGTTGTCACCCAAAACGCCCGATGCGGCCTTTGCGCTGAATTTCTATGATATTTTTCAGGGCGGGCTGAACAAGATGTCGGCCAGCGAGATCGAAGAGTCGCTGGCGGGGATGAATTTTGACCTTGCCTATCGTCTCACCGAAGACTCCGCCGTCCTGATGGGGCAAAGCACGCCGCACGATTTTTCCCGCGAAATGCAGTTACTGCGCGCCTTCTATTCCGATGCCGCCTTCGATCCGGCCTATCTGGAACGCCTGCGCCATTCCATGCCCGCCTACTATACCTACGCCTCAGCCAGCCCGTCGGGCGTCATGGCCATGCACCTGCCGCGACTGGTCTTTGATGGCGATGCGCGCCTGACGCCCCTGTCGCAGGCGGAAATGCTGAGCCTTGGTAACGACCGCATCGCCGACCTGATACGGCGCTCCCTGCACGACACCCCGCTCGAAATCGTCATTGTCGGCGATATCACGCCCGAACAGGCCCGCCCGGCGCTGGATGCCACCTTTGGTGTTCTGCCGGCCCTGCCCGCCCGCTACACCCCTGCCCCCGACGGCGGGGAGACGGCGCATTTTCCGACCACGGGCCTTTACAAGACCCTTTATCATCAGGGCAGTGCCGAACAGGCGCTGATGATGATCGCCTTCCCCACCACCGACCGCTACAGCGACCCGAAGACCGGTCTGGGGCTCGACCTGCTGGCCGAGGTTCTGAGCCTGCGCCATTATGAGGCGGGGCGTGACGAAACCGGCACCACCTACGTGCCTCTGGCGCGCCATGTGCCCTCTACCGGCTTTAAAGGTTTCGGCTATCTGTCGGCCACGGTTCAACTCTATCCGGGGGCGGAAAGCGGCTTCTATACGGGCTTTCTCGGCCTGATCGAAGGCCTCAAGTCCGCACCGGTATCCGCCGACGAACTGCTGCGCGGGCGACAGTTGCTGTCGCGCCGCATGGCCGAAGAGGATCGCAATAACGGCTACTGGCTGGCGGCCCTGTCCGGCATCGACGCCAATGCCGGTCAACGCGACTACGTGCTGAAGCGTCAGGCCCTGCTCGATTCGCTCACGCCCGCCGACCTTCAGGCGCTGGCTAAACGCTACCTTGACCCCTCCAAAGCGCTGAAGACCGTGGTGCTACCTGTGCCGAAAAGCGACTCCAAGGCCTCCTGAACCCCCGCCAGACGCTCATAACGCTGGCACGCCATTTGAACCCTCACAGGCGAGCCGTCCCGGAACGGCACGCTTACAGATAGAACGAGGGATAACTCCATGGCTAACGATATCGACCTGCACCTGGGCAAGCGTCTGCGTCGCCGCCGTCGCCTGCTGGGTCTGACCCAGCAGCAACTGGCGCTGGCTGTCGGCATCCGCTTCCAGCAAATCCAGAAATACGAATGCGGGGCCAACCGCATTTCCGCCGCCCGCCTGTTCCAGCTCGCCAAGGCGCTGGAAACCCCGGTCACCTATTTCTACGATGGCCTCGAAGACAATACGACCGAAGTGGCCGCCGTACAGAACGAAGGCATCGAAGTGTTTTCGCGCAAGGAAACGCTCGACCTCATTCAGGCCTATTACCGCCTGTCGGAGCGTCCGCGCCGCCGCCTGCTCGATCTGGCCAAGTCGCTGAACACCGAAACCGAAACCGCGGCTTGATCCGTCTTCCGTCTTGAGTTCCGCCCGGCGGACGCCTACACATGCGCGCGATTCAACGTGCGCAAGGTGATCTATGGCGTCCTCAGCCGAACTCGAAACTCTGGAAGCCTTTATCCTTCGTCTGGCGGATGCAGCGGCGGGCGTCGCCCTGCCGCTGTTCCGTTCCGTCGAACTGGGTGAAGTGAGCAAGCCCGGCCATTCGAGCGGCTTTGACCCGGTGACCGAAGCCGACAAGGGGGCCGAACGCGCCATCCGCGCCCTGATCGAGGCCGAATATCCCGATCACGGCATTATTGGTGAAGAATACGGCACGGTGCGCGCCGATGCCGACTATGTGTGGGTGCTCGACCCCATCGACGGCACGCGCGCCTTTATCTCCGGCCTTCCCCTGTGGACCACCCTGATCGGCCTGCGCCATAAGGGCCGCCCGATTATGGGCGTCATCGCCCAGCCCTTCCTCAAGGAAATCTTCCTCGGTTCGCCCCTCGGTTCGCGTCTGATCACCCCCTCGGGATCGACGCCGCTGCGGGTGCGCGCCTGCGCAGCGCTGGATCAGGCCGTGCTGGCCACCACAGACCCTCACCTTTATTCGGGTGACGAAGAACCCGCCTTTACCGCTCTGCGCAAGGGGGCCAAGCTGATGCGCTATGGCTGCGACGCCTACGCCTTTGCCATGGTGGCGCAGGGGACGATGGATGGCGCGCTGGAAACGGGGCTGAAGGCCTGGGACATCGACGCCATCATTCCGGTGATCGAAAACGCCGGGGGTGTGGTGACCGACTGGGCGGGCGCGCCCGTCGGTCCTTATGGTGGTCAGGTCATGGCCGCCGGTTCACGCACCGTGCTTGAGGCCGCTATCGAGCACCTGTCGCCCGCAGCAAAGGCCGCGGAGGCGCACTGATTACGGTTTGGCGCTAAAGCGATGTGCGGAGAAGTGTGAGCGGTTTTCCGCAAAACATCTCGACAAAACAAAAATTTAGAGCGAAATGGCGATTCCTCTTAAAGTCATTTCGCTCTAACGTCGGCTGGCGTTCCTTCGGCGGTTTCTACTGGGGTCTCTTCCCAGTCCGCGACCTCGACCTCATCCCGCTTGGCGCGCAGGCCTTCCGGCACCGACAGGCGTTCCGGCGGCGGTTGCGGCGCATAGACGGGGATGTCGTTCAGTTCATAGGAAAAGAAGATCGGTTGCGCCGTTACCGGACGCGCTTCGGTGTCCGCGGGCTCAGCAACGACCACTGTCTCAGGCACGGGCTCAGAGGGGACGTGCGAATCAAACACTTCGGTCGCCGCAGGGGCCACAGGTTCGCTGACCTCCACCTCGGCCACGGGCACTTCGGCCGGGGTCGCGGGCAGGGCCTCCGAGGGCAGGTTAAAGCTGATCGACTCGTCAAATTCAGCCCAGAAGGCCCGGCGATAGGCGTCCGTTTCCATCAAAATCTCGTGGTCGGCGCCGGCAATTTCGATGCAGCGTCCCTTGGTCAGCTTCTTGACGAAGGCCTTGGTCGGCTGCTTCATCATCAGGCTGTCGTCGCTAGAAATGACCACCGAAACCGGCGTGCGGATCTTCTTAAGCACCTTGCCCTTGTCCTTGAGCAGGGTGTCGCCGATACGCAGCGCAAACAAAAGCCAGCCCCAGGTCGGCGTGCCCACCGCCAGATGCGGACAGGCAAACAGTTGTTCGCGCCATAGATTATAGCGCACCGCATCGTGGGTCAGGGCGTCTTCTTCGAAGGTGTGTTCGAACGGATCGTCAAACAGTTCCGGCACGTACTCACTGGCCTGACCGTGCTTGACCTTCCAGTCGGTCTGAAACATCACCGACCACAGGGAATGTTTGCCCGTCTTGATGCGCAGCATCGGATTGATGAAGACGGCGGCGCTGAAACGCTCCTCACCGCGCGTCAGGGTCGCCAGATTGAGCGCTGCCCCCATCGAGTGGCCCAGCATCACCCACGGCTTGGGCGCGCGGTCCTCAAAGCTGTCGAGCAAACGTTGATAATCGTCCAGAAACTCGTCTTCGGAACGCGCGTGCCCCTTCAGACGATCCGGCAATAAACGCGCCGACAGGCCCTGCCCCCGCCAGTCGTGTACGACGACGCAGAAACGGCGTTCCAGCAGATCGGCGACGACCTCATAATATTTCTCGATCGGTTCGGCGCGACCGGGGCTGACGAACACGGTACCGCGCGCCGGTCCCTTGGGGTGCCAGAAGCCCAGCCGCAGCCGCAGCCCCCCTGCCCCACGGAACCATTCACCCACGCCCCCTTCGGGCGGCCGGTATTCCGGTATCGCCATCAGTGGCGCGGCGGTGGACAGGGAAGCGATGCGTGTCACGGGTGCGGTCTCGAACAGGGTCAGTCAGTGTATCAGGCGGGCTTGCGGAATTTAAGCGTCATCCGGTCGCTTTCACCGATGGACTCGTACAGTGTACCATCAAAATCCGGATTTGGCGGCTCCCCTCGCGGGGCCGTCAGCCGATAGGGCGGCAGGGTCCACACACCGAAGGGATGGGCCTTGTTGTCCTTGGGATTGGCGTTGATCTCGGACGCTTCAAGGAACTCGAATCCCGCCTCGGCCGCCAGTTGCTTGACGAAGGGCTCCTGCACATAGCCATTGGTGGCTGCCGGGTCCTGCGCATTACCGACGTCGGCGCGATGCTGCTCAATGCCCAGAAGACCGCCGGGCTTGAGCGCCGCGAAGGCATCGGCAAACGCTTTTTCGGCCAGACCGGCGGCCATCCAGTCATGCAGCACCAGCAGGAAGAGAACGGAATCGACGCTTTCCGCATCGGCCAGCGCCCCCGTCTGCGGCCCGAAGGCAGAAAAGGCCAGTTCGCCATAGAGCTTGGGGTCGGCGGTAAAACGGCGGCGGTACTCGGCGGTCAGGGTCGCGGCCTCCGGGGCCGTCGCCTCGTTTTCGATCAGGGCGGCCACATAGCGCCCTTTGCCACGCGCCAGCCACGGCGCCAGAATGTCGGTCATATAGCCGGCACCGGGCCACATATCTATGACCGTGTCGCGCGGCTTGATCTCGAAAAATTCCAGCGTTTCAATGGGGTGACGGAACTTGTCGCGCTGACGGTCGATGTCGTTGCGCCACTTGCCCCCGACGGCCCACGGCAAAGTGCCCTCTTCGGCGGCCCCGCTGGCGGGCGCGGTTTCACTCTTGCGGCCGCAGGCAACAAGGCCCGCGCAGCCGGCCAGCACCGACGCCGTCAAACCCAGACGCAAGACGCCGCGCCGGTCGAAACTCAGTTTGGAATGGTCACGCGCCAATCGGCTACCCGGAAGAACTCGTTTTCAGTCGTCGAAACCTAAAGCGGTTTCTGCGCCCTGTGAAGCCTCTTGCGGGACAAAAGCCCCAACAAGCGCCCGCGATACGCAGCGGATCAGGCTTCGCCCTCGATTTCCTTCATGGCGCTTTGCAGGTAGTTGGGCTCGCCCATCAGTTTGATCAGACCGAGCTGCGTTTCCAGCCAGTCGATATGATGTTCGGTGTCCGAGAGGATCTGTCTCAACAGGTCGCGGCTGACATAGTCCTGCACGTCTTCGCACTGCTTGATGCCGGCGACCAGGACGCTATGGCCGCGCGTTTCGACCGACAGATCGGCGCTCAGGCACTCGGTGATGGTTTCTCCGATCCTCAGCTTGTGCAGGTCCTGAAGATTGGGCAGGCCCTCCAGAAAGAAGATGCGCTTGATCAGCAGATCGGCGTGCTTCATCTCCTCGATGGATTCCTGATAGACGATGCGGCCCAGATGGGTCAGGCCCCAGTTTTCCAGCATACGCGCATGGAGGAAATACTGGTTGATCGCCGTCAGCTCATTGGTGAGGACGGTGTTGAGAAGCTTGATAATCGCCGGATTGCCCTGCATGGCCGCACTCCTGGGGTTGACGGTGGCGGCAGGGCCGAAAACGCTGTCTATTCAGCCGCCAGCCGCACGGTGGCGCTGACGTCCTCGATCATCTGCCGGATGTCGCAGACGCATTTGGCGCATTGCGGACGAGTCTGGCAATGGTTGAAGACGGCTTTTACCGTGGTTGCCCCCGATAAAATGGCCTTTTGCGCGTCTCTTTCGCGGATAGCGTTACAATTGCAAACGTACACGAGGGAACCTGTGAGTCCGGCATACAGAGCCAAATCTGAGAATGCGTCTCAGATAGCATCACCCACATTCAATTGCAAGTCACTCGCAACGCGAAGTCCGCGAATGCTTCTCAAAAACTCAGGCCTGTTCCTTGAAGGTCACTGTAACGCCGCGCTTCTTGAAATAGGACTGCATCAGCTTGCGACCCGCGCGGTTGTTCTGCGCCAGACGCGACGGCTCGACGATCGCCTCTTTCTGCCCCTCAGCCGCCAGAGCGGTCTTCAGCGCCGCAATGTGCGTGTCCAGTTGCGCATTGTCGTCGATCAGCGAGGTGTAGACGTTTTCGAGCGCTTCAGCGACAGTCAGGGTGGTCAAAAGGAAACTCCATAGCTTGCCGCCCGTCAGGATCAGATTCCCAAACAGACAGAGCGGCCTTCATCAGAAAGCCGCTCTAGCAGAAGGCCCCGGCCCTATCAAGCCGCCGCCCAAAACAGGAAAATGGCGGACGCCGCAGGGCTGCGGCATCCGCCAGACCCGACCGTCACGCCACGGTCAGGGTAGTCGTTTTCAGGTCGCGGCTGTTGGGCCCGACCATGATGGTGAAGGTACCGGCTTCGACCACGCGCTTCATGTCGGTATCAAAGAAGGCGAGATCGGCCGGGGTGATGCTGAGCGTCACCGTCGTCTTTGCGCCCGGTTCCAGCGTCACGCGCTTGAAGCCCTTAAGCTCCTTGATCGGGCGCGTCACCGACGAATAGTCGTCGCGGATATAGAGCTGCACCACTTCATCGCCCTTCAGCTTGCCCGTATTGGTCACATCGACCGAAACGGTCAGGCTTTCGTTGGCCGAAATACTGGCCTTCGACAGGCGCGGCGCCGAGATGTCGAAGGTGGTGTAGCTGAGGCCGAAGCCGAACGGATAGAGCGGCGTGACATCGCCGTCGAGATAGCCCCGGCGTGCCGTCGGCTTGTGGTTATAGAAGACCGGCAACTGACCGACATTGCGCGCGAAGGTGATGGGCAGCTTGCCGCCCGGATTGGCGCGCCCAAACAGCAGGTCGGCGGCGGCGTTGCCCGTCTCCTGCCCCAGATACCAGCCTTCGATGATGGCATCGGCCTTGTCCTGAAGCAGATTGATCGACAGCGGACGGCCATTGAGCAGGAAGACCACGGTCGGTTTTTTCAGCGCGAAAATGGCGGCGGCCAGATCGTTCTGCTGCCCGATTAGGTCCAGCGACTCGCGGTCACCGAGATGGTTATCGGCCCAGGCTTCGCGCGAGGTCTGCTCGTTATCGCCCAGCACCATGACGATGGTGTCGGCAGATTTGGCGGCTTCGACCGCCTCGGCGATCAGCTTCGCATTGACCGCCGGATCGACGAACTTCACCTCGTCCGCCGCCCAGTCGCGCTTTTCGGTGAGACGGATGGCCTCACGGTATTCCAGCGTGAAGCCCTGCGCCTTGGCTTCCTTCTCCAGCCCTTCGTGGATGGAGACGACGTGACGCGGGATTTCCGAATAGCCACCGATGGGCGTATCCTTGGCGTGCGTACCGAGCAGCAGCAGCTTGCCGACTTTTTTGCCATCTAGCGGCAGGACGCCATTGTTCTTCAGCAGCACCGCTGAACGCACGGCGGCTTCGCGGGCTAGGGCAATAGCGTCGGGCGTCGCCGTCAGCTTGTCAGCCTGCTTGGCATCGACATAGGGGTTTTCGAACAGGCCGCCGAGGAATTTCAGCTCCAGAATGCGGTGAACAATGGCGTCGATCTCGGCTTCGGATACGCGACCTGATTGCACCAGCTTGATCAGGTTCGGATAGGCTTCGCCGTCCGGCGTCTCGATATCCACCCCGGCCTTAACGGCGCGATAGGCGGCTTCGGTCATATCCGGCACCAGATGGTGACGGCTGATCATTTCCTTGATGGCGAAATAGTCGGACACCAGCACGCCCTTAAAGCCCCACTCACCGCGCAGAACGGTGTCGAGCAGCCACTTGTTGGCGTGCGACGGCACGCCGTCGATTTCGTTATAGGACGGCATGACCGCCGCGATCGGGGTTTCCTTGACGATCTTTTCAAACGGCGGAAAGAAAACCTCACGCAGGGTGCGCTCGGAAATCGGCGCCGGGCCGACATTGGTGCCGTTTTCCGGCTGGCCGTGTCCGGTCATGTGCTTCAGAGTGGCAAAGACCTTGTCCTTGGCCAGCTTGCGATCCGTGCCGGAGAAGCCGGTAACCGCGGCCTTGCCCATCACGCCCATCAGGTGGGTGTCTTCGCCATAGGTCTCTTCAACGCGGCCCCAGCGCGGCTCACGGCAGACATCGACCACCGGTGCCAGCGCCAGATTGGCCCCGCGCGCGCGCATTTCGCGGGCACAGACCGAAAACACCTTCTCGACCAGTTGCGGATCGAAGCTCGACGCCAGACCGATGGCCTGCGGGAAGGAGGTGGAGTCACGCGCCACATAGCCGTGAAGGCTTTCCTCGTGCATGAACATCGGAATGCCGAGACGGGTCTTTTCGACAGCCCACTTCTGAGCCGCATTGATATAGGTGGCGGTTTCCAGCGGATTGCGGTTGACCACGCCGACATCGGCACCGGCATTGGCCTGCGTGTTCTCGACGCCGCGGCGGTCGGACGGGCGCGCAATCATACCAAGACCATTGGGGAAGGCTTCGCTGGCCTTTTTGGCGTCGAAATCGCCCTTATCGGTCTGGATCTTGCCCTTTTGCAGCCAGATACACATCATCTGGGCGACTTTTTCCTCGAGCGTCATACGCTTGAGCAGGTCGGCGGTGCGGGCTTCTACCGAGGCCGAGGCGTCTTTATACAGCGGCTTGTCCGTGGCGGCGTGCGAAGCGGCCGAAACCGCCAGAGCGGTAGCGCTCACACCGGCAGCAAAATGGCGTCGGTTCAGTTGCAAGGTCATGACTTGTCTCCCTGTAGTCGTCACGGGACGCATCCCGTTTCACGTTCCGATTGACCGCTTTGTGTGACTGCACATCGTCTACACTACGGTTTTACTTGTTTTTTGCGACGCACAAAGACTTTCGGCCCGGCGTCGCAGTCTATTGCGACCTTGCATAACCGATATACCGGGGCTTGGAAAGGGGGTAATGATAGCGCTACCAGATACTTTGGCTCCGGTAACGATTGCAGCCCGCGCACAAGGTGCGGCGAAGCCTCTTACGAGGCTTTGGGCACAAAAAAAGCGACACCGTTCACAGGAAACGATGTCGCTTTTTTTACTACGCATACGAAAAATAACGGCGGACAGCACAACCCGCAAGGCTGTCCGCCGCTATCTGAAGCACGGGGCGCGCTCCGAGGAGACCGGACCCCGCGTCCCAGATTCTAGAAACGGTAGGCCAGACCGACCGAAGCGACGACCGGGTTCAGATCGACCTTGGACTTCAGCGCGCCGTCATTGATCTTGGCATCGGTGTTGAACCATACCTTTTTCACGTCGGCGTTGAGTGCCCAGTTACCCTTCAGGGCGATATCGACGCCGCCCTGAAGCGCATAGCCCAGACCGTCATCCAGCTTCACCTTGAAGCCGTTATAGTCCTTGCTGTTGTAGAAGATCATGGCATTGACGCCCGCCCCCACATAGGGGCTGACGCGGCCCTTGGGGTTGAAGTGGTACTGGGCGGCGATGACCGGCGGCAGGACGCGCGTCGTATGCACCTTCACATCGGTCGTGCCACCAACGGCGCGCACTTCGTGCTTGGACGTACCCAGAATGGCCTCGACGGCGATATGGTCGGTAAAGAAGTAGGTGAAGCCGAGGCTGGGGATGGTGTCGTCCTTCACCTTGACATCCAGACCGCTATCGACGCCGGCGGCTGTCTTGATATCACCCTTTTCGTCCGGGGCGACGCTGGTGATGCGGGTGGTGACGATGAACTGCCCCTTGGCCTTGTGTTTGAACTCCTGCGCCGAAGCGCCATTGGCTAGGCCCATAACCAGAAGGCTGGCACCGATCAGATAAGCGATTTTCATGGCGAATACTCCTCTTCGTGCGTTTCGCTTCGAAGTTGGGTTTAACCGCCCGCCGCGCGTCTGTGACCTGCGCATTCCGCCGCGCGTCAGCCTGCCTCAGGGACCGGTCGTCGCGCGACAAATAACCACATTTATTTCATGGATATTCGATGATTGCGACGGCGGCACAAGGATTGTATGACATTCACACCCGCAACGCATTAAAGGCACACGCATGTCCGTTCGCAATCTCACACCCGCCGAAGTTCAGTCCGCCCTCGACAGCGGGGCGATCCACCTGATTGATGTGCGCGAGGTGTATGAGTATGAGCGCGTGCGCGTCGCCGGCAGCCTCAACCTGCCCCTGTCCACCTTTCATCCGGCGGAATTGCCCCAGTACGGCAAGGAGATCATCTTCATGTGCGCCGGGGGTGTGCGTTCGCTGCGCGCCATCGAAGCGGCGCAAGCCTTCGGTCTCACCGCCGACGCGCATCTCGCCCCTGGCATCAATGGCTGGATCGCTGCGGGCCTGCCGGTGGAAGGCTGATTATTTAGAGGTGAGACTGTCGAAAAGGTCCCCGTCGTCGAAGTGCCGGGCCTGAACCGCGGGCCAGCCGCCGAGATCGCGGACGGTGGTCAGCTCTATCGACGGGAACTGCGCGGCGTATTTGGCTGCGGCGGCCGCCTCCAGCGGACGGTAATAATACTTGCCAACGAGGTCCTGTGCGGGCGGGCTATAGAGATACTCCAGATAGGCTTTGGCCACCTCAGCCGTGCCGCGTTTGGCGACCACCTTGTCGAGCCAGGCCACCGGCGGTTCCGTCAGGATCGAGGTCGGCGGGGTCACAATCTCCAGCGCGTCTCCCGCGCCTAATTCCTTCACCGCCAGATGCGCTTCGTTCTCCCAGGTGAGAAGAACATCGCCCAGCCCGCGCTGGACAAAGGTCGTGGTCGATCCCCGCGCGCCGGTATCGAGCACGGGCACATGGGCATAGAGCTGGCGGATAAAGTCTTCGGCCCCCGCTTCGCCGCCGCGTGTTTTGAGCGCCCACGCCCAGGCCGCCAGATAGTTCCAGCGCGCGCCGCCGCCGGTCTTTGGATTGGGGGTAATGACCTCCACACCGGGGCGGATCAGATCACGCCAGTCTTTGATGCCTTTCGGGTTGCCCTTGCGCACCAGAAACACAATCGTCGAGGTATAAGGAGCCGACTCATGCGGCAGCCGCGCCTGCCAGTTGGGGTCGGTCAGACCTGCCTTGGCGAGGCGGTCGATATCGGCCGACAAGGCCAGCGTCACCACATCGGCCTCCAGACCGTCGATAACCGCACGCGCCTGCTTGCCGGACCCGCCGTGCGACTGACGGATCACCACCTCCTGCCCGGTCTTCTCTTGCCAGTGTTTGGCGAACAGCCAGTTGAACTCTTCGTAGAATTCCCGTGTTGGATCATAGGAAACGTTGAGCAGCTCAAGGGCCGGCTTCTTCGCCGCCGGCGCGGGTGTACAGGCCGACAGCAGGGTCAGCGCGGTGGCGCCCGTCAGGAGATGGCGGCGGTCAAGGACAGGTGTGGTCATGAAAGTCATCCAGTGAAAAGGGCGTCTGCACAGGTGCGCAGACGCCCGACTGTCAGGTCTTCATCTGATCAGGCGCAGTGCGCTGATCAGAACGCTTTGCGCACGGTGACGCCGAAGCTGCGCGGATCGCCGGGCTGGCCGTAGATGGCCCCGGAGTTCCCGGCCTGAAGGCTCAGGAATTGAAGATACTCTTCGTTGAAGGCGTTCTTGGCCCACAGGAAGACCTCTGTGCCGCCGCTGGCGCGGTAGCCGACGCGGAAGTTGGCAATGGTCGAAGCCTCGACGACCGTATATTTCGATACCGACGGATCGGAGTTCCAGTCCGAGCGGTAGGAGACATCGCCGCTGAAATAGGCATCGCCGCTCAGCTTGCCGATGGTCGCCGGGTGGTTATATTCCCAGCCGACAGACCCCGCCCATTTGGACAGGCCCGGCAGGGCCTTGCCGCTCAGGTCGGCCGTGGAGGAGCTGGAGGTCTGAAGCTCCAGCGGAGCCGGACCGTTCCTGAACGAAGCGTACTTGCCGTCGGTATAGCTCACCGAGCCATAGATCAGCAAATTATCCGTCGCACGGAACTTGCCGTCCAGTTCGACGCCGCGCACCTCGACCTTTTCGATGTTGGCGAGGTAGGGACGAATGGCCCCCAGATTGCCGTCCACCACGGTCGCCTGATAGTCTTTGACGTCGGTGCTGTAGACCGCGACATTGACCGTGGCGCGCTTGTCCCAGAACTGCGTCTTCAGGCCCGCCTCGATGGTCTCCACCTCTTCCGGCTTGACGACGATGGAGGCGGTGAAGGGCTGGAAGTTGGCATCGACCGGCACGCCCGCGGCATTGATACCGCCCGACTTATAGCCCTTCGACAGGTTGACATAGCCCAGCACGGTGGGCGTCAGGTCATAGGCGAAGTTGATCTGACCCGACGGGCTGTCGTCCTGATAATCGGCCGTATAAGCATAGGTCGGGGCGATATTGTTCTTGGC